>Ga0213833_1001337_pt1 | contig 17961 bp, 26 predicted proteins | sample SWATP21_FD_160575 | JGI IMG/M metagenome (GOLD analysis project Ga0213833, IMG submission 160575) | Coastal seawater microbial communities from Marineland, Florida, United States - SWA TP2 #1 | ecosystem: Environmental > Aquatic > Marine > Coastal | place: USA: Florida | collected 2016-08-14
GAAGGGGGGGGGGGGTGATATGGACAACAAAGTGTTTTGGTTTGTTTCAACTGCAAAACTGGATAACGAAAGCATCACGAGACGAGCAAACGCAAGGCGGGGCGCCGGGCACACGCCAGACCACTTCCATTCTCGCCGGTGCTCACTTTGCACCTGCCCCAACACCAGCACCCGCACCTGCACTCGCTGCTGCGCCGGTTTCCGGCTTCGAAACGGGCGGTGGAAACTCCTCGCGCCCGTCGGGATACAGCGCGAACCGGCCCTTGGTTTTGGGGTGCACCGGTGCGTCAGAGTCCCACGGCCACTCCCCAAACTTGCCCGTTTGGTAGTCCATGAAGGCTTCCATGATCTCTTCTCGGGTGTTCATGACGAAAGGCCCGTGCTGCACGACGGGCTCGTCGATGGGTCGGCCTTGCAGCAGCAACAACTCCAACGGTGCCGCGCCCGGGTTGGCCACCTCAACGGCTGTGTTGGCCTCCAAGTGAATGTCCGACTGCTCCGACAGGACCCGGCCACCAATCTCCAGCTTGTCGCCCTTGAAGAAAAACAAAGAACGGGTGAGGCCAGAGGCCCCAGCCGCTGGCAGTGTCCAAGCCGCCCCTGGCTCCAACTGGATGGCCCAGATGGCCACGTGGTTGTCGGGATCTGCAGCCCACGAATCAGGGGGAGGCGAGGGTGGCGAGCGGCGTGGGAGATCATCTTTCCCTGCCGGGAGCGTTCCTGCAAGCGTTGTCACGTTCACTTTGGCGGTGCTTCCGTTCTCGCTCGGCATCGGGTAGTGCACGGCGTTCTCGGCCCACATCATCTTGAAGTGCGGGGCAACGTGCTTGGAACGCTTGGGAAGATTCAGCCACACTTGGAAGAGATCCAAGCTGTTTGGTTTGTCGGTGTGGATCTGAGGAAACATCTCACAGTGCGATACCCCGGTTCCTGAAAGCAAGACACGTCCCCCTTCAGCCGCTGGATGGAGCACGCACAGCACGCCAGCGTACCTGCGGTCATCCACTGTGTATCCCCATCGCCAAAGCGGCCTTTGCACCCCATGGAGTCACTGTGATCAACCATTCCTTTGCGGCACAAAGTTACAGTCTCGAATCCGCGATGCGGGTGCTGCGGGAATCCAGGCACTTTCTTGCCATGATACCTGCACACAGCAGCAGCACAGCAGCACAGCAGTTGTCAACGCAACGTGTGCAGCGCTGCACAGCGCACGAGCTGAGCAACACACATGTTCCAATCCTTGTTACCAAAGTCCATTCCAATACGACGGCCGTGTGTGGATGCACCAATGCTCATGTCCGGCTTGCCTGGAGGGTAAAAGTCCAGGTGGTACGCTGTGTGCAAACCGCGTCAAATGGCGGCAATCCCAGTACACAAGCCAAGCGCTGGAACTCACCTGCAAACAGGAAGGGTGACTGCGTCTTGAATGGAAAGCTCAACGGTGCGATGCTTGCTATGGCAGAGGACATGGTTGTCGCAGCTGTGTGTGTCGCTACTGAAGTGGTGTTGTGGAGACGACGGATGTGCAACATCCCCCAAAAATTCCGGAACAAATGCTCAGATTCCGGAAACCCGTACTCTTTCGTCCGTGGTGAAGTGAATTTTTTGTTGCCCGTTTGATGCGGCTGTGCGTCGAGGAAGCCTGCAATCCGTGTGTACTTTCCTCGCTTGGTTGTAGCCGCTCACGCGCCTGTTGGTACGTCTCGGATCATCTTGAATGGTCATGTGCTTTGGTTTGAAACAAGTTTTGCGCGTTCGTTCTGACATGTGGGTTGTTGTGTGAAAGCAGCAGCCTCAGGGGCACAATGCAGCGCCTTGGATTCTACAAGAAGGATGAGTGCTCTGTGCACTACAAGATGGGCAAGACGCTCGGCAGGTGCGAGACCGTTTCATGGAGCTCTTTGTGTTGTATTTCATAGTGCAAGTCAAGGAGTTGCCTGAACCTGTTGTTGGTGCTCCGTTCCCTGTTCTCTGCTTGCCACAGCGGGAGTTTTGCAGTCGTCAAGTCTGCGACGCGCAAGTCCGATGGCACGAAGTGGGCGATCAAGATCATTGCAAAGAAGTCATTGGGTCCAGAGGATGAGGAGGCCTTGAAAACAGAGGTGGCCATCCTGCAGAAGGTGTCGCACAAGAACATTGTGGCGCTGGAACAGATCTTCGACTGCCCATCCAATTTCTACATGGTAGGCTGGTTGCATCAGGCCCGCTTCGGCGCAGCGCCCCGTCGTCCAGTGTTGTGAGTTTGACCTGATCGGTTTGGGTTGGGCACAGGTAATGGAGAAAATGACAGGTGGGGAACTGTTTGATCGAATTGTTTCGAAAGAGAAGTACACAGAAGCCGAAGCACGTGCTGTGATCGCCAAGTTGGCCAAAGCACTGCTCTACTGTCACGATATGGGCATTGTGCACCGAGATCTGAAGGTACTTTCAGAGACGCTGTTGCGCTGGAGCATGTTGCCACAGTGTGGCACTCATAGCATTGTTTTTTGGCAGCCTGAGAACCTGTTGTACGATAGCCCTGCCGACGACTCCGAAATCAAGATAGCAGACTTTGGCTTGGCTAAGCTGTTGAATGAAGAATCACTGATGACCACTGCATGTGGCACGCCTGGTTATGTGGGTACGTTGTTGTATCGTGGATGTGGCGTGGTCTTCGTGGCCAACAAACGTGGTTTGGTGTGCAGCCCCTGAGATTCTGAAGGGCAAGAAGTACACATCTGCGGTTGACTTGTGGAGTCTTGGTGTCATCTCGTACATCTTGTTGTGTGGGTTCCCACCATTTTACGATGAGAACAACGCCGCACTATTCGCCTCCATCAAGGCCTGCGAGTATGACTTCCCGTCCCCCTACTGGGATGACGTGTCGAGTGGAGGTGAGGCGGGCGCTTGTGGTTTCTCGCAGTCACCACGTGTCTCATCATGGTGCTCATCTTTGCGCTTGCGTTTCCACCTCCGCCAGCCAAGGACTTGATCCAGCGCTTGCTTGTTGGAGATCCATCTGCCCGATACAGTGCTGCGGATGTGTTGAAGCACCCATGGGTTGCCGCCACCTCTGATGGCAAGGTTCGCGACATTTCCCGTGCCTTGTTGGAGATGAAGAAGTTCAATGCCAAGCGCAAGTTCCGGGCTGGCATCCGTGTTGCCAAGGTGATCTCTACGTTGCAAGCGTCGGCAAAGGTGCGTACAATGCGCACTGCATCGCGCATCTCCCCACTCCTCTTGCCGGCTGTTGTGCTCACGCATCGTTTCTTGTGTCCTTTCCTTTGCACACACAGCTCAGCGCAAAACAGCGCATGCTTCTTGCTGCCAACACGGCTGCTGCTGGCTTGCGTGGGTCTGGTTCGGGAGCAGGCGCGGGTGCAGGCGCAGGAGCAGGGGCTGGTGCATCGCTGTGATAGATGAGTTATTCGTTTGTTTGTTTGTTGTAGGCGCCGTCCCGGCCGCAATGTTCAACAACGGCTGTCTTGTCCTGTCTTGTTTGTGAGCTGCAAAGCTTCCTCATCATTATCACCCCACTCCCGCTCACTCCGCATCAGCATTGATCCCTCGTTCTCTTTCCCTGCCATGGTGCGACGCCTTGCGGAACAGTCTTCCCCTTCGCACCGGTGACGAGTAGCTCCCCATGGGAATTGAATCGCTTGGGACCTGAATGATCATGGAGTTGGTGCTGGGGCGCCCGCACGCAGGACAGTTGGTCCCGGGTGAGTCACAGCTGTTGCAATACACAAGGTGGCCACACGGAACAAGGGCATGGCTGGCTTCGCTGTGACACCGCCAGCACTGGTAGCCAGTCCCCGTCGCTCCCCGTCCAAAAGCGATCGGTATGCCGGGCTCGGGCTGTTTCTGCTCGTGCTGCTGCTCCTGTTGCAAGTACTTCACAACTTTTCTCAAAGAGTCAGCGCTGGCTGACTGAAAGAATCCGTGTTCCACGAGCCATTTCACTACGTGTGCGTTGGCCAGTCTGACGTCCTGACTGCCGCAAGCAATGTCCAGCGGTGTGCGCCCGTCATCATCCTTCGTGTCGAAAATGAAGCTGTATTTCCCGGCAATGTGGTTGAGGAGACCTGAACAATCAGTGTCAGCGCGGGTTTCTGCGATGAGGTGCGCGACTGTCTTCCCGCGGCAACCTGCAACCGGCTTGTCGAAAAAGCATGGATCTCGCCCTTCGTGCTTCTTCTTTGCTTCCGCGAGGTTACCCGCGAGACACGCATCGCGAAAGGCCGCCAATTTGTCTCGACAAGCATCACAGGTGCGCAGCATTCGTTGTCCGCCCCTCGTGCCGGTTGCGTAACTGGCAGGGAAGCATTCAGCTTTGAAGCTGTGCGCGGAACAAGAGTGGCAACAGAGCGTCCCGCAACCGCGACAGTGGTGTCTGCGCCGAAGGAACAGTGTGAAGGCGGCCTGGCATTCTGGGCAACGTGCACGATCAGAATCGCGCATCCACTCTGGTGGCGCTCTGTCGTCGTCACGATTGCTTTGGGAGCTCATGTGTTTGGGCGGAGCTTTGAGACTGACAAGATGCCAAGACGAACAATGTTCAAGTGTGACGACGAGTGAGACGCAAATGCTTGGCACACATTTTCAGTCCGCGCCGGAGTTGAAGCTGCGAAACGTTGTCTTCGTTGTCTTTTTTTTAAAACTTGCAATGACAGCCTTGCATGAGCAGTGCTGGCGTCCCGGAGCGCCTCGGTATTTTCATGCTACGCGTCTCAGTGAGAAGCTCGCCGAAGATAGCAAGACGTCAGCGTCCATGGTGTTTGCCTCGCATGCTGTGCGCACTGGTTGCCTGGAAAGGGCGATTGAGATCTGGGAGCTTCCGTGCAAACCCGGCGCATGTGTACATCGTGATTTTCATTGGAGGCGTCCAATATTCTACCAAACTTGCCAACGACAAGGAGTGCGAGATCCGTGGGAGCGGCTACATCATTTCAAACGCATGAATGTACTGCAGAGCAACATGGGCTCGTGAAAAGTGCCCTGGTGGTATTGCAGACTTGCCACCGCCTTTACTCATCGGCATGATCACCTGCAACGCCGGTGTGAGCAAAACCACACCGCACGTCGCACAACGCGGTACGTCACACAAACCCACATGCCCACACCTGAGATTCCGGCTGCCCGAGACTGAACAGAAAGTCAGATATGATTGAACGCCCTGATTCAATAGAAACACAAGGGCCATAGCAAACCTACATAACCCGTGTCAATTTCCTCAACCTGGAGTGCGCGGAATGGACGAGCACCTCACCTCCACAACCAAGGCCCGATAGGTGCCTTTCATCTTGCAGGCACCGATGCAGACAGTGAAATCTCCCAGTGCAAACCGCACGCCCTGCCACAGTTCAGGATGAAGCAACGAAACGGAACCAAGCAAAATAACGCAGGTGATACGACATACTTCGATGATCCCCGAGGTTCGCTGTGTGGCTGTCCCAGCAAACTCCAGTGAAGGCCCGAGGGTGGCGTCGGCTTGCAGAAGCGCCGTGTGACGAGCGAGGAAAAACGGCTTCTCACCAGCAAACACAACTGACTGCAAAAACGGGGAGCGAGAACCTGTGTGGAACAATGCGTTACACATGGATTCGATTCCGGCGGTAGGCACACATGGTTGGGTTGCGTCGTCAACACACGTGCCTGCAGACGCCACTGTCCGCGCTTTCTTGCGGTGCCGCTGCTGCACACGAGTGGCTGCCACCTCGGCCTGGTCGTACACAGCATACTCCACTTTCCATGCACCAATTGAGTGCCCTCCCAGGACATCCCGCACGGTCGTTGTGAGCTTCGCGCGCTGGCTGGCGATGTCACTTGTCTTCCACACAACAACGCTGCCCACACACAACAAACAATGTCAGCAAGCTTCGCACCCAAGCGTCACCAACCTTGTCGCACCTCGTAACTCCGTGCGGCGCAAAGCCACTGCAGTGCTGACTAGACGCCATCCTGATCGTCCTTGCCCTAAGAGTAACCTGAAGCTGCTCGCATTTGTCGCGGTTGGCGTGCGACGCTGTGCTGGGCAAGCACTGCTTTGCCGTGTACTTGGGGTGCATTTGTGATGATTTGCTAAGAGCACGTGGTGTTGAGAGCTCGCTTGCTTGTTTGCTGGAACTTGCTACAATGTCAGAAAAACTGGAAGACGATGGCAGCAATGCGATCCCTGGAGCCGCATCGAGCGTGATGTCTGCAGGAGCAACCGAACAAGTAGAGAAGAAAGCCAAGAAAGCCAAGAAGGCGAAGAAAGCCAAGAAAGAAAAGAAAGCCAAGAAGGAGAAGAAGGCAAAAGAGAAAAAGAAGGGTGGCAGGGGCAAACGCAGCCGCAATATGAACAGCAGTGCAGCTCGCAGGTATGTACGTTCGACTTGTGTTCCCCTCCCTTGCGCTGAGCTTTCTTCCGCAGAATCCAAAAGGAGCTGTTGGAGATCAGCCAAGACCCACCAGCCAACTGCTCAGCAGCTCCACACAACAATGACCTGTTCGTAGCGTTGCGGCAGCACTGCTGCTCGCCTCGCCTCACTGCTTTGTGGTACAGGTTTCAGTGGGTTTCTACCATTGCTGGTCCCAAGGCGTCCCCGTACGAAGGTGGAGTGTTTTATCTGGACATTCGCTTTCCCCAAGACTACCCGTTCCGCCCACCAAAGGTGACTTTCTCGACGCGTATCTACCACTGCAACATCAATTCCCAAGGCGGAATATGCTTGGACATTCTCAAGGACAACTGGAGCCCCGCACTGTCCATCTCGAAGGTCCTGTTGTCCATCAGCTCACTGCTGACGGACCCCAACCCGGGTGAGTTCCATGTAGTGTGAACTGGTTGACAAGCGCGTTCTCTCATCATTGTGTGTGCAGCTGACCCATTGGTTGAGTCAATCGCCCAAGAACTGATGTCCAACAAAGAAAAGCATGACCAAACTGCTCGTGAATGGACGCAGCGATATGCAAAAGCATGAGATAGTAACACACATTCTACAAATTCAACCACCACTCTGCTCGATCCTGTTCACCAGGCAATTGCCTGCTGCACATGCCATCAACAACTCCCTGATAAGTCCTCAATCGCTGCTCCATAACCTCGCTGCTAGTACAAACGCCACGCGTCCGCCGTTGCTTCAGCGAGGAGGCACGTGCTGCAAGGTCGTCAAGCCAAGCGTCCGCTGGTTTCGCCACTTTGGCAGCAGCTGCCACAGTCGTCTTCTTGCGCACAGCCACGTGTGCTGCACCATGTGAACGCTTCCTTCGAACAGGGCGCTCCGAAGATCTCTTGGTCTTGCGTTTGCGCTTGGTCGCAGCGCGGGGCTTGCGAGTTTTCTTCTTCGCTGTTCCACGACGTGGGGTCTTCGCTGGCCTTTCGTTGGCCGACTGGGCGATTCGACGCGCGATGCGAACGGAACGTCGAATCGGACCATCCACGCCCGACACCTGAGATGCTCGAAAGGGGCTGCCCCCTTGAGTACACACGATAGGCGTCTGACCTGAGCCAAGTTGTTTGGTGTCGGCTGAATTTGAGCTGTTCGCAGTCTGGACGTGCTGCGGACTGCTGTCCGAGGTGCCCCGGGGCACATGACACGCTGCAGTCTCCTGTCTTGCGTTGCGAGTTGCAACACTGCCAGGAACAGCAAGCTGTTGTCGTTGTTGCTGCTGTGGCTGTGGGTCTGGCTGTTGTTTCCGTCGGTGCTGCTGTTGCTGCCGCTGCTCCAACTGCTGTCGCTGTTGCTGTTGCTGTGGCTGCTCGCGGGGTTGCTGGGGCTGCTGCAGTTGTTGTTGCAGCCGCTGCTGCAGCGGGTGGACACTGTCCGGTCGTGCTGATGGCACCGATGCGATTGGAGTTGGCGCGCCAACAGTCGCAGAGGCAGCCGTCTCGTGTAACTTGTCAAGATGAGACACCATAGTCTCAAGACGAGCGGTGGTGATTGCCAGAGCTTCCTTTTCCGAAGCGGATGACCTGGTTCTTTCAGCAGCCATCGAAGCTCGCCACTCTTGGGCTTGGACAGCCTGTGCCCGGAGCTCAGTAAGACTCTGGCGAGTCCATGCAAGCTCTGACTGGATGTTCGTGATGGCAGTGGTCACAGACCTGGCCATCTCAGCAACCTGAAACTCTGTCAGCGACAGCATATGAAACACGGCGCGCGCATCATGCACCTTCTCTGAAAGTCTTGCAGCGGCACGCTGCGTCTCGCTGAAACCTTTCCGCGTTTCATCAACAGCTTGATCAGATCCTTCACGAACCAGCACAGCAGTTCGTTTGCAGTTGGAGCGAATACACTCTTCCAACTCGTCAAAGTGATGGAGTGCCGATCGCTTTGTCAATTCGTCCAACAGCAACTGAGGCTTGGGGCGCGACTCTGACAAGTCCAAACGATCAACGCCTTGCAGTAGACTGCAAAGTTTTTGTACACACCTGAGATGGCTGCGGACCACTGCGAGAAGGAGAGTGGTTGGGACATTGTATGAAACTTCGGAAATGAGGAAGTGCACACACGCGCGAACGTGAAAGAACAAACTTTCGCAGGGTTCTTCGTTTTGTTTTTGCGACGCCACAACCCACCTTTGGTCGCAAAACGATGTTGTCCCCAAGCCCCCCACCGACGTGGGAAACCGCCTCTCTTCGCACCGGTGCTTGTACGTTTATGAACGCTTCATCGCTGCACGCTTTTCCGATCGAATGCGTGCTCTCCAACAACAGTGCAGATCGCTGAACAAAGTGCAGCTTTGGCGGATACATTCACAACGTGTCAAGTCGATCTCCATCGCGTTACGACAAGCATCGTTGAAGCTGAGGTACATCACAAGTGAGCGTCGTGAGTTGCCTGTAACACCACCTTCCTTCTGCGACGCAGGAACAACTTGAAACCCATGTGGATGGCCGTGACCGGTTGGAGCGCCGACTGGCAATCGAGCTGAAAGACCTCAACCGAACGGCAGAGCGAAAGGAACTTCTTCAGTGCAACGCAGCGGCGTTGTCAACCGCACTGGCATCAGCAAGTTCAAGCACTCAATATCGTACGTGTGCTGTGCTGCACAGCCTGTGCAACAACCGAGCACACAGATCTCACCAAGGCAAACAGTTCGCACGCGAGTTGAAGCAGTATCAGAGCAGAGCAGTCAGTTGGGATTGGACACTTCACAGCTCAAAGAAACTGCAGGGACTCTGTACTCGAGAATCCAAGCTCTCCTCCGCTCTAGACGTAAAGGTATGTGAGCTTGTGTCGGAACCTCGACGTCATCTCACACCTTGCGCAGTTCTGGCAGCAGAGAACCAAAACTTGTCCGCTGCGAAGACTTCGCTCTGTCAACTACAAACAACCCAGCACGATCTCCACAGCACACAACGCGAGCTCAGTACGCAACGGCCGCAGCTAGTCACCTACCTGGCCAGGATACTTTGAACCGTTTTTGTTTCACAGAACTGGCCTGCATGACGGAAGTTCGATACCGCAGCATCTTGCAGCGATCTTCTGCTGCGAACGCACGTCTTGTGGCAGCTTTTCGCGCTGCCAAGAATGCCACTGATGAGACCGCTCTGATGTGGAACGAAGATACACGTGCGGTAAGGCACACGTTTCATGGTCCACCGTTGCGCTTCAGTTGCTTACGCTTCCTGTTCACAGCGAGAGCAACAAATCAGGGAGACTCTGCAAGCTATTTCACGGGACAAACAAACTGCGGACGACACAGAGAACCGTGCACAAGCAGCCAACTCACAGGCCTCAAGTGACGAAGCAACGGCCTCTGAGCTCACCGCAGCTGTCCTGGCAACACGGCAAGGTTGGTGATGTGTGACATGGTGAACTGAACAACAATGACCAGTTCTTTGAGCGCAGAGCTTGTTGAAGCAACCACTGCTCACCTTAATCACTCCAAACAAAAAGCGGCGTGGGAGGAAAAACAGAGCACCGTGCGAGAAGCGTTCGTGGCGGCGTGCATCGAGCATACGGTCGTGGCGTGCGTTGCTGACCCGATCCATGTTGTTCAGTCGTGATATGGCTCAGGAAGAACTGCAAAGCGAAACCGCCAACTGCCAGCTTCGGTCCAAGTCTGTGAAAGCACGCCAAGACGAAGTTCAAACGTTGTTGTCGGGACTGTCAAGTCTGGAGACAAACGTACGTGCCTGCCCACCAAGAAGATGACACGCAAGTCCGTTGTAACGTTGCTGTGGTCGCTGTGGTGGAACAAAGGAAACTTCTCTTGCCACACAGGAAGCGGCGCTGGCCAAAGACGCTGCATGTATGACAGCAAGCACAGCTCAGCTCAAGTCTGTTGTTGATTCACTTCAGCAGCGCGTGGACGAGCAAGAAGAGCAGCAGCGACGTCTCCAACACGAGCTAGATACGCCGGTCGCGCTCTGCTCTGATCAAAAGCCTTGTGCATCTGGCGCCTTGACTGCACTCCAAGCACGAAAAGAGAAGCTTCAAGTCTCTGTTGAAGAAGTGCAGACCAATCTGAGCTGTGTGGAAAAAGTATGTTGGCTCCTGCTCCAAGCATATCTCCCCTGCAACGAAACAGTTTGACGTCGTGTTGCAGGAGATTGAAAGCCTCCAACAACATGAAGAAGAGCTCAACAACACTGCATCGCTTTGCAAGAGTGAGCTGACGGAATGCAAGCTACAATGGACCATGTCAACAGAGTCTATCAAGCAGCTTGGATGCTCAATTCAAGAGGCTTCACAGCGTTTGGAACGCGCTCAAGCCGAACTCCAGGTGCGTTGATGAAAGTGCAGCGCAGGGAAGCGTTTTACATCACCAAAGTCACAGATGCTCAAGGAAAAACACAAAGACATCATAACCGCACCACCCGGCGGCTTGACCCGCCCCGACTTCCTGGCTGGTGCAAAGCGTCTGAAGGAAAAGAAGCGGCGATCACTGGCTGCACTGCGTCGTGCTCACAAGAAAGCCCTTTCTGAACTGGACACAAAGCTAAAGAAGGCTCGTTCTGCACGTTAACGCGAAGAGCATGACACGGCTAACATCTGACATGACTGTCAGGACTACGTCGCCACGCAGCACCAGCTCGAGAAAGAAGTCGCGAAGGCACAAGACGTGCTTCATTGAACGTGCATTGAGTGGGCGGTGTGCGCTGTTTGTCGAAAAACAGCCGAACGACACAGCATTGGCTCCCAGTTTCATGAAACTGACACGAGCGAGCACACTACGACGCTGTAACAACTTCATCGTCATCATCAACATCATCATCATCCGCCAGGATCACAGGCATGTAGTACGTAATCGTGCCCAGGCGGCTGGCAAGGATGAGGTGAACAATAAAAGCGGCAGACCCAGCCAAGCCTGAGGTAGTTCCACATGAGGAGACGCAACACTACGACTGAACGACACGAACACCACTGCACACCTCACGCACAACAAATTATTCGTGCAGAAAGAGCCTTCTGGCTGCTAAGAAGCTTGGAAAATTGCGACAAGTCGATGCGAACAACCTGGTGTGCTGGGTTTCGCGCCTCTTCTTCCGTCACTGCGAATAGATCATCGTCACAATTGTTGGCAGGCCGAAACGCCACCCTCACTTACTCATTTCTGCAGTGAGTCCACGTATGTACGTCTTCATCGTGACGGTGTCATTGTCAGCCCGAAGGATCATTGTCCCGCGCATGTCAGCCTCCACAGTCAGAAACTTGCTAATGCTTTTCATGCGTTCCACAACGCTTCGCATAGCTTTGCAGTTGCTCATTGACAATCGAACCTGGTCCAACAGGTTACTTCTGCATATCACTAAATCTCAACACACACCATCCCCACCTCCGCCGCTGGGATGCTGGGTTCTGTGTAGGCTTCCGCTTCAGCTTGCGTCATGACAATAACCGGGACTTCCTGCGTGATATTGATTGAACCTTGCGTCTGCCAGCGGAATGGGATTCACAACCACACCAGTGTCAAAGGTTGACAAGCACTCATGCTGATCAACAGCCCCAGAAACTCACCAAGATGTCAACCGTCAAGTATGGAACAAGGCCGACTTTGGTGAGTCGCAGCGTGATCGCCAAGGCTTGCGCAGAACCAGAGCTGAAAGCATTCAGGAGGTTTTTCATGTTCATTTGGATCGCCACCCGGTTTTGTGAACGACTTTGGACGCGATAGTCACCAAACAACATCTCCTGCAGCCACATGATTCCGTGTCAGCTGCTGAAACACTAGCTGCCAGCTTCGCTCGCACCGGACGCAGGCTCGTGAACGCTTGTAGTCCGTCACCGTCAGAAACAGAGCACAAACGCACTCCCTTTGGCTCGAAACTGACTACGATGACGTCACCAAGACGCTTCATCGTTGACAGAATCGCTGAAGAGGCATGGGAGCGGAGTTTGCAGTGCCGTGTCACACACACACCACGCGCGCGCACACACACACACAACGCACACCACAACAGCAAGCGAACCGTAGAAGTTGGTGATCTCATCCACTCTCATTTTGGCACAGAACCTCATTTCGACGTATTTACTGTGCTACGAAGTCATTCCGAGCTCCACTTCGGACAGCGTGAAACAGGAGTTGCAACCCACTGTCCCGAACTCAGAAAACGCGCGCACGCGCGTGTTGACGAATACACCATCATGCATGTATCGGATTTGCCGTGTGCTGCAACTCGGTACATGCTGCCCCGCCGCGGTCTGCCACACTTGCATCCTCACCGAAACCCCCACGCCCCTCGTTTGCTTTCAATTGCTACGAGATGGGCTGTTCAACTTCTTCACAACGACAACCAGGCGCAGCAAACACGTCGCCGAGCCCGCCCGTGCAAAAGAACGACACTTTCTCGAACTTGCGAGGCGCTGAAGTTAGCTTTGAAGTCAACACGGCGACTCAAACCATGGGCGACCCCACGAGTGACTCACCCGCGCTTCATGACGAAAGTCATGGAGAAAGGGGGTTATTTCCATCGGGGAGGGACGTGGTAACGGGGCCCTCAATGCTGCAGCACAACTCCGCCGTCGGCAGCGCCATTTCGATGGACTGGAGTTGGGCACGCCTGATGCGGCAGCCAGACTATTTTGAAGTCCAGATCTTGCCCTGCATCCGGTGTCAGCAACTACAGGGTCAGCAATCTTGTTTGCATCCGATTGACGTGGTCCTTGGCTTTGCTGACAGGCAACACAACAAGCCTGTTCCCGTTGGTTTCCACGCGGGGCACGGACGCACCACCGGCGGTGGTGACGTGGCCCAGCGCAACCAACCAGCACCAATCACCACATTCAAGACTGACAGTGCATTCCGTGCTCGGTTTGGACAAGCCTGCCCTTCTGCCACGATCGGTGACAGAGTTGGGTGTGGCTTTGTCCCATTTTCCGCTGGACAAAATGCGCTGTCCCCGCTCACGTTCACTGGCGACACGAGTCTGCGGTCCATGTCGCCCGGCTCTCCAGGCGAATCAATGAACTCAGAGTGCATCGGCAGCGACAGTGACGACATTGTGGTCAACATGGGAGCCGCAGCGACGATGGGTACGCTATTCTTCACTGTCAATGGCCGCATCGTTCACCTGCTGGAAAGGACGATGCCACTCTCTCGCATGTGGCCTCAGGTTGCGCTTCGCCGAGGCAGCTGTGTGAAGTTCACCTCTGCCGCACTCCAGTATTCCGAACGGTTGGTGTTACAGTCTCGTTTGCACCCAAACGAGCATGCACGTGACGTGCGCGAGTTTGATGCGTGTTTGTTTGCGTTTCATGAGGCTGCTGACCCTTCCTTCCCTCTCGAGCAAATGCTCCAATGCGTTCAAAACGCCTCGAGCAAAGATCTTATGTTGGAATTTGCTTCGCGTTTGCCAACCCTTCGTCTGCTTTCAGAGTCACGACGCCGCAAGTCCGACGGCAGTCCGCGCTTCCGAGGTCTTCGCGAACGACGCGCGCTCACGGGTCTTCTGCGACGTCTCCACAATGTGGTGACATCGAATCCCGAATCGCCCACGTTTCTGCCCGTAGCTTCCGGGCTTCCAAACGCATCCCCGGGGCTCGTGTGAACCCCGTTTGTCTCCCTCGTGGGTGTGTTGCTCGGGCGCAGCACGCCCATGAACCACATAGGATCCCGCCTTTGTTTGCCTGTCGCTGCAAGTAGGCTTTTTTTCTTGAAGTGACAATACTCTTTCGTTTTCATACCACCCAAATCAACAACCCCTACCAAACCCGTGCTCGCTCCCCCATTGTTAGGGCGTCTCCGAGTGCCGGGCCGGAATTCGATGCGGGTGTAGCATAACAGAACTAGCACAAGACAGCCGAAACGTCGCTGCGTTGTTCAACTTGCAGTGACCACAGCACGGCGGCGATGTGGTTCCCCACGAAGAGGCGTGGGTAACGTGAAGTGGCTGCGATCATCATGCAGCATGCTCATCCTAAGTCCATCCTTCCGCCAGGAGAACGGCGGCGGCGGGCTCTTGTTGCTGCCATTGTGTCGTCGGACCAACGCTTGCTGGCGGATGTCTCTAAATGGCATAATCTGCGTGTGAACGTCCCCTTTGTTCATGTTCGTTCGTATGAGTGGGACAAGATCCCAGGCTGGCGTGGTGCTGACCATCTTCACGAAGATGATAAAGCACTGGATCGGTGGAGAGCCATGGAAAGTGATCATCGATTGCGCTGGCCTGACTTTGTTTGGAAGCTCAACGCACTGAGCCTGGCGTGTTTGTTGGGCCGGTTCCGGATGGTGCGCCTTCTTGTGCAGCGATTTGGAGCAGATCCATCAGCAAAATCTGTTGGGAAGACACCAAAGCAGTACTGTTTGCCTTCTAACAAGTGCGGCAACAACACAGTTGAACGGTGTGCCTGCTCCAATCCGCTCACACAGGGTTTTGCGTTCCACACGTGCAGATTTCATGCCAAGATCAGGACTTTTCTGGACACAGTTATTGCCAAGAATACAACGGAAGAAGCAGAAAAGGCTGTTGCTGCGCAGCTTGCCAAGGGCCCCGGGCGACAGCCTGGTGGACCACGGCGAGCAGTCGCGTTGAAGCTGTTGCGGAAGCGCGTTCCCAAGTGGAAGCGGCCGTACTCGTACCTCGCACACGCCTCGCCGCCAGCATCGCCAATGTCCAAGGCACATGTGGATACCAGTCCCGGACAAGCACCATCGGAAACTCCTCATTGCAGCGCTTCAATGGAGAGCCGGTGTGTCCCGTGTACTCCCCGTGTTCACTTTCAGTTCGATGAGCAAGGCCACCCTGCCACTTCACCAGAACGTCTCGCAGCTCCCCATGAGCCCACGGAACCCAAACCAACCTCCACAGCGCATCACGATCCGCATGATGCGACCATTGAAGCTCACAGAGGTCCTTCTGCTGCTGCTTCTGATGATGATGCAGCGCTGGAGACAAGCCAGGCACCTCCGAGCACGCCCAGGTTCCCCGATGATGGTGCACATCCGCTCGAGTCTGACGTGGAGCCGGATGATGTCGGCAAACATGTGTACTGGTATGACCTATCCAGGGCTGCAGGGGTTGACAAAGCCACAGCTCGGGCACTGCGTGGTCTGACCGCAATGTCATCGCCGTCCCGACAACGGCAGCCGAATAGACGCTGCAAGCGACCAGACAAGTTTCGGTACGGCATGTGTGCGCCACCCGGTGCGTATTGGTGTTGAACAAGAGCTGTCTTGACTCCTGTTGACGACCACCAGGTATATCTTCAACGACAAAGAGTTCCAGTTTGGGCCACAACATCGACACGACCTGAAAGGTGCTGGAGATGGCGGCGAGACCTGCCAGTGCCAGTCGTGCAAAGAAATTCAGTCCCTACTGCAGCGAGCAACAAGACCGCACTGTCACGACCAGCCCAACCGGGCCGGTCGTGGTGAACACAACCACAAGAACAAGCCCTCCGTTGTTCCCAACAGCGTGGCCACACGTCACCGCGCCTTGTCACGTGTGCAACACGCGTCGGAGCTCAGGAGTGCCCGCCAACGTGTGAAAGCGCTGATGCAGCGTGGCAGCAACACCCGGCAGATGAAGGCGGCACACCGATCCTTGCAGGCTGCTCGAGAGCGCGACCTATACCATGCAGCTCTACAACGAGACAGTGGAAAAGAACCGAGACGTGAAGACGCCGCAAAGCAAGCTCGGCACCGTGTACACAACAAAACCCTACGGTGCGTCGTAGTGTGTGTTGTCCATCGGCGGAGACAAAGCGAGGGGCAGGTGGGCTTGGCTTACGGTTGGTTCATACAGGCTAGTGAACCAACACCTGCAATCGGTCAAAGCTTCCTCACAGTCCACTACAGGAGCAAACAGTACCCCACCGACGTGCACTGCTGCAGGGGGGTCCAACGGCGAACATACCGCCAGAAAGCGGCACCCACCGCCCCAACGCAACGAAGAAAACGCCACTCAACCACGCCACTCCCTGAGTCGGGTGCCAGAGGCTGCCCGTCGTTTGAAGCCCCAGCAGTGGCACCACCGACAGCGGCCATCGCGGCAACAACGGCGACGTCCAGCGTCTGCTCAACCGTTGGTGGGCCGCGGGGGCGGTGCCCCCACGCAGCTGAGTGGCGAGTTGCGCGCCATCATCGAGTCGTCCGTTGCCGCAAGCGTGGCTTCTCACCTTGCGTCGGTGCAAGAGCTGCTGGTGCAGCAAGCGTTCCTTCAGTCCAAGTACGTCGGCCAGCCGTCCGCAGGCGCACCAAGCCACCGACCGCGACCCCGACCTGAGTCTGCGCAGCCAAAGCTGCGCACGGGTGCAACGCGGCGCGACGAAGGAACCGATGCCGGCAGAACGGGCGCGGCAACGCCCGGTACGTGCACCGCCCACCCACATGCCACCGGATCCACGCGCAGCAGTGGGGCTGTGCACCCTCCCACCGCCGGGCGTGTGGCACGGGGGAGTGGCACCCACCGGCAGCAGCGAGGACGCCCCGCGTCTGCCTCCGCCGCTGCTCGTCGCCGTCGGGGTCGCGCCCCGGTGACCGCGGCGGCCAGTCGGACGCGCAGTCGCAGCCTGAAGCCCACGCAGGAGCTCCGTGCCGCGCTGCGCGCTACCGCTTTGGATGGGGCTGCGTGGGGCCGCCGCTCCGGCGTTTCGACCCACCGGGGAGGAGGAGGAGGAGGAGGAGGAGGAGGAGGAGGTGCGTCAGCGACGGGGACGGCGACGGGTACGTGGCGCCGACGCCGTGTGCGGGACGCACAGCAGCAGCAGCAGCACCAGCGGCCACGGGGAGGGAGGGGCAAGGACCGTCCTGCGTCCGCGCACTCGCGGCTTGGATCCGGGCCTTCCACGACGCCTGGCGCGGCGGAGGGGCAGTGGCACCAGCGGCGTCGCGTGCACGGCGGCACAGGAGGCAGGGGGGCTCGTGCATCGGGTGGAGAACGACGACGCAGACCTGCTTCGGCGACATCTAGATTGCGTGAGCGGGGGAGTGGCAACACTTGCACCTGACGGTCTTTGCTTTTGCAAGCGTGGTGGTGATCGACAAGTGTGGTGGTGATCAGCCTGGTGCTGATGCTTTGGTTGTGCTGCTGTGCTGTGGAACAGAGCATTGTCCACACATGCGGGAGCTGGACGTGTCACGTTTCAGTGGTGGCAATGCTTGTTCAGTACAACAGCAACAAACCAGTATGAAAGGGACAAACAGAAAGTATGAAAGGGCCAAACAGAAACACTGCTATGTTCACAAAACACAGATGGCATGTGGGCACAGAGGCGGCAATGTGTTGTGTGGGTGCGCGCACTAACCAAAGTCACACGCTCCTGGCTGGCTCTGGCTACGCAACGGAAACGCTTGGTAGAAAACAACGAAAGAAAATAACGAAAGAAACACCCACCAGCAACAACAGCAGCAGTAGCAGCAGCAACTGCAACATGAACAACCGCCCAACGGTCTACCCATTCAAGATACCACCACCGCCAAAGTGGACGGCTGTCATCAGTCCCCACTTCATGCGTTCCAGGGTGGTGTACGCAGGCAGCTCGATGCTGAAGAAGCACGTGTGCGACACAGGCAGGGCCTTGTCTGGGTTCCCGCAGCCTCGGCGAGTAATGG
>Ga0213833_1001339_pt1 | contig 17954 bp, 24 predicted proteins | sample SWATP21_FD_160575 | JGI IMG/M metagenome (GOLD analysis project Ga0213833, IMG submission 160575) | Coastal seawater microbial communities from Marineland, Florida, United States - SWA TP2 #1 | ecosystem: Environmental > Aquatic > Marine > Coastal | place: USA: Florida | collected 2016-08-14
ACGTGGTCGTCGCGGCTCGATGCCCGCGATTTCCTCTCTCCGGGCCGCCTCCGGCAACCGCCTTCCCCGTGTGAGTAGTACACAGTCGGCGATGTCCAGCATGTCAGGTGGCTCTGGGCTCTCTGGGCGGTCGGGGCGATCACGTCGTACCTCCGCCCCGACGCCGTCCTTCACCGGCACGGACCGCAGTCACAGCACGTCCGTTGTGTCGCATGCCTCCTCTGTGAGTTCACCCAGCGTGCGGCGGCACAAGACGGAGTACCGTCGCCAGCGTCGGCGCAGTGCCAGACGCAGGTCGTCTGTGTTTTTTACCACGGACCACCAACAGCTGATTCGGCGAATCAAGACGATGGGACTGGTCGCAGATCGGTGTGTGTGTGTGTGTGTGTGTGTGTGTGTGTGTGTGTGTGTGTGTGTGTGTGTGTGTGGAACCAGCAGTGTGCAGAGGGCACACTCACTGGACTCATCTGTGTTTTGTCATGTTCTTTGTATGCATGCATTGTGCTGTGATGCTGGTGTGGCTGCCAGTACGTATCACTTCCGTGAGTACGCATCGTGCCTCATCGCGCGTGAGCTTGTGGACTTCTTGGTCTCCAGTGCCCAATGTGCTACGCGCGCTGCGGCAGTCTCGCTATGCCGGGACCTGGAAACCCAGGGCTACCTGCGCCACGTCACCGGCGACCACCAGTTCAAAGACGAACCCCTGTTCTTCCGCCTCTTTTCCAACCCCGACCGCACCAGCGCGCGTCGGGCAGCTGCGGCGGCTCGTCGACGCACAACAGTGGTGCCTTCTCCCTCCGGAGCACGGGCAGACGCTGCGTTTGGGGAAGGCGGGGCAGCAGCCGGGGCAGGCGCAGGGGACGGAGCTGGCGGAGGCAGTGGCGCTGTTGGCGCGACCGCTCCCGGGACTTTGGGCGCGAGCGGTGCTGGTGGGGGCCTTGCCGGCGGCAGTGGAGGTCCTTCGGGTGACGGTGGAGTTGGGGAAGGCGCTGCGGGTGCAGGGGGCGCTGCGACGCTCGATGGTGGCACGGAGGGCGCTGACAGTGCGACTGCGGCGCTCGGGTTGGACCACGTGCTGCCGATGTGGGCCCAGGGTCAGTCGGTGGAGCAGTTACTATCCATGGTGGTATGCAGCGGCTGGTTGGTCAAGCAAGGACACCGGGTGCGTCGTGTGTGGTCGCAGGTTGCGGTTTCCCCGGCCCCACTCTCACGATGATTGGTGGATGGGTCGGTTGAGCAGGTGAAGAATTGGCGGCGGCGCTGGTTTGTCATGCGCGGCTTCCTGCTCAAGTACTACAAGTCGCAGCAAAAGGTGGACACAAAGGCCAAGCCTCAAGGTGCGCGGACGGCTGTTGTGTTCGCTTTGTTCGTTACTTGCGCCTCAACACCGCCTTTTGGCATGGCTTGAAATAGGGACAATTGACATCCGCGAGTTCACAATTGTGCGCACAACCTGCTCCAAGTCAAAGCTTGCCTTGCGTTTGGTGTCTCGACGAAAAGCGGACCAGGTGGGTGTTGGTGTCGTGTCAGTGCTTGTCTATGCTCCGGAGTGTGTCCTGCTCATCTACCCTCTCCCGTGTCGCGTACTGCCAGGACTATCTGCTCTACGCAGAGGGTGTGGCTGAGTACGACAACTGGTACAAGATGTTTGGTGAGGCAATGACCCTGTGGGCCCATGTAGATGTGCCAGGCGAGTTTGAGGCGTAGCGGGGGCGGGGGGTTCGTTTTGAGACGAGCGAGAGACGGCACGAATACAGTCTCCAAGTTGTATTTTCGTGGGCCTCTTTCGCGTTGCATTGGTGGATGTGGCGCACACCAACGACCCTTGGCGTATCTCCTCACATGAAACACAGCACCTTTGCTCGAGCCAGGCAGATTGTGCCAGGTAGCACAACGGCGCACCAAAACTGAGCACTACGACGCAACGTCACAATGGCAAGGGCAAAAACTAGTTGTCACTGTGTCGTCGCTTCCGCTTCTTCAGCACAACGTTTCCCTTCTTCTTACGAGTTTCCCAACTGCAGTGCAAGGTTCGGCCATGTGAAAACCCTTTGTAGTTGACAATCTCCAAGTTCCATTTCTTGTCAGGGCGTTTCTTGTGACCAGCTTTGTCTCCGTCCACGCCTGTTTGGTGCACGGCATGCACCTGAAACGAAACAGGTACACCATGAGAGGGTAGCGATCAAGCACACTCACTTTCCCGTACCGTCTTCGTGACATCAACTGTGTCAATGGTCCTGTAGTTTTCCCAGCCGTAGTTCACAAGCCAGTTGTCGTAGCCAGGCCGTCCAATCACAAACTTTGGGAGCTTCTGCGGGAACAAAAGTGGCGGGGAAACAACCTTGTGAAACGTTGTGCCTGATCTCAAGGAGCAGACATCAACGCACCGCCCAGTTGAAGGTGTTTTTGGTGATGATGAAAAAGTCTTCCGCGTCGGTTTGAAACAGGCGCCCTGTCTTTGCCATGCGCTTCACCTTCTTGTCTAAGTCCTTTATCGACGTGACCATCGACTGTCCAAGCATGATCAAGCACATGTCAGGTCCAAGCAAGCGCAAGGCAACGCCGGGCACATGCGTACCGCATGTCGATCGTGCAATTTCTTTGCAAACCGCACGTTCGTCCGCCTCCCTACAACCAACACCTTTGGCTTGAGCTTCTTGCTCTCCACACCCGCAACAACAGCCCGAAGAGTGTCTACCAGCTCCGAGCAAAACAAAATGTCAGCGTTCATGTACCTGTGGCACACCGCACCACCCGGTCAACCCAACAGCACACCCCCAACCACCAGTGCAAGCCTCCCCTGGCACGCAAGGGAAACGTGTGCGAGAGGGCCCGCGAGACACGCACCCGAACATCTTGGAACCGGCATGATGCTCCACGTGCTGAAACATGCTGTGCAAGAACGGAGTCCCATGCTTGTTCGTCTTGAACTTTGACACCACCTCTACTCCATGGAGCGGTTTCATCATTTCCGCCACAGCCTTCTCCTTGGAAAATACCACAGTGTCTACATGTGGCAGCAAGCTCAGCGCGCGCACAGCGTTTTGTTGGATGTAGTACTTCTGTGATCCAACCGGTGCGCCGAAGGGCGAGGTGAACATGGTCACCACCACATCCTGGGGCACATTTGACGGCGCATGCGTCAAGTCGACGTGGCTGTGGTCATGATCATGCTCGTGTTCGTGGTCGTGCTTCGGTGCGGCTTGGGCTGGCGCGGCAGGCCTCGGTCGTGGCCGTGGTCGTGGCCGTGGTCGTGTTGACCGGGTGGGTTGTTGGGCTTGCGACGGCTGGGCGGCGGGCGTGGTGGAGGCATCACCAGCAGCACTCGATGGGGGGCCTTCGACTGTGGACGCCAACTGACTGAGACGTGGGGTTACCTGGGAGCGTGGCACCACCGTGACTTCCGCAGCTCCCGCGGAATCGTCATCATCCCCCGCTGCCGTGGGGGCGCGACGCCATGTCACCCACGGTGCCGAGTCGATCGTGTGCGACGAGGGTGGAGTGGTTCCCCACACTCGCGCGTTGTAAGCAGCCACGTCGTTTGACATGACGGCAGGTTGCGGGCGCATGCGCATGAACACCGTCGTGTGGGTCAGGTCGACGACTGAAAAGCCGCTCTGCGCGGCAGCATCCAGAAGGAAGTGGGTGTCACCCGGCGCACCGTACGCAATGGGTGGGGCACTCGACCAGTCCCAAGAGTTGCGAGACACAAAGATGTAGTCCTGCTCGGTGGTGGGGCGCAGCGAGCCACCCATCGCCAAATCGTGGATTGCCGCGTGAAACACCGCGGAGTCCCCTACCACAGCCTGTACAGCGGTGATTTTGAGCAACGTAGCGCACCGCATGCACGAAGGCAGGCACAAGCAAGCAAACAAGCAAGCAAGCAACACACACACACACACACACACACACACACCAACTCGACCGCACGATACCCACCTGTGCCACAGCCTTCTCGTTGATCGCTTGTTGGGGTACCACAGTGTGGCCTACAGCAACCACCTGGGGTCGCAACACGCCCTTTGCTTGTGCGTTGGCCACGGCGTGAAGGGAAGACACAATGTCGCTGTGAATCAGGCCAGAGGGAGGTAGCAACCCATAGAAAAGGGCCTCTGGCTCGTGCTGCTGCAGCATCTGGAAGAGGCTGCCCACCAACGGGTATTGGTCGGTCGCCTGCATCAGTGGTGGTGAGGAAACGAAGCCATACAACGAGACGCATGCACCGACGCATGCACCGAAACATAATGGCGCGCTCGTGTACGCGCGAATGTTCACACCACGGCACTCCACACGACGCACCAGTCTGTAGGAACTCATGATGTGCACTCCCAACACAGTCATGTCTTGATGAAGCCGGGCGTCTTGCGTCAACACAACAACCTCTACCCATGGTCTGAGATCCTGTAGCAAGGTCAACGTCGATGACAACGGCGTCATGTCGCTTGGTCGCTCCGGAACCCAAACACCAACCACGGCAGTCGGGTGCTCCGGTGAATCGACGCCATACAAGAAGTCCATCTGGAGAACGGCGCAGGGAGGAAGGACACCACAGTCCACACGTCAAATGCACGCAGGCGCATGTGTAAGAAAGGCATTCCACGGGCGCACTCAATGCGCACCAAAGCAGATCTTGCATGATGATGGTGTGCAACGAGGTTCTGTGGTGCCGGTCGGGGAGACACCGAGCTGTTGACACACCGCACACACAGCCCGTGTCAGCATCTTGCACACTGCAACCTCAAGCCATGCCCTACTTGTCGGCATGTTGCACGGTTGTATTGCCGCTGCACCCAGCACAGTCGTACATTCCGGTTGACAAGCCATTCAGCGCGGTGTACCCCACCAGAACAAGCAACGCCAGAAACAGCAATCGATTCGTGCGAGATGCAGCGATGCTGGAAACGGCGGCTTGCATGACGCACAATCAAGAGGAAACCTGCACAACCCGACTGCAGTATGTTCTTCACCTGTTCATAACACCTTGAATCGGTGCCGCACAAGTGCCCCCTCCCCTGCCTGCACACGTGTGCAACACGAAGGAATCAAAGCGCATTTTCATACGGACATCACCAGCTCGTGTCGGGCCCTGCGCACAAGAGTACTTTTGCGACTTGTTTATGCGCTGAAACGTGGACGCTGTGATCTTTTTCGGGATTTTATGTCTGTGGGATATGTCCAATTTGGCACCAAAAGCCGGCGCGACCCGGTCGCCGTGCTGTGGCTGGATTTGGGCGCTAAGCGGTTGCACACACGCACGCACCTGCTTTGGGACTGCGAGGCCTTCGGGTGCGTACGGTGTGCTGTTGTGTCTGTTGTTGTATGCATACCGTCCCAATTGGGTGTGGGTGCTACGGGATGTGGTGGTGCCTCCGCGCCTTGCACACCGCGGGGGGAGCGCACACTGGTCGAGTGCCAGCTGACACCAGTGTTCCGGCATCAGAGACTCACCTGCAAGCCTCGGTGCCTGCTTCGTGGCTGTGCGTGTGTGTGTTTCGTGGTGCCGTGCAGTGCAGCAACGATGTCCAAGACAGAGGAGCCTTCCGAAGGCAAGAAGGCGAGCTCACGCTCGTCCTCCTCCGTCACCGACTTCGCTATTGGAGACCGAGTGATCGTGAACAACAAGGCTGTCGGCGTACGTGGTGTGCCGCCATGCTGGACAGCCATTTCTTGTTTGGAGTTGCTATTGTTGTGTGCTGCGACTCGGTTGCGATGCAAGCACTTGGGCTGGCTCGTGTTTGTGTGTGTGGAGTGCGTGGGGAATACGGTGTGACGTGTCCCGACACATGCTCTCTGTGTGATTGCCAGACGGTTGCCTTCCTCGGCAATGTGGACTTTGCGCCAGGAAAATGGGTCGGTGTTGTGCTTGATCGCCCCACAGGCCTCATTGATGGCTGTGTGGTAAACCGCAAAACCAATGTTCGGCGCGAGTACTTCGCCTGCAAACCGAATTACGTGCGTTGACGGCATTCCGGCAGCTTGCGTGTGGTCAGCCGCGTCCGTTCGAGCGTGTAACAATGTTTTGGATTGCGTTGTTGGTTGGGTTTGCCTCTTCAGGGTTTGTTCGTCAGGCCGCGCAGTATTCAGGTACGATCGGCGTTGCTCAAGGAGAGCTTGTTGGGAGGAGGGTTGTTGCCTCACTGTGCGCACATATTGTTGGCGCTTGTCACCACAGAAATTCTCGGAAAAGCTTGCAGCACTGGGCAAAATCCAAGCTTGGGCGCGCATGCTGAACGCCAAAGCAGCTGTGGAAGATGAAACGAACTTCCAGGTCTTCACAGCCCTAGATGAGGACCTTGAGCGGGTGCGTGCGGCCTGTGTGGCAAATGCAGTGCACTCGTCGTTTCGTTCTTATCTGTGGCCCTGTTACGTTACAGATCGGCATTGAGCGTGCCATGAAGCTTGCAAGCAACGGCTTGGACCGCCGCAACGAGGGTGCGTACTGCGCTGGGCGGGCATCTCGAGTATTGTTCTTCTATGTGCGCCTCACCAGCATCTTCTTGACACAACCTGCTCACGCAAACCAGCCACCACACATTTCGAAATGAGTGAAGTGAATGCCATCAAGGTTCCTTCATCTTACGATGGGCCACACTTGACGTTCCCGTTGACTCGTAACCAGGTCGTCAACATGTACAAGGCTTTCCGCGCGCGAAAGCGCTTGCACGCCAAGTATGTCATGCAGCTGTTGGAAGAGTTCTACCTCCACGCCGACGGTGACTTCCGCACCATGATGGAGTCCACCATTGAGGAAGGAACCACCATGACAATATGCGGCGACACCCACGGCCAGTGGGAAGACTTTTGCACCATCATGGACATGAACGGTCTGCCTAGCGAAAGCAACCGAGTACGTGTGCGGTGGGTGCAAGCTCGCGCGGTTGGTGTTTGGCTTTTTCACGGCGGTCCTGACTTGAGTGTTGATGTGTGGGGTGTGGTTACCTTGGTGATGATGGCTTCACAGTACCTGTACAATGGCGATTTCGTGGATCGTGGGCCTTGCGGGGTTGAAATCACGCTGCTTCTGTTTGCCTTCAACCTTGCGGACCCAACATGCATGATGATCAACCGTGGAAACCACGAGTGCTACCCCCAGAACTTTCAGTACGGTTTCGTGGATGAGGTGTTGACGAAGTATCCTGCGGAGTGGCGCGAGAAGATCTTCTGGGGTTTCCAGGTGCGATGTGCCTTGCCCTGGTGCACTGTTTCGCGTGCCAGCCTGCTGCGTTTTGCGCTGTCCTCACCTGCTGTGCTGTGCGACTACACTTTGTTTTGGTTTGTTCGGGACAAATTCAATCTGCCCCAGCGTGCCTTCAAAGCCCTCCCCTTGTGCACTGTGTTGTCTGGCCGCGTGTTTGTGTGCCACGGCGGTCTCTTCCGTTCCCATGGAGTGACCCTCAACCAGATCCAGGCTGTCGACGTTCGTTGTGCGCGTGGTTGCGCTCGGTATCGTCCACTCGAACTCACCTCTTGTGCATGTGCCACACCAGCGTCAACGTGACATCCCGCCCGTTGCAAAGACTGCCAACCGTTTCCACGACAACATTTTCGAGGACCTCATGTGAGTGCCACCGCGAACAACACAGCTCTTGACCCCTCTTGCCCATGCTCATGCTGTTGCCTGCCAGGTGGAGTGACCCACGTGCCAAACCCGGCACCGTCAAAAACTCGCGTGGTGCGGGTGTGTTCTGGGGCCCCGATTACACAAAGGAGTTCCTGAAGACCAATCACTTGGGCCTGGTGGTACGAAGCCACGAGCCTCCGATCCAAGGGTTCGAGGTGGGTACTGCCACCGTCAATGCTGGTGCTGTTGTGCTGGTGCTTTCGCACTGTGCTTGGGTTTGCCACAACGCTTGGGGGCCTTGTGTGTGTGCATCTGTCTGTGTGTGGTGCTCGTTTTTCGGTGTCGTCATGGTCGTATCTCAACTTTGCCTTGTGTTTGTGCACCACCAGTACTGGCACAACAAGCGTGTTCTCACAGTATTTTCAGCCTCGAAGTACTGTGGCCAAGACAACCAAGGCGCTTACCTGGTGCTGGACCCACACTTGTCGTATGCCATCCACTCCTTCTTGGCGCGTACTGCGTACGTGATGGGGGCCTGCGGTTGTGTTGTGTTTGCGGGGGACGGCACGCGTTCATATGTGTTCATTGTGTCGCTCGCTCATGGACTCTATTCGCCTTTGTCCCTTGTGTTGTCGTCGGTTGTGCGCAGAAACGGTCCCACGATTGCGGTGAAGATGCAGCGTGACATGGCTCGTGCCGTCACGACCAAGATGATCATCGAGTGCGTGTGTGCCAACAAGGCCGCATTGTACAGTGCGTTCGAGGGCCTGGACACAGCCAACTCCGGAATGGTGTCCAAGGATGCATGGGCCCATGCCATGCACCAAGTCACGCAGCTTGACCTGCCGTGGTTGTGGGTGTGCCGGCACGTCTGCTCGTTTGTTGACAAGCAGCGCACGTTGGTCAACTACCTCAAGTTCTTGGACAGGTGTGTATTCATGTCGTTGCAACACGCGTTGCCTGCCTGCCTTTTTTGTTGTTGTTGTCCTCCTCCTTGTCCTCCTCCTCCTCCTCCTCTCCTCATGCCATGCTGTCATTGCCACCCAGGTACACCATCGCTATGCACGACGGGTGGCAAGACGTCATCATCGCGCGCATCTGCCGGCACTTGTTCGACTCAACCAACAACGTGGAGGAGGTGTACACGTCCATGGATGCTGACAAGAACGGCAGGCTGTCATACCAGGAGTTCATTGACGCCGTGAAGCGATTGGATGTGGGTCTGACCGACGGTCAGATATTCGAACTCGTGCGTGAGGTTGACAGCGACAAGAACGGCCACATCGATCTGCGCGAGTTCCGTGACCGCTTTGCTGTCAAGGCGCCGTTCCACGCCAAGTCCGATGATGCGTGGCTCCAAGAGGCCCTCACGAAGGTCGGCCGCGCCTTCTTTGGCTCTGGCCGCACGGTGAACGAGGTGTTCCGTTCCATCGACAAGAACACAGATGAGACCATCTCCCAGAACGAGTTCACCAACTCCCTTGCGGAGCTGGGGCTTGAATTCACGCCCGACGAGGCGCGTCGCATCTTTGTGGCGGCTGACACTGACCGCACCGGTCGCATTGACCCGCACGAGTTCATGGACGCGTTCTACGTCACGTGGAAAGACGCCGAGGGGGGCGCCGACGAGGAACCTATGGTGCTGTACGAGGATGGAAAATCGATGGAGGGGGCACAGATCGAGGCTTCTGCCAAGGCAGGAAGCGAGTCCAAGACCAGCGATGGTGCTGGTGCTGGTGCCGGCGCGGGAGCAGGTGCCGGTGCCGGCGCGGGAGCAGGTGCCGGCTCAGAGCGCGAAGAGGAGACCGGTCGATCCAAGGCGTTCTTGGGCTCGAAGAGCAGTTCACCCCGCAGCACGGGTAGTGGCAGTGGGCGTCACATGCGTCACACGTCTTCGTGGAAGTCCGCCGTGCTCGACGAGGTGCGTCGCAGGCTGGTCCTTGGTTGACACGTGGTCGGTTCGGGCGTGAGCTCACGTCGTGTTGCACTTGCAGATCATCATGAAGCTGTACCAAAGCAGGCAGAGCATGCAAGCCATGTTCATGCTGTTTGACACGAACCAAGACGGAAAGATCAGCCGTGAAGAGTTCAAGGCGGGCCTGCGTATGCTGGGGCTTGTCTCCGACAAGTATGGTGATGAGTTGCGAGACTGGCAGGTGCGTGTTCCGGAGGTGCGCTTGAGGTCGTGTAGTGTGCGCCGGTGCTGACCTCTTCGCTCTTTTATTTAGATTGATGAGTTGGTTAAGGCGCTGGACTCGGACTCGGATGGAGAAATCAGTTTCGCTGAGTTTAACGGAGCCTTCCGTATTGTGGACACGACAAACGGTTTGGCTATGAAGCCGACCGTGATCAGCAATCAGTAACTTACCCCACAGTTCTGTTCTTATGTGCGTGTTTGCTTCGTGTGCTTCTGACGCTTCGTTTTTGGGCTCCCACATCGCTTCGTTTCCAGTGGTGCGCGAGGTGCGCGATGGTTTCCAAGTCGTGTTCTGTAGCGGGTGTGCCTACGACGCCATTTGAATAAACTCACCGCGCTGCGTCAAACTTGTTGCACCCATGAAGTTCATGGCATGAACTGCATGAGTGTTGGATTGGTCATGTCAACTTCCCACACATCGTCATGAGCAGTGCAGTGCTGGGGTAGCAGCGTGGGTTGGTCTTGTTGGTGTCACCTCGCGTCTTGAAAGCGGCGTTAGGCCGTCGTAGCGTTTTACTATGAGTGCCAGCATGCCAAAGGCCATGGTGACGGAGTCAAATGGGGAGATATCTTGCTCGATTGAAGAAACAAACCGCATTCGGAAGCAACTTGGCTTGCGGCCACTGGATGTGGAGGAGGCCGTAAAGCCCACTGGATCAAGCTCGAACCCTGTAGCAGTCGCCCCCGTACCTCTCGCTTCCGCTGAGTCAACAAATGCAGGCCCGACGGAGGGCCTGAGCATGCGAGAACGCCTCAAGCGCGCTCGGGAGAAGCGTGCCGCAGCGTTCAAGGGCAAGTCGCTTGGGCAGCAACTGGCCGCAGAGAAGAAGCTGTCAGCGGCGGACTGGATCAAGTACGTACACGCCCGATGCCTTGTGTGTCGCGTTGTTGTAGTTGTCTGTTGGGCTGTGGTTGGGCGGTGGGCTTGGGGCGTTGCCGTGGTGGGCTTGGGGCACCGTGTAGATGATTGACCTTGTATGCCCATGTTTGCGCGTGCGTGCGTCGGTGTTGTGTGCATGTGTGCCCGGCCTTGGACGACCGCAGACAATCTCGGGCACAAATTGCGAAATCGTCACGCAAGCGCAAGCGCAAGCAGAAAAAGGCAGACCCAGCTGCGCGTCGCGCAGCGTTGCTGGCAGAGCAGGACGCCGCTTTTGAAGGCGCGTACACCGCGGAAGACCTGCGAGGCTTGAAGTTGCAGCACGGAGCAGAGGCTTTCCGTGAGGGGACAGAGGTGGTGCTGACACTGAAGGACCGCGGCGTGTTGGATTCTGACGGCGAAGACGAGCTTGTGAACGTCAACATGGCCGAAGCCGATGCTCGTGAGGAACGCATGCTGGCTGCGACGGGTGGTGTGTCAAAGACGAAGAACCCCTTCGCTGAGGATGATGGTGCGTTTGGTCGGAGTGTGGGCGTGCTCGTCTCTCCTCCCTCTGCACGGAAGGTCTGACACGGAGGTGCGTCTTGGCTTGGAACAGGCACTCAAAAGGAGGGCATTCTCAGCAAGTACGATGACAAACCAAAGCGCCGGGCTGCGCTGATCATTTCGGCACAAGGGACTGTGGTCGATGCGTCGGGCACAGCAGAGGTACGGTGCAACTACTGTGGGCATGCTGTCAGCTGCTGCTAACGGAACTAACACGGCACACCGTGTTCCTGTTCGTGCGTTGTGGTTGTGCCTTGAGCAGAAAAAGTCTGCGGATGCAGCTGCGGCGGCGAAGGCTGCCACCGCGATCTCGCTAGAGGTTGGTGAGCGCAAACAAGCAAGTGACTTCATGACAGAGGTGAGACCTGTGTCGTTGTGACATGGCCGCCGCGCGTGCACGCTGTGATGCATCACGTTCACGTCCCTCGCTCTGCGCTCATTCATGTTCCTCCTGTGGCTGTGGCTGGTCAGGAGGAAGTGAAGTTTGCGCGCGTAAAGAAGAAGTCCAAGAAGCTTCGCAGCAAGAAGAAGAAGAAGAAGAAGAAGGACAAGAAGAAGGACAAAGCACGCAAAGACGCGGATGCGCCTGTTGCCTCCAGCCTTGCCGTGTTGCAAGATTTGCCAGACGAAGATATGGCAGAAGAGTCTGGGCTGGATCATGGCTCACGACGCACCGGCGGAGCTGTCGCCGCTGCCGCTGCCCAGCGGATGCAACAAGATCGTGCAGAGAAGCAAAACGTGAGTGATGTGTTGTGTTCATGGTGGTGTTGAGCTTCTGTTTCTGTTCTTCTTTTTCTTCTTTTTCTTCTTCTTCTTCTTCTTCTTTTCCCGTGTGGTCTTCTTTCCCTTTTGTTCTGCCTCTGTTCAGAGTGGGGTTTCGCCGGCCACCTTGACACAAGTTGTGCCGTTTTCCCTTGCGTTGTGCTGGTGTGTTGTGTGTTGTCAGGCCTACGCGACCGCCATCGGGAAGGTGTCGAAGCGCGTAGGAGCTTTGATGGAGGACGACGCGGGTGCCACCCACAACAACGCCCCGGCTGCCTCTCTTGATCTGGTCCACGCCAATCGATCCCACGATGCCCGGCGCAAGCTGAACGACATGGCGGACACAGTCGCTGACGTCGCACCAACCTCAAGCGTGTCGGGCCATCGTGTGTACTCGTTCTTGCAGAACAACGACGATGATGACGGCGTGGATGATGCAGCCGATGATGACGACGCGGAGCTTGCGGCGTCGCTCGCACGTGCGCGGCGCCTGGCGAGCAAGCGGAGAAGCAAGGCGAAGAAACAATCAGCTGCTGATGTCGTCGATGCCCTGGCACAGCTGCAGCCAGAGAACGAGAACGGGGCGAGTGGAGGCAAGAAGAAGGTGCGTGTGGTGTTGAAGCAGTGCGCGCTGCGTTCCAACTCTGCAGTCCCCTCACTTGGTGCTCCTTCCTCCCTTCCTCTCACCCGCTCTCTCTCTCTTTCTTTCATTCTTGGCATTCTTTCCCCTTCTTCGTTGCTTTTCTCTTTGCCCCTCTCCCTTTCGCTCCGCATGGCCCTCTCTCGATCACCCCTCACGTCACGCGTTCTCTTGCGCCCCCCTGCCGCGCACAGAGTGGACTTGTGTTCACCAATACGTCCGAGTTTTCCCGCCAAATGCACTCCCGCATGGCCGAAAAGCGCCGCGACGACCGCCTGGCAGCGCAGCAACGCGCGCGAGAGGCAGCCGTCGCACGGGCCAAGGCAGCTGTGGAGGAAGGCGCTCGGTACGCAACCTCTTCCTCTTCCCGAAGCGCCAGTGCCAGTGCCAGTGCCAGTGGTGGCGGCGGCGGCGGCGGCGGTGGTGGTGGTGGTGACGGGGGCAGCGACAACGAGGAGGGCGTGGCGCAAGAATCGGCTGCCGGCGGAGCGTTTGATGATGAGCCGCTCGCGTCGGGCGGCATGGCCGATGCGCTGGCGCTGCTCAACCGACAAGGAAAGCTGTTCAAGGAGGTGTCGTACGCCGGCCGAGCCAACGACAAGCGCGTCACCCCGGCGGACCGCTTTGAAGAGGATCCCAACAACACGGTGGTGATCGAGTACAAGTACGTCGCGCGGGGTGTGTGTGGCTTGTTCTCTTCTCTCACACGTCGCTGACGTGGCTCTCTCTGCGTTTTCTTTTTCTTGGAATCGTCGTTCTCACCTGTCTTGCTTTGCGTTTCGTTCGTTTTCTTTGCTCCTTTGCCAGGGACGAGTTCGGTCGACCGCTGACACGAAAGGAGGCGTTCCGACAAATGAGCTACAAGTTCCATGGGTCGGGACCAGGCAAGAAGAAGCAAGAGAAGCGGTTGCGCATGTTGTTGGAGGAGTTCAAGATCAAGCAACGCACGTCCGGAGACCCCAGCAAGGCTGGGATGAACAAGGCTTTGCAGAAACAGCGCCAGTCCCGGGGTCAAGCGTTTGTGGTGCTCAGCAAGGGCTCTGCCACTGGATAATAGTGCGTGTGGTGATTGATGACTTGTGTGTGAGAGAGTGTTCGCACACGTAGTTCTTTTGCCGAGTCTATGGATGGTTCCCCAATGACAAAACGAAACGTTGCCAAACGTCACACGGTCATGACGGTGTCCGCCACGTCTGACGAGGACACCGGCGCTGTCTCCGCACGAACTCGCGGGGGCTGTCCATCTGCGCCCTGCTTCGCCGCCAGTCGGTGCTTTCGACGAGCGATGATGCGGCGTGCCATGGCCTGCGACACACGAGAACACGGGTGTGAGCAACCAAGCTGTTGGGGAGAAACGAAAAGGAAAGGCATGACAACAGAAGCACAAAGAAACCAAGGGAAGCACACGGAGCGGGGAGGAGTGTTGTGTTGCGCTGCTTGTACCTTTGACACGGGAGCGCTTTCAAGCTCTGAACCATCGTCCACGTCTTCGTTCTCGTCCATGTAGCTTGCGTCAAAGCCAGCCAAGTCCTGCTGCACGCCATGCCCTGTCACAGCGGATGTGGAACGTCTCCGCAACACGCCTTTCTTGAACAGGTTGCGCTCCGACGTGGCCACCGCACGCCGCCCAATGCCCAAGGCGGCATTCTCAACGTCTGCAGTAGCGTGTATCGCACCAGTGCAATCAAGCGCGGTGTCATCCGTGACACACACCGGAAACCAGGTGTGCGGTGGCTCTTCACACATCCCACATGTCCCAAACGTCGCGTCTGAGCACAACTCACACCCACTGTCGTGTGACCGGACCGGGACAACGACCCATTGCAAAACTACAACTACACCCCTTCAAATGGCGACAACGACAATACAACAACGAACCTCCGTCAGCCTTTGGAGTGTCCTTGGGCATGAACCACTCTGGCAGGATAATGGAGAAGCCCATGTTGTCGCAGCAGCCTCGCATATCAAAGTCCACGACCTGAAGCAAGAACATGCTTGCGGCGGTTGCGCTGTCGCTTGATGAAACACGGCGTTTGAAAACAGGCTCAGTGGTGCCAAGTTGCGGCTGGGCGCGCGAAAAAGGCAAAGAGCCAACACATACAAAGAACCAAAACACAGATCAACAACTCCCATCAGATCGGATCAGGTTGACGACATCACGCCGCCACCGGTGCATACCTCCGACCGGTACAGTTCCTCTACCTTCCAACCCGTTTCTAGCATTCCTGACTCCAGAACTTCCGCGGAGCATCCCACGGCTGGCCCAAGCACGACACGCAAGGCGGCTTGCATGCAGTCACGAGACACGCGCACAGGGGCTTCAGAAAAGAGCCGCTCGCGCTCCAGAGCAGCCACAGCCTGCGCACGAGCCCCGCGATTGGGTGGAGAAAGCTGAAACGCAACTATAAACGGGTCCGCAAGCCCTGAAACATCTCGGGGGGCAAGCTGTCGGCAGCTGCGCACAAGCAGGCGTGTGGATTGCGGTTGATCTTCGGACAACACCAACACTGCGGTGGAACTTGACACAACTCCTGCCGCCGGTGACAGGGTAGAGGCTGCCTCCAAGGAGCCACCTTCATCCACTTTCACTGCTTCGCCAGCAGGTTGAGCTTCTGAGTCAGGCGTTGCATCCGCCATCCTGTGCCTCGCTGCAACCGCCGTGATGCTCTTCCGCATCATTGTTGTTTTGTGATGTTTTTGTTGTTTTGTAGTTGTTTGGGTGCCAGCCTCGCATGGTCGGAGCGCCTGTGATTGAAACGATGCAATCAGCACAGCTGTTCAAGTTGGCGGGGCACGAGGTGTGGGTGAGATCAATCGCTGGTGTTGAAACATGTGTGTACTTTCTGACGCGGGGTCTACGAGTTGCATTCGACATGGGCGTGCACATTCCAGCAGCGACTGTGTGTGACAGCGTGTTTCTCACGCACGGCCACTTGGACCATTGCGGCGCTGTGCATCTGCACGTCTCGCAGCGTGGTACGCAGCACAGGATGTTGGTGGTGCTGGTGCGGTGGCCCATGTTAACCCCACGTGGTGTTCTGGTGTGTCAACACGCTTGTTGGTATCGCATAGGCATGCGCGGCATGTCCTCTCCCACCCTGTACGTACCGACTTGCAACGCGGAAGACGTGAGGTCACTGTTGCAGGTACGTGGGTGGCAACGTGTGTGTACATGTCTGAGTATGGGTACAGATACGACTTGTGCGAGGGGAAGCAGTTGCGCTGGTTGACGGGTGTTGGCGTGTGCCGTCGCACAGACATTCGGTCGGCTGGATGGGGGAACAGACTTGAACTGTCCAGTGGTGCCCGTGGGCGAAGGTGATGAAGTCGAGCTCTCCAAAGGGACCTTCGTTCGTCCTTTTCCCACATGCCACCGTGTCCCATCCCAGGGCTACCTCGTTCTTCGCCGAACACACAAGCTCAAGCCGGAGTTCATGTGCGTGTTGGACACACACATGATCAACGATTCTCAGCACCGCCCATCTGCACGCTGTCGATTGGAGTTACGGTTGACGCTATTTTCTGTTGGATGGATGGATGCATGCACAGTGGGATGCCAGGAAAAGAGCTGGGCGCGCTGAAGCGAAACGGGGTGCAGCTGACACGTCCTGTCGACACGCCAGAAATCGCGATCAGTGGTGACACAACTATCGAAGGCGTCGTGGTGCGTGCATGCATGGGAAAGCGAAGCACGTTGCTCAAGTTGACTTGCCAAGCAGGGGTGTGAGGATGCATGCAAGGCCAAGCTGCTCGTCATGGAGTGCACTGGCTTGGACGACCGCCTCCCGCGTGACAAGTGTCGAGACCGGGGGCACATTCACCTCCACGACATCATCGAGAACGCTGACGCTTTCCATAACGAGGTACCGCCTTGTTGGCTTGGGTTGGTTGATTAGTTTTCCCTGCGGGGGCCGGGGGGAGGAGTGATGTGCCTGTGCTCACTCACCGTCGGCGGACACTGTGACCACCTCCATGCGCTCGCTGCCCAGGCCATTCTCCTCACCCACTTTTCCGCGCGGTACAAGCGCCCAGAAATTGACCGGCTGCTCCTCAAGCACTTGCCGCCGTCGCTGCAAGGACGAGTGGCTGCTGCCTCCGGCGCCTTTCCTTCCGCGAAACACACACCCCAAGCGAGCGGCGTCCTCCAACCCCGCCGCGCTGCCAAGCAAACGCCAGGCGGCACACGGTGCATCCACACGGACGCGTCGACAAGTGGTGAAGTGGGCGAGGGTGAGAGTGTGGAAGTGCCCTCACGGGTGAGGGTGGGCAACGGCGCTGGCGCTGGCGCTGGTGCTGGGTCTGGCGCTGGTGCTGGTGCTGGTGCTGGTGCTGGTGCTGGTGCTGGTGCTGGGTCTGGTGCTAGTGCTGGTGTTGCGGCAAAGACCTCGGCGGGTGCAAACGCGAGGGAAGCATGACGCCTGGTTTTCATGGGAATCACGGGGACCACGCCACGCTCGCACCAGAAGGCCCAAGCCCAGCCTGCTGTTTGTTTGTGCTCCCATCCAAATGGCTTGCATTCCATTTTTGCAACATGCTACGCAATGTAATCCATGGTCATGTGTGTGAGGCATTTTGCAAACGCAAACGATGACGATGACGCCCTTTGTCCCGCATACCGGGTGCCATACCCACGGACGCGGGCACCAAACGAACACAAACAAGCAAAACGCTCCACCATGCCAGCCACACCAGACGCAGCACTCTACCCAAGCACGACACTAGCCGCACTCCCCAGATGCTTGTTGCCGGGGCGCGGCGCGCGTGAGTGTGAATGTGCGCGTGTAATCAGCACACACTCAATCACACAACGCGCGGCAACGTGCCAAGAGGCTGGCGCCAACACACAAACGCAACACCGAACCGTGCGGCGGTCATGCTTGCACAGCAGGTGGAGCCCCAGCCCCAGCCCCAGCCCCCGCCCCAGCCCCAGCCCCAGCACCCGCGTCCGCGCCGCCAGACACCCCGTCTGCACCCACCAGCCCGTACTGACCCATGGGGCCACCGGGACCGGACGCCGCGATCGCGGCAGCGGCCGCAGGATCCGCACCCACGGTGTCGTCCGCGGCCAGAGCGGTCAGGTCGCCGTGCATGTACGCCGCGATGGCGTCGGTCTGGGACATGTCGGCGCCTGGGAGTGGCATCGGCGCCGCCCCGGCGCTGCCTTGGGTGCCGCCGGTGCGCTGCATGCGGCGTTGGTTGCGCATCTGGTGGTGGTGGTGGTGGTGGTGGTGGTGGTGGTGGTGGTGGGGGGCAGGTGGAGACACAAAACGCACGGCACAAGACAGAACACGACGACGATGAGCGAGGTACGATGCACACCCCATGGCACACAACGCAGCACCGCAGCACCACACACACACGGGCGCGC
>Ga0213833_1001342_pt1 | contig 17936 bp, 10 predicted proteins | sample SWATP21_FD_160575 | JGI IMG/M metagenome (GOLD analysis project Ga0213833, IMG submission 160575) | Coastal seawater microbial communities from Marineland, Florida, United States - SWA TP2 #1 | ecosystem: Environmental > Aquatic > Marine > Coastal | place: USA: Florida | collected 2016-08-14
CAACAATAACAACAACACAGCTGCATCGCCCCCGCAGCAAGCAGCCCACGCAACCACGTACGCGCAACAATTGTTCCATACCAACTCCACGTCTTCAATGAAGTCGTCCAGACGCGCGTATGCCTGACGACTGATTTTTCGACGGATGGTGGACAGGTCCATGGGTCGCCGCACGACATTGAAGTACCCAGGCGCGTCACACGCAACAGGATCAACGGGCGACGAGAAAAAAGCCCCCGGCCCATTTTCGTCCTTGTCAGCGGCCTCAATGACGCTCAGCACACGCTCACACAGGGCAGCCACTTGCGCCGGCCGGCAGGACTGCAAGTGGATCGCCAGTTGCGTCCGAGTCAGGGAAAAGAGCGGCGACGCTGCAAGGTCCAGAGGTGGCAAAGTGGCGGTGGCGACAGGCGGGAAGTGGTGGTGATTGCGCTGCATGTATGACGCCACGCGTGCCGCCCGACTGCGGTGCTGCAGTGGCAACCCCGCAACCGTGTTGAACACACGCGCGTGGTCCAACGCTGACTCTGGCGTGGAGCGCATGCGCTTTGCGGGACTGGTTTGCGAGGACGAGCCTGTGGTGGTGCCTTTTCGGCGGCGTTTGGTGGCGCCCTGTTTTTTGGACCTCGAGGCGGCTGCCTGTAGCAGATGGACACGGCGCAGACCGATCTCCGCTCGCAGAATTTCGCACCCTTTCACGGTGCACTTCAGCAGCCGGCAGGTGGAGATGTGGTCACCCAGTCGTTTGCCAGCCGCACACGCAGTGCTGTACGGACAAGCGTCGCCCTTGGTGCACTTGCTAGAGTGCTTCAGCAGGCACATGGCATCGATGAGCTTCGCGCGTTGAGACTCGGTCAAATGCAGGCGGCGCATTTGCCACGCCACCAAAGAGCGCTTGTCACATGGAGCCGGGCGGGCTTGCAACGCCAGAGAGGTTGGGTCTGGGGATGGAGACCGTGCTCGCTTTGTTTTGCCCTTGGCTCGGGATTTCGGCTTTTGCTTCGCCTTTGGCTTGCCCTTCGGTTTCGGCTTCGTGCTCTGCGCAAGTGTGGTAACCGGGCCGGTCACGTTCTGTGGAGGCGGGAGCCCGTTCCCTTGCTGCTGACTCGGCGCGGGTAGCGGCGCAGTGGAATAACCGGGGATGGCCTGCATCGCCACAGGAGCAGACGTTGTAGTGGTGGTGGTGTACACAGGCTGTGGCGCTTGGACACGTGGCGCAGCCATAGGCATCGAGGGCATAGCCGACACTGGCGCCGCGGCTGCAGGAACAAGCTGTGGCGTCGTTGATGCAACAACCATGGGTACAGTCGATGCGTACGTGGGGGGCGGAGAAGGGGAAGGCATCGTTGTCGGGGCCTGTGACGGGATTGTGGATGTCACTGCCATGGAGGGCAGCGCTGTCGTGTACACGGGAGCAGTGGTGGAGGTCACGACAGGGGACGGCGAGTACGTCACCGTGGATGCTGGCGCCCCCACTGTGCCGAAAGTGTACTGCACAGACGTCTGTGGCGCGGTGGTGTAAGTGGTGTTCCCCAGAGGCTGTTGTGGGTAAGACACGGAGCCCGGCGCAGGCTGGGAGTACACCACAGATGTCTGAGACACCACAGACGACGGAAGAGCCGACGTGTACACAACACCGTTCGTCCCGTACACCTGTGGCACGCTTGTGCTGGGAGCATAGACCGGTGCGGGGCCAGTGATGGTCGGTCCTGCGACGCCAGGTGTCACTGCCTGCGCACTTGACACAGGCACAGCCGTTGCCGTTGCGCCCTGGCCACGTGCCGCGGCTGCAGCCGCAATGCACGCCGCGCAGGGACACGAACCAACATACTGTGTGAAACCGACCGGCGTGCCAGGGGCAGGCGGCTGGCCTGGTGCCACAGGTGTGCCTGTGGCCAGCGGGCCAGCTGACACAGCACCCTGTGCCGCTGGCCCTGCCGCGTAGGCTGGCGCGGGTGCCGGTGGAACCGTACTCATGCCGGGCGCATTGTAGCCGCGGCCTCAGCCGCAAAATACCGCAACACCTGTCAGAAACAGGCTGAATCAAGCGAAAGGGGGGTGCAAAGGTGTGCGCTGGTGCCAGCTCGAAGCTGCGTCAGCCACGAACGAGCGACGGCTGACGGCCAATGCCGTGGGATATCGTAGCTACATATGTGTAAGTCACGTTCCTCTGTGTACACTTGGAGGCTTAGCTCAGTGGTAGAGCAGCCGACTGCAGATCGGCAGGTCATTGGTTCAATCCCGATAGTCTCCTTTGTAATTGGTATTTTTTTGTCGTCCTTCTTTCTGATAAATTTTACATTTATAGGGGTATTACTCAGTTTGAAAATCACACGGAGGCTTAGCTCAGTGGTAGAGCAGCCGACTGCAGATCGGCAGGTCATTGGTTCAATCCCGATAGTCTCCTTTGTAACTGGCTTTTTTTTTTGCAAGCTCCTCGCCACGAATGACGGCGCTACTTGTGTTGCGTGTGTGCAAAGTCGTCCGTCCGTCCATGTATCTGTGTATCGAGCTATCTATCATCAATGATATCACCACTAGTGGTGCGTCCATGTGTACGATGGATGATGGGTCGGTGCAGCGTCGGTGCAGCGTTGGTACACGTATTGTCCATGCGCCACTGGTGGTCCACCATATCCCTGCGTTTCGAGTCACGGGAACCCATTACAGAGTATGGGTAAAATGATAACTTGTACCATCGGTGGGAAGTTGTAATCCTGGTCGCAAGTGCTGAGTCACTGCTGACTGACGCACAGTGGAGCGTCATGTACTTTCTGAGTCACCTAGGTCGCTCTCCACTGTGCGTCATCAGGTACTTACTGAGTCACCCAGGTCGCTCTCCACTGTGCGTCATCATGTACTGACAGACTCACGCAGGTCGCTGCTAATATGACTTTCCGTGTGCCAAACGAGGTGGTACACTGTAAATTCTTCGTACTCAACAGTACGAGGAGGTGTTCGCATCGTGGAACATGTGCAGTGCCCTCTCAAGCATCCATGCTGCTTCCACTGAGTGGTCCAACTTGCTGCACTCCGATCCGTGAGCTCCTAACCAGTGGTCGCCACTTGCTAAGTAACCACATACAAACAGCTCCGTGAACACGAGCGACGGAAGTGCATCTTCACGAGCCAGTCATCATCACAGTGGCCACCGAAGTCAATGCCTTCCTCCACCAACACAACCTTGCGCTCGATTCAGTCACATGGTTTTACGGGAAGTCATGGTGTCGTGAGTCACGACTCGTGACAAAAGCAAAAGAAGGCAAAGAAAGAAGCACCAGCACAAACAGACGCGATGAAACAGGTGCAGTGGAGCAATAGTCTCGGAATCACTACAATCACTGCGGGACCCGGATCCAGTACTGAGTGCGAGCAAGAGGAATGCAACGGCACTAAGCAACTCAACAACCCAGGAGAAGCGTGCATTCTGCACCACCCACGCTTGGTGCGAACCGGAGACGTGAAGAATTGAAAATCTCTGATGTTGCCGCCTCGTGTGGAGCCCGAGATTCTGGACCATCCTCTGCTGCCCTTTGTGTCTGCCGCACAGGATGGGTATCCACCACGGAGGTTGCGTCCCCGCGACACGGGCGCGAATGTGCCCGCAGGAAGCTGTTGGCGAGAGCACAGCCAAAAAATGTCGGGTACGCTGCTTGTTTGACTACTGCGGCTACGTACTAGCCATGGCATGGTTCGTGGTATGGCGCATGCGAAGAGCAGCGCAACACACCTCCAAGAAGAAAGGTAGGACCGGCCCCCACCATAAACATGTTGCGTATGCTCAAGTGAGTATGGTGGTTTGGCAGGGCTTGTTAGTAACTTGGAAGATTGAAGTCCGACATTCGGGATCTGTAGTTGAGTTTTGTGATCAACTGTTGAATGGCGCTGAGCAGCAGTGGTACGAAGCAGATGCGGTCTGGGGAATGTTATCGACAGTGTTTTGTTTGTTCACAGCGTAGTTGGTATGGAATGCAGTGCCATGCTGTGCAAAAGCAACTCTTCAAGAATGAAGTCTAGGACCAGTTTTCCGTTCTTCCTACACGCTGCCCTGTTTCATTGCTCGAAGAATGGTCAGCGCCATGGGGTAGAAGAGAGAGACCTTGCACGTGGGACAGTGACACGTGGGAAGGAAGACGGTTTCGCCAGAGTTCTCTGGGTCTCAGTTCATGGTCTACGCCCACATCTGTTGCATGCCGAGTCCAAGATCGATGAACGGGGCTACTGTGCTCCATGTCTCGATGTGTGGGGTGAGTGCTGACAACCCCGTGCGCATTAGGGTCAAGAGCCAGCACCTCGGCCAATGTCAGTGCGTTTGCATTCTTTCCTGCACTTGGGTGGTACCTGCCACAAGTGAAACACAGCGCGTGGGACCGATACCACTGTTGAGTTCCAGCAGTGACCCAGCCCAGACACCAATACGCACCACATGCTGCGCAGCAAGGATCCCTGTACCACTGCCATCCGCTGCCCCGCTAGCGCTTGGGGATCAATGTAAAGAGCTGCTGGGGACGCGTACGTTTCATTTGCGGGTGTTTGAAGACGACCATCACGCAGCAAATCAAGAAACAGGCGTTGCGGTGGAGTGCCAACCTGTGATGTAACCAGCACGTGAGAAGACCCACCCCACCCTGTACATGCACCTGTGCCTTGCAACGAACGCACCATGACAGACAACCGCTTCACACCAGGAACAACCAACCGTCCCAGAAGGTCAGGCAGGTGAACATCTTGATATGAAAGGGCTGCTAGCGCCGCCTTTTCTTCCTGCACCGCGGCCAGAACCGATGCTAGACGCGTCGTTGCCAGCGGCATCGGTGGGGCCTCTGCTTGGGTGTCTGCGGAGCGTACACGCAGCCTCACTTGAGTAGTCTGCATCAATGCCGCAACATTGATGCCTGTCTCTTGAATTTCAGCTTGGAACTTTCTGTGCAGGATGCGCATATACGAAGCAACCAAAATGCGCATGTGACCCGGACGTGTGGTGTCCAACTCAGCCTCTGCCTGCAGAAACTGGATCATGCCCCATCGCAGCGTTCTCGCGAATTGGTCTCGTGTACGTGGCTTTGCAGCCTCTTCAATGGCTGCCGTGGGGCTCATCGTGTCAGCTTCAGCCGTTGGCGATACTGGTTGGACATGTTGATTCCGCTGGGTGCACTTCTTGCACCTGACCACCAAGGCCGAAAGTGAGAAGTCTGTGTGCACTGCTCGGGGAAGGTTCTTCTGTCGCAACCACTTGTCCAGGTACTCTCGTCGCAGGAGCAGCAGGCGAAGACCGATGTCCTTGAAAATGAGTGACAATCCGACGACGGCGCACAAGCCAGCACCCCAAACAATACAGTTTTGAACTGCTCGGGCCATCGGAGTCCACTCCTGTGCCTCCATGAGCACGGCTTGCGCGCCGACCAGAAGCAACAGGTACGTTGCCACCATGAGCAACTTTGCGAGGCGACCGCTATCGACTTTTGCGAACGGCGCACAAGCCAGCTTCACGATCATGATACCCGCGGCTGACAACAATCCAAATGTAACTTGCGTTTCCGTGTGCGTAATGAAGGACATGAGACCATTCATCACAACCTTCTCGCCAAAGCTCATGATTTCAAAGTACCACATACGCTCCACGAATGGCGCATAGCTGATGGCATCACTATGTCAGGAGCCGCGAGAGCAAAACACACAGACGACAACACCCACACGTACAAGGACCCGAATGATGCCTTCATGTGATAGCTTCTCAGATTCAGACGGTACCTGGAGGAGCACAGCAGCACTTAGTTTGCATGACACCCCCAAGCAACAAACTCAACGAACAGGTACTTCATCACCAGTGCTGTGTTGCTGGTGGTTGGTTTCAGGCCCACAACACGTTCATCCTCCTTTGCCATTTTCTCTGCCAACTTTAGCTCCGTGGTATTGAGTCGATCGAACTCGGCCTGAACCGATTTCCAAGTCAGCATGGCAAGACACCCGCACTTTATACGTGTACCGTACCTTGATGTCATCGTGTCGAGGGCCGTTTACAGCAGCAGGTTCGCCGTCTACACCGACCGTTTGGCACGCTTGGCGCCAGCGCCACAGTAGTAATTGTTTTATGCCCCCACTCTTACTCCGCCTGTTTCGAACGTGGCATGCACATCGCCTTGGCTGTTCTGCACTTGCGTCTGTCGGCGATTCCATGCTCGCTTCTGTGGATGCATCAAATGGACGGAGGAGGTGCATGTACTCAGCCACCTGGGCCCTTCGACGTTGGGCAACCAGCCTCAAGAGGAGCAACGGAAGTCCCACAACGAAGCACACCAGACCAAACAAGGCCACTGGCACATGGGCATTCCACGTCCTTGAAAAACACTCGGCGGACCTCCACACTGACATTCGCCACGAGGCACCAATTTCTTCGCACAAAAACATGGACAGCACTCGTGTGGCGACTGGCATGTACAGAACCATCAAGCACGTGATCATAGTCGATGTCGCTCGGTTCCGGGTGGAAAATAACTCCCAGTGGAGTTTTCCGCGAGCACACAGGTGCGTAGGAATGTATGTCGCCATCGGAAATGCCTGTACGCATGAGCAAGTGCTCTGGCCATGTGGGAGAAGTCGTGCCTCCGGAGCATCCTGCTCTCGCATCTTGAGCCACATCTGAAGCTCGTCCGAGGTCTGTGCCTCATTTATTGCCATGCGGTTGGCAAGTTTCACGACCTTCACAGCCTGACGCAGCTTTCCAAGCCCCTTCAGTTGTCGCAGCGACTTCGCCGTTTTTCTCAGCAGCGACTTCGGCGGCGACGGCTTTGCATCTGGGGCACTAGGAGGAGGAACCGGGATAGCCAAACCAACTCTCGCAACTTTCTTTGCTGCCGCAGTGCCTACAAGGTTGCGAAAGTAGCTGTTTGACGGCGTCAGGACGCCAGCTCCCACTTTTGTAGGTTCGTTCAGCTCTGGCTGCTTCTGCGGCTTGAACGCTGTCTGGACCCATTTGAGCACTCTGAATCGCGTTTTTGCTTTCTGTTTCGACACGCGTGCACTGGCCTGGGCAAGATGGTAAGAGTGTCCAGTCTTTCTCATAGTTTTCCAGACACACTCATCAAGGCCCAGTCGCCTGCAGAGTTGACAGTGTCAACACAGTGTGAAAGCTTGGGAAACATGCGAAGCCAACGTACCGAATAGATGCGCGAACGCTCCATGCTTTCATCGCATAAACAAGCCAGATGAAAGCGCACACCACAAATGGCATCAGGACGTAGACTGTGAGTTCGTTGAAGACATTAATTTCGGGAATGTCAAGACAACCGGCTGACACAATTGATCCCACATCAAAGTTGGAAGACCCTCCGAGCTGTTGAAGGGAGCATCAGCATCTCAGCTTGCACAATCCACGCTACACACGTAAAAGCGCACCTTCATCAAGCTTAAGAGCGAAACAGGCCATTCGAGCTGGTACGTGGACTTGAACTGACTACAGATTTGAACGAAGCTCAGAATCATCATGTACTTGTCTGGCTGTGCCATTGCTGCCTTGGTCAAACACGAAATGTACGCGGACCACGGAGGGCGTTTCGGCCGCAGTTTTGGCCCCAATGAGTGCCGTGGTTTTGCTGCTGTTCGAGATCGACACACGCATTTCGCCATAGTAGTTCTTCGCAGCGCTTCCACCGGGATGGGGTTCCCACCGTACACGTGGATCCCCAACAGCAAACCACCGACGGTGATGGCCGCGCCAACAGCATACAGCCACATGTTGTGATCGGGACAAGGCGCACACAGCTGCGACTTGTCCATGACAAATCCCTGTTCACACTCGGCACACATCGGTCCAATGTGACCTTCACGACACGTGGATGCCGTGGGCGATGTGCCGTCAGGGTCAGGGTTGTCGCGCAACAGGTGTCGACCGGCCCAGGTCGGTAGCTCACTCACACTCTGAGCAGAGTGAGCAAACGAAGCACCCCCGCGGCACGCCTCGGGCACAGGGCACTTGTACAGTTCCAATCCCATGCCGCACGCAAACAACACTTCAGCATCAACGTCACGCACGGGTTCACACTCGACGTCACCGCTGCTCCCCTGGCGAGCGTACAGCCCGAAGGCGCATTGTGGATTTCCTTCCGCTGTAGTGCCAGATGCAAAGCGACGGAGCTGCAGCTGGGCGCAGGCCGCACTCTGCTGGATGGAACGCCTCGCTTGCCCGAGCCAAAAACCTGGCATCTCAACGGGCCGTGCCACACCAACCATGGTGGCTGCAATGGCGCTGTCGCCTACCCCACTGTCCGTATGCTGCTGCGAGCAATTCGCGGCCGTCGGACATGGCAAGCAGCTTTGGCCGTCGTGGCTGTACGTTTGCGGGGCACACATGCGGCATGGGCCAACACTCGTCTGATCCCAGGCCGCCAGGCAGTTGATTGTGGACACGGTCACTGTGGACCACACCGTTGTTGTGCCTTGTAGTGGGGAAGTCAACACACAGCGAAAGCGAACGGCCGTTGTGGCGTTTGAACTTGACAACAGCTGCAGGGAACCGATATCCAGCTGCCCTCGTTGAGCTTGGAGCAGAGACGGGGTCACCAAGGCTCGAGACCCCGTTGTTGCTTGCACCGAGACATCACATGAAGTCACATTATCCATCGACACAGGTTGGCTGAGGGCATCCACGATGTATGCATGAGGGCGGGGCGTGGTGGTCGTGTTTGAGTACGTTGCCAGCGGCATGCCGTTGGGAATGCCAAACGCAAGTGGATCGCTGACCCACATCCCCGTTGGCGAGGTACCAACGTCTTCGTTGTGATTCTCCACGAAGGAACAATTACCGCACGATGCTGTTGGAAGTTCCACAGCTTGTGGGTGCGGCAATCGGAGTTGGAAGAAAACACCGCCTCCCGACACGGCTTTGTTTCCAACAACGGCAAGCCGCGTCCAGGTTAGCTGAGCACCTCCCAGCTGACTCAAACCTTGAACCAGGAGACACCCTCCAGCAACGACTGCAGAGTTTCTGCGACAAATGCTGCTCTGAACACTGATGATGGTGCCTGTATCCGCGAACAAAGAGCCCCCTTTCTCTGCTGTGTTGTACTGCACCACAGTTTCCCGGATTGAGATGTTGGAGGCAGCAGAAGACAAAAAACCTGCATAGCACCAAAGCGCAGCGTGATTGCATGCAGGCGTGGATACAAGTCTCACAAGCTCACCTCCGGTCAGAGAGGCTTGGTTTTGGTGGGCAAAACAGCCGTCGAATACAGCCGTCGCTCTACTGTCTGACCCATCGACAAAGACGGCAGCACCAACAGAGGCAGCGTTTCCAAGCAATGAAGAGTGCTGAGTCACAACATTGGACTCAAGTGCCACCACCACGGCTCCGCCAGTTCGAGCCACATTATCAACGAGTACAACATCTGTGAGGACGACATTGGAACGTTGCTGAACGAGAATTGCGCCTCCACGCTCAGCAGCAGTGTTGCGTTGGAATACGGTAGCGTTTATGGCACCATCGAAGCTGTCTGTCAGCACCATGGCACCTCCTGATCTTGCTCGACAACCTGTGTGCACGTGTTATTGGTTCCCAGAGTGCTTCCGGCTCAACGCATACGCAGACGTACCCACAAAGTAAGAACCACTGACCGTGCTGCCTGCAAGACGACTAACGTAGATGGCGCCAGCTTGGAACCGAGCAATGCACTCCACAAACGTGGCTCGCACAAACACCGCGGTGGCAAAAGAGCTCAGGAACACTGCTCCTCCAATGTCACTGGAATGTCCAGAGAATACGGTGTCTGTTGCCATGATTTCTGCACTTTGGGCATACAAAGCTCCACCATCGTATGCAGTCGTACATTGCTCCATTGACACGTTTTTCATGTTCACAATAGAGCCGAGCTGTGAAACAGGAGTCACACGTAGGTGAGGGTTCACGACACACATACAGTACCAAGGGCCCGTAGCTCACCGAAGCAAACACGCAGCCCCCAAACGAGGACGCTGAAGCGTGAGCGACAACAGAATCAACCATGGTGACAAGCGCATTGGTCGCATGGATCGCTCCACCAATGTTAGCGGAAAAGCCTATCATCGTGGAGGCTTCCATGAAGAAGCCGCGATCACTGTTGACAGCATCCGTTACAGCTACAGCTCCACCTTGTAGGACGTGGTTACTTGAAGTTTGAGACTTTACGATGCTGCCAATCACACGCAAGAGGCCTTGCTTCACGAAAAACGCTCCACCTTGACCATCCCGAAAGCTGGAGTGGATGGTACAATCCAAGATTGTAGATTTGCGCATTTCTGCAATCGCATCGTTCACACTTGCCGCACCTCCCGCATTCGCAGCTGTGTTAAAGCTCCACTTCGTGAAATTGGCTTGAAGCAAGCCGCCACTCAGCACCGCGACTCCACCGCCATTCTGAGCTGCGTAGTTATGAGAAATGAGAACACCATGCGTCATCACCACGGTCCCGACCACGAGTAACCCTCCGCCATCTTGGTTGCTGTGGCAGTGCAGCACCGAGCCGCCACTCCAAGAGACAGAGCTATCACCAACAACAGCGACCCCACCACCACCGTTGGTTGCACGGGCGCTGTGCACAGCAACATCGGCAACGTCAATGTGTGACCAAGGCGAGCTGGAGACACCACCACCGTTTGGAGCGAAGCAACCTTGAATGACAAGTCCGGCCATGGCGTTTGCGGAAGCCGAAGCGCTCGACACTCCACCTCCAGCGAACGCAGCCGAGCAAGCAAACACCCTCACCGACCCCGACGAACTGGATATTGTGCTATTGGACATCATGATCCCCCCTCCTTGGCTGGCAGCTGTGCAAGCAGACACCTCCACATGCTCAGCATCAAGAACAGAGGCTTGAGCGCACAGTCCAGCTCCAACCGTGGCTGTTGCGTTTACAATCGAAGTGTTGGTCACACGCAGATCGACAGTGGCAGCGTGCAGGCCCCCACCTGATCCGAGCGCGGTGCATCCAACAATCATGATTGACGACATAGTTGCACGAGCACGTGCGTCGGACCTCTGCTGCAGTTTGCTCCCAATAACAGCAATGCCTCCTCCGTCTATTGCAGAGCATTTCTCCACCCGGACTGCGTTCACAGTGTTTGTGTGACAACCGCTAACCAGCATGAACAACCCTCCACCGGCGCCTGCGTGACACTGGTGGATCTCAAGCACATGTTGGGACATGTTGTGCGGGTTCGAAATGTTTCCACCTTGCAGGAAAACACCACCCCCCTCGGGAGCTGTGCTATGTGAAACATGCACAGCCTCGTCCGTGATAGATACTGTGCAGTTGCTGATAAACCACCCTCCGCCCGACTTCGCAGCAGTGTTTGCAACAAACGATGACGATGATACAGACGGGTGCATGGGAGAAAAGGAAGCGAGTCCTCCTCCAGACTCGGTCGCTTCGTTGCCTATCGCATGGCACCGTCGAAGTCGAGGACTAACAACTACAGAAGCACCAGTACGTGTACTCCACACTCCAAGCGCGACTCCGGCACCAGTGGTGCCGGTGTTATTGAAAATGTCCCAAGAGTCCACCACTGCACAACCATTACACAGTATCCCACCTCCATACCCACCAGGTGAGTTGTTCAACGGGGGTAGTTCATCAGTGATGAAGGTACAACCAAGAGCTGAGTTCCCGACGACCCTGGAAACGCCCAACGTGCTGACTGCTTGTGATCCTTCCAGCAGGTGCATTCCAGCCCCATAGCATGCGCGGTTGTTCGTGACCACGAGACTGTGGGCTGTCAGACCAGTTACGGCACCTACGAAGATTCCGCCACCATCTTGGGCGCTGTTGTTGTGAATTGTGACTCCAGAAACCATTGCCGAGGAACCACCATACACACACAAGCCGCCTCCACCAACAGCGCGTCCCACAGCTGTACCCGCAGCGTCATGAACTGTATTTGCAGCAACGTAGCCACCAGCGAACACGCTTCCACCCTCCACGGCTACACCTCCTCCACACCCACCGGATGCCACGTTCCCCACAACGTCAACACCAACATTGGGTGTAGTGCCAACCATTTTCGATGCTCCTCTGATTAACACACCCCCTCCGTTGCCGCCACCACTGGCAGTGTTTGCGGAAACAAGCACGCCGCCACCAATGGTGACGCGTGAGCGATTTGAAACCAACAGACCTCCTCCAAACACTGGCAGTGTCTGGCGCGGTTGCGCTGTGCTATTATTCGTGGAACGCATTGCTGACGTGGCGTTGGGTATCATCGTTTGCTGGACAAAAGATATGCCCGAGTTGTTCACAATGGCAACGTTGACCAAAGTTGCATTGATGCTTCCCAAGATGGCGACTCCAGCGCCACCGGCTTGTGCACTGGGGAGGGATCTCACCCCCAAGGAGCCGCATTCCATGCTGATGACGTTGTCAAACACCTGTGCGCTGGCCAGCGCACTCGTGCCAACCATCATGACTCCACCACCAACTCCCTCGGCGCAATTGCTATGAACCGTGATCGCCTTCCGAAGCGCCGTTTCGTTTGAAGCAAGGCGCGACTCTTGGATCAGAACACCGCCACCTTGAATGGCTTGGTTGCCGCTGATGTCCACACCGTACGCACGGACGGTTGAAGATTCTAGAAATGCCCCACCTCCACCTGTGCCTCGCGCAACGTTCCCAGTCACAGCAATGCCTGCAATGTGCACATCGGACAGCGGTCTTGTGGCAAGGCCACCACCAGCTTCCGTGGCAATGTTGCCTCGTAAAGTCAGGGAGGTAATCGAGGAAGCACCAGAGACAGCTGCCCCCCCTCCAAAACGGGCAGTGCAACCAGTCACTTGCAGCAAGGATGCACCGTGAACTGTGCAGTTGTGGCAAGCCAAACCCCCACCAACAGAACTGTTGCATCTTCGGACAACCGAAGGGACCACAGCCTGGGCGTGAACGTCCAACTTTGAACCTTCAATGTAGAGGCCGCCTCCAGTTGTGGACGTACATGAATCCAACGTCAACGATTTTATGGACACTGAGGCAGCTTGAGTGATGCGAAGTGCCCCTCCTCCATGAGGGTGCGAGCAGTTGGTAATCGACATGTGATTCAGGCCCACTTCACCCCCTTGAATCACCAATCCTGCTGAGTTACTGCCGTGGATGAGGAACCCAGTAAGCGTGATACGAGTGTTGTGCAACAGCAAGAATGGTTTCCCCTCACGAGAACACACGAAATGAGTTGCTGCAGTAGGATCAGAGTGCAGGGTAGATCCGAAGAAAGCTGCAATCAAGTGCTGTCCATGTTCCGACCCTTGTAGTGTCTGTCCACACTCCGTGTACCGGCCGGGGTACACAACGATCGTCGCATTTTCTGGAGCTACTTTCAGCGCAGCTGCGACTGTTCGGAAAGGCTTGGGAACGGAACCAGCCAACTCGGTGGGGAGCGGACGACCAATCCAACCCGACCCTTGTGTATCGTTCCCCCACTGAGCCACAGCAATCATGCTTCGTGAAAAGACGCTTTCATCAGCCAGGTATTGCTGGGATAACGCTTGTTCGCACAAGGGGCCAGGGCAGAGAACCAAGGCACTACAATCTTCGCCGCTGTAGCCCGACGAGCACAAACAGCGCCCCGTCATCATGCAAGCGCCCTGTGTCTCTCCACTGCACGGATAATCAACCCCTGGGCATGCTTCTGCCGACGGCATGACTGAGGAGACAGAGCTGCTGGAGACTTGGAACGACCATACGAAACTGAACGTTATTCCTGCGCCTTGTACCGACCCGTCGGCGACGAGTCGCACCGTAACCTTGGGGTTACTGCCCACATCCGCGCTGATTGAGAATTCTTGCATGCGGACGCAGCCTCCCCTCCACAGCACTTGGTCATTCAACGATACAATCACTTCATCATGATCACACTCGAGGCTGAACCTTGTAAACGTCAGCAGCACGCGATTGGCTACAGATTCAGGCGGTCGTTCAAGCAGAACCACCTCATCAGCATTTGGCGTGTACGTGACTGATACCTCCCCCACCTCGGTTCGCAGGGCCATCGCTGTGGAGTTGGATGCGGTTCGTACCGTCACATTTGACACAAAGTCGGGCGACTCTTCCAGCTGGCGATGCCAAGGCGGAATACGCAACTGCTCGGACCTGGACCTTGTGGCGTGAGCGGCAGTCCAACTCCGTGTTGTTGGCCAGTGCTTTGTGGGCGCTTGTGCCAACCGTCGACCAGACTTGACGTACAGGGTGTGCAAGAATATTGTGTACGTGAGACCGGAAACCAATCCAGTCACTTCCATTTCATGCACTGCTGTGCCAACTGTTGCGTACACGCTGCGCGTTGACCCGTCGTCCACAACGATTTGGTAGCCAAGGTACGAAATGCCATCCATAGGCAATGGGGGCACCCAGGCAAGATCTATTGTGTTTCGGCTAAGCCGGCCCACGGACACACTTGCACTGTTTGAAGGTTCTGTAACCGTGACGTTGAACGGCGATGAAGGAGGAGACGTTCCCGCACTGTTCTGTGCCACCACAACAAAGGTGTAAGTGAGACCAATCGTGAGATCGTCCACAGGGAGAGGTGCCGTGGTGGAGGTCTTTGTAGTCACAGCACCAGAACTCGTATCCACTCGAGACAGGTGAAAGTGTGAGACGCTATCACCACCGTTGGAGCCCTCAACAACATTCAACTCGCCGGATGTGGCCAGTAGTCTTGTGAAAGAAACTATTTCCGGTGCGAGCGGAGGTGTTGCGGTGCCAGTGGTGGCAATGAAGGCGGGATTTGAGTACTGCCCAATGGTCCACGCTGTGACCGCTCGTACGCTAATCGAGTATGAAGTCAAAGGCAGCAGGCCTGGAATAAAGACTTCAGGAACCTCCACATGAAGCGACAGTTCGTTCAGTGGTTTGCCAATCTCACCGAAGGCAACAATATATCGAGAAACGTCATGCCCGCCAGTGTCCAAAGGTGGGGCCCAGGCGATTCGAAGAGATCCCCCGAGTCGCTCCGTTACTCGCAGCTGGGAACACTGACCAGGATCTGTCGCGACAGAAGCGGTCCGGGCGATCGTCTCCGCTGGACTACCGATTGCTTGGAGTGTGTTTACCGCCGAAACTCGGACACGGTACTCTGCATGATTGTTCAAACCGTACAGCACAGCTGTGTACGGTCCTTGATCTCCTGGGCTCACCGCGATCGCCCTTTCGGCCACTACGAAGCCCGAGGAAGCGTCTGTTGCAGAAACTGCGTAGCTTGTCACGTACAATCCACCCAGGTCTGTAGGACTGCCCCATGAAACCGTAAGCGACCCCCCCGTGGTAGGTAGTGTTTGCCGCAGAAGCGTTGGTGGGGAGGGTGGTGACGGAGGGCCGAGAGAGAACTGAGCAGGGGATGTTGGTGAAGTGCCAAGCGGGGACTCGGCCACCACATGGACGTTGATTATGGCACCTGCCGGCTGCCCAGCAATCACGAGTTTCAAATCAGGGGAAGGACATGCATCGCCTTCGCTGAACATAGTCGGAACGCGATTGTCGTGTTGCCCTGGCGCGGGGAGTGTTTGGGTGGTCCACTCAGCCGCGCCTTGCTGTTGGTACCCCACCGTGTACTGTGTGATGCGCACACCACCAGTGTGAGGTGGAGAGCACCACTGGAGAACAAATGACCCTCCAGTAATGTTGGTGGCGCGTAGATTCACCACACTGCCAGGAATCGAGGCCGATGAAGTGGTGAATGTAGACGTCACCCACTCACTGGCACCAACGGTGTTTATCGAACGGACACGGATGTCGAACGTGGTCGACGGCGTCAGCCAAATCACTTCTGTCTGGGTTCTTGAAGTTCGACCGAGGGGTTCCCAAACAGGTGATTGCAGCTCCCCTGAAAGGTGCCAAGCACGAATTTGTACCTCGTATCTGCGTTGCACATCTGTGTCAGTAGTGTTCACGCTCAGAGCCACATGAGCAACACGTACGGTCGTAAGAGCACACCACCCCGGTCAAAGGGTGGTGACCACGATATGAGCACGTGGCTGCTACCCTGCTGGCTTTGCACGTCTTGTGGCGCGGATGGAGCAGATGCATTGCCTGTTTGTACAAGCTGAAGCAAAGGATCGGCCTCTCGCTCTACGCACTGCAGCACAACTGTTGTAACCTGGGAGCTGGCGTCAAAACGCGACATGTTGGGAAGACCTGTGACCGAAAGACGGCCCGAGAATCTACAGTAGAAACCGACCATACAGAACAGAACACAACATGAGGGAAGCTGCTGTCAACACAAAACAGCATTGCTTCATACCTGCCGGCGAACAATGACGCTTGTAGTTCGGTGCTTGCATCACGCATGGCAGGAACCCGAAACTCCAATACATCATCAGGACCCATTACTGACTCAAGCTCTGTGTCCACTGCCAGGTGATTTCGTACCGCACTGGGGGATCGCGGTGTCATCAACACTATGAAGGATACCACTGCAACACCGCCAGTATCCGCTGGGCTTGTAAGTTGCATTTCGAGCTGTCCACCAGAAGCATTAAGCACACGAGGAGGAAGCCCCTTCCCTGGAGCGGTTGCTTCAGGTGTCCAAACCACTATTTCTTCACTTAGCAACCCACACAAGCAAACAGGCACGTCTGTGATCGTGGGTTGGTCGAAAGGCTGGTGCAAAGGAATGCTGCGCGCAAGCACCGCCTGAAGAACTTCCGCTCTCGACATTGCTCGCACTGACACTTGGACGATGGGAGATGAATTTTCGTCCCCCAACCTCATCCCAACCATCGGACCGGCTTCGAACAGAATATCAGCAAGACTGGCCTCGCTCGTTGTCAACTGCCCGCCAAGCTGAAGGAGAAGCGAATCAGAGCCCTGTTGGGCCGACGCTGTGACGTCTGCAAGGCAACGGGGGCTTCCAGGAACGTTGGCCAGGACAGAAACCAAGTATTGTGTTGCGGCAAGAAGATTGGTGACGCGCACAGCCATGGCAGCCGCTGTGGCTGCGAGAAACGCACGGGAGGAAGATGTGCGTCGAATGAACACACTGTACGTCAGATTGAGCAGCGGAACACCGCCGGCATCGTGAGGTGGTTCAATGTTCATAGTGATCGACGAAGAGTCTACCGATGCGACAGAGGGGTTTGGGGCTGAAGGTTGCGTGACAGCGGGCAGAGTGTGGAACAAGGTTTCCTCTGAAAGCATGCCTGTGCCGGCCAGGTTCCGTGCAGCCAGCATAACACCATAGGTACGATTGGCGCGTAGGCGTTGCTCCCCCAAAGATGAAAGCTGCAGCGTGTTGTCAAGTCCCACAGACGCAGTTGCAGATATTGTGCCGTCCGAAATGCGAACGTTGTACCCGACCAACTCCACGCCACCAGTGTCAAAAGGTGGAAGCCACGAAAAGATGAGCATGCCTCCTGTCACGCGCTGAAGCTCAAGTTGCAACGGTGCAGATGGAACAGTCGGGCGCGTCGTGGAGACCACAAGTGGAAAGGACTGGGCCGAGCGATACTCCGAGTTTGTCACATCGCACGAGAATACGTATGTTGTGAGCGCCTTAAGATTGTTGACATGCAGCGGACTCGCCACCGCGACTCCATTGATAAACCGGTACAACGATCTGGTTTGGATTGTCTCCAGCGCTCCTCCGGTGTTGACAGGGTCGCTTAGATCCAAGCTGATGAGCAAAGTGCCACCGGTAGCGCCAACAAGGATTGGCTTGAACGGATCTCCAGGAGGCGATACGTCTCCATCATCAAATATTGCCACCTCAATTGATGAGCGTGAAGAATTGTGTGTGGCACCACCGGAAACTGCACTTATTGACACCATGACAACTCGAGGTTGACTCTGAAAGCACAAAGCAAACCAGGGATAAATGAAAGAGAAGAAAGAAAGAGAGAGAGAGAGAGAGAGAGAGAGAGAGAGAGAGAGAGAGAGAGAGAGAGAGAGAGAGAGAGAGAGAGAGAGAGAGAGACACACACACACAGA
>Ga0213833_1001343_pt1 | contig 17935 bp, 21 predicted proteins | sample SWATP21_FD_160575 | JGI IMG/M metagenome (GOLD analysis project Ga0213833, IMG submission 160575) | Coastal seawater microbial communities from Marineland, Florida, United States - SWA TP2 #1 | ecosystem: Environmental > Aquatic > Marine > Coastal | place: USA: Florida | collected 2016-08-14
GCACGTGTGCAGGTGCAAAGCACGGGGACGCAGTGGTTGTCTGCCACAGTCATCAAGAAGTTCCCAGGTTCCAAGCGGTTGATCAAGTACGACCGGAAAGACCCAGTGGAGGAACTAGTGGACTTCGCTGTGCGAAGATTTCGCTTCCACCATGTACGTCAGGCCAACACGTACCGCATGGATGACATCCAAGCCGCTGATGCCAACCCGAAGTGGCAAAGGCTGGTTGTGCGCGAGCCGTTGACGATGACGCCACGGCACGTGAGGGAAGAACGTGAAGCCAAGGCTGCAGAAGAGCGGGCGCGGTTGGAGGCAACGTCATCAGAGTCTGAGGAGGACACTGCCACCCCACGAACAGAGGATAGCATGTTCTACTAGGAAATGGGGGTTGTGAGCATGGGCAGTATCGTCTTTGGTGTTGTTGTGTCGGGCAAGTCGTAGCGCACTTAGCCAGTAGCTCGGCGCCGCTGACTTCGTTGTTGTGAGAGCGCCAGAGTCCCTGTAGCTGAGTCCCTGTATTGTGTCGTAAGAACCGTCTATTATGCTCCCTCCTGCAGGTTGGGCGGATCTACATGGAGTGGCAACAGGTGGTGGTTGTTGTGTTATCACCACAACCTTGACGGCACTACGCAAACGACGACCACGAGCCACCCGCGGCGTTCAACCTGCCACACTGCTCGCGTAAGTACGCCGCGTCTTTCTCCCCAATCGCGGAGGTCAAAGTGGCACCAACTCGGCCTGCTCCCCAGCTCTGCTCGTTTCCCAGCGTTTTCAAGCTGGCCAACGACGTGAAACCATGTGCGACGAGTGTGGGGAAGTGGCGGCTCATGTCTTGCGCCATGCAGCGTAGCCACACTCTCACTTCCCAAGACTTCTCTGGAATAGGTGGCGCTGTCACTGCACGTGTTGAACTGTCCGCGCTGGAAGCTTGCTGCGTTGGTGAGCTGCTTGGGGCCAGTGCTGTTGTCGGTGCTGGGGCTGGGGCTGTTGTCGGTGCTGGGGCTGGGGCTGGGGCTGGTGTCGGTGCTGGTGCTGGTGCTGGCGCCGGTGCAGCAGTGGACCAAATGTTAGGTGTGGCGCTGGCAAACCCCTGACTCCACTTCGGTCTCATCCGCGGTCCAACCCGGGCCAACGGTCCGGTCGTTGCCGCGATGCGTGTCCTATCACGCTTGCGTGTGTCAGAGCTGGGTGTGACACCCAGCTCTTCTCGTTGTGACCTCGTTACACCGCTCCGGGATGGCGGGTGAGGCAGCACCGTTGCTGCTGGTGTTGTTGCCGCCGTTGATGACGATGGTGATGGTAGCGATGGTGGTGGTGGTGGCAACGGTGGCGGAGCTGCCATTGTCGCCATGCCACGTGCCCCACTGGTTGCCTCTGATCGAGATGTGTCACGACCTGTGTCAGGCCCCTCATGCTCACCCTGACTGTGCTGCTTCGCGCCGAGCGTTCCACCCCACGCCGTCGAGACAGCATCCAGGACGGCAGCATGTGGGACAGTGGATTGGGAGAAACTGGCTCGAACAAAGGAGCGCGTGTGACGGGTGACAGAAATGAGTGACACGGTGCACAGTTGGCACCGACACGCGCTCGTCTTGATGCACGTCTCAGCAACAGACTCTTGCGCTGCAGCTGAAGAAGAAAACGATGATGATGCCGCCACACCTGAGGCCAACTTGCCAGGATTGTCCGCGCCACGGTTGACGTTCCCCTGGAACACGGGTGTGTTGCGTTGTGGTGGGGGCAGCGCGGCGTCTTGAGGCGCCGAAGTTGATGACTGTGCGGTGGCGGCACCCATTGCTTTCCACCTGGCAGCACGGGACGCAGCAGCCAGCTCCTCACGCGAGGGGGTTTGTGTGGGCAACAGCTCCGGGAACACAGGCAGTCGTCCGGGGTCTTCCCTCCACGATCCCCGGCCGGTGTACTGCAGGAAGAAGCGCTGGGAACGAATGCGCTCCCCAGGTGACACAGCCGAGCCGTTCAGCTTCCCCGCGGTTTCAGAGCCGACAGTCTGGCGCCCGGTTCCTCCCGCTGCGATGTTGGGCAGACGCGCAATCATCAACGCGCGCCGCGTGGACAGGTCATGTCCTGCGAACAGCGTTGACCCGGACAGGCGCAAGTCCCTGCACGAGCCAACAACCAAGCAGTTCATCTTATTGCAATTAGCAACCACGTTACCAGCAACAGACTTGGGGCAAGGCGTCGTGGGGAGGGAGGTACTTTTTCGAATTGCACGCACCTGAGTGATGGAAACCGTCCCAGCGCTGAAACGGAACGCCACTCGCGAAGGTTGGTGTCACTGAGGTGCAAGGAGTGTAGCTGCTTGAAAGGTGTCGATGAATCCTCCTTCCTCTCGAGCCTTGCCTCTTCTCCTTCATTTCTTTCGGCCACCACACCGCTGCCATCGTTGGTGACAGCCCCGGTGTCTTCTTCGGACGCAGGGGGATACAGCACGTCGGTGAGAGGGTTGTCGGACAAGACGAGTGTGTGCAACGAAGGTAGGTCTGCTGGTACCGAACCAAGCGATGACCACCGAGACAGCGCGTTCTTGCCCAACCGCAGAGTGTGAAGCATTGGGAGTGTGTCCACTGGCGGCAGTTCAACATTGAAGAACCTGGCACCACGCCACACAGCGAAGCACTGGTGAAGCACAACAAGCCGAACGAGGTAGCCAAACGCCCAAGCATACATACCCGTTCCCTGCCAACGACACTTCCGCAATATTGGGAAGCATCCCCAGCACCAACCGGATGTCGTTCCAGCGCAGGAACACTTCGTTCATTACAAGCGTGCGAAGGTGTGGGAACGACGCCGCTTGGCATGCGGCGCGCGTCGCAGCGTCAATCGGAAGCTTGTTTCGGGACACAGCCAGGAATCGGAGGGCAGGAAGATTGTGGAGCAGACCCATCACATGCTGAAACCCGTCCAGCTTGCAGTTGGAGACGTCCAAGTCAACCAATCGTGGCAGGGCGACACGTGTGGACCACTGTCCGATGGCAGTGCTCAGTGCGCTGCCCGCCAGTACCAAGGTGCTCACACGTTCCAGTGAGGGCATCTTGCACCCACACTTTTCCATGTCAGCGACCTGTGTAAGCGGCTCACCGTAGCGTTCCTCCACAAGCTCCACGAAGTGCGTGCGCGATGTCAACTCCACGCCTTCCACCCTCACATGGCCGGCCTCGACAGTTGTCGCTGCGTTGGGGTCTTCCCAGTCCACCCACAGCCCACGCACCACACCGACACGAACCACTCCATCTGCGTTGCGTTCACGCACCCATTTGCCCACGGCGTCGCGCACTCGAAGCTCACCGAGCGACATTGTTGTTCCGCCCAAAGCTCGGCGACCAAAAAGTTCAAGTTGAGGCCATGTCCAGTGCAAAATTGCACCCCGAATAGCACACAGGTATTTGTTGGGTAAATTCGAACGCCAGCGGAGTCTCACCGTGAGACTCTGTGCGCGCATGAGCCAGCCGGCATGGGGCGAGGTATTGGCACTGTTGTGAGTGCTACTCTTTGCTTCGTGGTACGCAGCTGTGCGATGCATCTGCTGGCGCAGAGAAAGGGGGCAATGCACAATAACGCGTTGTTTGCTTGCTTTGCAGGTCGTGCTATGTCCCTGCTTCGCTGTGGCTCATGAGCACGACACAATCCTCGTGCCAGAGAGCACGTTCTGGATGGGAACTTCCCAACCCCACTTCCCCCAAGACGGAGAAGCACCACCTTTTCTCCAGCATGTTGTTTCTTTCGCCTTGGATCGCCTGGAGGTTCGTTTGCAGTGCGTGCCTTCTCATCTGGCAGCCATGTTACACTCACCACCTGATGCAGGTTAGCAACACGGATTTTGCGCGCTTTGTGGAGGAAACCTCCTATATTACAGACGCAGAGCGGTTTGGATGGTCTTTTGTTCATCGAGACATGCTCTCTGCCACGACTAAAGCGTCAGTCCCAGCGGCAGCGGCACAGGTTCCATGGTGGCTCCCAGTGTTCGTACATGTGGGCCACATGCATGCCATCGTATTCAACGACAGCAACCCACACATATGTCTGCACGTTGCTTCGGGTATGTTACAGAGAAGGTGCGCAATGGAACCACCCTGAAGGTCCGGATTCAGATGTGTTCACAACTGGCAGGGACTTGCACCCTGTTGTCCACGTTTCGTTTCACGACGCGCTTCGCTTTTGCGAGTGGAAGGTATCGAGCACTATGTGTGTGGTTGGGTGGAGCGGCAACTCAAAACTACCACTCTTTCAGGGCGGACGACTTCCAACGGAAGCTGAGTTTGAGTGCGCAACTAGAGGTGGAAAGGCGAACCGGACCTACGCTTGGGGCAATGTGTTGCTGCCCCGCCAACGGCACCGTGCCAACCTGTGGCAGGGTGCTTTTCCTGACTCAAACACAGCAGAGGATGGGTATGGTACCCTGTGTGGTTGTTTGTTGTGGTCGGTCGCTTCTGTTCATCCTCATCACTGACCGCTGTTGCAGGTGCTGGGGAACGTGTGATGTCACAGCGTTTGGCCCACAGAACCGGTTCGTGCGTCGCGCACCGTGTGCATCCTGCCTTGCTGTGTCCTCACGCGACGTGCCAAGCAGATTCGGATTCTACAACATTGTGGGCAACGTATGGGAATGGGTGCTTGATCCTTGGAGTGTTCACCGGCAACGAAAAGTGGAGTCTGCCGACATTTCTGCGGCGATCAGTGCTGCCCACCAAGCTCGTGCCAAAGATATGAAGCGTGCCGGTGGCTACTCCGTTGATGAACGTGTCAAGAAAGGAGGGTCCTTTATGGTAAGTTGTGGCTTGGTGCTGTTGTGCTGTGATGAGTATTTCCCCACGTTCGTGCTGCGGAGTCGTTTCGAACAGTGTCACCGGTCCTACTGCTATCGATATCGAGCGGCGTCCCGCAGTCACAACACCGCAGACTCTACGTCTGCCAACACAGGATTTCGGTGTGCCTACAATCACCCGCACGGACAGCCTCAACACTTGATGGAGCGCGCTGTTGAGTGGTCCAATGTTGAGAGGGCTCTGTGAAAGCAAGTCGGCGTGTCTCTAACTAAATTGACATTCAACTTGTCATGTACATCTGCGGCGGACACGTGGTGTGATGTGCCACACGACGACCAACAACGCCAGCTGTGCGGGCAGTCGCGCTGCACCATGTCGCTCAAGCGCCAACGAAACGATGGCGAAGGCAAGGACTCGTCAACGACCAGTGACAGCGTGATGCTTGAGCGTGGAGCACACCCGTATGGCATCCAGCCCCTTGGCAACATGTGGGTGCGCTCACCCGGCACACACAAGAAAGGCCGCTTTGCCAACGCTCGCACTGCGGGTCTTGGCAACTGTGCACCGATGAACGACGTCACCCTTCAACAGGTTCGTCTGGTGTATTGGGTCGCGTGGTGAAGTGAGGCGTGCGTGGTATTGACACGCGCGTTTCTCGTGTGCAGCTGCTAGAGTGGTTGGATGGCGCCTCGCTTGCTCGCCTGGCTTGTGTAAGCCGGGCGTGGTATGTCTTCGTTCACAGCACGCCTGATCTGTGGAAGAACCTGTTGCTTCTGGCGGATCTCGCAGACAACTTCAAGTTCATGGGGTGCTGGAAAGACACGTACGCCAGTGCGGTGCTCCACGCCAAAGCCGTGCGTGCCGGCAAGGCTGCCAAGGATAGCTTCCCCAGCCCGCTCCCCACGCCCCATACCCCTATCAAGGTACACCCAGCGTCATGTCATGCATTGAATCATGTTGTGAGTCGTTCAATCCAGCTTACTGTGCTGCTGCACCGAATGCCAGGTGTCAAACTTCTACTCGGACGACCTGTATCATCCTTGGGCATGCGCCTCCATGGGCATTGACCCCGCTTGGCTGCGGACTGACAATGGAGCCCGCATCCACAAGCCCACAGCGGAAGAGTTCTATACAAAGTTTGAGGACCTAAACAAGCCAGGTAGGATGGCTCGGGCATGTGCCATGCACAACATGCACGGCGTGTTCACGCGGCAGTGCGCGCAGTCATTATCACCGGTATTGTCGACAAGTGGAAGGCCTCCAAGAAATGGAATCGAGACTACTTGGTGCGCCTGTGTGGCGATCGACGCCTGTTCACGTGTGGTGCAGTGAAGATGAGCATGGCACATTATTTTCGGTGGGTCAGGGTGGATGTTGATTGACGCTGTCCCGACCTCACCACTCCGTGCCCCCCCCACCCCTTCTGTTTCTTTTGCAGTTATGCCGAAACAACGGTGGAGGAGGCACCGTTCTACATGTTTGATCGTGACTTTGGCGAGACGGAACCGTCGCTCGCCGCCGACTACGACGTCCCAGACTTTCTCCAGGATGACTTGTTTGAGCTGCTGCGCCCCACCACTCCGGGTGGCGCTCCCCGTCCGTGGAACCGTTGGCTGATCATGGGTCCCAAGCGCTCTGGCTCCACGTTCCACATCGATCCCAACGGCACCTCAGCGTGGAATGCGTGCATCACGGGGTCCAAGAAGTGGGTCATGTACGTGTGCCCGGCGTCCCACGTCAAACCTTGCTGGACCACGCGTGGTACACTCAATTTTTTCTGTCGTGCTGTGTGGCGTATCTCTTCTTTTTGTTGTTCTTGCTGTTGTTATGTTGTCGTTTCCAGGTATCCACCTGGTGTGACTCCACCCGGTGTGCATGCCAGCAAGGACATGGCCGAGGTGGCAACGACAGTGAGCTGCATGGAGTGGTTTCGTCAGTTCTACCCCCACAAAACGAAAGAGGGAACCGTGACGCCAGTGGAGTTTGTGTCCAAGCCTGGTGACCTGGTGTTTGTGCCCCGGGGTTGGTGGCACGTGGTGTTGAACATTTCCGACGGCCCCACCATCGCCATCACGCAGAACCTGTGTTCGCCCCGCGGTCTTCGCCATGTGTTGGACTTCTTCCGCACGAAGCCGGACCAGGTGTCGGGGTTGGACCGTCAGTGGCGCGACGGCATGTTTGCTCGATTTGTGGCCTGTCTGCAGAAGTCTCGCCCGGACTTGATCGAGCCGTACCTTCGAGATTTGGAGCGCAAACAGCAAATTGCAGCGGCACGACGAGACACGTTCCGTCATGTCCTCAAGAGGCGCAGTGGCGCTGCGAGTTGCTCCTCTGGATCGGCCGCTGGATCAGCGGTTGGGTCTGGGTCGGCTCCTGGTTCTGGGGCTGGTTCTGGGGCTGGGGCTGGGTCGTCTGCGACTGGTGCTGATGTTGGCACCGCGGAGACGGGCGGGTTCCGGTTTAATTTTGGCAGGGAAGCTGCCGCCACAAGCACCAGCAGCACCAGCGGTGGCGACGCGGGCGCCCCATTTGCATTTGCGTTTGACCTGCCTGCCACAAAATAAGTACACTTTTGTGTGAAACCACGAAACACCGTGCATGACGTGGCACCCACCCCTCCTCCACCGATCTCGAGCCGCAGCACGCTGTTCACTGCAACAACGACGTTCACACCACGGAAGCGAAGCGGTGGGGGCACCGTGGGGCCAGTGGAAGTGAGGCAGACGTCGAGCCACCCACGTGGCGGAGTTGACTCACCACCATCGATTGCAGAGTTATGAGATCATAAGACGGGTCAAACACTTCAAGGGGGGGGTCTCATACATCGCAGTGGCTGCTTCCACGTCCTTCCCGTTCATATCCGTGAGACGACCGTCGATGGTCTTCGTTTCCTTGGTTGCCTCGTTGCCAACGATGTTGATGGCGAGCACGATGCCACACCGTGGCCCACGCGCCACAAGCACCCCAAAGACACTGGCGCACAGGACGCACTTCAGGTTACGGACTTTGCGCCGCGATGCCAACAGGTTGATGGCTACCGCGCGCACCTCTTCTTGCGAATAATCTCCGTCGCCATAGGCGTCAATTGTCACGAGCAGATTGTCAATATGGGGCCTACTGGTGACGGACGCGGTCGATGTTGAGTATTCACTCAATGTCGAGGGCAACGAGCCCGGCCACTGGCGAGTTCACAGTGTACCTGGTGCGTGGATTCACCTTGGCATGAGCGTTGATTCATCGACCACCCTCCAACGACCACATCGCGTCACGCTCGTGGTCCACGTGACGTGGAGTCCGGTGACTGGACCCGCCGCCGCGTGGACTCGTCGTCATCAGAAACAGATTTTCGTTTGATTTTCCTGGGGCGTTGTGATGATGGCCTTGCGTCAGTACTTTGCCCGCGCTTTTGTTGAATAACATATGGCCGGCAGCCCGTCTCGCGGCAGACTCTTGCCCAAGGGTATCAACAACAGCGGCACCAGGGGTGCAAACAGCGGCAGTACTGCCGCTGGTGGTGAAGTGGCTCCATGGGCATGGGGTGCAAAGTTACAAGCGTGGTGGGGAGGGCGTGCGGCGAAGCGCAAGCGCTGTCTTGCCATTGGCTGTTGCCAACGTGAGACGACGGGCGCGGTTATTTTACGCCGCATACGCTGCTGTCGCCTTCGGCCGCCTTGTATGTGGTGCTGAAGCTGAGTCCGCAGAATCCGCCCGCGAACAGCTTGACACGCCAGGCCACATCGTTCTTGAGTGCGGACGGTGTGTTCGATGTCCTCAGGTGTTCTGGAGAGACGAGCTGCCGCGTGGGCGCTGCGGGTCAACGACATAAAAGCATGCCATAAACACTTGGGAGCAGCTTTTGCTAACATCGCACCTGCACACATCAACTGTGAAAGGCTTGCCAACTCACCAAGCCCGCCATGTTGAGGACATGTGAACCATAGGTGTGTGTCCAAGTCCTGTGTAGTAAGCAGAGACGGTTGGCTCCGCTGCAGGTGCAGCAGCATCCAGGATGGTGGAGTCAACGTACTTCCAGTCGTTTCAGTTCTCCTTTCTGAGTGTCAACGGCGCTTGTGCACTGCTGTATGCAGCGGCAGTGTTGATTGCCTGGTGGCAGTCTTGCGAACGACGGCACTTGGAATCGACATGTGCCACGCAGCTGTCACCCATCTTCAGACACAGCCTCGTTCAGCGACCGCTGGTTCGGTTTCCGCGCCTGCTTGCGGTCTCCTTTGCGCTGCGAGGTGGCTGGTTTGTCATGTACCAATCTGATGCGTTGCCGAGCACCTGCACAGCGTCCACCCTTGCGGATGACTGTGAAAATGTATTTGTATCTGCTGCCTCGCGGCTTTCGCAGCTGCTCTTCTTTGGCGCGTTCGTGCTGATCGGTACGTGCTTCACCCTTGTTTTCTGCCGTCCACCATCGCGTGTCGCCACGTCGTCGCTGTTCCCACCACCCATCTGACTGTGACACCCGCGCGCTGCAGTCATGTTTTGGACACAGTGGAGTGTAGGGTATGACTCGGGTGGGCAAGGGGAGACGCATGGTGCCGCGGGCGGCTCCGCGGCAGGCGGGGGCGTGGGTGGCGCCGCCAGTGCAAACCGCTTGGCGGACTTGGCATCCTCATCCAACCCGGGCTTGAAGTCGTCCCATCGCGGTGGATCAAGCGGTGGCACTGCGGATGCGGCTGCGCCCAAGCAAGGGGTGTTTGGCTGCGCGTACTCGTGTTGGAGCCACTGCTTTTGTTGCCCATCCAACAAGCGTGCCTTCCGTTGCACAGCCTTCTTTTTGGTGCTGTGTGTGTGGTTTTTCTTGCTGCAGGTGCGTTGCATCGTGGCTTGTGCTGCCCCACCCTCACCCCGCCGCACCTGCGCAAGGATGTGGGGATGTTGTGCTGCGACGATCGCTTGTCAAGCACCATGCTCATTGATGCATTGTTGTGTTGTCCGTGTGTTGAATTTTGTCAGTGCGCGGCTGTGGCATTGAAGCTCTACAACACGCTTGAGGTCGATGACACCATCAGCGACGATTCGATGCAAGACCTGTACCAGCTGTACACCCTCATGTTGGGCGGCACCTTCGCTGTGCTCACCCTCGGGATGGGTATGTCCGGTGTGTGGCTCCGCCGGCGCCTCAACCAACAAATCTCGGACTACAACCAGTGGGAGGCTCGACACAGCTACAATCCTGTGTCCATGCCACACCGGCTTCCGAACCCAGAGGCGCGGTTCTCCACTGCGGCAGCTGCTTTGGCGCCTGACCCCCTGTCAGACCTGTGGCGAGAGCCGCACGAAGATCCGCAGGCGGTGCTGTCGCCTGTCAGGACGGACGCTGCTCACTGGCACGGCCGTGCCGACTCGACGGATGATGATGACCACCCCCGACGCTCGCGCAAGTTCCAGCTGCCCATGAAGACAACCACTCTGTTTCGGGACAAGTTCAAGGGAAAAGGTGACGTGGGCACCCCCAGCAAGGCGGCCAGTAGTCACAACGCGAAACCTGCTCGGCAGCGCACAACCAGCTTGCTGCGTTCCGCCCTGCGGCACCTCGCGTTTATCCAAGTGGTGTGCGTGCTTCTGTTTGCCATGATTGCGTTCTTGAACGTCATCTCGCCCAGCCTTTCCATTGAGAGGGAGCATGGTGGTTCGTACGGATTCGCGGTTGCGGGAAGTGTGGTGCTTGTGGCGCGCTGTCTGTCGCCGTGGCCGTTGTGTATTGTCTCACACCTTGGCTTCGTTGGCTGTGCTTGTCCGTGTGTCGCGTGATCCAATGCAGAAGTGGAGCTTCCGTCGGTCTACCCGTGGCTATTTTACCCCGTCCCAGAGCTGGTACCCGGCCTGCTGGTGTTGTTTGCCACCGCCCCCCAGCCTGCGACGTGCCACGCCTGCAAGAGCGGCGCGCGTGCATTTTGTTGTTGCACTCGCAAAAACCGGCGCTCTCGCAAGCGGCTTCGCTACATGCGGCGGCCACGACAGTCGACGAGCTGCATTTCGTGCTGCTGTTGTGGCGAGGACGGCGGCCGTCGTTCCTCATCAAGCTCTGCCTCGCACTGGCAAGCCATGTCTCGGTCGCTGATGGGGGCTGGTGGGCAGCAGTCGCGCAACGCGGTGCATGGTGTCGCCACCGCCACGACTAGCGACCTGCGAGAGCTGCTTGGCACACATGCCAAGCACCGCACGTCCTCGTACTCAGAGTCCTCGGCGGACGACCATGGACTCGAGCCGCGAGGCCGTGTTGGGACATGGCGGGGGAGTCCCGAGGCGCTGTCGCCTTCAGGGCGCGAGAGCTCTGAGCGCTTCCATCATGGTCGCGGCGGTGGGGGTGCATGGTCTGATGAGAGTGGCGACGAAGCGGTTGTGACAAATGATGCTCTCCAGCGAGAGCAGGTGGACGCCCTGCGTCTTGCATGCCGCTTCGGTCGCACCGGGGAGCCTGTGGCGGCGCGAGCCTACCCCGCACTTCCTGTCACGTCGAATGTACGTTGTTGGCCGGTTGTTTGTGCTGTGACCGTGCTGCGCGGGGCAGTGCCACTCACCGCGCTGCTGCACGTGTTGTTTCATGGTGCGCGGAATCATACGCCCACACCAGGTGATGCGAGCCCCGTCAGACAATGCCCTCCCCTTTTCTCCAGCCCGCAGTGAGAGTAGTGTCGGAAGTTTGCACATCGAGCGAGTCGATGGCCGTGCGTTCGTGATGGTGTAGAGCAGAGTGCGCTAGCAGTCGGTGTTGATTGATTTCGATCTGGGTTAAGTTTTCGTGACTTGAGACCATCTTGTTTCGGTTTTCGCGTTGATGTGCACACCATCACCATCATCACCCGGTTTGGCCGGCCCTTCAGTGCCGACTGGGAGCGCGTCTGACCGCTCAAGGCGCGGGAAGCAAAGCTTGTTTGTCTTGTCAACAAAGGATACACTTGTTGGGGTTGGCTCCAGGGCTTCAAGAGCCATTGAGCGGTGCCCTTGTGTGTGTCGTTCCAATCACAATCTTCACCCCGGCTCACATGTAGCAGCTGGCGGCCTCGACCATTGCGAGACCCCCACCACTTGTGTGTCTTCTGGGAGCATTACCCGAGCACACCCCCGAGCACACGGGCTACGGCACGGACTGGGTACAGTCGGCTGTCAGAAGTAGGGCAGCCAGCATGGCGTGCCTGCGTGCACCTGCCAGGCAGTGCAGCATGTTACCTGTCGCGACAGCGTAAAATCCCAACAACCCTGTTGCTGTCGCCGCGATGAGTGCCACCACCATGCGTCGCAAGCGTGGTCGTGGCACAGGCAGTGCCTCACAGCGGTTGAGCAGCCCGTATGCCGCCATTGGCACGCCCTCCTCCACATCCACCAGCAGGGGTGGCTTGCCTCGACTCGGCACACGCACCACTGGCACCTCGAAAGGCCGGTCACGACGGCGACGTCGCGTGGGTGCGACGCCTGCGGGCATGTCAAGAACCGTAGGCGGTGGAAGCCCACTTGGTGGTGGAGGAGGAGGGGGTGGCGGTGGTGACCACGGGATGGGTTCATCCCAGTCCCCATCCGGCGGACTGCGCAAGAGCCTGTTTGACTCCACCGACGGGGATTTCACCGTCGGCCTCGGTCGCAATGACGCCGCGGGTGCGGACGACCCGCTGGCGATGAACAAGGTCGAGGTGAAGAAGCTCATGCTGCCGTACCTGGACCAGCTGGAGTACGTGCGGCTGCAGCTGCGCAAGCGTGGGCAAGACGGACCCGGCGCGTCTCGTGCCGATGGCGCGTTGTTGCGCCACCTGGCGACCACGTCACGCGTCGCCACCACGCCCGGACCCGAGGTGGCCCGCAACGACGACGCAGTGCGCATGGCCGTCGCGGTCGCCACCGGCCAAACCCGCGGCGTGCCCCTCCACGAGGTGCTGCGGCGCTCGCGGTCGTCACTGCAACGGCAGATGATGTTCGGCGCCTCGGCGCCCGCGTCTGTGGGCGCGCCAACGTCACCCCTGCGCACTGGAACTGCTCCCGCCGGTGCCCCTGTGCCGCGCGACGCACAGTCCATGTCGCGCACCACACCCATGACGCCCTCCGCGACGCCGGTGGTGATACGCGGTCGCATCTCCCCCACCATCGGCGTGTCCCCGCCGCCGTCGAACCGCATGAACCCAGCCCTGGCAGGTCGCGTGGTGCCGGGCATGGAGTTTGAGGGCGCCACCGCCGTGTCGTTGCAGGGGGCGTTCCGATCCACAGACAGCATGCGGTTCACGCCCGCCCAGCTCGGGCTGGACGGCGTGCACACGCACTCCTCCTCCCCGCAATCCCCCCCCTCCTCCTCCTACTCCCCCGTTGGCTTTCGCCACGATGGCGTGGGCGGCAGCAAGGTGCGCTACGCGTTTGGCACGCAGCAGCGCATGGTGGAGGACCGTGACGAGTCGCTGTCGCCCACGGCGTTGCCGCCGGCGTTGGCGCGCTTGCACCGACCGCCGGCTGGGGATGGGGATGGGGATGACCAACACACCCTTACCAGTGGCAGTGGCAGTGGCAGTGGCCATGACGGCTTCACCGGCGCCACGACACACTCGAGCCCACCCACTGGGCGCGGCACCTTGCCGCCACGCACCCCTGGCACCGCCGACAGCGCCACCACGCGCAGTCGCAAAAAGCGGCGGCTGTTCATCACGCCGCTGTCGCTCGGCGGGCGCATGCCACGTGCCGGCAGTGCCAACGCGGCCGGCGGGGGTGGTGGTGGTGGTGGCGGCACCAGCGGTCGGATGGGCAGCGCGGTGGGCGGCAGTGGCGGTCTGGGTGACACCACGGCGGCGCCTCGTGTCATGCGCATCCTGCCGTCGCCGTTGAAGAAGCGCCCGGGCACGGGGATGTTCGTCATGGGTGGCACGCCGTCACGACCGGGCACCAGTGGCTCGACCGTGGCGGGACCGTTGTCGCCTCGGCTGCCTCGCCCTGGCACGGCTGAGTCACACCTGTCCGTCACCAGTTTCACGTCTGCAGACTTTAATGAAACGGACTTCCAGGTGTGTGTGTGTGTGTGTGTGTGTGTGTGTGTGTGTGTGTGTGTGTGTGTGTTTGCTCATTGTCATTGCGTGTGCCGGGTTTTGTTTTGCCATTTTGTTGGTGTGTTGTGTCATGCTATGCCGTGTCTTTCCCCCTCCTGACCTGTCGCGTTGCTTGTGTGGCCCTGTTGTTTGTGATTGTCACACACAGTACGGCCGCAGTGCCATCACTGCCACGGGCATGTATCGCCCACCCCCCGCCGCTGCCCCGAACAACCTCGCCCCCAGCACTCCCGCAGATGCGGTGGTGGGCTCCGCCACAGGCGTGTGGCTGCCTGACGCGGAGATTGAGCGCAAAATCAAGGAGCCCGGCACCACGTCGCTGGACACGTACCCTGCGTACCTGGATGTGCTTGAGGCACAAGACCCGGGCGCCCGGTATGTGCCCAAGCTGCGCCCGACAACGTGGCTACTGTCGTTCCTGGAGGAGGTGTACAATGCGCGGTACACGTACGTTGGTGTCGTCGGTGTTGGCGTTGCCTTTTTGCTTTGTGTTGCTTTTTTGTTGTTGCGTTTGTTTTGTTTTTGGTTTCACATCGCCTCGCCGACACGCATCGTGAGCGCTCCACGCGCCTCTCGTTTTCGTTGTCCTTGTTCCCTGTTCCTCACCCTTCCCCTCACCCACGCTCGCCCCCACACCCCACCACGCCAGGTATGAACTCCGGCAAGCAAGAAAGCAACGCAAGCCCCCCGCTGCACCCCCTCGCTCAGGCAGAGCACGGCGTGGTTCGGCCGACGATCCAGCGGCCGGGGTGCTTGCACGCCTGGCCTCCACCTCCACGGTTGACGCCGACACCGGGCCCATCCAGTTCCCACACTTTGTGTTCGACCACATCAGCCACCAGTTCGGGCTGAAGCACATCGTGATGCAGACGTGCTGGGACCTGGTGTTCAACCTGGAGGTCCATCGCGAAAGCTACCCCACCGCGGAGCTGTTTTCCAAGTTTCTGGGCGAGCTGTACGGCAGCGATGACCTGCTGTTCTTCTTGTACATGCGCAACCTGTTCCAGAACCACTTTGGCCTGCAGCTGCACACCAAGGAGATCCTCGCCGCCAACCCGTCGGAGCGGGTGCAGCTGCCGCCGGAGCAGAGTGTGGCGCTGGTACCGCACCCCACGGTGTTGAACGGCTCCCAGACGGCGTACCTCACGCGGGACGCCGTCCGCCACGCGCTGTGTACCTTCCTGCACGACGACGTGGCCGAGTTTGTCACGGCGCAGCTGCTGCGTGAGGCGTTTGTGCCGGTGGAGGGCTTCGGCGCCGCGCCGTTGATGGAGGTCCAGGCGCTGCTGCTGGCGCTGCTGGACAACTACCGCAAAACGCCGGAGGAGATCACGCGCAAGATGAAGTTCGGCGAGAGCAAGGAAAGCACGCAGCAGCTCAAGGCGCTGCAGGACACGGTGCGCAACGCCAAGGAGCGCAAGGCACTGGCGGAGGCGCTGGCGCACGAACAGCAGCTGCTTGCGGAGGCGCGGGTGGCGCTGGCGCAACTCGAGCGTGACAACGCGGACGGCAGCAAGCGCACCGCGGTGTTCCTCGCCCGGAACCACGCGTGGAAGAAGGAGCAGGACGTGGCGGAGGCGCGGAAGCGGTGCATTGCCGCCGAGCGGGCGGAGAACGAGGTGTGGAACACGGTGATGGAGGCGTCACCGGCGGTGGTGGGTGGGCGGCGGACCAACGCTGCCCGCGGCAAGGGCAAGGGCAAGGGCAAGGGCAAGCGAGACCAGAAGGCCGGTGGTGCTGGTGGTGCCGGTGGTGCGGGCACGGGTGGTACACGGAGGTTGGGGGCGAAGACGAAACGCCGTGGTGGGGGTGGTCGATCAAGGCGCGCGGCCAAGAAGCCGCGGCGGTTTTGTGAGGTGGACTCGGTGGACCTGGCCATGGAGCGGTGCCACGTGTGGCTGTCTGAGCAGTACCGCCGCTTCCGCCTGCAGCTCAAGTTTGTGAACGCGATGCAGAACACGTGGAAGAAGCGGCTGGAGGACCTCAAGATCCGCGCCGTCATCCGCATCCAACGCGGGTTCCGCGCGCGCAAGGCGCGACAGGAGGCCCACCGACGGGGTCAAGAGGAACTGGAGCGGAGGCGAATCGCCCGGGAAAAGGCGCGCAAAGCCAACGCGGAGATCATGAAGCGGCGGGAGGCGGACGCGGCGGAGCGGAAGCGGCTGTTGGACAAGGCTGAAGAGCGGTTGCAGGCCGAGGCAAGGCGAAAAGCGAAGCGCAAGCGCGCGTTGGAGCGCAAGCGGCGCAAGCAGTACGCCGAGTTGCAGTACAAGAAGTACCGCAAGCGCGAGACGCGGCATCGGTTTACGCGCTGGACGGCGTTTGTCAAGCTGTCGAAACGGCAGCGGAAGGTGCAGGGGCGCATCAAGCGCAAGCGTTTCAACCGCTGGCGAGGGTTCACGCGCCTGAACAAGTTCCGACGCGATGCGGCCAAGAAGATCCAAAGCGTCATTCGCATGTTCATGGCGAAACGGTGCGTTTGTGTTTCTTGTTGGCTTGGGTTTGGGCCTGGGTCGCGGTCGTGTGCTTCGCGACCCCGCCGTGTCGGGAATGATTACCCTCACCGCGTGCCGTCCTGTGTCCGTGTCGACACGGCGCCTGTTGGTTTTTGGTGCGTGTGGCTGCAGGTACGTCGCCCGTGTGCGCATCATGCACAAGAAAATGAACGCCAAGGCAGCCAAGGCGATGCGACGCTTCATGATGGCTTCCGTCTCTCGCGCCTTCTCGAGCTGGGCAGAGTACACCCGCCGCAACCGCCGCGTCAAGCAGTTCATGCACAACCTTATGCAGAGCGCGCAGTCGCGCCTGTTCGAGCAGTGGCGGGACTACACCCGGTGGCAAATGGGCGCCAAGCGGTTCGTTGCCATCGGTCTGCAATCGCGAACCCGTGGCATGCTTGCGCGACGCCATGTACAGAACATGCGCGCCCAACACGGCGCCAGCCGTGTCGTCACCCGCTTCTTCCACTTTGTCATGGCGCGCACGCTGCTGGCACGGCTGCGGCGTGCCAAGGAGCGTGAAGAAGAAATCGTGGCGCGGTTCGCGAAGCGCCTCAAGTATCGTGTGGCGCACGCTGCGTGGCGTGCGTGGGCCGCGTATGCGTATCGTCAAGCGGCGGCGAAGCGGCTGTTCCGCAACGTCATGTCGGGCAACATGAAGGAGCGGTTTGAACGGTGCGTGTGGGTGGGTGGTGTGTTCGTCGTGATAAAAGCGGGGAAGGGTGGAACCTCACATGGTTGGGTTTGTTTTCTTGTGTTGGTACTGCTCTCGCACATTGCGCCCCTCGCTCTCGTTCGTGTTTCTTCTGTCCTTTGTTCTGCTTTTGTGTTTTGGTTTTGTGTGTTGTTTGTTTCTTGCTTCTGCAGGTGGGCGGACTACACTCTGGATTGCCGCGACGCCCGGGCCAAGGTCGCCGCGTGGGGCCAACGCAAGTACCGCGCCCAGCGCGCCATCCGAGCGACGCGACGACTGCTGGCCCTGCACCGGGCCGCGGCCAAGATCCAGGCCATTTGGCGCGCCAACGCCGCGGTGCGCGCTGTGCGCGCGCTGCTCCGGCGCCACCACGCCGCGACCAACATCCAGCGCGTGTTCCGAGGGCACCTGGCGCGCGAAGAGGCGGCGCTGCTGCGGCTGTTCAACTGGGCGGCAACGACCATCCAGTCCGCGTGGCGCGGGAAGGCGGCGCGGAAGCTGCTGCGGGCGCTGCAAATCAAGTTCATCCTGCGTGCCGCGGAGAACAAGGACTACTACACCGTGGCGGCAGCCGTGGACCGGGGTGACGGCTGGGTGACGGATGAGGAGGGCCACAACATCCTGATGAAGGCCGGCGTGGGTGGCTCCAAGCGCATCGTGAAGCTGGCCATGCGCAACAACGTGGACGTGAACGCGTACAACTACGCCGGGTACACCGCGCTGCACCAGATGGTGCGCAAGCGGCCGGCGTACTCGGAGCAGATTCCGCTGCTGCGGTACATGATCACGCGTGGCTGCAACCCTGAGCTGCCTGACGCGGAGGGGAACAGTGTGTTGACGCTGGCGGCTCAATTGGGCAACATGGACATCATTGAGGTGCGCGCTGGGGCGTTGCTTTTTTCTTGCCTTTTTTTTTTGTTGGTTTTT
>Ga0213833_1001345_pt1 | contig 17903 bp, 26 predicted proteins | sample SWATP21_FD_160575 | JGI IMG/M metagenome (GOLD analysis project Ga0213833, IMG submission 160575) | Coastal seawater microbial communities from Marineland, Florida, United States - SWA TP2 #1 | ecosystem: Environmental > Aquatic > Marine > Coastal | place: USA: Florida | collected 2016-08-14
GGAGGCAGGCAGAGAGGGGAGGGGGGTACAGAGAGGAGGGCATGCAGCCGCACATGCACATGCAGATGCGACCGTCTCCCCCGCAGGGCAAGCGGCGGGGCAGTGATGGTGGTAGCACACATCGCCACCACCGCCGCACGCCTGTGTCCGACCGCCGCATGCCTGTGGAAGGCGCCCGTGGTGAAGACGTGCCTCAGCCACGCCCACGCGGTGACTTGTTCGGTGCGCAGCGCGACGGCCAACGCGGAGCAGCTGGGCGGCGTGGCGGTGACAACAGTAGCGCCACTGGCACTGGCACTGGCACTGGCACTGGCACTGGCACTGGCACTGGCACTGGCGCCGTGCGTGCTGCTGCGTCGCGAAGGCGTGTCTTGCCCACTGCGCCCACGCGCGCGATTGTGATGAGCGATGCACCTGCGACGGGCACTCTGTATGCTCGGCGTGCGCAACCAAGTGGAGCGTTGGGCAAGGTGCGTACCTTTTGTTTGTGTGTTTGGTTGTTTGTGATGGGTGGCTGTGTAGCCGCTTGCATGTCGTGGGGTGGTGGAGCTGTGGTCAAAACTGTCGTCTGTGGTGGTGCTCACCATTGGCGTGTGTGCAGTCGGTGGCCATCCCATTGTGCGCGGATGCCATGGAGATGCTCAAGATGCTCGACTACGAAGTCCATTTCATCGAACCACGGTACGCTGCCCTCCACCGCGCTTGTGACATGATCAATCCCCTGATGCCTTCCGTGTGTGTCGATGGTGCATGCGCAGCGACATGGTTCCCTTCTCCCGGTGCCACTTTGCGTGCCAACTCGCAAGCAGCGGAAAGCGCGGCAGCCACGTGCCTTCCAACTTCCAACAGTTCAGCGACTTCGTTGACGTGTGCCAATGGCTCTTGCAACTGCTCAGTCCGTCCTTCACATTGGATGCGGAGGACGCACCGACACTGCAGCAAGCCACACGCATTTGTACGTAGCAACTTGCCCATGCTCACCCCGGCTTGCCACGATCCCGTTTTCCCGTGCAGTGTGATCCATGCTGCCTGCACCCGTGTGTTGACCTGTTTGGGTGCATGCATGTGTTTTGTCTTTGGGTTTGCGTTGTTGTGCAGTGACGGCGGTGCAAAGTGTGGGTGGCACTGCCTGCGCTGCTCAGGTCTCCGGCGTCACCCCGCATGCGTTGATGAAGGGTCATGGCGTCGGGGTGTGCATTGTCATTCGCGCTCTTGCTGAACAAGCGCTGCTGAGGAGCGATTGGCAATGGGGGGCGGGTCCTGACCACGGTGATGACGACCTGGAGGGTGTTGAAGAAGAAACAGTGGACCACGAGCTTGATGTGTACGTGGGCTTTGTTTCTCGCGGGGATGTGCTTCATCATTGACGCTAGACTGGCGTGTTGCACCAGCGGCGCCACCTTTGGTGCCAGTCCTGAGCAAGAAATCGAAGAGGAGGAAGAAATCTTGTTCCAGGATGATGTGGGTATTGATGAGGGTGATGAATCAACGGCTCTCAATGCGAGCGCTGTTGTACCCATCCATGCCGAGGTGAGCGCAGTGCCCACGCGTGCCATGTTGCGATGCCTTTGTCGACGTTCCCGCCCCCCCTCCACACAAACACCCATTCACCCAGACACACACCCAAACACATGCACTTATGCGCCTGCACGTTGATGGTGGATGTGTGACGGTGCATGTTGGGTGGTTTGTGCGTGGGCGCGACAGGTCGATCCCTTGGCTTGGGCCGAGGAATGCGAACGAGTGAAGCCCCGACTCAAGACGAACGCCAGCTCGTACCTGCTAGAGGCCGACTGGAGGTCCCACCTTCGCCAGCTGACGTCCCACGCCGGGGTGCTTGGCGCCCATGACTCCACCGCTCCCCGCACCGGCGCATCATCCGACGCTGGAGGTCGTCGCGGCCACGATCTTCGACGCGGCTCCCGCCGCACAGCATCGTCTTCCACACCGCAGAAGGGCGGCGCCGGCGACGGCGGTGTGACGCTGGACGCGGTGGCACGGCTTGGTGCGAGTGTGGGTGAGGAACTGGCGCGGGTGCGGTCGTCGGAGGCTCGCATCAACGCTTCGGCGAACGTGCGGCGCCTGGCGGACGAGTACCGTGACGCGGCGGTGGCTGCGGAGACGCACAGCGCCGAAGTGGAGGGGCTGCAGGAGGTTGTGAACACCAAGTCAACACGCCTGGCGGAGGTGCAGGACAGTGTGGCGCAGGTTCGAGAGCAGCTGGAGGAACGGGGGAGCAGCATGACCAACTCTGCGCCGCTCCAACGCATTCGTACGTTGGTGGTGGCGCTAGCGCTGGCGCCTTGCTCGCGTTTTGTGTTAGTTGATTTGTTTTTGTTTGTTTGTTGGTGTGTGTGCTCCGACTGACGGTGTGTGTTGGGTGCTGCATGTGTTCGTCTTGTCTGCATCGGGTGTTGTGCGTTGCTTCTTCAGGTGCGGCCTTGACGCGTATCCGTCGCGAAACAAAGCAAATGGATGTGCGATTAGGAGCTTTGCGGTACGACTGTTCTACTTTCTGTGTGCCCTGTGCCCTGTGCTTGTGCATCACAGTGTGGCGTGGCGTGGAGTGGAGTGGCCGACGCTCATCCGTACGCATGGTTGGTGGCGCCTGTGCTGCAGGTACGAAGTCGAGCGTGCACGGATGCAACAGACGAGAAGAAGAGGACGCAAACACACTGATCTATCTACGTCTTCGTTTTTCAGTGACGATGAATCTCATGCTAGCACTAGTCGTGTGTTGTTTCGAGGGTGAACGTCGCTGCGTATTTACTAATGGTGTGACGAGTGTCATGTGTGTCCGTAACACCAATCATAGCTAACCGTGTTATTCTAATGAACATCGGCACGGAATCACCACACAACGTGTGGAGGATTCGTGGGCTTCACACGACAGCGTGCACCGCTCCACGAGAAATGTGTGCTCACGCGAAGATCGACAGCGGGTGAGCTTCCGTGTTGAACACATACTTGTCCAGCGGGATCAGTGACTCGTCCGAGAAAAGCAGGTACTGTGGCAAGGAGCACCAAACATCACAACACGGGCAGCAGGCAGCCCAACACGCCAACGGCAGTGTGTCGCACCAAGTATTTCAACGTTTCACCGAGGAAGAAGGATTCCATGTTATCCATGGGCGCACTATGGACATCTTCGACGTTCTTGAGTCCGTGGTACCTGCATCAGCACACCCAATGTACCACAGCATGGTGGTGAGGAAGGAAACTCGTCACAAAACGGAGCTGCTTCCTTTCCAACTGGCACACGTACCCTCCACTCTCCGTGCGAGCATACTTCTCAATGGCCACAGCCACGTCCCAGCCAAACTTTCGGTACATCTCATCCCCCGTCAAGCGATACCTGGAGAAGGGGTTGGAGGGAAACCAGCGTCACATTGCAGGGTTCAACGACAGACGTCACCGCCATCCATCGAGTGACAACGTGCGGCTACGCAGCCCTGGAAGAAGGCAACGCACATAATGAAGAACGCCTCGACAGCTTCGGGCCGCAGCAGCGAGTGCTTGGAACCCGCGTCGACAACCGGACCCTCGTTGTTGGGAAACCGCACGATCTCGGGCGCAAGACCCGTCGGTGTGGTGGAGTACATCATGTGGCACGTTTTCGTCAAGTCACGAGCCTGCTCCATGTGCCGTTTGGCGGTGCTGTCCGTCTCCAATCGTTGCGCACCCAAGGCCAGCATGCCTGTGCGCGCCATCAAAACCACCAACATGCAAGGCGCATGGCGACAGCATCAATGAAAAACAACAACAGCAGCAGCACCACCAGCAGGTGATCATTTGTCACAAGAGGCAGGTAGGCAGCAACGCAACAACAGAGGGGCATTGTGGATATGAGTGAGCGTGGGTGCCCTTCTGTGGATACATCAACACTGCGACATGTAGGGTGCACGCACCAGGAAGGAAGCACACGAGGTGGTCCATTTTGTTGTCGGGGCGTGAGCCATGCAGCTCGCGTGCAAAAAGTCGACCAGACTTGGTGCGGACAAGCAGCTTGTCCTCGATACCCTGCAGGCGTGACAGCAGCACAGACACATCCACAACCATGGAAGACACATGAACGGTTGGCTGTCACAGTTTGAGGGAGATATGTTGCCAACAAACGCACCTTCACACTGCGTGTGTAGCTGTGAAGGAACAATCCAGAAGCAGCAGGCGCGGTCAATTACAACCCACTCCCCAAAGCAGAACGCAACACACAACGCACAGTGACATCAGCTCGTCTCTTTGCTTCGGCGCAGCAGTGTCAGCAAACAACAAGAGCTGCTTCAAAAAGTACCTGCAACCAACGACAACGGTGGACACCCACGCACACCGACGCGCACACGTCACGTTGTGACACACACGCGCCGTGCCATCGACCACACACGCACTCATAAAGACTGTCGACTCGAGCACCAAGCGTGATCGTGTTGCCCTGAACGTTGCCCGTTTTGGGATCAAGGTACATGGGAAACAATCCACTGGCCGGCTGCGCGCGGTGCAGCACCTCCATGGGACGTCGAACAAGTTCGGCGTACTTGGGGTCTCCTGTGTGGCGTGACAGGTACTCCCATTCCAGTTGCAGCGTACCAACCTGCACAACGACAAAACAACACAAAACAAAACAACGCAAAAATTCAACGTTGATGCTCTCGTCCCCGTTCACGCTCCAACTCCGTGCCATGCTGTGCCAAAAGACCGCAAAAGAAAAAGAAACAAGGAGGGGAAACCACCCAGGCGAGGCGACACACCTCGGATATCGTAGAAGCATGCTGAGTCCACGACGGGTTGTACTTTCGATGAGTGCGCAGGCCGATGGTGCCGTACGGAACACCAGTGGGCGAATCAAAGGCAAAGCTCAACTTGTCTGCAACCTCCTTGGCTTTGGTGAGGAACAGCTTGTCGTGGGAGAGGTCGTACGCAGACAACAGGCCGCCAATGACGCGAATGGTGGTTTCGAAAACGTTGATGTCCTCCTGCAACAACCCAAAACACATGAACCATGCAACCATGCAACCACCGGTGAGGCCGCGTCACAACCAGTTGAACGCCCCGCACGATCTTGTTGTGACAAACGACAGCCACACACACACACAGCCACAGCCACAGCCACACACGCACCTGCGCTCCCAGCTTCATGTTCGTGGCAATCCAATCCCGGGCGCTATTAAATTCGTCGTTCAGGCCCATGATGAGCATCGTATCCAACGAATCCACCATGGTAATGGCCATGCCAAGGAAGTTGTCATCGCCCTTCTTCGACACCGGCTTCAACGTGTCCTTGCCCCAGGCAAACTCACGGTAGCCTTTCCAAGCATGCTTGAACATGTTCTGGGCACACAACCACACACACGCACCGTCACTCACCACCCCCTGGCACCACCCCCTGGCACCACCCCCTGGCACCCCACTACCCCTCCCCCGGTGTTTTGTTCCCACACCTTGACAAATGTTTGTTTCTCCACATCAGCCGTGAGGTGGGGGCGCTGAGAACCGGTCGAGCCCGAGAGTGTCTGTCGCGGCACCTGCGCCGGCGCAACAGGCGGTGCGGCGGGTGCGGCCACAGGCACAGGCACCGGTGCAGGCGCCGGTGCAGGCGCGGGCATGGGCGCGGGCACGGGCACGGGCGCGGGCACGGGTGGTGGGACAGCCTCTGGCTCGCTCCAGACGTCCTGTGGAGGTGAAGGCGCGCGGCGGGGAACTGCGGGCGCAGCGGCAGTGGGTGCGGGTGGTGTCTGCCCCCGGAGTCCGCCCGTCGCGGCGGCGGCGGCGGCAGTCCCTCCCAGCTGCTTCTGGCAGGCCGCAAGCTGTGCTCGCAGGTCAGCGATGGTGGTATCCACGGCACCACCAGCGGGGGTGGTGGTGGTGAAGGACGGGAGCATCATGAACACCACCACAATGGTGAGGAGGCCGCACAAAGCAAGTGCCGCCTTGCCCTTCGCGGTCAATCGAAACGGCTTCCGCCGCCGGGTGTACTTGGAACCCATTGTTGGAGCAAGCACACACACACACACACCACGCACACCACGCACACCACGCACACCCCACGCACACACACCACCACACGGGGTGTGTGCTTGCACGACCAAGCAGGGGCGTGCCGCAATGTGTTACTATTTTTATTTCTGTTCTCTCTTGTGCGTCGCACAAATGTGCGGCTGGTGTCACTGGATCCACAGAGAGGTCGCGCTGTGCCAGTCTCCCCAGCGGTGGGCACTGCACCCTTCCGCCGCCACCACCGTCAGCACCCAGCACACGACCAGAGCGATGGAGAAGCACTGGGAACGAAGGTCACAGGAACGCAGTGAACACACGGAAGCCCACACGCGACGGGCAACCCATCCAATCAATCAACATCCAATGTTCGTTGCTCTCGAGAAGAAATGTGTTTGTTGTGCAGTGACACACCGGCACTGCGAAACGCGGCAAACTTCAACGCACAGGTGACGTGCTCGTTCACGCACGGCCCTTGCCAGCCGCTCCGCATGCACAGTTTCTCCGTTCGCTACTCCCCAAGCATGTCGTGACAGCTGTCACGTCCCTATCGGCCGACGTGCCCCACCACCTCGTGTCAACGTGCCCCCCTGCGCTCTGCAGCCCTCTGCTCTCGTGTCACCAGTGTAGGCGCCCAGCTAGCACGTTCACCCGCCCTGTGTGGACGCCATGGACCCCGACGGCACCGCGCCACCTGCTGCAAGTGGTTCCCTGAAGGCCACGTTCACGCAGCGGTTTCCGCGCTTGCCACCGCCGGTGCAGGACAAAGAGAAAGCGGCGCCCGTGCTGGGGTTCACATCAACAAGAGCAAGCGACCCGGATGGCGCCGCGGCTGATGCTCGGTACGTCGGGCGCGGTGCCCGCAGTACGCGCAGCGGCGGCGCACTCGACGGTTCCGTGCGCCATGCTGGCTCGGGTGGGTCGTCGCCGCTGGCTCCGTCGCCGTCTGCGTCCACAGGCCTCACGGTGCAGTACCAGGTGTACGCACCGCACTCCACGCGTCCACGGGTGCGAAAAGTGGCTGCCAGTAGCAACGGACAGGGTAGCACCGCGGCTGCAGCGGGTCGTGTCGATACCGGCCGCGGTGGTGGCAGTGGCAGTGGCAGTGGCAGTGGCAGTGGTAGTGGTAGTGGCAGTGGTGGGCAGGTGTCCACACCCCATGCACGCCGTGCCGCCACACATGGACAGCAGCTGGCCCCCCTGCATGCCTCGGGGCACGCCTCTCGCGCGCGGATGGACGCTGTGCAGAGGGCCCTCGCCATGACCACGCCCGGGGGCGTTCTGCGCACCGCTTCCCCGGCGGATGTGTCGTTCAACATTGTCGACTCGCGGAAAGCGAAGCAGGCGCTGCGGCAGAAGCACAAGCAGAGGCACAAGTCCAAGTCCAAGCAAGACCACACGCAGAGTCAAACGCCCAAGGGCAAGCAGGGCAAGAGAAAGCCAACAGCAGGCAAGGACCATGCCCGCCGTGGCCCCAAGTCTTCGCTTGACACCCTTGACTTGAGCATGCCACCACCGCGGCCGCGTCGTGGTGCTGCAAACACATCGAACCCGGCGCTGCGGCGCAAGAGTTCCCAGCCACAGGTGCCAACCAACAACGGTGCTTCGTGGCAGCAGCACCAGCAGCACCAGCCGCGCCAGCCGCAACAGCCGGCGGGCAGCCACACGCGGTCAGCGTCGGAGCTCACTGTCACAGTGCCGGCTCGCGCTGGTGGGAAAACGGCGTCGCGAACCCTGGGTCATCACTCCACCCCCGTGACGGCGGTGTCGCCGAGCTCCTTTGTCATGCGGACACCCAAGGCGGCGTCGACACGGTCCAAGAAGAAGGGCGGGTCTGGGGCGGATGCCACAGCCGCCAAGAACATGGTCGTGGAAGGCGAGAAGGAGTACCAAGAATGGGCTGACAAGGCGCGGAATGCGCTGCTCACGGAGTGGTTGGGGAGTTTCCACACGGAGTCGAGTCAGTACGACAGCGTGAGCATTGAGGCAGAAGTGCGGCTCCGCAAGGCGGCGCTGTTCGCCAAGAAGTTGGGGAACCCCAACCAACTCGGCACGGCTGTGGCCTTCCAAGTGCTTGACGACGTCTTCAGCATCTTTGGCCGGTACAAGGACTTGGTTGGTGGTGTGAAGGATCTCTTGCTCACTGCTGTGTACCGAGAAAACCCGTACGTCATGTGCAAATGAGCCCCAGGACCTCAACACTACACCACACGCACGTTTGGTGCACACTCCAGCCGTCTGTTGTTATGGAGGGGCAGAACCTTGCTGACGCGTTTGTTTGTTGTTTGCATGTGTGTGTGTGTGTGCGTGTGTGTGTGTGTGTGTGCTCAGAAATGACCTGCCAGACCACCTGAAGCACTTGTTTCGCGTCGAACCAGAGGAGGGGAAACATGCACTCGTGCGCACCCCCAACCACCGACGAGGAAGCACGGTGCTCTCCAACGCAGACGAGGAGCGGTTGCGGCGGTACTTTGCTTGCACGCCCTGGTTTGAGCACTGCAAAATGCTGTCAGACGAGCGCGATTCGTTGGTGCAACTGACGTCACAACTGCGAGACGCACTTGTGCGAGTGGAGAACGAAAAGGGGATCACTGCAGATCGTGAAAGGTGGGCCAATCCCACAGGCGTGTGCTCTGTGCCTCTCACACTCACACGACGCCCCAAACTCACCACGGTGTGGTTGTGCAGCGCCAAGTTCATGGCTCTGAGGTGGCGGTCGCTCATTCGGCAGCGAAAAGACCGCAAAGTAATTGACAAGTTGTTGTCGAAAGTGGAGGAGGTGAGGCCTGCTGCCTACTGCCTGCTGGCATTGCGTGGGGAGGTGGATGCGACACAGCCGTCACGTTGAACATGTGGTAACGTGCTCGTGTGCATGGCATGACGAATCCCACAGGGGTACAAGAAACTGGAAAAGGTGCAGCAGGGGCCCAAGGTGGTGAAAGAGGCCACAGAGGTACTGGACAAAATCAAAGAGCTGTTCGAGTCAGTTCAGCCTGTCCCTGAGCGCACCAAGATCCTCAAGACGCTTGCAGCAATGGTGTGTGCCTTTGGTTGTGCTGTGGGTGGGGTGTAGCTCACGCGCTCGCAACGTGCAGAGCCCGGGATCTTGGGAGCCGGTGGTCAGGTATGTGATTGATCACGAGTCCATCACCACCAAGGAGGCACGGCGTATGTGTTTAGAGGTACGGCGGTTGGTGTGTCCATGCTGCGGCTGCGTGGCTGGGTTGCTTGTGACGGGGTTTGACCGATGTGTCTCGCGTCGCCGCAGCTGCTGTTGACGCGGCAAGGCATGCACATTGGTGAGCTCAAAGACTCGCTCGACGACATTTTGACGTGTCCTTTGGTGGATGGTACGCTCGTGCGCAGTTTGCTTGAGGCACAGTTGCGGGCGCTTTTCACCACTGGTGCGTTCACAGACTACCCCGACGGCCGCCTTCAGCTCTTGATTGAGGCCTTCAACTTGGCTGGTGATGATCGCGCGGCGCTGATCGCTTACATTTTGGAGTCGTTCAATCCAGAGCAGCGCACTGCGACGTTGCAGTGCGTAACGCATCGCGCGTAGCGGTTGCGCGGAGTGGGCCGAGCTTGCTGTTCTTACCCCTGGTGGTGGTTGTATGCAGGCAACTGTTGTATTCTGGAAGCAACGCTGGCAACCAGGTTCATGTGGAGCACACTGCTGCTGAGGTGTCTCGATTTTCGTCCCAAGAACGAGTGGTGCTGATGCAAGCTGTCATCAAGGCGATGGGCGACAAGGTTCGTGGCTTGGGAGGGGAGAAGTGCGTGTGATGGCTCAAGTGTCGCTGACGCCTCTTGCACCACCGCAGCCCGACGAAGCAGGATCGTTGCGAAAGCTACTGGAAGCGGAGTACCTTCGGTGCGCATCGCGTGGCGAGCGGGACTGGCATTCATCCGGCATGAGCTAACGACGAGTGGTTTGGTTGTCACAGCATCGTCGACGGGGAAGGCACCGCAGACACCACAATCCAGATGGTAAAGAAGCTGCTTTCAAAGCTCCCAGAAGGCACCCTGTGTGACATCATCGAGTGCCCGCACCACAAGCACCCCACGTGCGTCTTGCGTTCTGCAGCGTATCTGCAAGTGCATCAGTGAGAACTGTGCGTGGCCTTGAAGTGATGAGGTGTGGGTGTGGGTGTGCCTTCTTCTTGAGTGAACAGAAACGAAGCTGTTGAAGACGACGCGGATGGTGAAGCATCTAGCGCCAAGCCTCGTCGGCCTGTTCGCGCCCCGGAAGTGACTGTGGAAGTCGCACTTCCATGGACCAAGTACGTGGGCTTCCGTTGCTTCCGTGTCATAGCGTGCTCTCCAACCGGTTTGGGCTTTCGTGTAAACACTGCGCGACCGTGTGCAGGTACCTTCGCCCGCCAAAGCGCAAGGTGGTGAAAGTGCTGAAGCTGCGCAATGCGCTGAGTCTGATCTATGACATGTGGCACAAGAAGATCATCGCAGATGCGGCCGAGGATCGTGCCAGGGTGAGTGAGACACACACACACGTGTGGCGTTGCTGCACACATCCCACAGGCAGGAGTTGTGTGCCCGTGTGGAGTCCGACATTGCTGAACGGCATCTGGATGGCGTGTCATGAAACCCACAGGATGACACTGCTGCGGCGGCTGCGGGGAAAATTCCGTCTCCTCGCCAGCACTTTGGCGAGTTTGTGATGTATTTCCTTCTCACCAAGTTTGGGCTCCCGAGCTTACGCGATGCGTACTTGTACTCCATCGTGGATTCGGTGGCGCGCTACGGCAAAAGCAAGCGGATCGAGTTGTTCGCCGTGATGTGCGGTGTGAAGATGACAAAGATGTGCGTCGGCCGTGCCTGTGCTGCGCTTGCTTGACTGCGTTTCTGTGTCTCACACCCTGCTCGGCGTGTGCACAGGTACACGTCACGCATCTCTGACATGATCTTGCACTTGTTGAAGTTGATGTTTCCCAAATTCACGTCCACCATCCTGCGCAGGCGCAAGTACGTACCAGCGTGATTGATGAGGAAGTGCTTGCACGAGCGTGAATTGCGACACCCTACTGCTACTCTTTGTGTCCCTTCTTCTCTGCCCGACACGTTCACCTCCCTGGTGGTACACTCACGTCGTGGGGGTGGCGTGTGTTGTGGTATGACACGACACAGGGAGGGTGAAGTGTTCTTGCCGCTGTCAAAGGTCCTTGCTGCCGTCACCACAGTGTTTGTGGAGCACGACCTGTCCTTCGCGAACGACCGGCTCACCCTGACCGACGGGCGGTTCCAGAAGCTTGTGAACCAGGTCACCGCTGCGTCAGGCACCACACCACAAATCTTGGAGCGTCGTGCCGACGACAAGGCTGGCGCCATCGTTGGCATGAGCGTGGCCCGTATTCTGGCACGCGTCAGCCACAAGGACAAGGACAAGGACAAGGCACGGGCGTCGCCAGGCTCAGCCGTGGTGGAGGCGATTGTTGCTCAGCCTCCCAGCGCGCTCATGAAAGAGGACGGGGATGAAGAAGACCGCAAGGGTGCCAGCGAAACGGGCACAGCCCCAACCGCTACGAGCCCTGCTCACAGCAGTGACGGCGGTGACGGTGCAGCAAGTGCATCGCAGCAGCAGCAGCCGCGCCCGCAAATCTCACGCCCCCCGCCCCCCAGTCTGTCGACACGGCTTTCCGAGCGCCTTCTGAGCCAAGGGTCCCAAAGGCTGTTGTCCCAAGTTTCTGAGCGAGCCCTGCAGGTCGACACCACACCGTCCAAGCCTGTCACATTTGACAGGGGGCGCGGCAGTTCAAGTCGCTCCGGGGCGTCAACGAGATCGGCAGCGTCAACGCCGGTGGCGAGCACCCCTTCCCTTGCCCAGCCGTTGGGCTTCCCTCCCAACACTGTCATTGTGGATGTGGATACAACCCTGTGGTTGTGCATGCATATGTTCATGGAGCAAAGCACGTACAACCGCGCCCAGATGCAAGCGCTGTACCATGCGTTTGATGAGGATGGCAGCGGAACGCTGTCCCTGGTGGAGTTCCACGCCCTCATCCAAGCCTGTTGTCCCGACAAGCTGTCCGACCGACTGATTGCCAACCTGTTTGCGGAAGTGGTGGCCATGGATCGAGCTGCTCGCCAACAGCTTCGGAAGGCACAGTACGTGATGCATGCATCATGATGTTTGTTTGATGTGCGACCACGCTTCTCACCACCGTTTGTCGCGCAGACGCAAAGCTGGGCAACACCCTGACGATTCTGATGATGAGGATGACGACGCCGTTAGTGCAGATGCGTTCTCTGCAATGTGCCACAAGCATGGTATCTCGCCGCCTTCCTCGAACACTCTGAACGCAGGCATTGGAATCGTTGAGTCTGTGTTGGCGGATCGGGAGGATGAACTGGCGGCAGAGGGACCTTTGGGACACGCCCACGACGACGTAGCCATCCACGACGACAGCGACAATGACGAGCCAGGCACGCCGAGTGACAGCTCCGGGGAACAAGCAGGCAGAAGCGGGCAAGTCGAGGGAGACAGCACGGTGATGAACCCTGACTTGGATGAAGATCTTCACCTTCGGGCACACAAGGAGCGTCGCAGATCGGTCGCCAAAACCATTGCCGTTCTTCAGTCTGCGCGTGGAAGCCTCAACCGCCTCCTCCTGATCATGCAGGGGCGCTCAGCGGTGCTTCGTGCCGCCGACAAGCTCAAGACGATCGTGGGAAAAGACGACGCAGAGTCAACGGACGAAGCAAAACATGACCCTGCAACAGCGGCACTTGATCCGCAAGGCGCAGAACTTCAGCCTGGTCATAGAAATGAGCCAGAGGGTGACCACGAAGGGCTTCCACTAGAATCGCAGATAGAGACGCACAGCGTGGAAGCCCCGCCGAATGAGTAGCCGCTGGACCAGCATATGTTGTGTGTGTGTGTAGGGGAGATGACATAAATTTATGATCACCACGAACCTTGGCGTGGCGCAGAGTGCTTCACCCACTTGCTGTTCAGGAAGTCGCAACTCCAACAGGCCGCAAGTACGTGGGCTTGCCTGGAGTCTGTGGACTGACAGCAAGTGTGTTGAACGTGACACTTGCGCTACAGCAAGGAAGTTGCACGTTTGGAGGCGAGAAGTCAGTGCGCCGAGCCGCTTCCCCCGAGTCACTTGAGTCACTTTGACAGTGGCACAGGCAGCAGCAATGGACGGCCTTGACCTGTTTGGGGCCTTTGAGGAGCCTGACACAGCCCCTGTGCGCACAGAGAAGCGAAATGCCCAGGTTATTCACACCAGCACCGCCAACGACGCGAGTGTGCCTTCGCACGCTGCGAAGAAGCGCCGAGTCGGAACCCCGTCCGATTCCGCCGCTGTTGCGTCCGCGGATGCGGCCACCCCGGAGGAGGCGAAAGCTCAGTCCGCTGACGTTTCTGCCTCTTCTTCGCCAACGTCTGCAGTGAAACCACATGCAGGTGCTGGTGCCGGCGCCGGCGCCGGTGCCGGAAGTGCTGAGGCGGCTTCTGCCCCTGCTGTGGATGGGGAAGGCTTGGCTTTGGCAGGCAAGGGTGCCGTCGACAGCAGCCGCTCAACCACTGCTGGTCTGAAGCTCCCTGCGACAGTGAAGCCTGCCAAGGAGTATCCGTTCAAGTTGGATCCTTTCCAGGCGCAGTCGGTGGCCTGTCTGGAGCGCAACGAGAGTGTGTTGGTGTCTGCGCACACCTCAGCTGGCAAAACGGTTGTCGCCGAGTATGCCATCGCCATGTCACTGCGTGACAACCAGCGCGTAATTTACACGTCTCCCATCAAAGCGCTGAGCAACCAGAAGTACCGTGACCTGTACGAGGAGTTCGAGGATGTGGGTCTCATGACCGGTGATGTGACCATTTCCCCGAACGCCAGTTGCCTGGTGATGACCACCGAAATTCTGCGTTCCATGCTGTACCGTGGCAGTGAGGTGCTGCGCGAGGTTGCCTGGGTTATCTATGACGAAATTCACTACATGCGTGACAAAGATCGAGGTGGGTAGGCAGGGGGGCTGTACGGTCGGTGTCGTTGCCGGTGCCGGTGCCGTTGTCCGTGCTTGCGTGCTTGCGTGCTCACCGTCTTGTTGCCCATGACGACCAGGTGTTGTGTGGGAAGAAAGCATTGCCCTCTTGCCGCACAAAGTGCGCTTTGTGTTTCTGTCGGCCACAATCCCCAACGCGAAGGAGTTTGCTGGTGTGTGTGTGTGTGTGTGTGTGTTGGCGTTGCACGTGCGGCCGCCTCTGCCTTGTCGCCTGCGAACCCCTGCTGACCTGACTCGGCGGATGGTGTTGCGTGTTGGTGTTGCGTGTTGGTGTTGGTGTTGGTGCTGGGTGTGACGTGACAGCCTGGGTCTCGAAGATCCACCACCAAACATGCCACGTCGTGTACACGGACTACCGCCCGACGCCCCTTCAGCACTACATGTTCCCGTCAGGCGGTGACGGTCTGTACCTAGTCGTGGACGACAAGGGCCGGTTCCGCGAGAGCAACTTCCAACGCGCCATGGCATCACTCACCGCCGCGGCTTTGGACGACCCCGAAGCCGCAGCTGGTGGCAAGAAGAAGAAGAAGGGGCGAAAAGGCGGCAAGCGTGGGCCGACGGACCTGTTTCGGGTCGTGAAAATGATCATGGAGCGACGGTATGACCCTGTCATTGTGTTTTCGTTCAGGTGCGTTGCGTTGCGTTGCGTTGCGTTGCGTTGCGTTGCGTTGTGTTGCGTTGTGTTGCCACAGACACTGGCCACCACTGGTGCGGAGGTTGGTGTTTCCACACACGGCTTGACCGCCGTACGTGTGTTGTTCCCGTCCTCAGCAAGCGCGACTGCGAGACGTACGCGACCCAAATGTCGCGACTGGATTTCACGACGGACGAAGAAAAGCGGCTGATCGGTGAGGTGTTCTCCAACGCCATGGACTCTTTGTCTGACGAAGACAAGCAGCTTCCCCAAGTGGATGCCATCTTGCCGCTGCTGAAGCGTGGTGTGGGCATCCATCACGGCGGTCTGTTGCCCATCTTGAAGGAAGTCATCGAGATCCTGTTCCAAGAGAGCCTCATCAAGTGCCTGTTTGCGACGGAGACGTTTGCGATGGGCATCAACATGCCGGCCAAGACAGTTGTGTTCACTGCTACGCGCAAGTTTGATGGTCGCGACTTCCGCTGGGTATCTGCTGGCGAGTACATTCAGATGAGTGGCCGAGCGGGTCGTCGTGGTTTGGACGACAAGGGTATCGTGATCCAGATGATTGACGAGAAAATGGATCCGCCAGCGGCCAAGGAGATGCTGCGGGGCCAGGCGGATCCGTTGAACTCTACCTTCCACTTGGGGTACGCTGCGTAAATGTACTTGGCTGCATCCCGTTGTTGCCCGTTTGTTTGTGGTGTGGTTCTGGGGGCTGATGCCTTGTGCATACGCGTGACGCAGGTACAACATGCTCCTGAACCTGATGCGCGTGGAGGGGTCGGATCCAGAGCAACTCATGGCGCTGTCATTTTACCAGTTCCAAAACGAGCGCGTGCGTATCTTCGTATTGCGGTTGCTGCACTGGCAGTCAATCAGTGACTGCTGCGCTTGCTTCTGCGCGACGCGTGGGGGGCTGGTGCTGACCCGGACATGCGGTGTGGTGTGTGTGCCTCATGACAGCGTGCACCGGCAATACAACGCGCGTTGGAAGAGAAAGAGGACGAGGTCAGCAAGATCAAGATCCGTGACGAGAAGCATGTGGCGCAGCTGTACACGTTGTCGAGAGAGATGGACAAAACACGCGAGGTGGGTGTGCCGGACCAGCTTGATTTTCGTGTTTGTGTGTTCGTTCGTGTGCGTCGACGAGGCTGCTCTCACGCTCTGCTTGTGCGTTCCACCACAGGCGATGCGCGCCATTCTGAACCACCCCAACCACATCCTCAAGTTCATTCAGCCTGGTCGACTTGCCCTGGTCAAGGTGTGTCCTGCGCGTGACTCTGGGTGGTGGCTGTGCACGGGCACATGTAACACGCCAACCACGTTGTGGGGGGGTGGCTTGCTTTGTTGCTCGTGGTGGTGCAGGATGGAAGCACGGACTGGGGTGTCGGCGTGGTGGTATCCTTTTCGAAGCGCGGTGCCACGCGTGGTGTGCCGTTGTCCGAGGAAGCCTCGTCCGCGCGCTTTGTGGTTGACATGCTGCTGTGGTGCAAGCCCCGGGCCTCCATGCGTGACGCGCCCCAGCCCGCGGGTGCAAAGGACAAGGGCGAAGTGCAGGTGGTGCCCATCATGCTCAAGCTCCTCAACGGCGTGTCCTCCGTGCGCATCTTCCTGCCGCCCGACATCCGCAGCAAGGAAGCGCGTGCGTCGGTGTGGAAAACGGTGTCGGAAGTGAAGCGCCGGTTCGGCGGCCCGCTGCCGTTGCTGGACCCGATTGAAGACCTGGGTGTGTCGGACAGCAAGTTCAGTGACCTCGTGGCGAAGGCTGCGTCCCTGCAGGCCCGACTTGTGTCCAACCCCTTGCACTCCGCAAGCGACAAGGACGCCCGATTTGCGGCGTACTCGAACAAGGTAAGAAGAACATGTGGTGCTGCTTGTCGGGGTGGTGCTGTGAGCTTGCAGCTGTTGTGGTGGGCTTGTGTTGGTGAAGTGCCGGCGGCCATGTTGTGTGGGTGCTGACGTCTTGTCGATGGCAGGTGGATAAGATGGCGGAAGCAAAGGCGCTGCGCAAAGAACTGCGACTGACAAAGAGCCTTCTCATGCAAGCGGAGTTGAAGCGCATGCGACGTGTCCTCCGTCGTATGGGTCATACAAACACGGAGAATGTCGTGCAGCTCAAGGTGTGTGTCACACGTGGGTTGCAACCCGGCGTCAGCACCTGCTTGTTGGCAGCGTAGCTGGGGTGTTGCTCAACAAGTCGTGGTGTTGCTCCATCCTCGTCTCCAGGGCCGTGTTGCCGCGGAAATCAACACTGCGGACGAGTTGTTGACCACAGAGCTCATCTTCAATGGCGTGTTCAAGAACCTCACATCTGGGCAGTGTGCTGCGCTGCTGTCGTGCCTGGTGTTCTCCGAAAAGGGTGCGGAAGGGAGTGAAGACGCACTTCCAGAGCACCTCAGCCAACCCTTCCACGAGCTTCAAACTGCTGCTCGTCACGTTGCGCGCATCATGCAAGACTGCAAGCTGAGTGTCGACATTGAAGAGTACGTAACGTGGACAGAGTGGCGCGCTCTATGAATATGTGTGTGGGGGCCGTGTGAATGCTCGTTGACCTCACACCCCCTCCCCCGTCTACCTCTCCCTCTGCAATAGATATGTGAGCACCTTCCACCCAGACATGATGGAGGTGGTGTACTCTTGGGTCCAAGGCGCACGTTTTGTGGAGATCATGAGCATGACCACCTCGTTCGAGGGCACGGTCATCCGTGTGATTCGACGCCTGGAGGAGCTGATCCGGCAGCTAGCTGACGTGGCCAAGGTGATTGGCGATGCCGAACTGGAAGCCAAGTTCACAGAGGCTTCTGCGAAGATTCGTCGTGATATCATCTTCGCGGCGTCGTTGTACTTGTAGTGGAACGCGCTCCACCAAAGCAACACACAACATTTGTCATGATCGAGCACTTGTTTGTTTAACTCAACCTCAGCTCTCAAAAACAAGGTGTTGCAAGTTGCGAAATCGACTACAGGCCTCTCGACAAGTGAAACACACCCCTCCCAAAAGACGCCCCCTCCTCAAATGCGTTCGTTGAGCCAAGCAACCATGTCGTGGAATACCTTGTCGACCACGTCGTCCGGCTCGCCGGAGGTCAGTGCATGCCATGAACCAGGGTAGAGGATCAGCGTCTTGTCTTTGCTGGCTGCCCTCTCAGCCAACGCTTTGCTGACTTCAGGAGCCGTCACCTGGGTCAGTGGCAATGTACAACCGCGCAAATGGTCAGCCAGCAGCTCCATGCAAAATGTTGGGGGGGGGGGGGCG
>Ga0213833_1001346_pt1 | contig 17854 bp, 9 predicted proteins | sample SWATP21_FD_160575 | JGI IMG/M metagenome (GOLD analysis project Ga0213833, IMG submission 160575) | Coastal seawater microbial communities from Marineland, Florida, United States - SWA TP2 #1 | ecosystem: Environmental > Aquatic > Marine > Coastal | place: USA: Florida | collected 2016-08-14
TTGCAGGGCTCAGTTAACGAACAACCGAGATACTCTACCTGACAATCCACTTCATGCCGAGGCTTTACTGGAGTCAGAGCTGACATTAAAGAGCGAAAAGAACTCTTTACCTGAAAGAGGCTGGGAGAAAAGGTAGCCCTGATACTCATCGCAGTTTTCCTGACGCAGTACCTCTAGCTGCTGTTCGTCTTCAACACCTTCTGCAATTACCTTAATATTCAGGCTATGCCCCATCTGGACGATAGTTCTGAGTAACATACGATCCGCTTCATGAATCGCGCATTCATCGACAAAGCACTTATCAATTTTTAGTACATCAACGGGGAGCTGTTTCAAGTAACGCAAACAGGAATACTCCACCCCAAAATCATCAATCGCCACAGAGATCCCCAGTGCTCTCAACTGCCCACAAATATCGGTCACTGCATCTGGGTCACTCATCAAAGCAGATTCGGTAATTTCGATCTGAAGTAGATGTGAAGGTAAACGAACTTCACGCAAAATTTCACAAATCACTTTAAACAGGTCAGTGTGATCAAACTGCACGTTTGAGACATTGACGGACACGCACAAATCTACACCAGCATCATGCCACTCTTTGATCTGATTACAGGCCTCCCGTAAAACCCAGTGCCCAAGGGGGACGATCTGTGCTGTTTTCTCAGCCACTGGAATAAATTCAGCAGGAGTGATTGAACCTAGCTGAGGATGTTTCCAACGGACCAGCGCCTCTGCCCCGACTACTTCTGAAGTCGTCGCCGACACTTTAGGTTGGTAATACAAGGAGAACTGGTTTTTAGCCAGCGCGTTTTTGATTTCGGTTTCAATTTGATGCTGCCTAATCGTTTCACCAAGCAACTCATCATCAAACCAACACACAGAACCAGCGCCTTCAGAGCGAGCTTTAAATAAAGCAAAATCGGCATTTTTAACCCACACATCGAGATTATCGACTGCGTCTCTGGCGAATGCTACACCGATACAAAAACCGAGCCTGTGAGAGGTACTGTTTACGTTAAAAAGCGTTTTTTTGTGTCGGAGTAGGATTTCAATCGTCTCATCTAAAACTAACTCTACATCATGAGACTCAGCGATTAACACAAACTCATCGCCTCCTAGACGATAGAGTTTTCCATAGCCTCCAATTAGCTCATTGATATGGTTGGCGAACGCCACAAGTAATATGTCACCATGACGATACCCCAAACGATCATTAACGTTTTTGAACCCATCCAGCCCTATGTGAAGTAAGCCAAAGTACTCAGCGTTGTCCTTGTTCACTTGTTTGATATCGCAATAGAAAGCATGGAGATTTGGCAATTTGGTCAGATAGTCCGTCACACTCTCTTGTTTATAAGCCATGGCCTGTTCACGCACTTTGACGTAAAAATACGCCATGATGGTCGCAAACACCGTGATGACACTGACTTCTGTCGCCACCTTTATAAATACCTGTAAATCTGTCGCAGTCAGCTGGTAAAGATAACCATTAACTAAAGCTCCACCGACAGCAATTGGCCATAAGGTTCCTGGGAAAAGTACGATGTAGCACAGAGGGATGAGTATTAAGCTGTCTCTCACTGGGTCAATTTCAAATGGCTGAACCAACCCACCAATCATGAACATAGCCACAGCGGAGAATGCAAATAGATGGCGTAAAGTAAGGTCCTTGGCAATCAAAGCCAAGGTCATTAGTACGGGAAAAATGAAGAATATTCGAGACCAGATATGGTCCTGATTTACCAGTCCATAAGAAACAACCCCTACCGCGCAAAGAAAGGCAAGGTTCGCAATGATTTGTACCCACTCTGTACCATTGTTCTTCTGCACGCCGCTTCCTTAACTGCTTGACCACGTATATTGAGATTAGTCGTCTATTCATTAAAATTAGTAACAAATCCAATAATTGCCTACTTTTGGCATAAAAAAACCTCCCCGAAGGGAGGTTTCATATGAATCTAAATACAGCGTTACTGCAAACCTAATTCGTCTGTAAGTGCCTTCATTTGTTTGAGATCCATCTGATGCACTCTGATCATCTGATTGACCTGACTTAAGCGTGAATTCGCTTCATCTTGCTTATCACATGAGTCAGATTTTGCATCCCATGACGTACCTGATAGGTACAAATCACAATCTTTTTTCAGCTGTTTGACTTTAGGTTCGAGCTCTTCACGTTCTTTTTCTAATGCTTCCAGTTCTTGCTTAACTTTGAGCTCTTGTTGGAATAACTCTCGTGACCGCTCAAACATCGTTGCTTGCATATCAGCCTGTCGATTCAGTTGATTATTCTCTCGGTTCGCTTCAGCAATCTTCTGCTTCTGCTGATTCAGTTGTTCCTCAAGAGATAAATTGACTTTTTCCAGCTCAGAAACCTCTGAACGTAGGGCTGCCAATGCATCTTCGTGCTCTTGCTGCTGCTCCTCGATGGCTTGTTGCAACTTAGCTGCAATTTCATCATCCACTTTCGCCACTTTATCTTCGACTTCGACAACCAGCTGTTTTTTGTCTTCTACAAGTAACTGATATTTTTCTTCCAGCCCATTGTAGGCATTTTGCCATTTATCAGCCGTGAAGACGGAACCAACTAACCCACCCAGCGCTAATCCTAAGACACCAGCAATAATGATGTATAAATAGCTGCGTTTATCTCTTTCTTCGATAACCACCACATCATCATTGTTATCCATTTCAGACTCGTTGTTCACTTCTTTGCTCCTACAGATTTAGCGCATGAGTTCAGTCACCACCAACGTGGCGGTATAAAGGAAGAAGCCTGATAGTAGAGTAACGACGACGTATTTTTGCAGCTTTTCGTTGGTTCGATACCGGATCAGAACAAACGCTAATGCCACCAAAAAAACAATCGCAATCAATCTTGTCATACCATCTCCTTAGCCAGACTCTGCGCGAACCTCAATGGTCTGTTAACTCGTTCATTTATACCATTTTTTAAGAGCATTGGGTCAGAGTTAGGTTTGTTTTATATTCATTTGATTTAATTATATACACTCCCAACTCTGCTTCCTCCACCTCCATGCCGAATAATCGTAACAAAACGCGACCTTTCCCAAACAACATTAAAATTTTGGGCCTATTACAGAATTATATTTGGGCTTGTACGGAATTTGGGGTATAAGGAGCTAACTCGAAAGTCTGAGGCAAAATAATGAAACCATATAAGTTAGAAAATAAGAAACGTCGTATCCAGAAGAAACTATTTTTGGGTGAGTTCGCGATGCTTGGATTCGAAGTTAGCTGTGAAACAACGATCACTGACTTTGATAGCTACGACGCGTTTGTTGATGAGTTCATTGATTACATCGATGCGCTTGGCTTAAGCTTTGGTGGCGGCGGCCTAGAGTTGTTCGAAGGCTTTATTTGTCACTCAGAAAGATACCAAAGCGTAACAGAAGAGCAGCAAGCAAAAGTCGCAGAATGGTTGGATGCACGCGCTGATGTGAAATCAGTACAGGTGAGCGAACTGGTGGACGCGAACTACTTCTAAGCTTTGCAATAGCGCCCTACTCAGGGCGCTATTACTATGTCATATCTATTTCACTTCCAAACCTAGATTGTATTGCGCCAAGCATCGGGTGACATAACTCACTTTCAAAAATGCAGCTATCACAATGGTACTGATATGCGCGGCAATTTGAGCATTCAGGCTGAAGGCGCTAGCGTATGGATAGGAAATCAGCACGCTGACCACCAGTGCGAGAAAAGTGACGACCAGTCCAATATTTGAAACAGTCAAAAGTGTTTTGAATGTAGTGCGAGTTGGTTGAGCAAACATAGAGACCTCACTAGATTATTTTGTTTTTCTCTCTAAATTGCATTCTTCTTGCCAACTTTAAAAAGCCTATATAATCAATAAAATAGAAAACAAACCAACTAAAATCGTGTCAATAAGACATCACCATAATGAGGTCAAAAGGACACTGAAGAGTCATTTTAATCGAACTCAATTTAAAACCCTCCACACACTCCACTCAACAGTTTTAAACCATCTAAATTCCAATTAATTTAATTAGTTAAAATTACACATATATCATTTAGTATAAATACTCAAAACACAATTGATATGGTAATTATTTTATATGTAGTATGACTTCTTCAGAGCGACGAGATTCAACTTTTTCGCCTGCTCTGGTGTTCATCAGAGAACTTAAGTTAGCTCGTAGTCAACTTGTTGTAAGTCTCATTCCACCATGAATTACTACTTCATTAGTGAGGAGAGACCTCCATGCGATATTTAGCATTACTCGCTGCCCTACTTTCATTAGGTACAAATGCATCACCCAATTTTCCTGATTTATCCGATTATCAAAAAATCGACAAGGTATCAGGAACAACGTCACTTTCGCGTAACGTCGGCGTCATCGAAAACCAAATTATTTTTAAAGATTTTGGCGTTTGGAAGTTTGGTCCAAAGCTTCCAGTTACCGGGAGTGGATATACCGATAAGTACGTCTACAACACAGACCGCTTTATTGCTATAGGTTCCAGCTCTGATCACAAAGTTTGGCTGTACGAGCGCGAGAACGCATTCAAACCAAACTGGACGTTATCTAGCACAATCGAATTGCCGGACGACGTTAATCCACAACTTTCTCAATTTGGTGAGTCTGTTTACCTTGATGAGCAGCTACTCACAATTTCCGATCCCAAGCAAAGAAGCGTTTACGTATACCTCAGAAACTCCGGGGAATGGCAACTGGTCGATAAGCTAGACGTCAACAGCTTTCCCGACCCTACTTATCGGTCTTTAGGATTTACTGTTCGCCGTTATGCCAACGAGTTGTACATCAGCGAATCTTCAGCAGAGCGTATCTTTGTTTTCCGCAGTCGAGACCTTAATACTTGGCACTTAGGTGATGTCATTGAGTCACCAGATAAAACCCCAACTCAATCCAGTCAGTTTGGTTTCGCCTTTGATGTGAATAAGCACTTTTTAGTCGTGAGCAGCTACACAACGTCGTACGTGCATGTCTTCATGAGACGTCATCCCTACGAATCTTGGAGCCTTCAGCAAACGATCAAGCAAGCGGATATCGATACCGAAACAGGGTATTTCGGTCATGACGTGGAGCTAGAACGTACCACCTTCATGATTGGTGATGACGCACTAGGGAAAGTTTACCGCTTCGATATCCAAAAAGGTAAAGAGTTGTCCTGGCAGCTCGCTGAAATTTTTCAAACTGGAGGTGGAAGCAATAGATACGGCTCCAGTTTTGGGTTTGAATCAGGCACTTTATTGATTGGCGATATTAGTAATTCACACCTATTTACTCGCCCTACTTCAAAAGTGAATATTGAAGGATATGTGTATTCTCAGAATGGCATCCCTGTTCAAAACGCAGATGTAAGAGGCTACTTCTCCAGCGCTAAAACAGACGCAAATGGCGCATACACCATACCTGTTCCAAGAGGTTGGAGTGGCAGCCTTTACGCGGAAAAATTTGCTGGGGCGATTTACACTAGTCAAACCATTGATCTCAATCGAACATATCGAGATGTCACGCTCGAAGACTTAACGATTTCAGAACCGATTATGTTTTCTACCACCATTACGATCTCAGGAAGCTGCCGCGATACTGAAATGTACATAGAGGAAATTCCTAGAGGAGATCAAGACAATGTCTTTAGTCGATTTATTCAATTTGGTCTTCTCTATGGTACGAGTGGCACCTTAACACCTGTCTCTGAAGTCTGTGACGTTACCCCTTCGCAAATTGAGTATGACTTCGTGGATGGAAATTTCATTTTTGGAGTTATCTCCAAAATGAAGGAAGAATAAATTACTTTATAAACTCACCATAGCAGTTACAGTTATAAAAGAACTCTGGATAAATAAGTGGGTTTAGATGCTATCTAAGCCCACTACACCGATTTATCTACATTCAGTTTACAATAACCCTAACTATATAATTTCACATAGAAAAAACCAAAAAATAGATAGTAACCACCATCAAAAAAACCGACTAAGCGAAGAATTACAATATAGACAACTGTACTGTCACAGGAGGAAGAAAATACCACACTGAGTTTGGATGAATTAAAAAACCTGACTCCGATTGAATATCGAAGCCAGGTATCAACAATGACTAAAATAAATATCTAATGTTACAGGTTTATTTCCAATCAGAGCTTTAATATTAACGTCTGTTTAGTCAATCACCTCAATACAGACATGATAGTCGCGATCACAAAATAGAAAATGCGTGACGAGAAGCAAACCAATGTAAATACCACACTGACATATAAAGCTTCACGTTTCCTATTAGGTTCCTCGATGGCATCAAAGTATCTTTCGCCTCGCTCAAAACCTCTATCTTTCATACAAATAAGATAAGTCAGATAAGCCGAAAACATCCAGCAAGCAATATAAGGGATAAAAGATACATATGTCCCCAAAAAGCCCATCATATCTTCTATCATCATATAAAAGCCGTGGGTGAAAATCCCAATTAGTGAAGAGGTCAAGACAAAAGGCCAAATTACTCCACCTTTTTTGTTCAAACCATAGTTGTAGTTATGTACATGCTGACACCAGAAGTACACACATACAAAATCCTTCACACCCTTGAATAAATTACCATGCATTATCTATCCACCTCATGCCCTCTTGTACTTGGTTTATTTCACCGGAAACATTAAATGCTGTCCATGCGGCATTGATTGCGACTCCGAAATAAGGAATATAGCCGGAAGCAAATGCTAAACCATCACCTACAGCCTTCCAAGTATGGAACGCCTTTGTAGAAGTTCGAACATAGCCAAATTCTTGAGTATCATAGTGTGCCGACTCAAGATATTGAGCTGTAGAAACTCCAGCTCCAACCATAGAAAGGCCATTTCCTAACCTCTGTGTTACCCCAGAAATATTTTGCTTGGAAGCGCTAAAAACAACCCACCTAGCACTTGGATTATATGGACCAATAGAACCTAAATGAGTCGAAGTTGACTGACCTACGGACGCAATATGCGCGGTCCAAGCAAGCCCTTGGCTCGCCCCTTTGGATTGAGAGTATACTGAGAATGCTGGAGCTAGATCCCCAACAGCGGATAAAGTCGTACCAGAAATCGCAGAAGCATTACCGGTATAAGTTAGCAATTCAGACAACTGTTGGTTTTTTGTAACATCCACTGTCGATTTGTCTGAAGACGAATCACTTTCCTCATTCATCCCTATCCTTGAATATGCTATGGCTTTGATTTCAGCTTCTGTTAGCCCCATCGGGTTTTCAGGTGTACACATCCTAAATGCAGGTATCTCACCGCTTGCAATGATTGGATGTGCTTCTAAGACGCTTTCAGACTGAGTTTCAACAGGGCGATCTCGATATTGCTCTGCTAGATCTTCCTCCACCCACTGGCGGTTAGCAGGATTATCCGCTTTAGGGACCGGCGTCGCGATTGCTGTTGGATCTTGAGCTTTCTTAACAGGCCTATCAGGCAATCTCCCCATACGTTGCTGAGCCATCACTTTTTGCTTTTTCACAGCAAGCTCTTGATCTCGAATCTCTCCTCTCGCGACATTCGCCAACGAATTACCAAATGCATCGGTCAAGAGTTGACCTGATCGACTTCTCAATGATTCACCGCGAAGCAACGATGATACTGCCGCACCCGCAAATCCAGATGCAGTACCGCCAACAACCCTAGAAATAGGATCAACTCCACTGTTCAAGTATTTATTAGTACTGCTACTTACAAGACCACCAACAACTGATGCTGTGAATCCCTCCCAACTAAAAGAAACATCCATTCCTAAGGCTTTACTGCCCATGTAGTTGGTTGAATAATTTACCGCACTTCTCGCTATATTTTCACTGAACTGATTGCCAAAAGTCGCCACTCCAGTTCGAAGGGCCGCACCAACTCCTGCTGTTGCCGCTGCTGTTAGCCCACCTAGCGCCACTTGTTCCCAAGAAAAATCGTCTACAACACCCAAAGCTTTACCTACAAGCTGCGATGCTGCGGCACCAATTGCACCTCCAACAGCGGCGGCGGCTATACCTGCCACAGTTGAAGTGGCGACAGCGGCTCCACTCAAAACTCCAATACCAGCTGCACCAATAGTAGCGGCTCCAGCGACACCAGTACCAGTTGCACTTAACATAGCACCTATAGCCCCAGCAGCTGCACCCGCTGTGTATATGGTGACGACTACAGCAACGACTACCATTATAATCTGTGCGACTGGATTACAGCTTTTCTTTGGTGGAGGTGGTGGCATTGGCTCAGGATTAACATCCCCCAATACTTCACTTTCATTGTACGGCTTAAAGCTTTCGGCACCATTGAAAGTTTGGGTATGGATATTCGGAATCAGTAATACTTGGCCCGTCAAAGGCTTTTCATTGGGAGATAAGCCATTAGCATCAGCAATCAAATACCAATAGCGAGAATCTCCAAACAAAGCATGTGAGATTTTTTGCAGCGAATCACCTGATTTTACAGTGTATGAGCCTGGCTGAGATGCTGTATTTGAGACACTATCATCAAGCAAATCAGAATCTAGTTCATAGGCAGACAAAATGCCCACTTGATTACCTGCAACTGCAAGATTCGCAGTCAGAGTTGAACGGTTTTTGATCTGAAGTTTTATTTGACTGTCAAAGTCACTCAGGACAAATCGTTCACTTTCTTGCTTTGTACTTTCAACAAAGAGTAGATTACCTGCAGAATCGTATTTAAATTTCGTTTCCCCAGTCACCCATTGATTTGAGTCAGGCTTAAATGGATTGAACCGATCCACCATAACTCTAGAGTGAGTAATTCGCGAACGCTTGAACGGATCACGTTTGAAATACTTGTATTCAACTGTGTCCTGCATACTGTCGCCAAGACGAAGTATAAATGTTCTTTGTGAAGCAATTTGCCCCGTGTAGTGATAGTTAAATGTTGTCTCGTGGTCTTTTACACCGCCTACTATATCCTTCCAGACAATTTGTTGTTTGAGCAACCCATTTTCATAAGTGGATGTCTTTAGCGATTCGTTTCGTTTTGTTTCAGTGGCCTTCCCTGAGCGATAGGCAAACTCAATCTTTACGTCTGACGAATACGTTGTATGACCAGTAATAGTATTCGATTGACTGAACTCTCGAGTGACAACTTCCTCATCACCATAGGTTGTGTACTCTGTAATACCAGATAGATGACCACTTTCTGCATCATAGCCAATCTTCCTCTCTCTTTTGGTATCACCCCACTCTGTTTCGACAATTTTTCTACCCGCGCGATCATATTCCGTAACGCGACTCCCAGCAGCACCTAGCCATTTAATTCGGCCGATGGTCATATCATCTTGCTGTTTATGGGAAGCTATTTCTCGATTTTCAGAATCATAGTGATACCACTGATAACTTGTGACTCCTACACGTCTAGAAGTTACCTTTCTTCTATTGCCTACCGCATCATATTCATACTTAATTTCAGCGCCGTTAAGGGAGCGCCCAGCTAACTTAGCTTCATACGTTTTTAAACTTTGAATCCGCCCTAATCTGTCCCAATCTGTACGCGTAATCGTCGAGCCATTATATCTTTGAAGGTCTCCATTGGTTTTTAGTTGCCTCCAGACTTCTCTCCCATTAAGGTCATAAGAATAAGTTTCGATTTTGTCAGCACTGTGGCGCATACGTAACTTGCCGTCATTGTAGTACTTGTACTTAACGTCAATACCTGCCCCATTCTTGGCGGTTAAAAAGCCCGCATGGTCATAGCGATAAGCGACTTTTGAACCATCTGCCAGAATATCTTCGATTTTTTTCCCGGTTTGCTGGCTGTAGCGATACTGCTTTTTAGACTTCTCCACGCCGTTACGCAGCCAAGCTTCGGATACCTTTTCACCACGGTCGTTGTACTCATACTTACGATGGACACCTTTACCGTGAGTTTCGAGGACATTACTTACCTCATCGTACTTAACAAAGCTCTGATAGCCTGCATCACCATAACGTGTCTCACTGGTTCTTCGACCCACTTGGTCGTAAGTATAACGTTCATACACAACAACATTCCGGCCACCTAACGTAATCTTCGCACGCGCCAATAACTGACTTTTCTTGTCATAGTGATACATTTCACCAAGTTCACCCGGCGAAATGCGGCCAATCATATCCCCATGAATGTTGCGTACATAGTATGTTTTATTACCCTCACTGTTTATGTCAAATGCCTTTGTGCCAGAGTTGTCATAGGCTGTTTTTTGCCAATTGCCATTCGCATCTTGGACTGCAATGCGGTTACCTCGCAAGTTGTAGTAAAACAGCGTAACAGGTCGCCTAAAACTGATGGAGCCGTTGTCTTCAATCACTGTACCTCTGGGGCCAACCTGCTTAACCAACTGATTTTTATGGTTATATTCAAATTCGTATTGCACCCCGTTCACGGTTTTCTTTACCACATTACCCCAGCGATCCAACTGTTGCTCTGTGACAGGTTTAACTAAAGAGTAAGTCGGCTTTTGTCCCCTTTGCAGATCCTCATATACATTGTCATATAGGCTGACATCAGGCTTTTCCTCGCGAACGAGATTACCCAGAAGATCGTAGTATCTATTGGTTGTTGAAGGTAATAAGCTTTCACTTTCATTGTCATAATAATATGTACTTTCGCTGGTAACTTTACCGCTTATGCCATATTGATAAGTTTTTTGTATTCCATTTTTAATCTCTTTGATTACATTACCTAATGAATCATATTGATAACTTTCTGTCACACTACCATTCAGTTTACGACTGATGATTTCACCATAAGCGTTGTATTCAACCGACTGGTCAATATCTCCTGAAGAGACTTTTTGCCTAGTCGCAACCTGACGACCAGTTGCATCATAACGATACTCATTAACCATATCATGCGAGTAGGAAAGCCCTTGGGCACTAACAGTTGAAGAAACATGCTGACCTTCGGATATAACACGATTCATGTTATCCATGTTCACGCGTGAGAAATGCCCTTCTGCATCTTTACTTCCCGTTCGCAAACCTTCAGCGTTGTAATAGGTATAGTTGATTCGATCACCTGCAATGACTTTCACTTGGTTACCGTGCGCATCATAGAAGAATCGAGTCTGCAAACGTTCGAAGGACTGTGGAACGTTGCCTAATGTCTCAGGTCTGAAGTCGACGACTGCTTTTTCAGCAGACCAAGTAGAGATGAGACGCCCTAGCGCATCATATTGGTACTTCTGGCTAGACTTATATGCCCTAATATCATCATCCGATTGAGAGCCGCTGCTTACAGCACTCAATACCACCCTCCCAGCATGATCAAAGAAAGAACTAGAGACAACGTCTGCCCGATTTTCATCAACCTCGTAAGATCCGAATGTATGGAATAAAGCGTTCTTAAGGATAGTTTTACGCTTGTTTCCATTCTTATCATAAACATACTCAACGATGCGCTCATTACTGGTTTGCGATGCCATCCATGTTGTGAGTGCTGCTTCGGTCCAATCACCTAAATACTTATCTGCGTATTCAACTTTGCTCTTGATTTCACCATGACCATTGTATTCATAGTATGTGATATAGTTTTCAGCGTTTTTGCTAGCAAACAGTGCTCCATTGCGACTAAATAGCTGTTGGTTTGATACATAGGTATCGACTCCGTCGCTCATATTAGACTGAACTTTATCTCCAAACGCATTGTACTGCACGATATCGATACGCTGATCCGGGGTCGCCGAACCATAAGTTTTCACCGATTTTTGCCGTCCCCCGTCATCAAACTCATATGCTATGGTTCGGTTTTTCGCCTTAACATTAGCTTGAGTAACAAAGCTCTCAATCTCTTCCAGTAAAACAGGCTGTCCTATGGTCCTGTTCGGAATCGCACTTTCATACCTCACCTGAAGATACTTTTCGCCAAAGGCATTGTATTTATGTTCAGTGATAAAACCGAGCTCATCAACATCAAACCTTAGTTGACCCAACGAGTCATAAACTTTGTCACGACGCCCGCCTTGGAGATTGACATGGACAATCGCAAGCCCTTGATCATCAAAGTAAACACGACTTCCGCCAACACCAATTGATTGCCCTTGATTACCTTGCACGTCAAACACGAACTTCTCTTCACTTTCCATGCTGGTTCCTGAAGCGCGCTTTATGCTGGTTACATTCCCCAAGCTGTCGTATTGAAACTCAGTAACTAATTGTTGTTCTGTTTGAAGTGATTCATGGCCAGAAGCATCCAAATCTAAGTAATCAACTTTTGCCGATCTCTCAGCAATTTTATTACCACGCTCATCATAGAAATAAGAGGTAGTTTGAGCATCTTCTTCATCCTGAGTTTGAACATACCCATCAAGGAAAGTCTTTTCCGCTTGGTAATCAGCATTGTTCGCTTTCAACAGCATAAACTCTCGCTTAAGAGAGTCATTTTCGACATAAACTTTCTTTCTTGCTTGCTCGGAATGACGGGTGTACTGATATTCGACCAAATACCCCTCCCCATCCAGCTCAAAACGCAAACGGCCTAAAGCATCAAACACGCTCAACTCAGAGCGCACTCGACCAGCGGTCACCTCTTGCGCTAACTGGGACTTAAATGCCGACAACGAGGCTTCACTGCGATCCTCAAGTGTCACCGATTGATCATAGCGAATCGTGTGCGTAATACGGCCCATGACATCGTATGCTCTTTCGCTCACCTGACCTTTTTCGCTGATAGTAAAACGCAGGCGACCGTGGGCATCATAGATGGATTCACTGACGCGATTATCTGCCGATGCGGTTAACCAACTAGTGTCGGTCACCGGTTTGGCATAACGGGTGGTGCGGATGACCCGATTGGCCGCATCGTACTCGTAGCCCGTGGCATAGCCGAGACCATCAATATCAAAGGCCAGACGACCAGCTTCGTCGTAGCGGTGTTCTGTTGTACGTGCTGATCCTGATAAAGCATGAGTCACCTTATCAGCCGTCCAAACGGTTAGTATTGGTAAAGCCTTTGCGTAACGAGTCGTCTTCGTAATGCGATTAGCAGCATCGTACTCATACGCTGTGACATAATTAAGCGCATTGATTTCAAATTGAACCCGACCTAGCTCGTCATAAACAGTACGAGCAATACCGCCTTGACCGGTCTGTTTTTCTGTCACCTGACCCGCGGCATTATAGCGATAAGACACACTGCGTAAGCTGTCACGACCCGACCAATCTTCGCCCGAACGGACCCGTTTTTCTAACACCTGACCCGTTACATCGCGGTCATATTCCGTCACGCGCTCTTGTTGAACCTGACCGTTCGCCTCCAGCGCCCCTTCCACTTGTTTGATGACTTGACCGTTGAGGCCATAGATGAACTCTGTGGCCACCCCGCCTTGCTCGGTCCAGATTTTTCGACCCTGAGTGTCATACCGTAGCGTGGTCACCCGACCTTCGCGGTTTTCACTGATGCGCTGCCCGTCGGCATTGTAGGCGTAAGTGGTCTGCAACTTTTCACCATCGGCGTCTTGAATCACTTTCCACTGACGACCCAGCGCGTCATAGCGATATTCGGTGCGGGTGCCTTCCGCATTGGTTGAGAACGTCAACAAGCCCGTTTGAGCATCGTATTCATTAGTCGAGAGGGTGTGAGGCTGGTCTTCCCCGTGAGCCAGGAAAGTGGTGCGGGTCACCTGACCATCGGCATTGTAGTCAAAGCGGCGCTGATGGCCCTGCCCATCGGTAATACTGACCGTTTCACCATGAGCATTCTTTTCCGTTACGGTACGAATGCCCCCCGGAGAAATCACCGTGACCCGCTGGCGCGCCTTATCATACTCATAAACCGTGCGCTCATTCGCCCCGTTACTGACTGACAATGTCCGGCCAAGCGCATCCAGTTCAATCCGCTCCTGCACCGCACCCGACAGTTTGACGGTTTTAAACCGTCCCCCCGCCACGTACTCCGTCACGCGTTCTACCCCTTCGCCATTGGTTTCGCTGACGACACGACCTCGGTGGTCGTACTTACGCTGCCACTGTGACACGTATTTCAAACCACTGCGTACCGCATCGTGCGTGTCCCCACCTAAGAGGCGGTCGCCCTGACGATAGTCCTTGGCGACAGATTGGTGAATCACATTGCCGCGTGCATCGTATTGATACTGCGTGACATAACGCGCTATCTGACTGCCACTGCGACCACCAAAACTGGCGTAGGTCTGCGCGACATGCTGACGCACCTTATGGCTCAAAAGACCATCACGCTGATATAAATAGGTCGTCTGCACACCTTCTCCGTCGACCTCGCGGCTCAGGCGCCCCATCAGGTCATACTGAAACGCTTTGGTGACCACGCCATCTGTCAGAGTCCGACTTACTTCGCCATACGTGTTGTATTCCTTGCGATGTGTCTGCCCTTTCGCATCGATGGTGTGGGTTACACGCCCCGCTTTATCGTACTGATAAGTGGTTGTGCCTGTTGCAGGGTGATGCTGACTCGCTTTACGACCCATCACATCAAACACCGAGCGGGTACCTTTCTTGTCTATCAGTGAAGACAGCGCAAGGCTCTGCCAGTCTTGTTGCCCTGTCTGAGTTACTTTGCCGTTCAGTTCCCCAAAACCGTTGTATTGGCGATACTCAGAGCGGCTTTCAACTGTATTCGCTGCCGTGACGGTCTGGCGCAGAAGACCCGTTTGGTCATCGTAAACATAGCGCGTCTCTGTCCCATACGGGTCTGTCGAGGACACTAAGCGGCCCGCCCCATCACGGCGCTCCTGTCCAATCAGCACACGTCGGTAATCTGACACTTGATGATGCACATCGCCGCGTTGGATCTCGGCCACAAGAGAGGACAGTGGTTGTGTCGGATGAAACTGACCGGTGTGCACATAGACCTTTTTATCACGCCCTCCTTCTAGGTAGCGGTATTCGGTGAGCACCCACTTTTCATCCATATGGAAGCGCACCCGTCCGTGACGGTCATAAACGGTTTGCGTGCGGTCATAATCAGTCTGAGGCACAGAAAGGCCCTCATTAGGCTGACGATAGCGGCGCGTCTCGCTCACTAGACCCTGCGTATTGTAAAGATATTGAGTGACGTACCCCGCCTCGTCTCGGCTCAGCACTTTACGCCCCGACGCATCGTACTGATGCTGGACCTCGCCACGGTCATTACGCTCACTCAATATTCGACCTTGCGCATCGAACTGAACGGTGGTTTCCAGATGACCTTCCTCACCCAAAGTGACCGTCTTCTGGTATGTTTCCCGCGATTCCTCGAACAAAGATAACGTCACTCTCGGCTTGACTGTCGAGGGCAAGCTTGAAAGCACGGACTCACCCGTGACGGTCAGCTTACCGGTCACTAACCAGCCTGAGGTGTCAACCGCACTGGCGTACTGCGCCTCCACCGCCACACGTCCTTGTGGGTCTCTGCGATACTCTGTGACCGCCCCCGTTTCAGACACCGCCACCCACAGCTGGCCTTTAGCGTCATAGAACTGGAAGCGTTCTCCCCCATCCGGGTGTTGAGTGGCCACCAGTTGACCCGCCTCGTTGTAGACAAACTGACGTTCACGCTGTGGCTGCTCAGGGGCTTCCTGAATCTCTGATACCAACTGACCGGCAGTGCTGTACGTGCGCGTCACCGTGGCGCCGCCCACCTGCGTCACCAGCACTTGGCGACGTGCGTCCAAGTATTGCGTGGTGGTGGTCACTCCTTGAGCGTTGGTCTCACTGATGACACGCCCTAGTCCATCGTAAACTTGGGTCGCACTGCTCACTGGCTTGAGTTCGCCTGTCTGCAAATTACCCACTAAGGTGTCGCTGCTCAGCAGGTGACCGAACGCATCGTACGTCAAGCGCGTATGCTCAGCGCCGCCACTGTGATGACTCACGCGCCCATCCTGAGCCACTTGTTCATCCAGCAGCGTCATCGGGCTATCCTGCCCCGTACTTTCCAGAGCCAACAACAACGTCGATGGCAACGGCGCCTCATTCGACGCACCAAAGCTGGACAAGTGCACGCGAAACTCATCTTGTAAAATTTGCCCCAGATGCGCCCCGATTAATTCACTGTACCACTCTCCTTGAGTGGAGAGATACAGTCGCTCACCTGCGGCCATCATTCGAGGTAACACATTCAGTTGACTGAGGAACTCATGAGACCGTTCGGTGTGTTGGTGCGTATTGAACGTGCGGGACGACACCAGTCTGCCCTGTGCATCCAAACGAGTAAGAGTCACACCATGCCCAGCGTCCCCAACACGCTGACCGTCCAACCAGACTCCTCCGGCGGGTTGCCCTTGTGAAGTGGCCTCCACATCTAAACGCGGGGTCAATTGGCCATCACCCTCGGCATCCAACTGCTCATAGCGCGTTTGGGTATGCAGCAAACCGCGTTGATAAGTGAACTCGGTCAACTGCGTCTGCGCTTTATCTTGCGCGGCGGCCCAGCGGGTCAGTGCGGAGGCCTCCGGTCGACCCTCAGCCACAAAAGCCACCTCGGTGTACACACGTGAGCGTCGACGCTGGCCAAACCCATCGTACTCATGCTCGGTCACCAGACCCGCCTCAGAAACCTCAAAGCGCAGATTGAGTCCTTCATAAATGGCGTAACGATGACCTTCTTCCGCTGGAGCATTGTTGATGTGCGTGGCCACCAAGCGGTTCCTTTCATCGTATTCGTAACGCTCACGCCACTGCCCGGTTTCGGTTTTCAGCGTACGATTACCCATGGCATCGTAACGGTACTCACTGACACGCTCACCTCGAGCTCCTGTTTCTATCACCGCCACGAGATTGTCCTGCTCGTCGTAGCGGTAGCGCGTCCCATGAGGCGTACCTATCGGCCCTGTCAGTTGCTCATCCGTGTTAAGCCCATACCCCGTCTCCTTGTGATACATCACCACCGGAGACAACGTGCCCACTAACCGACCTTGGTCATCATGCTGGTAATACCATTGCTGCCCTTTGGCATCGGTCACCTTCAGTTGATGCTCATTGGCACGGCTTGGCTGATAATCCAGTAAGGTCACTATGCCATTATCATCAATACGGCTTAAGTGCGGCTTACCTACCACATCTTGGTAGTCCAGTGTGATAACACTGCCATTGCTTTTACTGATCTGCTTAAGCAGATAGCTGTGTTCATCCTGATAGGAATAAGTGGTGGTCATGACTTGTCCGTCCGCTATGGACTTGTCCTGAGGAGACAAGTCGACCGAGACACTCGACAAGCGCCCCTTGGCATCATAACTGTAATGCACTTTACTATGTGAATGAGTGAGATTGCCTGCCCTGTCCTGCGTCCAGCTGTCGACACGGCTCAATTGCCCGGCGTCGTTAAACACAAAACGAAGCTGCTCACCGCTGGCACTTTCAATTGCGGTCAGGCGGCCATCCTGATATTGATAGTGGGCCTGATTGCCAAATCGATCTTCGGCGCGCAACAAACGCCCATCCTGAGCTTTGTAGTATTCTTTAACCCCAGTGGAGCCTTCTTGATACACCCACTCCTCGCCTTGGCGGCTTAGACTGTCATGAGCCCCCGCTCCGGCAACAGACTCATAGCGGCTTCCCTTAACGTTAAACACAGCCTGATGACCATCTCCCGTGATGCGTTTCACTACATCGCCAGCCACCTGGATTTCTCGTTCAAACGAAAATCGCCAGTTATCGCCGTTTGCGTCTTGTTGATTGCCCTGACTGTTGTAAGTGCGGGCAAGCGATAAATCCAACCCTTTACTGACTAATGTCTGATCTTGATGATGTAGAACAAGGTTGCCGCTCGATGCGTTGATTTGTAGCCCATTATTGCCACCCAGCTTAATGCCGGATTGCCCAAGTGTATCGAACAGACCTAAACCCGTTCCGCCAATGACTGTCGCCATGAACACCTCTTGTGTGAT
>Ga0213833_1001347_pt1 | contig 17848 bp, 21 predicted proteins | sample SWATP21_FD_160575 | JGI IMG/M metagenome (GOLD analysis project Ga0213833, IMG submission 160575) | Coastal seawater microbial communities from Marineland, Florida, United States - SWA TP2 #1 | ecosystem: Environmental > Aquatic > Marine > Coastal | place: USA: Florida | collected 2016-08-14
TTGTGTTGTGTTGTGTTGTGTTGTGCACAACGCACCGAGTAGATCGAGCCTCCTCCGCCGTCACGACCTTCTCCACCGCCGCCAGCCTATCCTCCACACCCATTTGCTCCATCACCGCCTTCGCTGCCTCGGACTGCAGCCGGTGCATGTCCGACGTGAGCGCTTGTTGCATGGCCTCCATCGCAGCACCCACGCGTGTCGCGACCTCTTGTGTGCGCGCAACCGCGTCCGCAGCCAACTGGCGCACCACCGTGTCTGTCCGCTGCACACCCCGCCCCAACGCCTCCACCTGTGCGCTGGTGGCGGCACGTTCTTCCTTCATGCGCTCCACGCCGTGTGTGGTCTGCGCGCTGGTCGCCGTCACCTGCCCGGCGAGGGCCGCGACCGTTGCGGCCAGGCCATCCATGCGCTCGGACAGCCGCACCACATGCGGCTGCACGCTGGTCACAGCAGACGCTGTTGCAGACGCTGCCGCCTGGGCCACCACTTCATCCAACGATGCAGATGCGAGTGCGGGTGCGGGTGCGGGTGCGGGTGCGGGTGCAGCACGGTCTGTGGTTCGGGAGGAGGTATTTGGGCTGGCGTGGACGCGTGCGTCTGAAGCCTCTGCGCCGTGCTCGTCGTACGACACCAAACCCGCACGTGCCCATGCCGGCGGTGGCGACGACTCCATTGCACCGGCACTGGCACTGGCACTGGCACTGGCACTGGCACCAGCACCGATGCGTGCCCTGGACGGTGCAGTGGGATGCTTCCCAACATCGACACCCACATGGCCCACCTGCACCGAGTGCGTGCCACCCGCGTGGTGGTGCACCAGATGCGGAGGCGACGCACGCGCATCGATCACCGGGAACACACCACGTGTGTGTGCATGTGCCGCCCCCTGTGCTTGTTGTTGTGCTTGTTGTGCTTCTTGTGCTGCGTGGGCTGCCGCTGCTGCCGCCGCTGCCGCTTGGTGCTGCTGTGCCACTCGCGACTCCACGTCTGCAACGACCCTCTCCACCTCTGTTCGCACCGCCTCTGTCACCAAGTGACGAACACCGGCGAGGTGGTCGTCGTCGTCTTTGCCGTCGCCGTTGCCGTTGCCGTTGCTATTGCCGTCGCCGCCGCCGTTGCTGTTGGCGACTTGTCCCGGTGGTGGCGGTGGTTGCGGTGGTGCCGCTGCGGCACGATGGTGGTGGTGATGACGCCGGCGGCCGGCGCCATGTGACATGCCAGGCGGGGAGGCCGCAAGTGAAGCAGGTACACCACGAGGCACACCAGTGGTGCCGCCACCGGTAGCAGCGCTCGAGTGCTCATGCATGTGCATGTGGGGGGCGGCGGATAAGGATGGTACCGTCGTCGTGGACATCGCCGCACTGATGGCGGTGGACACCGCATCTGCCACCATGTCATGCACGTCCCTGCGCCAACTCGGGCGAGCGGCGCACACCACACGCTGCACCAACAGCGCCTCTTCCTTGCCCTCCTCCTCCTCTTCCTCCTCCAACCCCAACCCCAATCCCAACCCCAACCCCGCCTGCTGTGCTGCTTTCCCCTCTGCTTGTTGTTGTGAGGACGCCGGCGGCGTGGCAACGGACAGGGTGGGTGGCGCGGCCTCCACCACCTCCTGGCGAAGCGCGGTGACGTCCGAGGTCAAGCTGCGCACCGCGTCTTCCAGACGGGACAGCGCGGCTTCCCCACGGCCCGTGCGTGCTTGCAGGTCCATACACGTAGTGCTGACGGTGCTCTGTGTGGCGATGCGATGGACAGGGGGTCCCAGCATTCCCAGGGGGGAAAAACGTCAGCCCACGCCTACACCGGCACACATCCCCAACACATCTTTCGCCCCTCGACACAGTCGACACAAATCCACACAACGCACTCCATGCATCAAGGCACAACACACAACACACGCCACGCACCACATGGTCTCGCAACCCGTCGCATGTCTCCTCACAACGCTTCACCACACCGGCTGTACTTGACACGCACGCCGTTTTCGCAGCAGTCGCGGCCATGCTGCACAACTCTGCCGACCGGGCTTGCCATTGTTCCTGCACAGCACCTGCCACGTGCTCTTGCAGGTTCACACTGCCAACCCCGGCCGAACCGGCACCTGCGACCGTTTTTGCGGCTGCACCGGGGATGGAGACAGTGCTACCGGCGTCACGCGCCGTGTGACGCGCGTCATCATCAGCCCCATCGTCATCGAGTGACCGGGCGTTCCGACGACCACGGTGCCCCCACGACTCCTCCAGTCGCGCCAGCTGTGTGGCGACGTACGCGACCATGTCGTCGTGCACCTGCCGCGCAAGGGAGATCTTCACCTCGCTGACAGCCTGCGCCAATGCGGTCAGCCGTGTGTCCACCTCACGACACACGCAACCCGTATTTCGGCGGTCGTTGCCGCCGCCTTCGTCGCCACCGCCATTGCGGTGACAAGGCGCGACACCCTCATCACCGTCACCGTCACCGTCACCGTCACCGTATCCATCGCCTGCATGGCGTGCGAGGCCATCTGCGGTGCCGCTGCAGTGCACAAACGGTGGTGCGCTGCACGCCGTCGCTGGCGTGGCAGGAGACGCAACAGGTGGGGCGGCAGAGACGACGGCCACTGCGCGCTTGCCAGGTGCCACAGGCGAGAACGCACTCCGCGCTGACCCCGACCCAGACCCCGACCCCGACCCAGACCCAGACCCAGACCCAGACCCAGACCCAGACCCAGACCCAGAGCTTGCTCCCGATCGGGCCTTGGATGGCGTTCGTGGCGCATGCAAGGGGAGGGTGGCTGGGAGAGTAGCCGACACGAGCGGGGAGGAAGAGGGTGGCACGTGACGTTGCTCCACGGTGGACACGCCACCATCACACGTGGCACTGGCTAGACTGGTGACCGCCGTCGCTGCGTCCCCGGCTTCGTCTGCTGCTTGTCGTGCGCCTGGGGAAGGCGCAGCAACCACCGACCGGGCTACGCTTCCACCACCACTTCCACGCCCGGTTTCAGCGGCGGGCGATGCCTGGCGTTGGAGCACACGCGCGGACACGTCTTGAAGCCCATCGCGCAGCTCTGCACGAAGCTCAGCACGAAGCTCAGCACGAAGCTCTGCACGAAGCTCTGCACGAAGCTCTGCATGAAGCTCTGCATGAAGCTCAGCATGAAGCTCAGCACGAAGCTCAGCACGAAGCTCTGCACGAAGCTCTGCATGAAGCTCTGCATGAAGCTCAGCATGAAGCTCAGCACGAAGCTCTGCTCGAAACTCAGTGTGAAGCTCTGCCCTCAGCTCTCGATGAAGGTCAGTGCGGAGCCCATGGTACAGGTCGTCCCTGAGCTCCCGCTTCAAGCCCTCTCGCTGCGCCTCTGCCCACACGGGTGCCTCCAAGGCACCCAGTGAAGCTCGCGACCCACCAACCACAACCGCGCCGCTCCCATCATCCACCGCCGCTGACCCCTCACGTGCTCCCACTTTGGGAACGCTCCTCATCCCAACGCCGTCCTCAGCAGCAGCAGCAGCAGCACCACCACCACCACCACCACCAGCAGCAGCGCGACGATGATGCGCCGCGTCCGCCACCACCGCGAGTGCTGCCTCAGCACCCGCAGCACCCGCCTCACGTGCCAACCCCGCTTTGACGTCCTCCGACAGCAGCGCCGCGCGCAGGGAGTGGATCAAGGCAGGGGACGACGCTGCGTGTTCCTGGAGCGCTGCTGGCAGCTGCACGTGCAGTGCCGTAGCCAACCGCTCCGGCAGCAGGTCGTCCAATGCCGTGGCGGTTTCCTCTTGAAGCTTGGCCTGGGTGGGTCCGCGCAGTGCCTCCATCTCACTTGACGCGAGCGCGGCAGGCAGCAGCGACGCTAGGGCTTGTGGAAGCAACGCCTCCACATGTGCGGCCGCGCCTGCGTCTGTCAAACAGGTGTGTGACAGACGCTCCATCTCGCCGCGCAGCGATGTTGCAAGCTCCGCCCTTTCCGAGGCACACGCAGAAGCCAGTTCCTCCACGCTGGTTTTGAGCTGGGACAGGTCTGTAGCGCACCGCCCGGCTCGCTTCTTGGCAACCGCCGCAGTTCGAGCAACCCGCGCTGTTTGGGCCGTGCTTGCGTCCACTGCTGCGTTCAATGTATCATGGAGGGCAGCCTGCACAGGACGACGGGTCGCGCAAACACACACAGGAGATGGCAAGAGAGGGAGGGAGGGTAGACGTGAGCAAGCAAACTAGTGGTGACACACGCTGCCAAAACCACACCCAAGCACTACGATGGGGCACACCTGGTCAGTTGTCACAGCGACTACTTTTTCCTGGAGCGATGCCACAGCTGCTTCGCACTGCTTGATGCCTCGATCACTCTTGGCGGTTGCTTCGGCGCCCAGTGCCTGTGCTCGTTCGATCGCGGCCGCACCAACCGACGTCACCGTCTGCTGCATGTCAGCCACCTCTAGACGGAACTGTTGCATGGCTTGCTCCTAGGTACACGGCAACACATCCCACCGCACACACATTCACATACACACACAAAGCACACATACATACACACACACAGCCCCAGTACACACATGCCCCCGATCACCACAAGCACGCAGGTGCACCCAGTGAGAGGAAGAGATCCCGGCGCAAATGCACCACCAACCAACTGCGCACGCACTGTTGTGTGCTTCAACTCGTCATGTCGCTCCGTTGTGCGCTGGGCACCCGCGGCGAGCCTGTCACCCAATTTGTCGATCCTCGCCCCAGCGTCGCCCACTGCTTGTCGCCACGCCGCAGCTTCCTCGTTGACCAAGCTGCGCAACCCACCAACGCTCTCCGCCATGCGTTCTTCGGCAGCTGCCACACCAGTGCTTGCTCGGGTTTCGGCGTCGCGAATGCCACTGGTCAGTCTATCGGCGACCGTCCCAATCGAGGCTTGAGTATCGGTTTGCTGCGTCAGGCACGAAGGCGCGTCACGCCACACGCCGCGAAAAAACAAGCACCCCTCCCCCTTTGTATTGGAGCCGACGAATGGGACATACGTACCAGCTTCGTGGACATGTCGTCAATAGCCGCCAATACCTCATCTCTGCGTGCGCATGCGTCAAGGGTTGTCACAGCGGCATCAAGTTTGTGCCCCATTGTGGTCACGGCAGCAACAGAAGCAGCCTCCTCAGCCAACGCCTCAATTCTGCGACAGCACGGGCATGGTTGTCAGTGAAACGGATCGTTGGTACCCCCTCTCGTCAACACACTGCCAGGTCAGGGTGGACTGTACCTCCGTGTCAAGTCCGCGACGCATTCCGTGTGTAGGGCATGCTGTCTCTCCGTCTGCTGCACCGCGTTCTCAATGCCGCGTGTGTTGGCGTCCACCTTCTCCGCCACACCGCCAACACGTGTGTGGAGACTCTCCACGCTCTCGGTCACGCCATCGACGCGTTTGTGCACCGCGTCCTGTCCGGCGGAAGCCTGGCCAAGCGAGGCCTTCGCTTGGTTGGCCTGCGGCACACACACGGCACAACACGGCACACACACACACGTCAGCACCGTGGAACAACAGCCAGGCGTGGACAAAACCACCGTCAAGACGCACCACAGAGTCGGCATACTCTCGGGTGAGCTGGACAAGATTGGCGGAATTCGCTACCTGCAGTGTGGAATCGAAATGGCGTGCGCATGGGGCAGAGATCGTCACACCCGCGTACCAACCAACTTCGCATGAGGGCAATGACCAAACCACTGTGCAACCAACCTTGGCATCCAGACGAGCAAGTTCCTTGTGAAAGTCATCCACACGAGAACTAAAGGCCATACCAAACGCCAGCAAAGGCGAGAAAGGTGAGCGGAAGGGGGTGCCGCATGCTGTGCCAGCAACCGCAGCAAGACACGGCCAAAGTACCTGGAAGCGGAGGCATGAAGGCATGCAGCTGATACGCGCTCTAGCTGGACCTCCAGGTACGATAAGTACGCCGACCTATCTGTCATGAGTCGCCGCGGCTCCAACACGCCAGCTAGGGCGAGCTGAGACGGGATGCACCACCACAAGTCACGACACGAACGCCATGGACAAAGTTCGCCGCCAGCAGGGATGGCAACGAGTGGATGGGTGCACAGCAAGACGCCACGAACCTCCTTCGTCGCTTTTTTCTTGGCATACTTCATGTAGTATGATGATGAGTCAGTGGTGAGCATGGTGCTTGGTGGGGAGCAGCCAACGCCACCGAGGGGCAGCCACACCAAACTTGGCGCGCACTTCCGTGTTTGAGTCGTCAGTCCATCGGGGGGCGCGGCGCTTGCTCAGATGGGTACGGCACCCAAACACTGCACAATCACGAGCAGTATTCACGAACGCAAATTGGTCTTACGGCCAGCTGGAGATGCTGGAATCCCTTGTTGAACTCGTGTGTGAGTCGTGGCACTGCACAGGCACCCACGACGAAACCAACCGTGGGATCGACCGAGTGACTGGAAACTCCAGATATGTACCCACAATGTGCACCCCCACTGCACAAGTAGGTGCGCCTGACGTGGACGTTGAGAGCAGCGCACTCGGCGTGCTTGCAACACCCTCGGAAGCAGGTAGTGCGCGATGGTACCGGTCATGGTCAGAGCAAAGTGAAGAATGAACTAGGTTTGCAAGCATGCCCAACGCTGCCAGCTCCTCCGAAGAGGAGGCGGCGGAATGTTTTGTTGCAACACGAAACACTCACAAGCCTCGAGCACGCCAAGCACGCCGAAACCTGCCAGTCCCAACGCCACTCCTACGTCCGACGCAGCTAAGGAACCCCACTGCATCGCTCTTAAACCTGCCAAACTACTACGAACAGCGATCATAACGCCAGGAAATGGACACTGACGCTGACCGCAAAGCACTGCCGGACCGCAGTGCTCAGAACCCCCGCATCAGCACGTCGTGCGTGGACAGCAATGAGCACGCACAAACAACTAATTGCGTCAGCAGGGATGTGCGGGAGCAACAAGCTTAGAACTTGCCACCACCACGGCCGAAGCCGCCACTGTTGGACCGGTAGCCATCACCACCACGGCCGCCACGACGCTGCTGCTTGCACCAAGAAACGAACAACAAGACACATCACACAAGGTAAGCCATGCGATCATCAAATGGTGGTAACCCCACACTTCCACGCAACGTACGAAGCCAGGGCGGTCACCACGGCGGCCACCCTCGCGGGAGAAGCCTGCAAAGCATCGCACCACACCACGGTTAGAATTCCACTCGGAAGTCCAGAGGTCCCATACCCAAGGATTGTGGCACCACACAACAAACACACGGAGCAAACAACACGATACGGGAAACAAAACAGCCGCAAGTGGACGCGGGCGTGTGCGAAAGTGCGAAGCGCGACGTCGAAACGAGGCCGAATGACACTCCCGCATCACCGACAGCAGAACCACGCAAGGTGCATGACAGACACACCCAAACACACGACACAAGGCATACGCTCACACGTACCAGCGGGGCGCTGGGACACGGGGGCGGTCTTGGTCTGGGGAGCCACGGAGGCGGGCAGGGCGAGGTACTCGCGCAGGTAGTTGATGCCCTCCTCGGTCAGGTAGTAGTACAGGTACTGCCAGCTGAAGGTCTCGCGCACGTACTCGCGGGACGTGAGGGACTTCATGAGCATCATGACCTCCAGGTTGGGGATCTCGGGGATGCCCTCGAACTGGATCTGGGTGTCCTTCTTGGTGACGAGCACGCCCTCTGCAGTCGCGAAAGGTCGATAGGCACGGCGCGCACATGTAAGAACACCACACACTTTGAAGCGCCTATCCCCACGACACGAACAAGGGCAAAGCAACACGCTCCACACAACAGGCCCAGCGCGGCAACAGCTCGGCCGCACTGTGCCCGCGTGGTGGCGGCAGGGCAAGCACACCGCGCGCAGCACCGAAACAGGGCGGCAACAAGCTGGCCAGCCACAGCGCCTTTGACCCCCACCGACTCACCATCGAAGAGGAACTTGTACACCTTGATGCGGTTGGCCTTGGAGATGATCATTGTGACAGCACACACACACAAGTGGAGCAGGAAGGCAGGAGACAGGTACGGAACAGGCAGACGGCGCACAAGCTGCTTTCGTGGTGGTGCGAGAAAAACGTCACCAATTGGCGTGACGATGGAAACAACGTGACACCTTTCCAAGGCCTGTGACGGAACTTGTGTTTTATCAATACACCAACATGGTGTTGTCTCCACCAAACCGCGACGTGGAGTTGTTTATTTGGCGTGACAACTCGACCATTCGCGTTTTGCCCCGCGTTCTACAGCGTTCGGAAGAGATCCACCCAGCGAAGCCCGAAAGTTTTTGTTTTGCCGTATTATGGTTCAAGACACCAGCAATTATGCGTGCGTGGAGATTCGTCCACATCAGGTAATGCGAAGTTCGTTTCTAGGTGCACACGCTGTGATTGTCTCACGCACTCAAGTCCCAATCTTCGGTGGGCCCCACACCGCTGAGATCAACATCAGGCGTCCATGGCTGCGCCAAATACTCCTCGCTGCGCATCTCCGTCAACCGGGACACGGTTCGGTCAAAAGCAAACACTTCGTCCACATGGCCCCAGGCACTGTCGCTGTTGTTGCAAAGAGTGAGGGACACATCCTTGTCAGCGACACCACGCCGGAACGTACTTTGGAAGAGGGCGCCCATCTTCAGAGTGGCCCGATGGAGAAAATAAGTACATCGCGGGGGCAGCCGCCGTGCAAAAGAACTTGACATTGTGATTGTACATCGTGTCAATGAACGTGATGAAACGCCTCACCTGCGAGACACGTGTTGAGGGCGCACGCGGGGTGGAGTGAACGACACCCATTGGTGGCACGAACCTCGTTGCGCTCGGTCAATGTCAGCAACGGAATGTCCGTCATGAAAACGGTCGAAAAGTTCTTCGCAATCACGGTGTAGTCGGCGGCACCCAACGGGTTCGCGCATAGGTCGTTGAAGGTGAACTTCGCCATCTTCGCTTGCAGCGCTGCCTCTGGCACGTCAACGTTGCGACCCTGTGTGCGAAGCGTCGTGGGCTGCGCTTGCTCTCCCTTGGTCAGATGCGTCCATCGACCCATCAACCCAGCGTACTGTTCCTCCACAAGCGGGTAGAAAAAAGAACCCGACGCAGCCGTGCCTAGCAATCGGTAATCGACGGCACTGTCCAGGTCATGCTCGAAACATTTTCCCTGCAAGGTGTCAATAAAGGGCAAGAAGAGCTTGCGCTGAAGGCCGTGCAGGTACAAATCGCTCATGGGACGGTTGGATGTGGCCACCATCACCAAACCCTGTTCAAACATAGCGGAAAAGAGCCGTCCCATGATCATCGCGTCTGCAATGTCTGTCACCTGGAACTCGTCAAAGCACAACAGCCAGGCGTCCCCCACAAGGTCGCGCGCAATTTGGGGCAGCGGATCCCCACTTGCTCCAGCTTGCCGCAGCTTGTGCAACCTGAACGGATGCACCGCACACGCATGTGGCAAGTGGTGCTTAGGTTAAAATTTGCCGACATAACTCGCGCGACAGACGACGAGCGGCTGTGGGAGCTTCAACACGCACCGCTGGTGGACATCAAGCATGAAGTCATGAAAGTGAACACGGCGCTTCTTCTCCACGGGACACTGCGCGAAGAACATGTCCATGAGAAATGTTTTCCCACACCCGACATCACCAAACATGTACACGCCTGTGAAACAGGAAACAAAGCAAAACAGAGCGAAAACAGAGACGGAGACAGAGACAGAGACAAGAGTGAAGTGGGCAGTCGAGACTGCGAGCAGAGCACGTCCAAAGACACACCTCGAGGAGGCGCTGGGGCTTTCTTGAGGCCCCACGACGCCATCCAGTCCAATTCCACCGCGTCATGTTCCACCAATGAGCCGTGCAGCTCTTGCAAGTGCTGGAGTGCTGACAACTGGCGGGCATCCTCCTTGATTTCGCCCACAGACGCCAAGTGACGGTAGTGTGGAAGGGGTCCAGCCTCGCTACTGGTGCAAAACATTGCGCGACTACCACCACCATGTGCGTGTGGCATGATAGGCCGGCAAGTAGCCCCGTATGGTCGACAAGAGGCTGTGCACAGCCGGTTGTATGCACGAAGCATGCTGCTGTGCCTCTTCGCTTGACGAGCCACGTGTGCCAGCACCATGTGCGGCGCACGCAGGGCCTTCATGTGTGCACCCAACTTCTGTCCTAGTGTGGACACCAGCCACGAGCTATGCCGGCTTCATGAACGTTCAGAGAGGGGGGGAATGCTGCCACAGCACCGCCTCAGTCAGGCAAAAGGATGGACGACGACGTGCACTGCAGCGAGATTATCTCTGATGTCATGTCAGTTTAGCACAATCCCGCCTCAGTCCGTCTCGCCACGCCTCTCTATCCACATCGTGTTCACCACCCACCGCCACCATGTCGGGCATGTTTCGTGTGCGTGTGGGTTCGCATGGACTGGGTGTGTGGATGGTGCCACGTGATGGCTGGGCTTTCAGGTTGGCTCACTATTGCAGTGTGTGTGGTGCTTGTTGCGGCTGGTCTTCGGCGAACAGGGAGCCTCATTGGCTCAAGACTTTCGTTTCAAGAATGCCAACACGAAGCTCATTGCCGACATCAAGCAGACGGCTCCTGCGAATTTCAAGAAGAAGGTGGCGTGGGTATCAAGGTGCTGTGTGTGTCGCACCATCCCCTCATGCCTCACGCGTGCAATGTGGTGGTGGCAGGTCAACATGTCCAAAGTCAACAAGGACTGCATGGCCGGTTGGATTTCCCAACGCCTCACGGAGATGATGAACATTGAAGATGATGTCCTGATTGGAATGGTGATTAATATGCTTGACTCCAAGGTACGGTGCTTCACGTGATGCCGTGCCGACTGGTGCTCTGGCTCGTGCTGACCTTTGCTTTTTGCCCATGACCCCACCACCCAGCCACTCAACCCATACCAGCTGCAGTTGGACATCACAGGGTTTCTCCACAAAGACGCTGCGCTCTTCGTGGCAGAGTTGTGGACGTTGCTTCTCAGCGCGCAGAACGCGCCCCGAGGGATGCCACCAGAGCTCGTGGCAGCTGCGAAGGAGAAAATCCTCCGCGAGCGCCAAGCCAAGGCAGAGCAGGATGAGTTGGTGCGGAAGCGGCTGCAAGAGCACGCATCGAAGATGAAGCAAAACCAAGTCCGTGTGTGTGTGCGTGTGTCCAGGTGTGACCTGCGCGTGTGTTGTGCCGTGCTGGTGTCACTGATTTGAGGGCTCGTTCGCGTGTTTTGTCGCCCCACCCAAATGGGTGTGGAGCAGGCCAGTAGCCGGCGGTCTCGCTGGGGTGCCGATGCTGGTGCAGCTGGGTCTGCCCCACGTGGTAGCAACAACAACGACGACAGCAAAGTAGCCGCCGATGGTACCAGTACCAACGTGGTAGAACCAAAGAAGTCTGGCGACTCTGGCCGAAAACGTTCCCACTCCCGATCCCGCTCCCGCTCCCAATCCAAGCGCCGACACCGCAGCCGCCGCCATAGGTCCCGCTCCAAGTCCAGGTCCAGGTCTCGCTCACGTCACCGCCACCGCCGCGACCGCCACCGCCGACGCTCCACCCGGGACGACGACCGGTCGTCCCGGCGGACGCGGCGCGGCCGCCACGGCCGGCGCCACCGGAGTCGGAGCCGGGACAAGAAGAAGGGTGCCAGTCGCAGTCGCAGTCGCAGTCGCAGTCGCACCCCGCCTCGGCGCAGACGGTCTAGCCGGTCCCCACGAAGCCGGCGCCGGCGCCCGGCACGTCATCACAGTCCCAGCCTGAGCCCTGTGCGGAAGACGATTGGTGCCGACACGGGTGCAGGTGTGGGCAAGAAGTTAGGAGAAGGAGAGGCTGCTGTGGACAGCAAGGCAACAGCGGGCGCTTCTGGTGCTGCGACAGTACCAGCACCAGCACCAGCAGCGCCTGCGGGCAAGGACAACAAAGAGGAGTGAGTTGCGGAATGGCGAATGTGTTTGCAGACGCGGAGCAGCTTGTAGTTGTGTTGGAAGCTAAATATGCATGTTGATTGCGCCCAACTAGCAAGGAAAGAAGACACCACAGGTCAAGGGACTGTGATGGTGCGCACACGCAAGGAAGTAAAACGAAAGGAAAACCTACAAACAAATTCCATGAACATGCCTCACATGATTTTGGTCACAGGCGTTTCCGTGGTGGTGCGCAACTGCTGGCCTTCTTCAGGGTTCTGCGCTTTCTGTTTCTTGTTGACGATGCAGTCCATGAAGGTGTCCTTGTTGCAAAGGAAGCACACACAGAAGATAAAGAGGGCGCACACGGTTGTCGCGGTGATGACAAACGCAATGATCGGGCCATTGGTCCAGCCAACACAGGGCGATGAGTAAAACGTGCTGGGGTCCCACCAACAGGTTCGACCACCGAGGTGGGTGTCAAACGTGTCCTCAGGATCACAGCGAGTCACAAGTCCCGACAGCACGTCAGGAGAGTACGTCAGGCTGAGGTTGGCGGCGGCTTGCTTGGACACCGTCACAATGGCAGACGCATCACTAGAGGCAACCAGCAGAGACCGGTACAACCAAGGCCATGTGTCCCCTTCGGCACAGTCCACCTGCACACGCACAAACAACACCACCAACAACAACGACAAGAGCAGGGACAGCATGTCATGTCAGGCGGGTAGCGAAAAGTGCCGCACAACATGGCACCACGCACCGATATTTGCACGGAGCCGATCTGCTGCGTGAAGAAGGCCGGGTCGTTGATGCCGTGCGCAGTGCGCCATGCCATGCGCGCCAGACCTGGGTGGGCAGCCGGATCCGTCGTCACGTTGATTCCGATGGTGCCGTTCCACATGTTTTCGTGCACCAAAATCGCTGCCGGGACCGCGAATCTGTGTGCACGTGGGGTGGGATGATAAGAGCAATACGGCGGTGGCACCCACACCCAATCAAAACAACCAAAAACAGAGAAGAAACAGCAGCTGGCACCCCATCACACAATGTCAACACTGTCAACCCAGCAACGTACGTCAGCACTCCTGCGGACTGCACCAACAGCATCTTGCGGTTGCTGGTTGTGTTGGCCATCAACCCAGCTGCCGTGACGGAGTCCAGTGCGGCATCCAGCTTCTGTGCGGCCCACTCAAACGTTGAAACGTCTTGCAACACTAAAGAAGTTTCCAGGACACTAAGTAGTCCAGCATAGGCTGAGAAATGTGGATCGTTGATGCCGTTCCATCTGCAAAGACACCAGCCGCCCGTGGGCGTGTCAGCATCGGACACGCGGGCGTCGAGCCGCTCAAGCGCGCGCACCCTTCCAACGGTTCCATGGTCCAGTTCTTGTTGCAGCCTTGAAGGGTAGCGAACCACGTCTCCACTGTCGTCCGTTGGGATGACGTGGAGGGGAGCGTGTGCATGATCTTCAGGTACGCAGACGCGACACTGGTTGTGAACCTACAGGGGGCAGCACCGCAGCACAGCTTTGCGGTGAGGGAGGACCACGCGCCACACGGCAGCAACACCAGGCACATGGCACGGACATTGAACGCCAATACTTTGTGCCAGATGATTCCACGACTGTGTCGTTGCACACATAGGCATCGGCGCTGGCCCAAAAGTGCAGGAGCTCAAGGACACAGTGTGCACGACGCAAGTCTTGGGAGTCCAACGCAAAATCGCTGAAGCGGGCCACGTCCGCAACGTCGACATCAATGAGCTGCACACTCGCATCGTTAATAATGCCTGGAGTGTCATGCACCGCAGGAAGCAACACAGGAGACACATAGGGGGCCTGGGTTGGGAAGGCAACGGGGGTGAGAACATGCAATGCATGTCTGTCTGTGACGCTGCGCCAACCCACCTCCGGACTCCCACAGCCGATATTGCTTTCAACAGTGAACTGCTCATTTCTCCATGGTGTGATTAGTTGCGCAGTTGATGGGGCAACAAACGCGAGGACGGCACAAGCCACCAACGCCCAAGTGGTCGCATATGACATGGTGACGGTGCTGCGACAATGCTCGCGCTTTCCTCGGCTTCAGGGAGGGGCGACGACACGACACAAACTGGTACAGGCCAACGAAATCACAGGTGCATAGTCTGGAAGGCGAAACAAGCTGGAACACCGGCAGGGGGTGGTCTGCACGACGCTTGGAAGTTCGAAGAGCGCTTCGTGCGCTGTGCAAACCGCTTGCGCTTGTTCAACAGCACTGCGGCCGATGTTTCGATTTTTCATTCTGAAAATGAAGCAAAAAATGAAATTTGAGTCACGCCACCTTTTCCGTGGCCAATCGTAGCGGCACAACACCGCACACCACTCTACCCCCACACACCTCTCCTCCCCTCCCTGCTTCAGTCGCGTTACCATGGCCGCCGTCGAAGAGAGCAAGACCAGCACGCCTCTGATCCTGGGTATGGGCAACCCCCTGTTGGACATCTCCGCGGAGGTGCCGCATGAGTTCTTGAAGCGGTGAGTGGCGCGCCATTTGCACTCTCAGTGCCACCACCACCCATGCCCCCTTCCACCCGCCACATGTCAGAGCTCCAGCTGATTCAATGAGCTGGACGCCTTGGACGTGGCGGAACAGTAGTATGACGTACCATTGTGTGACGGTGGGACTTGTTCTCGCTGAATGCTCTCGGGCCGCCAACACACCATTTTGCACCTACCACACGCTTCTGCTTTCTCCCAACCGTTGGTGTTTTCGTTGAACTGACCCTTCTACCGTGCTTTCTTGCCCCCTCCTCAGCTATGAGCTGTCTCTGGACTCTGCCATCCTGGCCGAGGAGAAGCACATGCCAATCTACCCTGAGCTGGTGGAGAAGTTCGACGTGAGTGTGGTGCTGATGCCGCAGTGTGTAAGTGTGCACCCGACTGTACCGTGTCGCTCACCGTACTTGCGTGTCGTCCTATCATGTCCTTTCCTACCATGTACTGTCCTATCATGTGCTGTCCTCCCTGAGTAGGTTGACTACATCGCCGGTGGCGCCACGCAGAACTCCATCCGTGTTGCCCAGTGGATGCTGGGTGACAAGGGCCGCACCGCCTACATTGGCTGCGTCGGCGAAGACGACTTCGGTGCCAAGCTGCGTGAGGCCGCCACTGCCGACGGTGTCGACGTCCACTACCAGGTGGACAGCGAGACCGCAACTGGCACGTGCGCTGTGTTGATCGAGAACACCGAGCGCTCGTTGGTGGCCAACCTTGCCGCCGCCAACAACTACAAGAAGTCCCACTTCGACACTGACGAGTGCCAGGTACGACACAACGCGCCTTGTGTGTGAGCTTGCCATGCCAATATCATTTCGCAGCCAACGCGCGGTGTTCACGTGTCCAAACCTTGCTGTGTGTCGGTTCTCCAACAGGCCGTCTTGAACGACGCCTCCATCGTGTACAGCTCCGGCTTCTTCCTCACCGTGTCCCCAGACTCCATGGTCGCCGCCGGCGAGCACTGCGCTGCCAACGGCAAGATCTACGCCCTGAACCTTGCGGCGCCGTTCATCCCGCCCGTGTTCGCGGAGCCCTTGGCCAAGGTCATGTACTACGCCGACTACGTGTTCGGCAACGAGTCCGAGGCCGCTGCCTGGGCTGCTGCCAACGGCATGGCTGGCGCCAGCTCTTCGGATGTCGCACTCGCCATCGCCTCTCTGCCCAAGCTGAACGGCTCTCGCTGCCGCACCGTTGTGATCACCCACGGCTCCGAGCCGACCGTGGTGTGCGTGAACGGCAAGATCCGCCACTTCCCCTGCATCAAGTTGGCGAAGGAGGCGATCATCGACTAGAACGGTGCCGGTGACGGCTTCGTCGGTGGGTTCCTCACTGAGCTGTCCAAGGGCCAGAGCCTGGACGAGTGCGTGCGGTGTGGCCAGTTCGCTGCTCGCGTGGTCCTGTGCGCGTCCGGCTGCCAGCTGCCGTCCAAGCGACCTGACTACGAGTGGGCTCCCGTGCCTGCGGAGGAGTAGAGAGGCGGCCCGTTGCTGTTGGGGCAAGAGGGTGTGGTGTGGGCTTGTCGCGCAGACACACACGCACTGGTGCTCTCCGAGTCCCTGTGTGTGCCCCAATGCCTTTCATCACCTACTTGCGTTTTTTGGTTTTCTTCTTTGTGATGTGATGAACGCGTGCGTTGCGTGCAAGTTACCATCCACTCCTTTCATGTTCGTGTCGCCACAATGCCATGACGACGACGCAACGTACTATCGCTGCCGAGTCAAGCAGTGAGACCATGTGTCTTTCATACATACACTCACATCTCTCTGCCCCGCAGCTGCTACGGAATATTCAAGGCCGCACGTAGTACCGCACACCACCGCATGGCGTGACAAACAGCCTCGTTTGCGTTTTTGCGGCTGCGCTCCATACATTCAACGCACCCCGCCCGACCGGCTTCGCTACGCATCAAAGACGGGCTTGCGCAGCTCATTCATGTAGGCCGCGTGTGCTGCGGCGCGCGCATCGTGGGTCCGCTTCCGCAGCCGCGCCAGTGACGCCAGCAACCCCGCACTGTCCGACACGTCCAGGCTCTCCCCTGCATTCGTGGTGGGAGACGCCGCCGCCGGCGCTGCTGCTGCTGCTAGTGCTTGTGGCTGTGACAACAACGCCGACGCCGGCGCCACGGCTGCTGCTGCTGCTGCTGCTGCTGCTTGACGCGCAGCACCGCCCCCGTCCTGAGCCCCGTGTCCAGCGCCAGTGTCGGCGCCACCCACGGTCGCCACGTCTGTGGGACCCTGTCCTGCCATGCGAGGTGACGCGCTCAGGGTGGCGACAGAGACGGGGGCGGTGGCGACAGAGACGGGGGCGGTGGCGACAGAGACGGGGGCGGTGGCGACAGAGACGGGGACGTGGTGCGGGGACGGGTACGACGTGTGCATGGGCGCCACAAGGAGCGGCGCCATGGCACCCGACGGGCTGTCCGTGGAGTGGCCCGCGGTTTGTGACGTGGGCGACACCATGGCGCGCGGCGACGCGTTCGCCAGCGCCTCCAGCGAGGTCACCGCGAGGGAGGACGGTGTGTGGGGCACGTCGGGCTCAAACGACATCATGGACGGCGCGGCGGCGCCGTCACCGCCACCACCAGCTGAAGCACTGGCCACCGTGCTCGCTGGCTGCGCGGCCGACGTCGTCGCTGCCCCGATGGTGGGTGCCCCTGATGTGGGTGTGGGTGCCCCTGATGTGGGTGTGGGTGTGGGTGTGGGTGTGGGTGGTGTGGCCACGGGGTCGGCGTGCAGCGTGGGTTGTTGCGCGGCCAGCAACGACGCAAAGTACCGACGCCGGTCGGTGAAATCGCCTCCCATCGGCGATGCCTCGAGCGGTCCCCGAGCATCCGCACCACGTAAGGCACCCACCGTGCGTGGTGACACCACCGGGGCGGCGGTCTTGGGTGCGGGGGTGTAGGCAAGTCGATCCGCGGCGGATGTGGCTGCCACCGCAGCAGCTGACGCCGGTGACGGTGCCTGCTGCTGTTGCTGCTGCTGTTGCTGCTGTTGTTGGCGTTGTCGCAGCTCCAGCTCCTCTCGGCGCCGGCGATGCTCGGCCTTGATGCGGCGGTACTGTGCCAACTTGTGCTGCTGCTCCGTTGTCAGCGTCAGGTTCTTCGCTGCGGCTGGGGAAGGTGCGGCGGGTGGAGACGCAGACGGTGCCGACGGTGCCGCTGTGGCTGCGGCTGCGGCTGCAACAGCCGGCGACGGCCGTGAGGAGGACGCAACTGGCGTGTCCACGGATGGCTTCGCTTGGCCGTGAGCCGTGCCACGGTTGATGAACGTCAGGTCGCTGAAGCTGATCTTGCGCTGGAGGTCTTCCTGCGAGGCGTGTGGCTGAGGAGGCATGGAGGAACAGAACGACACATTCCACAGCGTTACAAGTCCACCCCATGTCCGTTCCACAACGACGTCACCACACCAACGAGTGAGACGAGACAAAACGGAAAC
>Ga0213833_1001348_pt1 | contig 17839 bp, 17 predicted proteins | sample SWATP21_FD_160575 | JGI IMG/M metagenome (GOLD analysis project Ga0213833, IMG submission 160575) | Coastal seawater microbial communities from Marineland, Florida, United States - SWA TP2 #1 | ecosystem: Environmental > Aquatic > Marine > Coastal | place: USA: Florida | collected 2016-08-14
GAGGTGGGGGGTGTGAGAGTGGACGACACACTGCGGCGCGCCGCACCGATGGCAGCATCCACATGACAGCAGCAACAGCAACAACTACACCCGTGCAGCCACCACGTACATAGTACCGGGAAAAGGATGTGCGCAGCGTGATCAGTTCGCGCAGCCACACCAATCTCAAGCCCGTAACGACCGGGGCGGTCGTTTTCGCATCCGAACCTGCTCGATGGCTTCCTCTGACCGTACCCTGGACTCGTGCTACCCACACACAGGGCATGGTCGCTGTTTCTTCAGCCCCCGGCACATACTTGTTGTTGCGACACCACACAAACGCTCCTTCCTCCGGCAGGGGGAGGAAGACACACCCGGCTGGATCGTTGGTCGCACGCATGCCACTCTGCGACGGTCCCAGCACAGGTGAGGAGCTGGCTGCCGTTGCAGCTGCTGCGGCGGCTGCGGCCACAGCCTGAAGCTCCACACCCGTCACGGGCGAAGCAGGTGACCTGTTGGGGGACGTCGTCGCGGATCGGGAGGCCAGACGATCGAGCAGCAGTGGGGCGAGTTCAGCAGAAGCCCTGGATGACACGGAGGCAGTGGACGCGGAACGAAGGCGCCGTGCTTGAGTGACGGGTGACACCGGGTCACCAGGGCGCGCAGGAACACCGATGTCGAACCAGGCTTGGACTGCGAGTGCTGTGGCTGCTTGGGCAGTGAGTTTGCGTTCTGTCGATGCAGCAATGGCAGGACCGTCTTCGGGGAAAGCGAGGGGCACCACCAAGCGTGTGGGGTTGCTGATGCCCGGTGATGATGATGTCACACTACTTGGCGTGGTTGCCACGCGGTGCCACACCCGCAGTGTGGGATTGTGTCTGGGAGACACGGCAGGGCCGACATATGCAGCAACACAACAAACGGATGCACAGGCAAGAAACCAGACGCAAGACCATGATAAGCGGTACGTGGCGTGACGGAGCTGGCAAGCCCTCAACTCTGTTCTCAACGCGGAGCCGTGTGTTGCGAAAAACACCACAATACGCACCGCATGCCGCCAGGAACAAGGCGTAACTTGCCCAACGGCTCATAGAATACACGTGGTGACTCGACGAAAGTGTTGGTCCCGGCATCCGTTTCGTACAGCCACTGCAGTGCAGCATGCGTGCTTGTGGAGCGCGGTACCAGCTGCGCGATGACTCGGATGGCAGGCGTTGGATTCCTCTTCACCAACGATCGATGTTGTGCAGAGTCAATGACCGCGATGACTCTTGCCACCCAGTACCTCGGTTGTCGAGGGGCTTCCAGCTCTGCAATGAACTTATCATTCCGAAGGAACACAAAGCCGCCCTTGACTACCTTGCCAAGACCTGAAGTGCTTCGTGAGGGTGACACAGCCACCTGGTTGTGATCGGCACTGTGGGTGTGGCTGTGGTGAGCTGCCATGTGAGTGGCACGTGCAATCGCATCGGATGCAGCGCCAGGTGTCGCCAGTTGGGAGGCATCCGTTGCTGCTCGTGGCAGTGCCTGGAGAGGACCAAGGCCATCGTCATCCCCATGGTCATCGTCATCGTCATCGTCATGGTCAATGATTGGGCCATGGCCATCGAGGTCACTATGACTGTCACTGTGACTGTGACTGTCACTGTCGTCGTGGCTCTCTCCGCTGACACCGCTCGAACCCATCCCAACAGTTCTGGACGTGCCGAATGCACGTTGTGCGTTGGATTTGGCAGCGATTTCATTCCGTGTTGCGGCACTGGCGGCGTTGCGCTCATGGCCACCCCGAAGAGGGGGCGCCGTTGCCGCCACCTTCACGGCACCACCACGGCGGCGTTCACCACCAGTCACAGCAGCACCAGCAGTAGCGCGACCAACATGAGGGGAGGGGAAGCTGACAACGTCTGCCAGGGAGGGACCCAACGACCCCATCAATGGTGCTTTTGCCTCCTCACGGCTGCTGTGCGGCTGTGGGCTATCCTCAAAGGGCGAAGACGGCGCGGCATGCTGCATGACCGGAGACACAGGGCCGCTGGAGTCAAATTGTTCGACCACCACCTTCGCAGTGCCCGGGTGGACAACAGTATGGTCTGGGGAGGCGCCATGGGTGTTGGGGGGAGGGGCCTGATCGGATGCTTGCGCTGCAGCTGTAGAGGAACGCGTGGCTGCACTGGCTGGTCCAGGTAGTGGAAACACCTCAGCCGAAGCTGAAGAGGGCTCGCTGTCACCCTCTCCCCGTTCTCGGTTCGGCTCTTGACCAAGCTTGAATCGGACCTGCGGATCACCCAACACAGGGCAATAAAAATACCACACAACACATTGCCGCGATCGGTGGTGATGTAATGGTCACGTCACACGTACGCACGCACACACACGTGCACCACAACCACGACGACAGAACAAACATTGGGGCTGGAACAACCCTGGCGTGCCCCACACGCGTGACGCACCGATTTGGGGGGTGTGGGTTTCAACTTTCGCTCAAGCGAGGAGAGAGACGGCGCACGAAGGCGTGGGGCAGGGGTGACATGAGGAGACGGAACACACACCGTCTGCACTACCTCTGCTGGCGCTGCTTCGTGGCGTCCCTTGTTTTCATTGTCATCATCATCATCATCACGTTCATCATCATCATCATCATCGCCACCACCATCGTCATCAGCAGTGTCTTGATCATAGTCGTCATCAGCAGTGTCACCAGTATCACCAGTGTCACCCTCTTCATCCTCTTCGTCTTCTTCATGGGCCACCCTTGACGGCGAATCTGATTGCACGTTCTCATCAGTACGCTCAGATGAAGGCGAACGAGTGCGGTGGCCACTGTGACGACGACGATGACGATGGTGACGATCACTGCTGCGCCGACTGTTACTGCCGCGGCTCCGACGACTGGCACTGGGACTGACACCGGGACTATGACTGCGACCACGGCTACCGGGTCTGTCATGAGACCGGCGCCGATGAGCGCGTGAGCGAGGCGTGTTGCGCTGCCGATGGCGCTGCCGCACATCACGGCTGCGCACGTCACGATGACCCATGGTGTGCGACCGGCGTGACGAAGTCCTGTGTGCACGTCCCGACACCGCCTGCCTGTTGGATACACGCCGCACGTCGCCAGCACCTGGCGAGCCGCGACGTGGACTGGCGCCAACAGCATACGTCGCCCCTGCTTGTGTCACGTTTGCGGCCAACGGCGAACCCTTGGCCTTCGAGGACGCTGTGGGCGCCATGAGGCGCGAAGAAAACGGGCGGGCTTGGGTGGGCGCCTTTCCCTTCACCTGAACACCACTCAAGCTTGGCGACGAGGCAGGCGATGGCAACGGATGTGCAGGCAGTGTGCCCACCTCATTGCCGCTGGTCGATGTCGCGGCTGCCTGTCCCGCCTCTGCCTCTGCCTCTGCCGCCTCTGTCTTCACGTCTTCGCCACGCAGCCAGCTCGCACCCGTGTCCTTCGACCAGAACACAATCTTGGTTCCGGGGCCGTCGTCGGAACGGCCTGGCCCGACAGCTGCCGGTGCTGCACCGGAGCCATCCACAGGCTTGGATGACGACGACGCCACAACTTGGGGCGAGCGTGGGGTGCGGTGGGTGGGGCGAGGGTCGGAGGTGGGAGTGCCAGTGGTGGTTGGGGTGGCGGGCAGTGGTGTCGGTTGGGCACCTTCTTGGCGTTGGGGTGACCCCACCTTCTTGCTGTGTGGGCTGTCCAACCGCTCCGAGCGTGTCATGTGCATCACGTGGCGCTGAATGTGATCAGCGGCGCGTGAACCTGTGGTGGCGGCGGCACCGGTCGCAGGCTGCGTGCGTCGCTCCACGTGTGGCGAACGTGTCGGTGTGGGTGAAGCCGCCGTCACCGCGGGTCCAGGCGCACTCATTGGCGAAGAGCGATGCGAAGCAGGCCCTCGACGCGTGCCACGGCTGTACTGCGGCGTGGTGCGGCCGTGACTCGTGCGTGGGGATCGGCGAGCTCGCTCTCGGTGTGGGTGCACACCTCGGCTGCTGCGAGAGCGTTGCGTGTCAAACACACGGGGAGACGGCGCAGGCTGAATTCCAGGACCATGGTCGCAGGAGGAGGGTGGACTCTCATGGCGGTGTCGGTGTCGGTGTCGGTGTCGGTGTCGGTGTCGGTGTCGGTGTCGGCGCGGGCGTTCCCGACGACGGGGTTCATGACTGGGCTCGTGTCGACGTCGGCCGTGGGGTGACGCCGATGACTGTGATGGCGATGGTGTCGACGGGGGCGAGTTCATGAGGTCCGTTACGGACAGTGACAGCAACGCTTGGACGCGCAGGGCGGTCTCTGGATCAAACTCCTCCGACGACACGACACTGGAGGTACCACCAGGGGAGGACGGGAGGCGTGGTGACGTTGGTGTGTGGCGGGGGGGCTGGAACTTGCCACCGACACGCTGCCGGGGCGAATGCTTGCGCCGTGTTGCCGACGCGCCGATGCCCGTGCTGTGCTCCCACGTGTACCTTGCACGCCGGCGTGAACCATCGGCCACGGCACGCCCAGCATGGTCGACAGAGTGGGAGGGAGGTGAGTGGTTGTGGTGCGCCGTCGATCGAGGTGGCGGTGATGAGGCAGCGCTGTGCTGGACACGCAAGGTCGGAGGGTCATCTTGGTTGTCGCTGGGATCACTTGAGCCAGGGAGAACCGTGGCGACACTATGTGGACCTCTGACGTGGCTGAGGCTTTCTCCAGCAGTGTTCCTGACTTGGCCATTGTGGCGTTGTTGTGGTGTACCACTTCCATCGTTGCCACTGTCACTGTTACTGTTGTTGACATTGTCAGAACCCCCGCCGCGGTGGTCGTTGCTGGTGCCACGGCTGTCATCTGACGGCGGATGAGTCGTGAGCGACAGTACACGCGAGTGCAGCTGCTGCACACGCTTGGACGCAGCTGCAAGCTGTCGCAGCAGTGCATCTGGAGACCCCGGTGCGGACCATGGCGTCGTGCCGGAGGTGTCCAAGTCGGCGACGGTGCGCGGACCAGCCGCATTGTTGTGCGGGCGTACAACCGCAACAGCATCACCTGGACCCGCAGGATGAGGCAACGGAGGTTGAGCCCCCTGCACAAGTGCCGGCGACGCTGGTGCAGGTGCAGACGCAAGTGCAGACGCAAGTGCAAGTGCAGGTGCAAGTGCCGATGCTGGCGTTGGTGCAGGCGTTGGTGCTGCGTCCGAGACTCCCCGCGCCGACGCAGGCGATGTGCCAGCATCAGTGTCCACTGAGGTGGTGGGAGGAGAAGGTGCTGGCAGTAGCCGGCCATGACGAATCCACATTTCAAACCCACGCAGCGCCAAGCCTTCGGAACCGCACAGTGCACGCGCGTACGTTCGCAGTGTCTCATCGCCCACGTCCACACGCTTGATTTTGGCATCACAACGAATGGCGCGGTACAGTTCCGCTGGTTCTAACACGGCGTTGTTGTTGCGGTCGTAGTGGCGAAACAGTCGCCGAAAGTTCAACCCACGCGCGGTGTACGCAGCCGCACGGAGGCGTTGACGAACGACTGCGGTGAAGTCCCTGCCCAGAGCATTGACGAGTACGGGAGCATCACCGGCACCGGCACCAGCCCCGGCCCCATCAACAGGTGCACTGGATGCAGCAGCAGCAGCAGCAGCAGCAGCAGCAGCAGCACCACCACCACCAGTCCCAGTCGCCTTCGGCAGGCCGGTTGTCGTGGAGGTGGCCGGGGTTGGTGAAGGTGACGCATGGTGCTTCGTCGTTGCAGGTGCGGGGTTGGGGCTCGCACTGGCGCCGCTGATGCCGCGAGTCGCTGGCTTGTACTGCGGCGGTGTAAACGGGGTCAGGGCGTGGCGCAGGGACTGTGCTTGCGCCACGGTGTCCCCCACAGACCGCTTTGCGCCGCGTCGTGGACCGAAACCACTCGGCATGGCTGGTGGAGGCGCCGGCGATGCGCGACTGCGACGTTTCGGCTTGCTGACGGAGGAAGAGGAGGGGCGTGTCATCACTTGCGAGCCTGTCGCGGGTGACACAAGGCGAGGCCCTGCTCTCCGATCCTTGGCGGCCACGTTGGCTTTGGCACTGTCTGGGGGTGGCGTGATATGGGAGGCAGCATGGGTGGCCGATGGGGGAGACGTCAGTGGGGGTGGTAACGCCTGCGGCGACGAAGCAGCGGCGCCAGACGGCGCGTGCTGTGGCATGCCACCGTTCATCCACGTGACAAACTCATCAATGTCGATTGCCCCGTCGCCGTTGGTGTCAATCTGGCTCATGAGCGCCGTCACCTCGGCTTCAGTGACGGCCGCAGACGACAACCGTGCATCCCGGCGCACGGCGCGAGAAAACTCGTCCCGGTCCAGCACCCCGTTGTGATCCCGATCGTAGCGGCGAAACAGGCGGGCGTAGTCAATTCCCCCCGCAGTGTACGCGGCTGCGCGAAGCCGCTGCCGTACCGGAAAGACGACACGTGCCAGCGCCAACGCTTGGGGCCTGGGTGCCTCTGGTGGTGCCTGCATCACACGCGCCCATGTGACTCTGCAAACAAAACTCACAGAACATCTGCCCCCCCACTATGGTGCGCGTGGTGTGCAGCAACACCAGAAGAAACACTAGCAAGTGTACTGTGCCACAGCTGTACTGCACCACATCAGATGCAGGACTCCCGAGGTGGAAACACGGCAGCAGCCACCGTTGTGTTTGCATGTATGCACCTACCTGCTGGGTTGTCGTGCTCGGCTCGCTGCCAGCTTGGGTGTCATCACGACTTGGCTTGGCAAGCATCTGGGACATGGTGTCCAGAGGCCACTATGGGTGTGGACACTGCCCACACACGCCCACTGCCACACCCGCAGAGCAGGCGAGCCCGGTCGTGAGTCGTCACTCGTCGAGCAACCGTGAAGTGGTGTGGGTATCACAGCTGAGGTGGAAGGGGCGGAACGTGCCGTCCTCGCGCCGGGCCAAGTGGATGGTCATGGCATGGAACACAGCACTGGTTCTTTTGGGGGCCACGTCACACCCTGCTGCCGGCCTTTGTGGGCGCCGTCGAGGCACTGTCCAATAGCAGACCGGAAGTTTGTCCTGCCTCTGTCAGCTGCACCTGCGTGGGCGTCTCGACGAATACACACACACGATACTTCTGTATGCACAACATAAAAAAAGCCATAAATACGTTTCCTGCTGTTGCTGCAGGCCAAGAGGGGCATGGGGGCCAGGGCAGTCACAGTATCATCACGCCGCCAGCCGTTCACCTGTGGGTGGCAGAACTCGCACCTCCCCCCCCCCCCCCCCCCCCCGCACACCCCACGCCCCACACTACACGTGTGCGGCAGTGCGTGGGTATTGATGGCGAACCCACGGTCTGGGGCGGCGCCATGGAAACGGTTGAGTGGGAAGAGCCGGCGCACCGCTCGCGACAGCGAGCACGCGGCGCGGTTTTTTGTCAACCGTCGTGCGCGGATGGCGGTGCGGAACACGCACCGGGTGGTGGCGTTGTCGGCTACCCACCTGACCATCATGGACCCTCGCAAGGGCGCCACTCGTGAGAAGTACACGTACGACGAGATCAAGGATCTGACACTGGGCAAGGAGCCCACGTTGTTCAAGATCGTACGCAACCGCGAGTCCAAGGCGTACACGTGCCATCAGCGTGCCGCGCTCATGGCCGCCTTTCGTCAATACGCTGACGTGGCGAGCAACGTGCGTGCGCCCACGTTCTCCATGTACAAGCTGTCCTCCACGCGAGGCTCCGTGGCACACCCGGAGAAGCTGCAGTGTTGCCTGAGCGTCACACGCAGCAGCCTGGACCGATTGGAGGTGGACTCTGGGGAAGTGATTTCCAGCAAACCCCTGTTGTCTGTGGCGAAAATCCAGATGCTGACCAACGAGTCCGACGGTCTGCTTGTGTTCTACACCAACAACAAGGTGCAGCGGTACTGGTGCGCGCGCCGCAAGCCGTTTGTGGACCAGATCCGCCAGAACTTGCTGGAGCTGCGCGGGGTGGACGAGTTGCCGGTCGAGAGTGTTGACGGCACGTGGGAGGACGGTTCAGCCATGATGTACGACGTGTGGCGCCGTAACCGCGACGTGAAGCCGCCGGTGACGTTCGAGCTGCCGGTGATCAAGCACTCCCACCACCGCAAGCCCGCCAAGCAGCGCACGTTGGCGTTGACGGGCAGCACCATTTTGGAGCTGGATGCGGAAGGCACCCGCACCCTGGTGACGCACAACATTGGAGAGTTGTTGTGTGTCGTGCGCCACGAGCGCAGTGAGTCGCTGTTGTCGCTGCAGTCCCAGGATGGCACGGTGCGCACCTTCAGCACCATGGCCTGCCTGCCACTCCCGCGTGAACATCCGGACGCTCCCCTGTCGTTCACACCCCTGGACGACGCAGAAGCGCAGGAGCTGTTGCTGCGCGCAGAGGCTGCGGCGCACACCCCGTCGGCCAAGCCCCGCGGCACGCATGCGGCAGCAAACGTCCCACCTTCGCCCTTTGGCATCGGCGCGGGCGCGGGCGCCGGTGCAGGTGCCGGTGCCGGTGCCGGCGCTGGCGCTGGTGCTGGTGCTGGTGGCGCGCCTTCGACACCCACTCGCGGGTCAAGTGCGAGTGGAGTGGCACGTGGGGCATCGCTGGCGGGCTTGACGGTGGATGAAGGCGTGCTGGATCCGGCGAAGCACCTGCGGTCGCTGAACACGCTTGCTGCGGCTGCCGCGCGCGACGTCGTCATCGCCAACATCGTCGACATGTGCTCCAAGAACGGCATGCCGTGTGTGGTGTCCACGGAGCCAGTGGACTTGGGGTGGCGGTTCAACGCAGGGCACATCCCAGACGATCCGGACTACCTGGACGGCTTGTTCAAGCGCATGGGCTACGTCGGATCGCTGCCCGAGGAGGACGTGGCCCGCTTGGTGACGGAGTTCAACGCCAACACCGCGGCACGAGGGCTGGTGGCACCCACCAAGTCGGCGCACAAGAGTGCGTTGGCGGGGTTGTTCAAGGCCCTGCACGGCTACGTGTCGGCGCAAGCCACAGCGTTGGACGTGGCGCACGTGTGCATGCTGGTGACCGCCATTCGCCGGCTGCTGGCGGACGGCAGCAACATCGGGTTCGCAGACATGAAGAGCTCGTACGCCAAGAAGGCTGTTGCCAAGGACCTGCCGGTGCTGCTGGCGTCTCCAGACGTCATGGTGGCCTACAGTGGCATCACCCTGCTCACCGACATGCTGGTGCACCATGCTGCACCTGGCGACAGCAGCGGCAGCGGCAGCGGCAGCGGCAGCGGCAGCAGCAGTGTGGATGCCAAGGCGGAGGCCAGCAACCGGAAGGCGCTGTTAACCTCCTCCCCCATCGCCGCCTCCATTGTGCGCTGTGGCTTGTGGACGCCAACGGCAGGCCGCCACGGCGCCGCCAGCTTCAAAATGGTGCGTCCGTACGCCACATCCCACGTGCTGGTGCAGGCCGCCGCGGTGTGCCTGTTGGAGCGCCTGGTGCATTCCCGGCGCCAGCACACCGAGTCCAAGGTGGCGTGGGAGATGTTGGGGGCCATGCGATCCCCCCGACTGGGTGGCATCGACACCGCGGAGGCCATCGCCACGGGCGCGGCGGCTGCAGCGGCTGTGGAGGCGCTGGACAAGGCGTGGTTCAGCATGACGCGCAGCCCGTGCACAGCCATTGCGCGTCACGCCACGGTGCTGCTCAAGGTGCAAATGGCGTCGCAGCAGCAGGTGCGGCGGGCGTTGCAAGACGCCGCCGTGCGCGAGGGTGTGCTGTTGACGGAGCTGCTGCGGGCGTTGAGCACCGACAAGCGCCGGCAGGAGCAGCGTGCGGCGTCGTGCCAGTTGGTGAAGGAGCTGGCGGAACAAAACGCGGCGGTCATGGACGTGCTGCGCCGCATCGTCCCGCCGGCGTTGCTCGGCGACGCCACGGACCGCATGGCGTTTGACGAGTTCGGCCGCGTCGTGAACGCCGGCACCAGCCTGGACATGTTCCTGATGAGCGCCGCGGCCGGGCGCCCAGTGTTGTCGCAGGCGGACCGGGCAGCCATTCAAGAGTACGAGTCACGCCACTGCCGCGTGCCCGACGACTTTTTCCGGCGCGTCGCGGTGGACATCGCGTCGCCGGAGCTCGTGTGGGACGGCACGTGCCGGCGGGAGTTGGTCATGGCGTTGGTGGCGGAGACGCGGCTCATCGACGAAGCGCGAGCGGTGGCGTTGGCACAGCGGCGCGCCATTGTGTGGAACGCGTCCGACTTTGAGGTGCACTACTCCAGCGAGGCCGAGGAGGTGAAGGTGGGGCGGTACTACCTCCGGTTCTTGTGCCACCGCGACATGGCGTCGGGGCGAGTGGGGGTGCCGCACCCGCTGCCACCTGCCCACCTCCCCGACTTCTTCGCGCACCTGTACTACCGCATCCTCGGCGACGCACGCCATGCTGTGCGCCTGGCGTGTGCACGCACCATGCTCCTGTGCCTCATGAAGTCCGAGCACCACATCCTGCCGCTGCCCTTCTTGGGAGCCCTCATTCGCCAAATGTACGCCTCGAGCATCCAGGAGTGCGGCGACGCCTTGGCTGCACTGCGTGTCGCGTTGGCTGCCTCACGCCCGCGTGTGGAGGAGGCTGCAGCCCCTTCCTCTGCCGCCGGGACAGGCACCAACGGCAGCGAGGTGTTGCTGTTGACCGATGGTGCGGCACCTGCGGCGGCGAGTGGTGGTGGTGGTGGTGGTGGTGGCGGTGGTGGTGGCAACACGACGCCAGGTGCCAAGGGCAGTGCCGCCGGCGCTGTGTTTTTGCCTGGCTCCAGCACGGACAGTGACATTGCCATCGACACCAGTCGCTTCCCGCCACCCGTGGTGCCTGGCGCCAGCACGGCGCTGTCACCACCCCTCCCGCTCTCTGTGCAGCGGGTGCTGATGGAGGTCATCTGGCGCAGCCTGCAGCTGAACTCCAACGTCACGCGTTGGGCTCGGGCGGGTGGCATTGAAACTGTCATGATACTACTCGTCCGCGCCGTGTCCACCGGATGGACACGCGACGTGTCGCCTGCCCCTGCTCCCCCACCCGTCTCCACCTCCACCTCCACCTCCCCGCGGCGAAGCGATGGCGAGGGTGGTGCCGAAGCTGGCGACGGTGACGGAGGTGACGGAGGTGGTGACGGAGGTGACGGTGGCGGTGGCGAGGGCGACGACAACAGCAGCGACGCCCCGCCTGTCGTCTCCACACGGCCACGCGGCTTGGCGCACGGCGGTGAGCGAGTGGAGGCGGCGGGCGCGGGAACTGAGGCCGGCATGTCAGGGTTCTTGTTCCGCTCGACGCCTGTCACGGGCGTGGACGTCGCCATGCAGTGCATCAAGGTGCTGCGTCGTGCCGTGCGTGCCAGCACGTACGTCCTCGAGGCCGCCGGCGTCGATGGGTTGGCGTCGGTGGTGGGCAGCGGTGGCAAGAAGCAGCAGCAAGGGCGTGTAGGCGCAGGACGCAGCACTTCGGCTGCGTGGGATCCGGTGCCCGTGCCACGCATTCGTGCGCGGCTCGGGCGTCCCGACATGCTGGCGCTCCTGGTGCAGATGCTGAACTCCCCCAGTCCCGAGGTGTGCCGCACGGCCGTACAGCTGCTCAACGTGGTGCTGCACGGCGGCGCCGCGACGGACGTGCTGCGTGCCGGCTTGTTCCACTTCCTGCTGCAAAGCAACACGACGGACTGGCCGATGGTGGGCAACCTGCTGCACACGTTGCACACCCGGGCAGCCGTGCGAGTGCACATGCCGTCCCTGCACGCGCGTGCCGTTCAGCATGGTGTGGCTGCGGATGCGTCCTCTGCCTCTGTGATCGTCAAGCCACTCGCCGCATCGTGCCTGCTGCCCCTGCTCCCAGAGGCGTTTGTGCGTGTGTTGCTGCGCCGCGATGGCGCGCAGATGTTTGCGAACCACTTTGCCTCCACGGTGTGCACCCCCGAGTTGATTTGGAACCCTGCCATGCGCCGCCACTTGGTGCAGGAGCTGCAGGCGTTCATCAAGTCCCGCACACGTGCCATCAGCACCGGCGCCACTACGGGTGGTGCAGCAGTTGTAGCAGCAGCAACAACAGCAGCAGCAGGTGGCGGCGGCATGGTGACTGGTGACGACGGCGAGGTCATCCCAGACATTGACGATGACGATGATGATGATGGCGGCGTGGGCGCCTCGTCCACAGCGTCTGCTGCGGTGCGGTTGTTCATGTGGGGTGCTGAAGACGGCGACGTCCCGATCACCGTCGTGTACAGCAACCTCGCCACCGAGCCACAGTGTGCGGGGTTGTACCTTCGCCCCCTGTGCATGCCGCAACACGCGCTCACGTGGCACATTTTCGACCCGAACGCCTTCCTGACGTCGCTGTCCCAGCGCATGAAGCAGGTGGTGGACGCCAGCCACACTGCCGGCGCCATCGTGAATGCAACGGGGTCGTCGGAGCTGGGCATGCTGCTGCACGCCATTGCAGTGATGCTGCAGCGGCTGGAAGGCTGCGACAGTGACGTCGCCAGCCGCTTTGCGAATGCCAACACGCTGTGTCGTGCGATTGCCCTGCTGGTGCGGCTGTTCGTGGCGACAAAAGACGCCGATGCAGCGCCGGCTGTGGCGCGTGCTGCGCATGTGGTGTCGCTGCTGTGCGCGCGTTCGGAGTGGAACCGCGCCAGCATCGGTGATGAAGACGGCGTCAAGGCCCTGGCGGTGTTGTTGGAGTTTGGCCGCCGCATGCCCAGCGATGCCACGACCATCGCGGGCGACAAGTGCTGCGAGCCGGAGGTGGACGAGCAGGCCACGGCAGCCGGCGAGGTTGAGGATGTCAGTGACGGTGGTGGCACGGACGACGCCGGCTCGAAGGCGGAAGAGGGTGACGATGCCGCACCGGCAGCAGGGCAGCAACAGCAGCGTGAGAGTGAAGTGGAGCCGCCAGTGGTGCGACCACCCGCCCTCGCTGCCATGGCGTCCGGACCCAATCAACGCCTCGGCCTCACCGGCATGCTGTGCTGCGCCATGCGTGCCATTGCGTCGGCGGTGACGGTGGATCGGTGCTGCGTGGCTCTGGCGACGGAGTGCCAAGAAGGTCAAGGCGCCACGTTGGTGCCGAACCTGCTGATTTACTGCCTGCCCGCCGCTCGGCCCACGTTGGTGCTGCGAGCCAACGACGACGTGACGACAGCCGCGCTGGACGCGGTGTCTGCGTTGGCCGCGACGCACAACCCGCACGTGCTGCACTTGTTGTGCGTGACCGTGGCACCCGTGTTCCTCATCCACGTCATCATGAATGCCAACGCCGCGCACCAACGCTCCGCCATGAAGGCGCTGCGCGCGTTTGTGCTGGCGCTGGAGGCAGTGCGCAAGAACGCGGACGCAGAGCACCTCCGTACCACGGATGCACTGCTTCGGCACTTGCTCACAGAGGGCTTGTACCACAACATCGCGTCGCCGTCTGTGTCCGTGGACACCGCGCTGCGTGCGCTGCTCCACAACTCCTCCGAGCCCACGTCCCTGTGGTCGCCTGTCACCCGAAAGGAGCTGCGCCTGCGCTGTGCCCACCGCCTCGTGCAGGTGTTGACGTCCTCCAAGCAGGCGCGTCCCCAAACCGCGAGGCGATGGCTGGCGCTGCGGGAGGAAGAAGACGAGGCGGCAGCTGTGCTGACGGAGGACGAGCTGCAAGACCTTGGTCAAGAGCACTCGCCGGCGTTCTGCTATCGTGCCTTGTCACGCGAGCTGTGCGTGGGCGGGCTGTACGTGCGTGTGTACTTGGAGAACCCGACCACTCGCCTCACGGGGGCCAAGAACTTTGCCATGGCGATGGTGACGAAGATCAAGACCCTGTCCGCCGCGGATGCGACGGCCGAGTCTCTGGACGAGGAACAGGCCTCGCACTTGAGTATGTGCCTTCGGGCGCTGTTGTGCATGTTCAAGTCGTCCACGGGCATTGAAAAGGTGGTCGTGCAAGCCGGCGGCGTGTCTGTGTTGTTGGGCATTGGAGTGGGAAACGCGTACGTCAGGCAAGGCAGGGGTGTGGGCTACTGCATGGCATGTTGCATGGCATGGCATGCGCCGTGCTTGTCTGCTTCTTGGAGCTGGCGACCTTTCCTTTTGTTGATTGTATTGATGTTTATCGAGTGGCTTCTACTACTTCTTGTGTGTGTGTGTGCTGCTTTGCGGTTTTGCTTTTGCTTTTGCTTTGGGCTTTGCGCCGCTCACGCCCGCATGTGCGTGTGCATGGTGATGCAGGTCCGGCAACACGCCGGAACTGGCCATGCAGTGCGTCGCGGCATGCGCTGCTGTGCGAGATTGCTCTGCGCTGCTCGCGGAACAACGTGGCTTGCTCCTATCGATTGCCTCTGCCATCTGGGATCGAGCGCGTCAAGTCTCGGAGGTTCGCACACGTGGAAGGGGACGCATGCAGTGCTGTTGTTGTGTGTGCTGTGCTGTGCTGTGGGTTGGCCACAAACGGTGCTTTGTTCACAAAGGCAAGGCTAGACGCTCACGTCTCGGGGTGCTTGTTGGATGGATTCGATACTCTGCAGCATGCTGCGGACTCCGTGGAAGGGTCTGTGTATCGGGCATGCCTCGGCTACTCTCTGGACGTGACTCGCGCTGCTGTGGCAGCGTCTGGTGCCGCGTTGGGCGTGCTGATGGAGTGCGGATTGGCCCTTGGGCTGCTTGCCACGCTCTCGTTCCGTGATCGCATGTCCGGGGAGTTGATTGCGGAGAAGTACCGTTTGCCTGCTGTGTCACTCGTCATCAAGGTGTGTCATGTCAGGGCTTTCCCTTCCCCACGCACGCGTTTCGTGCCGGGCGCACATGTTGGAAGCTGTGGTCACTGACCATGGATGGGTGTGGGTCATCGTCTGCTGTTGCTGGACCTGTGATGGCCACCAGCTTGCTCGGGACAGCGACAATGAAAGCATGCACGGGCTGCTGGGTCTGTTGCTTCCGTACCGCCTGCAGCAGCAGCTCTTGTCTGCCACAGGTGCCACGCATGCTCTCACCACCTTCGACTCGGAGTTCGAGCAGCCTGATTTGATTTGGAACGCCTCCACGCGCACGTACGTTGTTGTGGGTGGTGTGGGTGGTGTGTCGCGTTGCATTCCTTCCGCTGGCAGGCAGGCAGGCAGGCAGGCAGGCAGGCAGGCAGGCCCCTCACGACCCGACCCGCGTGTGTGTGGGTGTGACCGATGTCTTTGTGCGGTCAGGCAACTCCGTGCCGCTGTTGAGGCCGAAGTGGCAGCGTGGGTTCAGCGCCGGCAACGGGAAGGCGATGAGGTGGCATGGAGGCCCGAGGTGCACGACCACGGTGTTGCGTACGTGCTTTCTTTGTCTGGAATCGTTGGTGCTGCGTGGTTGCGGATGGCGGTATCTCGTGGCATGCAGCAGGGAAAGCCAGTCGCGTGATCATGTCGCGCTGGTCGTACAGTTTTGATGTTCCATAAGTGCGGCGTCACTCACCGTCGTGCTTGTTGTTTCTCTGCTTCCTTGCCCTTGTCCTTGCTCGTATCCTTGTCCTTGTCCTTGTCCTTGTCTTTGCCCTTGTCCTTGTCCTTGTCCTTGTCTTTGCCCTTCTTGTCGCTGGTACCAGGTATGCGAGTTCAGAGCTTTGCGTCGATGGCGTGTACCTTCGCCTGCTTGTGGACACGCCGGCCTTTTCGGACTCCATGACCGCACCCCAACGTGTTGCGTTCCTCCAAGCACTGTGCAAGCGCATGACACGTACGTGGGGCGCTTGTACAGGAGCTGACACACCACGCAAAGGTGTTGTTGCTCACGTTTCACTGCATGGGTATCAACTGCACTGTTCTGTTCTGTGCGCCCCCTTCTGCTGTGCTTGCTTGTTGTGTTGCACGGCACAGATGAGACCGAGGAAGCTGCCTGGGAGTTGCTGGTGGCTTCCACCGCCATTACGCTCCTGGCACAATGCGGCACACGTGTGGGCGAACCCGCATGGCTTGCGGATCTTGCCCCCAGCTTCCGCCACTGTGCACCCAAGCTGTTGCATCGTGCGTACGACACGTACAGTGCGCCACCAGCTTCGATTGCTCGCGGCCACATGAGTTTGCGGGTGCGTGCGGGTTGCGCTGCCACACACGGTTGTCGCCGTGTCGAGGTTTCACACGGTTGGATCGATGGTTGTTGGTTGGTTGGTTGGTTGGTTGGTTGGTTGGTTGGTTTGTTGGGTGTGTTTCCCGGTGCGCTGGGTACAGGTGTTGTGCCTGGTGTGTTGCGACGCTGTGATTGCCCGGCATGTGGCTGGTGTGGCTCTTGCCAACTCTTTGGCTGGCGTCGTCAAGGCCGCAGACTCGCCCGTCATCCTGCAGCTCTCCTCGCTGTTGTCTGTGCAGGTGCGTGTGTGTGGGACATGTTGTCGTGTGCAGTGCAGTGCAGTGCAGGGCAGTGCAGTGCAGGGCAGTGCAGTGCAGGGCAGTGCAGTGCAGGGCAGTGCAGTGCAGGGCAGTGCAGTGTGCTGCTTGTTTCGTTTCCTGTGGTTGTGTTGTGTTCGGTTTCGCGCCCACCTCTGGCCTCACTTTGGTCGTGTGCCGCTGCGGTCAGGTCGCGCAAACTGAGCACGCTGCTTCCAGCACCGGCACCTTCACACGCCAGGCATTGGACGGCGCCCTGGTGTCCTCCTTGTTGGCCTCGTTGGGCTCTGCTGACGTGGACATGGACTCGAAGCGCGTGGTGGCACAGGCGCTGTCTTCGCTGGCCTGTGGAAACAACTCACCGGCTGCCGACGTACGGGGGCAGCTCGCGGACTCACCCGTGTGGAAGTCCGCGGTGGAACACCACATCGCGTCAGACGTCGCGGCCTTGCGCGCCGGCACCACCATGGCACCCAAAGCTATCATGAGGCGGGTGCTGCCCGTGGCGCGTTTGCGCGAGGTCGGCGTGTTTTCGACGCCCGACGTCACGGTGCATGGAAACCTTGGCGGCGGCTTCACGCACCAGTCAGGCGCCGGAGCAGGCGCGGGAGCAGCAGGTGGCGCCACCGGTGCCTCGTCGTCAGGTGACGCCGCGAATCCGTTTGGGGTGAGCAGTGCGGGGCATGCAGCCGCGGCCGGCGCCTCGTCTTTGTTTGCAGAAGGCATGGCCAGTGCCCCTACCCCTGCTCCTTTCCCTGCACCCGCACCGGCGGCTGCACTGGCGCCCGCACCAGCTCCAGCTCCAGCTCCAGCTCCAGCTCCAGCGCCTGCACCAGCACCAGCGCCTGCACCAGCAGCTGCACCCACCAAGCCAAAGAAGGCCAGGGGTGGCCGTGCCGCGTTGCTGGGTGACATTCGTGCCGGCATGACGCTGAAGAAGGTGCGCTGTTGTGGCTTTGGCTTGTTTTTGCTTTTGTTTGTTGTTTGTTTGGCTTGGTGCTGCTTCGCGTGTGCTGCGTCGCGTGTGCTGCGTCGCGTGTGCTGCCTCTTGCTGACTGACACCTGGAGGTGACGCTGCCTGCTCTTGCCACGCCCAGACCAAGAAGAAGAAGAAGAAGGAGCGCGCACCACGCAACCCAATGGAGGCAGCTGCCGCAGCTGCTCGCGCCCGCAAGAAGCGCATGGGTGCCAATGCTCCTGCACCTGCACCTGCACCTGCACCTGCACCTGCCCCAGCTCCGGCTCCTGCGCCCGCACCTGCGCCAGCGCCAGCGCCAGCTCCTTCACCTGCTCCTGCTCCTGCTCCTGCCCCATCGGGGTCATCCACACCGCGTCGCCGCCCGCGTGGAATGCCTGCCTCGTTGTTGGGTGACATCCGTGCCGGGACGACGCTCAAGAAGGTTTGTAGCTCTTCGCCATTCTGTGCCTGGATGAGTGGACGTCGTCGTTGTCGTCGTCGTGTCGTCCTGCTGATGACGTGGTGGTGTGTGATGTGTGCTGCCGTGTCGTCCTGACGTGCCCGCCTGTGTGTGTGTGTG
>Ga0213833_1001355_pt1 | contig 17807 bp, 2 predicted proteins | sample SWATP21_FD_160575 | JGI IMG/M metagenome (GOLD analysis project Ga0213833, IMG submission 160575) | Coastal seawater microbial communities from Marineland, Florida, United States - SWA TP2 #1 | ecosystem: Environmental > Aquatic > Marine > Coastal | place: USA: Florida | collected 2016-08-14
CACCACCACCACCGTTCGACCGCGTCGTTGACGATGCAACCCCTGCTGCACGGGTCTGGACCCGCCGCTCGGTGAGTCCCAGGGTAATGGCCGCCGCGATGTGGGGCAGCGCAGCGGTTGGGCGGCGAAAGGTCGGCGCCTGCAGGCCCAACAGCTCCACCCCGGCACTGGGACCCGACACCAGCACGCCCCCCGCCGTGCTTCCGCGTCGAGTGGCTTCCGCGGCGGAGGCAGGGGGGTGTGAGTACGACGCCGGCGCGTCGTGAGGCGCGTGTGGGGCAGAGGGCGGGGTGGCGCGTGAAGAGGGCGCGGACGGGGGCACACTGAGTTGCGCGTCGATGTTCACCAGTGCTGGCATGAGGGCAGTGGGTGACGGCGTGGATGCCATGGGGAGAGTAGTGGGGGAGACGTGCAATGCAGCCAGGGCTGGGCGGTGAACACGGTGATGTGGCGGCGGCGATGTCAGTCCAGATGACGCAGCGTCAGCGGAAGGATGCGACGATGCCGATGCCGATGGCGACGATGAAGCGGAGGGTGTTGATGATGATGATGCCGCCGCGGCAGCGGTGCTGGGCATCGCTGCATCACGGCCCACCATCACTGCTCCCTCCGACGTGATCACGACAGAAGGCGCAGCAAACGAGGTGGGTGGCGCCCCCACACCCTCATCACCACCACCGCCGCCACCACCACCACCACCTGAAGCTCCACTCGCCGCATGGCGCGGCATCGGCGTCATCAACAAGTCCCCACCAAACTGCAGCACACTGGCCCCAACTGGCGCCGGCACCACCGCCGCCGTCTGCTGCTGCTGCGTAGACGGCATGGAGGGTGACAGCGTCAGCACCGCGTCAGTGACACGTCCCGCACGGCGCCCACGTGCCGGTGCAATGGTGATCGACTCACGCGCCTGGACAGCCGCTTCCACCACGGCAATGGGCAGGGCTGCTGCAACCGTGCTGCTGCCGTTGTGGTGGTTGTGGTTAGGGTGGTTGCGGTTAGGGTGGATGGCGGCGGGGGTGGCCACGCCTTCGTGTCCAGCTGGGTACATGGTGCTCACATCGCCCGGCGGCAGGAACGTCAGCAGCGTTTGCATGCGGGACCCGTGGCGCGCTTGCAGCTGCACCACCACTGTGGAGGAGCGCGCGGCACCATCCGGACTGGGTCGACTGGGTCCTGCCGGGTACGCGGACAGGCGCGCAGCCACAACCGCTGGACCACCCGAAGGTGTGGCGCTGCTGGATGTCGACGGCGCATCGCGAAGGGCCCACGCCAGCGACACACCACCCCCACCCCCACTCCCACCCCTACCACCCTCCGCACCAGCCAGGGCATGATCCAGGGTCGCACCCGCACCACGTCTCGCCCGTGCCGGTGCCGGTGCCGGTGCCGGGGGTGCCACAAGAGTGAGCGCATCGCGGGCGTGCCGTGGTGTGGTGGCCTGCGCTGCTGCAGCGCCTGGCGCAGGTGCGGACGGCGCCACGACCGCCAAGCCACCTGTTAAGCGCGAGCCAGAGCGTCCGCCCACCAGCCACTGCGCGGAGGGAGTGTGGACAAGCATGGCGCCAGGTGACTTGAGGGTCACCCCCGGCAGTCTGCGGCGTCCGGCAGGGTGTTGTGGTTGTTGTGGTTGTTGTCCAGCACGAGGTAGGGCGGACAGCCACGCTGCACCGAGTCGAAGGTGTGCTTGTGCCGCGTGTGGTCCGGCTGCAATGGCAACGTACCCACCCTGGTGGCGCAATGAACGCGACGTCACACGCCCACCAGCGTCAGTGTCGCTGCGACCACCCGAGGCGGTGGAGCCGGCATTCGTTGTCTGCGTGTCACCGTCACTGCCACCACCACCACCACCACCCTCTGTCGTTACCGTGGCATTGGCATGGGCACGGCGATGGGTGTTCCAGTCACCACTGGACTTGGCAGGCGTGTGGAAGGCACCGGGCGACAAGAGAATGTGAGGCGTGGCGCCATGCTGGTCGTCATGAGAGACGGTGGACACGATGCGAACAAACGCGGGAGATGTGAAGGCGGTGGACGTGTGGGGAGACGCAGTGCTGTCAGCATCGTCACCATGCGCACGCGTGTCGTCACCGTTCGTGGATGACTCTTGTTGCATGTTGTCACCACCCGCGTCACCGCTGTTCACAGCAGCATGTCCATCGGAACCCACTGCAGCCGTGGTGCGTGCGGCACCACGAGTCACACGACTGTCCTCACCGCCACCAAGCGTCACGGTGTCGGCGCGTACATGCACAGAGCCAGCGTCTGCGGCGCGCGCAAGCGCTTGGGCACGCATGCCAGCAGCCCCTTGCTTCTTCGCGCTGCCTTGCCGTTGTTGTTGCTGCCGCTGCTGTGCGGTTGCGCGGGGCGTGCCAATGACCACAGAGCTGCTGTCCACGACCACTCGGGCACGACCAAACCCGTCCAAAATGCGCACGGCACCCGCATCACCAACAGACGCACAACCACCACCACCACCACCACCACCACCCACGCCAGTGGCAGCAGCCTCACTGGCACCCGTGTCACGCGTGGTGCGGTGTTGCGACATCGGCAACCCAGGTTGCAGCACGACATCACCACCGCCACGCGCGCCCTCGCCACCATGCAAAACGACACTCCCACCACGCCCCATGGCCGCACCGCCACCGGCCACCACCACATGACCCGCGTGGTGGCGGCGTGAACTGCCCGCCGTCAGCGACACGTCACCACCCGGCACGTTGCACCCCGCGCCGGCACCCGCCTCAATGTGCACGCCGCCCGCGGAAGCAGGCAACCTCGAGGGGGACACGGCAGGTGCTGTGGGGGTGGCGTACGGGGACATGGCCGGCGTGTGCGGGAGGGGCATGCAGGTTGCGGGGCGCTGGCGCGCGGCACTGCTGGCACCACTGCCACCGTCGCGATCACTTGAGGAGGTCCACCACCCGTCGTCACGCATGCCGCCAGCCGTGCCGGCACGCAGTACGATGGAACCACTCAGGCCCGCCGCAGCGCGCCCCGTTTGGAGCTCGATGTTGCCGGTGCTGCCGCCCTCGGCAGACACCGTGTCCGGCGTGGACACGCGCACGCGGCCGCTGGTGGTACACGGCGACGGGAGGACGCCGGGAGTGGCAGCGGTGGCCGCACCCGAGGAGATGGCTACGTCACCGCCGCGCTGCCAACCGCGACCGGCACGCAACAGCACGGAGCCGCCGACGAGGCCGCCAGAACTGGCGTCGACAGTGACATGGCCGCTGATTGGCGGCGGCGCAGCAGCCACGCTGGTTGCGACACGATCGCCCTCATCCACGTCCACATCCACATCCACGTCCACGTCCACGTCCACGGTAGCGTCATTGGCACTCGCGTCACCGTCACGCGCAGCACCACTACTAACGCCAGTGGTTGTAGGCGGCGTTTCCGTATCCACGGCGGCAAGGGCAGCATGGTTGATGGTGCTGTCGCCCGCACGGATGGTGACGTTGCCTGCCAGGGCCACGGCAACGTTGCGTGGGTTGGACGCAGCACCATCACTTGCCGATGATGATGCGGAGGATGAAGTGGTGGTGGCATCGCCGGTCGCGAGCACCACATGCCCAGTGGTGACAGCAGCAGGCACAGGCAGTGCGGTGTTGTCTCCAGCACCAGCACCACCAGCACCAATGTCACCACCAGCACCAGCCTCAGTTGTGCTCGGACTCGCAGCAGTGCCGACGTCACTGGCGTGGCGATCAGCGGACTGGATGACGATGCTACCCGATCGCATCACGCCACGCCCAGAGGCAACAACAACTGCACCGCCTTCGCCATGCGCATTGTCACCGCCAGCCACATGCACGTGCGCACCGCGGGACGGTGTTGCCCCATCAACCGGTGCGCCGACGCCCAACGCCCCAGCGACCAACGTCACCGACCCCGCACCGGCACGTGCGCCACCCTTCGCACTCGCACTCGCACTCGTACTGCCACCTGCACGTGCTCCTCCATTGTTCCCCGCTCCTGCACCTGCCTGGTTGGGCAGCGGCGGCGGTGCGACCACAGGCAGCAGCATGGAGCGCGCGAGGCGCGGCAGGTGGGGATGTGGCGTGGACGCCGCTGCGCCGGCGCCCACATCACCGGAGCCAATCCACACGTCGCCCGACGTGTGGCCGGCGGTGCCGGTGTGCAACGCCACCCGCCCCGACGTGCGCACGTTCGACGCTGACATGACGGCGACGCTGCCTGATGCCGTGTCACCCGCAGGGAGGGCGGCGTGCACGCCACCAGCAGCGGCACCCGAAGACGTGGAAGCAGCAGAAGCAGCAGGAGCTGAAGCAGACGCAGAAGCAGATGCCGGGGCGGTCGTGCGAACGATGTCGTTGACCGACGCTGCGCCGCTGGCGATGACAACACTTCCGCCACGTGACGCCACACCTACGCCAACGCCGGCTTGGACCACCACGTCACCACCCTGCGCAGCGTGGTCCGTGGTGACGCCCACGCCGATGGTGTGCTTGCGGGTGTCGCCTTCCTTGCCTAGCCCGTCTTGAGCTCCGCCGCTGTCTGCACTGCCTCCGTCGAGGGGGCGGTGGTCGATGCGTGGGGTGTGTGATGCGCCAGCGACGATGTGCACGCCGCCACCGGCGCCGCCGCCGACATTCGCACCGGCCACCACCCACACCTCACCACCCGCACCACCCGCACCACCACGTCCACCACGCGTGTTGGCGTCCACGTTGGACACACCCGCAGCCAACGTGATGTCACCCGCGACGCCACTGTGGTTCGCGCCACCCACCGCGCTCCCCGTGGCGAGCACAAGGCTGCCCGTGTAGGGCTGCGTTTGACCACGTCGGCCAACGGGCGTGTCGCCTTCGCCTTTGCCTTTGCCTTTGCCCCCTTCTGTGGACGGCGGCGACGGGGATGGGGATGGGGATGTGGATGGTGACGCCGGTGCAGCGGCCAGCAGTCCCAAGATGCTGCCGGTGGTGACAACCACGTCCCCTGACGAGGTGTCTGCCTCTCGCCGCGCCGGCGCCGAGCCAATGCGCACGCCGCCAGAGGAATGGTGTCCGACCCACGCCTTAGACGCTGGACGTACCCACCGCCGCACGCCACTTTGCTGCAGCACCCACGCCATGCTACCCATGCGGCGGCGCATCCGGTGGTGATCTTCTCCTGCATGCAACGTACCCCCTTCCTCACGTGTCGTCACGTCTTGAGCCTGCGGCGGCGACGACGCGGCGCCCGACAGCACCACAACACTGCCACCGACGCCCCCCGCGACACCCGCATGACCACCACGCAACCGCACATGGCCACCGAACGCCGCACCATGGCCATCACCTGCGCGCAGCGACATGTCACCACCCCGGAGCAGCGATGCAGCGGCCTCCATGGACGGCATGGACACGGGAGCTGGGTGTCCGTCAACTCCCATGTCGTCGGCACCGTTGTTGGCGGCTGTCTCAACCGTAGCACCGTCAGCCGCAGCATCGACATGGTCGTCATTGCCATCGTCATCGCCATCATCACCATCATCATCATCTTCTTCACCACCATCATCACTGCGGCGTTGCTGCCGTGCGGTTGCCGTCACCACGGCTTCCCACACTGCGCGGGCTCCCGCAGCACTGGCATGGACGTCACCCGCTGCCAACACGACCGCACCACCGGTCAAGCCGGCGGTCGGCGTGTGTGCTGGAAGCAGCGCAGCCAACGAGAGTGTGTGGTGGTGAATGCGGGACACGCCAGCCTGGACCACCACGCGACCCGCGACACCTTGTGTATCCCCAGCGCGTTGCACAGAGCCAGAGCGCAGTGCCACAGCGCCAGTGGCGCCACACACCATGGTGTGGCTGTCGGATCCATCCAGCGTCTCCTTCTTCTTCACCGCACTGCCTGCACTTGGCCCTGCACTGTCCCTACCGCTGTGACTGAGCAACGGCGCAGACGCCAGGGTCATGCCGCCAGTTTCCACTGGTGTCGCCATCACGTCACCAGGTCCCCCCTGCCCGGCGCCAACACGACCTGTGACGATGCTCACTTCGCCGCCTCGCCAAGACCCCACGCCACCTGCAACACGCACGCCACCACCAGCGCCACGAGGCACGGTGGTGTCGCCACCAGAGACCGCCACACTGCCGCCACGCGCCACCGCTGCTGTGCGTGTGGCGGCTAGGCGGTGAAAGGTGGACGAGTCAGGGGCGCGCACCACATCACCTGCGCGCAGTGACACACCGGCTCCCGTCGTCGGCACAGTTTGGTGGGCACCACCATCATCACCAACACCACCCGCCGCCGTCGCAGCAGTAGCACCAGCACCAGCACCAGCACCGGTGCCGTGTCCGTCCCCACCCGCATGCACCGGAGTTGCAGCGGGTGTGAGGGCCGACGCACCTGCATGGACGCTCACATCACCAGCACGACCGTGCGCCGCGTTGCCAGACATCACACGCACGTCGCCCGACGAGGCGTGCGCGGGTGCAGACACCAGCGTGACACGACCCGACTGCGCGCCGAACACACGCCGTGCTGCGCCCGAGGCGATCACCACGGCGCCTGACGCCGTGTGCGGCTGCGTGGCGCCGCCGCCACGCAGGTACGCCGTGCCGGGTCGAGAACCACCTGAGCCCGCCAACAGTGTGAGGTTGCCCGAGTAGCACGCACCGGACGCACCACCACGGCTTGGGTCGCGGCAGGAGCCGGCGCGAAGTTTCACGGAACCCGCAGCCATCGCCGGCACTCCTGGCGCAGCAGCAGCAGCAGCAGCAGCGGCAGCAGCAGCGGCAGCAGTAGTGTCGGTCGGTGTTGAGTCTGCCGTGGGGGCTGGCGTGGTGTCACTTGCGTCAACGGCGTCGCCCGGTGGTTCTGCCCTGGGGAGTGCCACGCCGTCACCACCAGTGATGGTCACGCTACCTGCCACCCCACCATGGCTGTCGCCCGACCCCAGTGACACTGCGCCAGAGCGTGTGGACTGGAATGCAGTGCCCGAGGACACCACCAGGTTGCCCGACGCGATGTCATCCGCAACGTCCCCACCACCGAGCGACGTCGGAGAGGGTGACACATGGATGGTGTTGAGCCGCCCAACACTTGCAGTCGTCACGGTTACGGCACCACTGCTCCCATCCACCGCCATGTCTCCTGCACCGATGCCACCACTACTCGACGTGCCACGCCCTTTCCCCACCCCGAACCACGTGCCTCCACTGGCGATGGTCACGTCACCACCCCGTGTCACACCTGCACCTCCCCGCATCACGGCGGCTCCGCCGGCACTCGATGTGTTCAACCACGTGTCAGGCGTCGTCGCAGTGGCTGGCAGGAAGCCACTGCCACCTGCCAGCAACAACGTGCCACCCACAGACCCCGTAAAGGGGCCAGTCATGTCATCCATTGGGATGGGTGACACTGCGCCACCTTCCACGGTCACACGACCACCGACCAAGCCGTGTGTCAAGGAACCGGCTGCGACACGCACATCGCCCACAACACACTGATGTTGCTGTTGGAGTTGCTGTTGTTGTTGGCGTGGCTGCGCTGGTTCACGTTGACTCGCAGAAGCTGTGACGCTTCCGGGGCTCTTCAAATCGAACGGTGGAGAGCATGTGACATCTCCCGTCGTGACAACCGTGTTGCCGGACGCCACATGTCCCACTCCAGGCGCTGACACATCACCCGATCCAAGCGACACAACCCCCGATGTGCGGGCGTGTGTGGGTACAGATTGGTGCAACTTGGACAGCGCATGTTCCGTGGCGCGACTGGCGCTTCGCTGCGCTGCCGAGGAAGGAGAGGCAGCCGTTGCTATGGAGGAGGAACTTTCAGGAAGCGCAGCGGCGATGTGATCGCCGGAGCCTGAAAAAGCAAAAGAAAACACGAGAGTGGAATCACAACATACAGCACCCAGAATGTCATCATGCCAACGCACATGGTGCACACCCCGAGAGACACACAACACGATACAGCAACGTCAAACTCCCACCAACATGCACCATCAACATGGACTGGACTGGTACACACAGCGCCCGGCAAGTAACCACCAAACAAACGTACGCAGGATGAGTGGGCCACTCGCCGCTACGACTGCAGGCGCAGGCGTTGATGCGTTGCCACCACGACCAGTGTTGCGGTACATGTGAGGTGCCACCAATGACGCCTCCACAAGCTCCACCAGGGTTTCGTGTGAAGGCGACGGCGAACCTGTGATGATGCGCACCGCCCCGCCTGACACATGAGGTACCGAAACCGTGTCCGAGTTGTGCAACGCAGACGCGGCATCGTCAACATCAGCAGCGTCAGCGGCATCAACACCAACATCGCGAGCCACCGTCGCATCTGCAATCGACGGGTGACGAATGGTTGCCGCGCCCACGGTGACCACTCCACCAGCATGACGTGAGGAGTGATGCAACATGGCTTTTGTGGACAGTGTGGTGTTGAGACCACCACCGGCAAGTTTCACTGCGCCACCGGATGTATCATGCACCCCAGCTGCGGCACCCATCAAGGCAGCGTTGACCGTCTCGAGACTGGCAGTGTCCACCAGCGTGTCACCAGCAGCCATGACCACTGCACCACCGGCAGCAGCACTCTCGGCACGCGATGCAGCACTTGCAGCGCCAGCGACAGTGGCATCCACACCACTGCCACTCGCGGACGACTCGCAGTCGTCACTGGCACACGGTTTGGCAGGGCGATGCGTGGGTGTCAACTGTGCGCGACCTGTACCCGCTTGGAACACAACGTCACCCGCAACACCCGTGGCTGTGTCACCAGTGCGTATCACCACACGCCCCGTGTCAACGCGAGCCGCAGCACCGTTACTACTGCCGTCACGGCGTGGGTGTTTGGCACCACGGTCACTACCGCCCTTGCGGGTCACAGCCTCAACACCCCCGGTCTGGAACACCATGTCCCCCGTACTGCGCCGTGGATGTGCGACGAACTCACCTGCGCCTGCCTCGGGAAGCGATGCAGTGCGCACCACGACGGCGCCTGAAGCGGCGGCGCCCACGCCAGACACCATCAACACCGCACCACCGCGCCCCGTGTGACTGTTGCCACCCGACACGAGTGTGCTGCCGCCCACACTGCCGCCGGTGCTGGGGGTTGGTGGTGGGGCGCGCGTGTTGTGCGCGTCGGGGCGCAGCATGGACTCGAGCAGGTGCAACGACGTGTCACGTGCCGCGTCTGCGTGTGGCGTTTGGTGGGTGACGTGTCCCGCCGACAGCACCAGATGACCACCACCACCACCACCACCACCACCACCACTTGTTGTGGGCGTGACACTGCCATCCTGGCCCACAACACCTTCCTCGCGTTCGGGCGCCGCGACAAACGCACCAGCGGCCACGATAACGTGCCCTGCCAGTCGCGGGTGTGTGTCGGACGCAACACCTGGCACCGTATGTCCGGCTTGAATGGACACTCCGCCCGAGGTGCCACCCACGGATATCCCAGATGCCACACGCACGTCGCCACTCCCCGCAGCGCCTGCCACACCCGAGGCAACGTCCACGCTCCCTGAAGATCCACCGCCTGCAGTGGAGGAGCCATGGGAGCCATCCCCATCGACATCCACGGCTGTCGGGGTTGAGTTGTCTGTGTCCGCGTTGAAAGGCATCATGTCACCCGACGCCACAACAACAGCGCCAGACTGTTGCCGCCTGTGCGACCCTTTTGCCACGCAATGCTGCAAAGCCGACGAGGTGTTGGTTTCGGAACCTCGCGCCATCACCCGGCACACACCAGCGCTGACCACATGCACCGTGCCTCCGGACAACGACCCAGCTCCTGAAGCGACCCAAACATCGCCACCAGTGCCACCACCCTCGTTGTCACTGGCGGTGGTGTTGTTGCTGTCGCTGCTGTTGTTGCCATGATTCTGGTGCGGCAGCGCAGAACCACCTGCTAGGAGCACGTCGCCACCAGCAAACCCGGAGGTGTGGGCAGTCGCGTGCGGGGTGTGAGGCGTGGTGTCGCCCGCCGTGAGGTGTAGTGCGCCACCGACGGAAGTTGCACGGGAGGTGCCCACTGACACACGAATGTCGCCCGCAGCAGAGGATGCATCTCCCGAAGCTGGGGAGCACCACACGCGCAAAGCGCATGGCACCGCACCACATACCAACACATGTCACATCGACGGTGGGATGGGTGTCACCACGGTGGCACAAACAGACAGAGCGAACACGTCAGCGAAAGGAGCACACGACTCGACAGTCACAGCGTACACCTTGCACACCGCACTTCGAATACTACACGCGTTCACATACGCACACTGCTTCACACAATTCACAGCCACAGCCAAGGCCATGACACCGGCACCGGCACACACACCGCAGAACATGGCGCCGCACGTACCTAAAACAACTTCACCCGACTGACCACCTGTGGTGGTCGCAGACGCAGACGCAACTCGAACATCACCACTCACCAGGCGTGTGTCCGCGGCGGTGACACCCCCTGACCCCGACTCAATCGTGACACTGCCACCCACGGCCACCGCGGCATACTCTTGCGCACCACCATCCCCACCCTTCTTCGCTGCACTAGCAGCACCAGCACCGGTCTTGCGAGCCTTGTCGGCGCCACGATGTCGTGCTCGGTGCCCACCAGCACCAGCTGCCGCAGCCGCCGCCTGCTGCACAGCGCCACCTCGGATGGAGACGCCGCCAGCGCGACCCACTACGAGCGGGGTAGGTATCACACCTGCTGCTGCCCGAGTGGGACGGAGTGGCAGCACAGTGGCACCACCCTCCAACACCACACTGCCTGCTGCAGACGTCGAGTCACGTGTCGAGCTGCCGACCGTCGCTGTGTCAGTAGCATCCGCCCCCACAGCATCAGCAGCTGTTGTGGCACCGTTGTCCTCATTCACGGCGTCACGACGTGCACCCGTGTCAGAGGTGTGGTGCTGCTCCACAACACCCCGCGATGCGCCGGCCACCAACCGAATGGATCCCGCGCCACCGGCAGCACTGCTGCCAGTGGACACCACCACGTCACCAGTCGGGCCACCTCGTACGTGCGTGCTGTTCCCCGTGCCCACGCGCACACCACCCGTGGCACCTGCCACGTGATGCACAGAGCTGGTGCGCATGGACACATGTCCGCTGGCAGCGCCTGGGGTGCAGCTGTGCGACGCTTGTTGCTTGAGGTGATGAAGGGCTCGACTCGTGTTGCCGGTGGTCACAAACGGGGGCAAGCCACCACCATCGCTCAACCCAATAGGCACCTGCGTGGTGTCGGACACTGCGCCGCCAGCAGCAGCAGCACCACCACCACCGATGCATGCACCCGCAACGATGTCGACACTCCCGCCACCGGCGACACCCGAACCACCGTGGACACGCACGGTCCCACCTCGACCGACCGGTGGTGTAACGGCGCCGACGGCAGCACCGCCTTCGTTGCCGTGGTTGTCGGCGCCACCCGTCGTCACCTCATCGTCGCCGCTCCCGCCACAGCTGCCCACGTATTCACAAGCGCGCCTGGCGCCCCATGCGTTACCCCCAGCCAGCACCACCTCTGCCCCCGATGCACGATCCGCCGACAAGGTGTCGCCGCCACGCACTGCCACCGTGCCGGGTGTGCCCCACGCAGAGTCACCGGACTGTACTGCCACGGCGCCCGATGACGCCACCGCGTGGCCCGACGAGATGCCCACGCCACCAGACGCAACGCGGGGTGTGGTGGCGACAACAGCCGCCAGCGTAGACGCAGCGTCTTGCGCTGCCGCCGTCGCTTTTGCCACCGCTCCCTTGTGCAGGACGGCACGTGCACTGCCAGTGGCTTGGGCTGCGGCGGTGGCTGCACGAGCTGCGGCGGTGGCGGACGCATCGCGAGCCAGCCCCCATGCAACGGGGGTGAAACCGGGTGCCGCGGCCGTGGACATGTGAGCTCCACCTGTGACCGCCACCGCCGCCGTGTGGTCAGCGTCAGCGTCAGCGTCAACGTCAGCGTCAGAGGCAGCGGCAGCGGCAGCGGCAGCGGAAGCGTGTTGAGGAAGAGGCGCACCGCCATCGGCTGCGGCTGTCGAGGACGGCATCATCACGCCGCCGGACACGATGTGGATGGTGCCACCGTCACCACGTTCCTGCTGCACCGCGGTCGCCACAACAGGTCCAGACCCCACACCTGCCGCGATGATGACGTCGCCACCCGGCACAGCGACGTCCAACACACTTGCGCAGGTGTGCGTGGTGGCTGGTGTCGCATCCGACTCACCCAACGGCGTGCCACTGTCGGCACGTGTACGTTGGCCGGCTGGCGCGGTGGCGCTCGCAGCCTGGATGACGACTGCACCCGCGGACGTGTGCGAGCTGCCCTGGACCACAACACCGGAGCCAGCCGCGGCACAGGTGCCACCACTGGCCACCACCACATCTCCTGCGCCGTGCATACCACCCGTCGCCGCGCCAGTCGTTGTGACACCCAGCACGTCGCCGGAAGTGATCGCCACGCGCCCGGTTGTGTGGGTATGATCCACGGCGTCATGCGAGGCGCCACTCTTCTTCGTGTTGTCGCGACGCCCACCCCGCGGCGTCGAACGTGATGTCGCAGCAGCACCAGCACCACGGCGTTGTGACGGTGAAGTTGGCGCTGCGTGTGGACTGTTGCCCACGTCACCGCCGGTCGTGCCATGTCCAACGAGTGCCTGCATGGCACGCACACGATGGGCAGCAACCCGCTGTGCCGCACCCGCCGCACCTTCTGCTTCTTGTTCAACGCTGGGTGTGGTACCGCCCACGTTGCCAGAGCCCAGGGTGACATCACCCGACGCAGTGATGGTGCCGGGCACTGTCCCTTGTTGCTGCTGCATGGCGTCTGCAGATGCGGGTGTGGTTGGCTTCATCACAGGTGCAGACGTGAGCGTCAAGGAACCCGAACGTCTCGGCACTGGTGCCACGCGCTTGTGTGGAGCACGGTGTGCACGGTGACGCTGTTGCTGTTGCTGTTGTTGTTGCTGGTGCTGGGAAGTGGCTTGTGAGGCGTCGTTCCCATCGACAGTGGTGGCATCACCCTGTGGTGCTCCCTGTATCGCAAGTCCGGTGCGCACTACAACATCTCCTCCATGCACCACGCCGTGCCCGCCCTGAATGACCACCCGGCCACCTCGCCCTTCCTGTGGTACACGGTGTCCCATGCTGCTGTCGCCCTCTGCCGGTGCACTGTCCTGCCCCACGTCGACGTCCATGTCCATGTCGACGTCGACGTCGAGCGGTCGACTGCCGTGCCAGACGCTGCTCCCACCAGCGATGACCACTTCACCTGCCCGGCCATCCGCGGCATGATGCCCACCCCGCACCAACACACGCGACACACTCGCAGACGTCGCCACCGCGTCACCAGCCTGGACGATCACACCACCCACCACTCCGGAGCTGTCCCCGGTGCGCACGTGCACACCCCCACTTGCTACTGGCACTCCCAACTGCACAAGCTCCGCAGCATTCAACCGACGCCCTGCTGCTGATGCGGATGCCGATGCGGATGCGGATGCGGATGCTGGTGCCGATGCCGATGCCTCGCTGGCGGCACGACGTGTGCGCTGCCCAGCCTTTTGCTTTCGCTTGGCAGCGGCGGCAGTGATGCCACCCACACCAGACGCCCCAGTCGAACCAGGCGCAGTTGCACCGGGTGCCGCTACCGACGCACTTGTCCAAATGCGGACTTCCGAGGCCCCGAGGCCTGCGCCGCTGCCTATGTCGACGCTGCCACCCGCCACTGCGCCGGCGCCGCCACCAATGGCTACGTCACCACCGTAACCAGCAGTGGCAGCAGCCACTGCTGGTGCAGTTGCAGCCGCAGCAGCAGGAGTCGAGCTGTGGTCACCAGCAGCCACCGCATCGGAGCCACGTTTGGTGGGGGTGGTGCGGGTTGCATCGGCGCGTGCAGACACGACATTGAGACCCGACACCAACGCATCCCCGCCACGCAACCTTACACCACCACCCTGCATGGTGTGGTCAAGGTGGCGTGCGCGGGTGTCGCCACCAGCAATGACGACCTCGCCACAATGCGTCGGGGCACCGTCAATATCCGAGCCATCCGACGCGGCAGGCGCGCTTGGTGATGCCACACACGCGCCAGCTGCCACCTTGACATCGCCACTGACACCACTGCCACTCGGCGTCGTCACATCACCCGATTGGAGTGTCACATCACCGGATCGTGAGGTGCCTGAAGCCAGCACCATGGTGTCGACACCACGCGCCACTGACACGGAACCTGTTTGCATGGTTAGGGCACCAGACAATGCGGTGGTAGCCAAGGCGCCACCAGCATTGGCGGCGACAACACCGTCGCTGTCCGACACATGGACAGGGCTCGACGCCACCACTGTGTCACCTGATCGAGCAGTGACGGCATGGTGGACGGCGCCATCCATACCAGTACCATCAGCGCCGCCGACGTGCCTTGCATGCATCGCGGGGCCAGACATGACAACCACAGCACCGCCAGCTTCACCACCGGCGCCGCCAGACACCACCACGTCACCTCCGACACTCAGGGCCGAATCGCCACCAGCGATGGACACAACGCCGCCAGCGGTAGCTGCGGCAGCAGCACGCATGGCCACACTGTCGTTGTGTGCCGCAGCGTCAAAGGTGCTCCCTCCGGCTCCACCACTCACCACAATGGACCCGCCTGTCCCAGTGGCAGATGTACCAGCTTCCACAAACACGGTGCCGACACCCAAGGAGGCGTCACCAGAGCGCAGCCACACGTCACCAGACGACGCGTTGTGATGACCGTATGCTGCACCGGATGCCAGCGTCACACTGCCTGAGCCAGACCCGGTGGCACCATCATTCACCGTGTTCAACATGGTTGCACCCTCGCCTGCAACAACTGTCGGGTCATGGTCACGGGAGGCCACAACAACTGCGCCAGACCGATGGTGCGTGGAGCCAGATGCGCCCGACGTCAACACCGCACGACCACCAGTGCCGGCTGTGGCTTGTCCACCGGACAACAGGATGTCACCGCCCACGTGTACACAACTGTTCGCATGAATGCAGCGTAGGCGACGCCAGGAGTCCCACACACACACACACACACACCATTGCATATGACATGGCGACACACAGCACACAGACAATATCACATGGTGAGCAAAGGCGCTCATAACATGCAGGTGGCACCTCGCCAGCACAACATTGAAAGGCGCACAACGTACTCTGTGCAGTGTCCACCTGCACCACCTTCCGCCGCATCATCCACAGCCATGTCCACGTCTCCACCAGACATCACCAACGGTGCGCCACGCACTCGCTGTGGCGTGGTGACCGTGGTCACACCACGGCGAGACTTGGCTTTCACGCGGTCCAACGCACTCCGCGAAGTCGACGCAGCGCCAGCACTTGCTGTCGCCGCATCGGTGACGACATGCACCGTGCCGGGCTGCACCACAATGCTACCGGACGGCGCCACAACATCACCACTGCCCTGGTCCGCGTCCACATTGGTTGCGCCGCGGCCAGCCCGTCCAGAAGCAGTCGTGGTGGTGCGGGTGGTGTGTGACAATGCAGTGCTGGAGCCGGTGCGCACCATCAACTCACCGGATGTGCCGTTCGTCGCACCGGCGGCGCCTGTGGACACCACCATCACGCCAGAGGACGAAGCATTGGCAGTGGTCACCACCACACGACCAGACGTTGCTGACGTGCCAGAGGCGACGCCACTGCCACTGCCACTGCCACTGCCACTGCTACTGCTTGCATCAGCCGCAGTCGCAGTCTGCGACGATGGCGCGGACGGCGTGCCGCTGGCGATCACGACGTCGCCACCACAACCCCCACCGCTGCCACCTTGAATCATCACCGGCCCCGCCCGACTCGAACACGTGGTGGATGTGGACGGCCGTGTGGATGCGCAAGCAGTGGCGGAAGGTGTTGCGGGTGTCGCGGGTGCTGGCGTGGCAGCCGACGGCGGTGGTGCGCCATCCATCAGTCCCACCACCGTCGGGCACGTTGCCGCACGCTTTGTCACCGCACCAGTCCCTGAGCCTGCGGCTGCTGCCACTGCAGCACCCACATCCACATCCACATCCACATCCACTACTGCTTCTGCCGCCGCCCCCGCAGCGCCTGTCGCTGTGGCCACGGTGCCGACACTGCCACCCACAATCGACACGCGGGCGCCAGCGGTGGGAGTGGCGACACCTTCGCCCCCTGCCTCGCACGGCACAACCGCACTGGCGCCCGCCGCCACCAACACATGCCCGGCGACCCCTGCATCGCCGCTGACAAGCGACACACTGCCGCTGGCTGTGGCGGCGGTGGCGCTGGCGCTGGCGGTGCCACCACCCCGGCGGGCCCGGATGTGATGGTGCGGCAAAAACGTGGCTGCCACGGGTGGCATCGACGCTGTGGCCAGGTGCAAGCCGCCACTGCGCAACCCCTGGTGCGCAGGGTCGCCACTCGCCGTGTGCGACACGCACGTGGCAGACGCAGCAGCATCGGGGGCGTCGCGGGGCGCGTCGTTGCCCAGACGAACCACACCGCCGGTGACCACAGACACACCGCCGCCGGTGCTGGTTACAGTCACAACACCGACACCTGTACGGGGGCCGGTGCCACCACCCTCCCCCTCCTCCTCCTCCTCCCCCTCCTCCTCGGCATCCGAGTGCTGCACAACATGCCGTGCACCCACCAGCGCAATCGTGGCACCTTCCATGTGAGGCAGCGAGGCCAGGCCTGACACGTCAGCCCTGCCGTCACCACCCGCACGCCCACCGCCGTCATGATCACGCTTCGACGCCGCCGCCGCCGCCGCCGCTGCCCCGTCGTTGTTCGGTGACACCGCCGCCAGCGCACCGGAGTGGAGGAGCGTGTCACCCGCGGACAGACGGTACTCCGCCTGCCCAAACGCGTTGGCGTCTTGCGCCGACAGCATCGACACCGGCGACGCCGCCACCCAGCCAGCGGACAGCGTGACATTGCCACCACGGTCTTCCACCACGTCACGCGGCGGCGCGCCACCACCCCCGTGACTGGTGCCGCTGCCACCGTTGCCACTGCTGCCACCACTGTCACCACTGCCACCACCACCTCCTCGGTGGCCAGCTCCTCGAGCTCGAGGAGGTGGTGGGGTGCGGGGTGGGGAGTGGGGGTGTGCGGACACGCGCAGTTGGGCAGCCGCATGCAGCCCCACGCCCGTGCTGGCCAAAGTGGTGCCGACCCGCACGTCCACGTTGCCGGCACGCGCGCCCTGTGCGCCACCCACCACCCTCCCCGACGCCACCACCACGCCACCAGAGTACGCACCGGCACCAGCCGCGGCGCCGGTGGCGACCACCACATCCCCGGTCGCCACGGTGTCGCGCCGATCATCCGCGACCACGGCACCACGCACGCGTTCGTCGTGTGTGTGTGTGTATGCACGCCCGGCACCTCGGCCGGTTTTGTCCACTGCTTCTTTTCCTTCTTCTTCTTCTCCTCCTCCTCCTCCTCCTCCTTTTCCTTCTTGGTGGAGAGGGAGAAACGGCCCCACATGCGACGACTCGACGCGCACGGTACCGCTTTCCACACGCCCCGTGCATGCCACCAGCACCGAGGTGGGGCTGGGTGTCGCCCACAGCACCGGGTCGTCGGCGCGGCAGAGTGCCGCCGCATCGGGCACGCCACCACCGCCGTACCCCGACCGAATGGTGACGTCGCCGCCGCGAGTGGTGCCGTGACCACCCCAGACCCGCACGGCGCCGCCCACTGCGACAGGCGTTGTGGTGGCACCACCATCGCCGCCGCCGGCACGACCAGCGGCTCCAGCACCACGGCCACCCACTGGCACAGAGGGGGAAGAGGCAGAGGCGGAGGCGGAGGCGGAAGCGGGGACGT
>Ga0213833_1001356_pt1 | contig 17793 bp, 12 predicted proteins | sample SWATP21_FD_160575 | JGI IMG/M metagenome (GOLD analysis project Ga0213833, IMG submission 160575) | Coastal seawater microbial communities from Marineland, Florida, United States - SWA TP2 #1 | ecosystem: Environmental > Aquatic > Marine > Coastal | place: USA: Florida | collected 2016-08-14
CCCCCCAATCTCTCTCTATCTCCGCCAAGTGTTGGTGGTGACGCCGTGTGTGCATGTGTTGTTGTGATGTACTGTATCGCTGGGTGCGCTGACTTTTCTCGGGTGGGTTGTGGTACGCCCCACCACAGAGTCGATTTTGTCCGCGTCGTTCGAGGACCTGATGCAAGACAGCCTTCGTCTTGGAGAGCAGCAAGTCGTGGTGAACGTGTTGGAGAAGCTCGTGGGATCGCCGCAGCTGCACCTGGTGCGGGACCAGCGCGGCACTCGAAAAGGATTTGACGACGCTATCTACAACACTCACACTTTCATGGCCCTCACCAACCGAGACTTCCGTACAAGGATGGTGCCAGTGACGGTGCGATGATGGGGCAACAGGCCGCAGGCGCCGACTCAAGTGTGCTGGCTTGTGTGCTTGTCTGCGTGCGGCGAGAAGCACGTGCGAGAAGCGTGGGCGAGTAGCGTGGGAGAGAAGCGTGTGTTGTGTCGGATTAGAGTAAAGCAGCTTGTTGGAACTACTACTGTTCTTGCCACGCCGCACACGTCTCTCCTCTCTTACCCCCCTCTGAACGAACGCGCCACAGCAGACAGACCCATGCAATACGGTCTGCACCCAGCACTCCCACTTGGGGGAGTGCTTGTGGCGTGGCGCTGCCAACAACCACGCACGGCACGCCATTAGTCTAATGGCCCTTGTGGCCTCGGCGAGTCGGGTTTCGGACGCGGCTGCGACGCTCGTGGATGTCCTTGTGGGCCGGTCGCACACGGTCCAGGTGCTGGGCGGGGTACTTCGAGTAGAACAGGGGTGCCGGGCGAAGTCCCAGCTCACGCAGGATGATGCTGTACACACACACACACGCACACACACACACACACACACCACGACACATGGCCCATACAACGCACCAAAAACAAAACCAGGCATGGACGCAGCACGAGTGAGCTCGCTCCAACACGGCACGAAGAGAGGGACAGGCATGCATGCGTACCGGTAGTTGTTGTAGTCTTTTCGCATCATGTACTGCAGCAGCTTCCGTCGTCGCACCAAATATCGCTCCAAGGCACGTTTGGCATGTTTGTCGTGGGGATGTTCCACCATATGTGCGGTCATGTACTTGATGTGCTCCGTCAGGATGGCAACTGCAACAGGTGGCCAAACAAGGTCACGTCGGGGGTGAGGATAACAGCAACAGCAAGACAGAGACACCAAACACCAACAGAACAACCAATACAATCAACGGGTGTATGCAGCACTTCACAGTACTGACGACCATGTGCATTCAGGCAGCACATGGTCGAGGTGGGGAGTGGTGGTGGTGGGACGAACAAACTCACCTTGCACGCGGGATGACCCTGTATCAAACTCGGCCAACTTAAACTTATCCACGACTTGCTTCAGACGGAATCGGCGTGACTCAGCAACACCAGCTGTGTGCGTGCTCAACGCACGCTTCACAGCCTCCGAGCAGCCTGCAATCTCTTCCTCGGTGATGCCGTACAGATAGCCATGGTCCTCCACTCTCTTCATGGGCGGACCCTCCATGCGGAACAGGGATAGCTCATGGAAGGTGGGCTCACGACCAAAAATGTGTGCCACATCTTCTTTAAGCACGTCCTGCTCGACGGTCTGCTTTTGCTTCGACGTACGGTCACACATGGCAGACGTGGCGGCGGCTTCTTCAGGCGACATGGTGTCGCGCACAACCATGGAGGTGCTGATGCTGCGGCAAGCAGTCGTCATTGGCAGGCGCACTGGCGCAGCCAAGCCACTACCACGCGAACAAGCCCGGAGACTGCCCACAAGCGCACGCCGAAGAGCCATGGCAGCGGATGACGCGTCGACGACTTGTAGGGTCACTGGCTGGGCGCAGCCGTGCAGTTGTTGCCAAACACTTGTTGGGATGAACTCAGCATATGTGTGTATTAGTTATGATCTTACACACAACACATGCACACGCGCGCACCTTGCGAGCTGGAGGTGCGCGGACATAACAACGTGCAGCTACGACGCTCACGGGTACTTGCCATTCGCGGGACCAGCACCGCGGAACTCTCCACCAGCGTTGCCTTGGCCCCACGCAGCTGGGGTGGTGATGCCAGTGGGCAGCTGCTGCGGGTCGGCGGCCATCAACATTTGGTTGGGGGGCTGCTGTCCCATCATGGTGTTCTCGTACATCACGTTCGCAGTGTCCACTTGCACCATCTGCACGTTCTGACCGCCGTTCATCATCATCATGGCATCTTGCTCCTCCTTTTCTTGGGCTCGGCGACGTTCCATTCGCACAAGAGTGTCGTACTTCTTGCCCTGCAACACCAACAAATACACGAGCGCAAGCAAGGTGTGAGTCCGACCGTGCAACAACGACGCAAAAACGAAAAACGACAACCAACGCACCCAAGGGCGACGGGGGAAACGCTTGTAGCCAATCATGCACGCAGGGCAGCCCAAGCAGCACATGAGCCACGCAAGAACATTCCAAGCACCAATGGACCAGTAGAACGCGCTCATCACATCGCAGCAAATGGCTTCCTTGAACTCGACGAAGTCGGTGTTCAACTCCGTGCACGTCAGCACCGAGTTGACGTTCTCAATAAAGTTCGAACCAGACACGCCAAGGCGCTCGGCACCGCGGACAACATCACCACGGATGCGGGGACGCATGACGAAGCTGCCGCCGTCCATGCCATCCAACGTCTCGTTGACCTGCTCCGCGGGAATGTCCGCGAAGTTCACCTTGACGTCCGTCAGCACCGAGTTCCACACGCCAGTGGTGCCATCGCAGGAGCCCAACAGCTGTTCGAACAGAAGCGGCACATTCATCTGGGTGTAGGCCGAGTTGCCGAGGGAGATGTTGCACGCCATGGGGTCGGTCAAAGACACCGAGCCGAGCGAGTCGCAGACGCTGCTGACCGTGCTGGCTTGGGCAATGATCTGGTACCCCACGTTGGCGCCGCCGCGGCAAATGTCACCACCGGCGATGACGAGCATGATGGGCAGGAACGTGAACAGGAACGTGAGCGGAATGCAAAAGCACAGGCAGCAGCCCTGCAGGCACATGGGCACGCGCTGGCACTTGCTCTTCTTCGGGCAGCACACCAACGCGCCGAGCAGGCCAAGCAGCGCGATTATGCCGGGGACGATGAAGGGCAGTCCAGTGGCCTGCTCACGCGTGAGCGGGATGGAGGCCGGCAGGTCGATCTCAAAGCTGTCCATGACATCGCTCAACGGCTCTCGGTTCACAAAGTCCACCTCATTGTTGATGCAGGTGGTGGTGAGGCAGAGCTCGTCGTTGGCGTAGTCGTTGCCGTTGATGTCCTTGAACACACGGTAGGCGAGAGGATCGTCCGGCTGCACGGTGGCCGTGTCCATGAGGCTCATGATGAAGTAGTACGGGCCATTGTCAAAGTACTTGTCCTGCGACAACACGTCCAGCTTGGGAATGATGTCATCGCCCAACTTGTCGAGGTCGGCTGTGAGGGTGAGGTTGGAGGACGAGGACATCACGCTGTCCAACCGTGCCTGTTGCGCCTCGAGGAAACCCGTGATGTTCTTGGCGGCGTTGATCACGACGCGGTACGTCCCGACAATGCCGTCCGCTGCGAAGGCAGCGTCCAGGCGGTCGCGCGCCAGGTCTGCGAAAATGGGGGGGAGGGAGTAGTACAAAAACTCCTTAAGCGCATCCAGCACGTCCACAAAGGCCGTCGTTTGGTCGCCAATGTCCTCCAGGTCCTTCACGGTGCTGTTCAACATGTCCAACTGGCCCTGTACCTTAGACGGATCGGGCACGTCGCGGGTGCTGTCGACTACCGTGTCCCATGTGTTGTTCATAGACACAACATTATCTGTGATGTCCGAAGTCCGGCTTGTTGCATCGTTCAACTGCTGACGCGCGTCGTCGAGGTCAACACCTTGCATGTCATCCAAGAGTGACAAGATGTCCTCCTTCGTCTTCGTGAGGTTTGAAGTCCCCAACTTGTCGTTCATGGAGCTCAACCCGGACTGAAGGGTGGTGCTGTTAAACGAAGGCAGGCTGTACTTGTTCAACAACTCGCGCAACATCGTGTAAAGGGTCGCTTCGAACAGGCAGTACCTCCCAGCGCCACATTCGTTCGGCACCGTGCCAGTGCATGTCGCAAAGGTGTCGGAGCACTGCTTGCGGCCAAATACGCACGTGCCAGTGGTGCAGTCAGAGTCAACAGCGCAATCGGCGCCGTTTGCGCAGCGTCCGCTGTAAAACACAGTGAGACTGGTGTTCACCACATCAATGAACGACAACAGCTGGGTGCGATTGCCACCGAAGGTTCGAAGCGACGTCAGCGTGGTCGGATCGGGGTCCAAGTTGGTGGCATTCAACTCCAATTGCACCTCGTCCAACATGGCGACGGTGTTGTTGATTTTAAACGTAGTGTCCAGCGCGAGCGTCTGGTTGCGCACGGTGAGGAAGGTGCTTCGCGCGTTGGTTCGAACGCCGAGGAAGTCATTGCCCATCGTGTTCAGGTCGTCGAACTGGCCCGAGAGCGAATCGGAGTAGTTCTTTACCGTCACAATACCAGCCTTGGCATCGTCCGCCAACGTCCGCGAAGAGTTGATCTGGTCTTTCACCATGCTTGACATGTTCTTGATGTCATCCACGAAGTCCGGCAGGGACACGAGCGTTTCATTTACACGGTCGATTGTGGGAATCATGTTCTCCACGCAAGGGATGATGTCCGCAATGCCAAACACCTCTTCCACCAGCTCACCGAACCGGTCTGGACTGGGAATGGAATTGACTGTGTCGTTCAGGGTGCCCACCAGGTTAAAGATTGTTGTGACGTTCACAGTGTCCAGGGCGCCTCTGGTACGCAAACAGAAAGGAGGACACCAACATGAGCCAATGGCAGAAACAAAAAAAGACACACAACGCAACGAGGACACACAAACCGACCACAACGTACAGCATGGTGTCAATGGGCACAGTGGCAGCGACGGAGCGTGGGATGCGCTCCACATCGGGCTCAGTCAGCAGCAGCGCCGCTTTCGTGGGCGGGATGAGATCCCGGTTGTAAACGTCGAGCCGGGTTGTGGTGGCGGTGTCAATGTCGTTAGCAGTCTGTGTAAAATCCGGGAGGGCAGCCAACTCTGAGTGAAACGCCGTAAGCTTCGCGTGGAGGGCCCCGACTTCAGTGAGGGACAACAGGGAAGAGTCGGACAGCACGGCCTGCAGGGTTGAGGTGCCGTCAGCTCCATTCGCGACATCGCTAGCCTCAGTGGTTGTTGGGAAGTTGGACACGTTTGAACCCTTCTGGAGATCAGAAAGGACGGACGGTACGAGCCTCTGCATGGTGCCGAGGGGCGGGTCCAACTGGCCGAGAATGGGGAGGAGGTTTGCAAAGTCGGCGGTGAGGTTTGTCCTTGAGTTGTTCAGGTGGCTGATGAAGGCGTCCAACGCCGGCGCCTCCGTGTCGACAGTGGCGGCAACACCTGACAGCGTAACGATCAGGCTCCTCACGTTCGGATCTTGGTTGTTCACCGTCGTTTTCAGACTCAGCACAGTGTTCACCATGCCCATAAGCTCCTGAAGGCCTGGGGGCGCCCTGGCTTTGTCCCCCACACAGCGCACATTGACAATCAAGGTGTCCAGGTCAATAGCATCCAGCAACGTTGCGTTGATGTCTTGGATCGTGGGCACGATGGTCCCACTCGCAATGTCCGCCACCAGCTTGTGACCAGGACTGGTCATTTTGCGGATGGTTGCCACGGTGGCATCGGGGGCCAATGCAAGGCGCTTCATACCGTCGGTCAGCGCCACATTACCCATTTGCTGACCAATGATGATGAAGATGCTGACACGAACAACGCCTGTGTGAGCGCCAACCCAACACACAAGCACAGCGACCAGCTTGCGGCACCCGGGCACTTGAGACGCACAAGATGAGGAGGGCGAATACGATCTGACACACGCGTGCGGAAAGGACGCTGACTGTGCTGTACTTGTACTTGTCTTCCGGAGCCAGAAGGGGGTTCAGCTCACGGTGAAACCCGCACGGGCAGCATCGCTTGTTCCCATCGTCCTTCAGACGATGGGTGGGCGTCCAGCCGCCACAGCATCCACACATGCGCCACAGGCAGCAGCAACTCATACAGAGAAAAGACAGGGGGGCCATAACAAAGCATAGAGCAGGGTAGAAGCCCGCACCCTCGACATAGTTGGCCGGGTTCGCCGCGGAATGATTGCTCATTGTACCATCCCAGTACTCGCAAGTGGTCTCGTCGCAGGACACCCACTCAAAATCACCCATGTTGGAACTGACGCTGGCACCTTCTTGGTTGAACCGAGGGAGGTTGGAAACGGTCTGTTCGAAGCAGTACACACCCACACAACACCACCAACCACGGACCCAGTTTGGTGGGATGGGGCGAGACCGGTGAGAAACGCTGCAGGCACCACCGAAACGTCGACGAGCACGGCTACACATGACGTACATTGATGTCAGCACCTTCACGGCAAGCTTCACAAGACACTGGGCCGTCACTGGCGCTGCAAGTCGCGGCAGCAGACACATGGCCGACCACACACAACGCAGCAACAGCCAGCAGAGCCACAACTTGCCAGGCACGGGGAGACATGGTATCAGTACGTCGGCAGCGTTTCCGCTTCGCAATAACCTTTGACACGCCTGGACACTCCAAGCAACTGTACGACGGGTCACGAAGACGCTGCAACACGGGTGTTGCAGGCCAACTTCAACGCGAAGCAGGCAGTTGCGCTGGAGTGCGCTTGGCCTCACACAAACGTTTGGAAACACAATGGTAGTTTTGCAATTCGTTGGGAGAATGGTGATTTTGTTATCGTTTGCTTGGACCTACATGCGCACACCCTCCACAACAAGCCGCAGTTGTTGCAGGCTGCTGCCCAGGTCCTTGGACACACCCTTCGACGTACCGGACCATGAAATAGCGTGTTGAAGTAGGCGTTGGCTCTCAGCGTCGCGGGAGATGTCCCCAGCGCAACCACCACGCGTGTGGCACATGTGGAGGAGAGCGCGACACGACGCAAGCTGGATGTCTGGTGCCCACCGGGATGGCGTGGAAACGTCTCCAGGGGCATTGTCGCTGTTGAAAGTTACAAGCCGCAGCAAGGCATGCAAAAGGTCAACACCGAGACACTCTAGGACCTCTTTCACCATGGCAATATCCGCGGCACCTCCTGTGGTGGAGCTACCCAACAAGCACGCCACCAGCCAAGCAACAGCTCGAACATGGTCGGCTTGCAAGGCGAAGGGCGGCGAGTGCTCCACATGGCTGTCACGACCTGGAATCTGAGGGCAACTTGCAGCTAGCAAGGCCAGCACAATGCGCCCGACCTGCAGGTTTACACCAGCACAGGCAAGCGGGTCGCACAGCCGCAGCCACGCAGCACGGGTGTCGGAGCCAGTTGGCACGAGCTGGCCAGATGGCACCAGAATAGATACAACACCAAGCATGTAGCGCAGCACTGAAGCGTCACCAGATCGACCTTGGAGTCCGAGCGCAACAACTGCTCGCATGGAGGCCGTCGCTGACTCAGCCGTTGCCGGGGAAAGAGGCACCGTGGTAACACCCGCATCTGCAGCACCGGCACAAGAAGCGGTACCACTTGGCCAGGTCACAAAAGGTGCTGTGATGCTGGGTGTTGGGTACACAGACACACGACGAGCCAGTGCAGCGGAGAGAAGCATATCAACGCGGTCTTCCAGGCTCAGACGCGCGCCAGCGTGCACAGTGAGCGCCAAAGCGCGCTGCACAACAACAATATCGGGCACAAGCTGTCCGACGCTCGACAGCGCACGAACTAGGCTGCGTGGAAACACATCCAACTGCGAGAAAACAGCCAATAGAAGCAACTGCAAGGCACGTGGCCAGTTCGAAAACCGGGATGGTATCAATACCTTCGCCTGCGTGGTGCCAGAATCAGTACCAGCGCCAGCGCCAGCGCCGGCACCAGCACCAGCACCAACATCACTGGCCCGTGGCACCTCCGACTTCAACACAAGTCCGCACAACTCCGTGATGACCGACATGCCTACAATTGCTTGTTCGCGACGGGCAACATCCAGCAGTAGGCGAAGGAGGCTCTTGATTTCGTCCGCCTGGCACACAGAAGTCAACACAAGTCAACATCACGTTCGGCGCACTACTTGGGGCGACCGTGCAAGCGAAACATCTCACCTGGCTGTCGACTTCGAGGCTTCCCAACAACCTGGGAATGTGGGCAATCCACGCTTGGAGCGTGTCTCGATCCACGATGCACTCACCAACGCCGTGCTGCCACTGGACATGCTCAACGGCAAACGACACGAAGAACTGTTGTCCGGCAGCAGTTGGCGGCATGCGCGACCAGAATTTGGTAAACGCTTTGACCAACCGTCCAGTGAAGCGGTGCTCGAACATGTTCATGAGACTGCGAAGTGCGTCCAGTTGGTACCTCAGCACCACCCCCATGCCCACACTGGCAGAGGCTGACAAAGTTCAGAAGGCCCCGGACGGACGCACACACGAACAAGCACAGAGTCAGCCCGCTGCAAAGCTCCACGTCAACCAGAGCAGCCCCTCACCTGTGGCGGATGCTGAGATTCGCCCATCTGCCATCATGTCGCCACACAAGTGATCTACAACGGTATCAAGCCATTTAGGTGGCCCTGCTGCACTTTGAAGTTCAGGATGGACTCTCAACAGGTACGTCAACAAGCGCGACACCGCAGCGGCAAGTCGCTTCCGTGGAATACGAGTGCCCTCTCGGCCAGCGGCGTCACTAGCGCGAAACCTGGGGCAGCAACATAGCATAGGGGGTGTGGGAAGAGGGAAAGAGGGGCCAAGTCCCAAAGCACAACTACACGAAACCAAACGAAACCAAACAAAATAAAACAAAACAAAACAAAACCAAACAACGCACGGAAAGTGCTTCATGACGGTCGATGACAAGGATGCTAGCAACTCGGCTGGTGCAGGGACAGCGCTGTCTGCCTCGCGCAACACATGAGGCGGGAGGGTCGCGGCGGAATGCAGTGCCTCTGCCACCAAGCTGAGGCGAGCAAGGGTGGCCGCAGACGCGGTATGCGCTTCGTCAGGAGCGAGCGCGCGCCATGCGTCCACAAGGCACGCAAACAGTGACACCGCTGGCTTGCCTGTAGCCGTGAAAGCACCAGCACCAGAGGTGCTCTCCACCCCAACCCCACATTCGTCACCCGGACTGGCACAGTCAGCGTCAGCGGCAAGGGCCGCATCACGATCTGCAGACGTCGTGCGCAGCGGAAGAACGCATTGCATGCCCGTTCCAGGTGTGGCAGACCATATGACGTCGAGTTTGGCATGAGGACGCGCGAACACGCCACTTGCCTGCCACGACGACGACGACAACGTGGTGGCTCCTCCGCCCCTGCTGCTGTTCCGCGGGCCACGTGCGATCAGTGCCAAGAGCAGTTGCAGTGTGTACACGCACACAATGCGCGAGTCGGTGCTGGACAGCTTGCGAAACAGCCACGTGCGCGACCCCAGGCCCCAAAAGCCGTCCTTGTTGGACTCGGTGCCACCCCGCTTTGCGCCCGCCCGCTTTCTCAGCGCCTTGGTCAGCAACGGCGGTGGAAGGAAGCTGGCCGCGAGGGTGCGCACCACAAGGCGTTGTTCGATGCGCGCCAAGACTCGAAGGACCGAGGCAATGAGCCTTGGCGCCGTGGTGCGCACCACCACGGGGTAGGCGCGAACAAGCACCACCAAGCACGCGAGGGCGTCATGGCGTAGAGAAGGTTGCAGCTGGGACAGGCCTGATCGCAGGTGAACCTCCACCAGTGGCCAAAACGGAGAGAACTGTGAGGCGGAGATGTTCTCTGTAAGCGCCTCCCACGCGGAAATCTGCGATGGAAGGTGTGAGCGGCACAGCACGTAGCAACAGCGACAATCGCACGCACACCGACACACGCTAGCCAACACGCTGCGCGCCTCGCCCCAGCACACAACTCACTGCAGCTTGCCGAACAGCGTCCTGGATGTCCGTCACACGTGTAGCCAAGGCAGTGACGACGGCCCCCAAGTGTGCCGCCACGGCGAGGGGCGTGCGTACTGCTGCTTGACGCAGTGCCCACACGGCGCTTTTTCTGTTGTTGGCGTTGTGGTGTGTGCACCTGGACACACTGTCACTAACCGCGTGTCGGGCCTGTTCCAGGGTGGAAGCATCTTCTATTTCCTCTTCTGTTGTGGCCAGGGAGGCCTGGAGTGGAACTGATACTCGTCGGCGCTGTCGAAACAGGGTCAATGGGCACAAGGTGTCAGTGGCACAAAGCAGCAACCGAGAGCACGATGCCCTGCTGTACCTTGAAGGACACATCTGTGAGGTTGGCACGCTGCGGAGCGCGGCGTCCAACCTTGAACTTGCGACGCTTGAAGTCCCCTTTTCCAGCGCTGCGCCTGGACTTGGGCATGGTTGGTTGCACACTCACTCGCAGAAGCTGGCTGTCCAATAAACACTCGCAGCACGATGTGCTCGGCATTTTCGGAATTGAGAAAAACCATGAACTCGCGGGGGCCTGCTGGTGGAGTCAAGTCCCTTTCACCGTCAAATGGGACCACGAAAAACCACGGCGATGCAAGGTCTGCAGGATCTAAGCTAGCGTTGCACACCCCAATGCATACGATCCACTACGGCTGCCGTGAAACGAAAGCACAAGCCGATAACGCGACAGCAGTGGACAGACTGTCCAGAACAGTGAGACGACCACCCAGCAGCAAAGTACACCCGCGCTCCCTGCAACAGCAGGATAGGCCCTGCCCTGGAGCCTCAGGTTGGACTTCCTGAAACCATCACCACCGTGTTGCAAATGTGCGTGACTCTGCAGCAGCTCTCTGGTGTCGTCTCACTTCATGCTTGAATCAAAATCCAAAAGTGTGACACAATGACTGGCTCTCGCTGCCCGCTTGTCTGTCGTTTGGATTCGCCCATCTGGAGTGCGCGCATTGCGTACAGTTTGTTACCCCTTTTCCGCTGAGCGCACTTGGCACTTGGTAAGGTCTTGGTGCCGACGGCACCGCGCCCTTGCGTTTGCGTTGGAGCCAGCTCACGGGCTCCTCGTGGCGGCACGCCAGGTGTGACGATGCCGGGAAACGGCGGCTACCACGACAACTACGGGCGTCGGCGGTGCAAAAGGGACAAAACGCACTTTGCCAAGGCTCGGCAACATGTGGTAAGAACAATGGCAGAAATGCCCAGCCTGGCAGCCCAGGTCAAGCTCGCAGTGTGTGCCCGGCGCAGTTGTGAGTCACGCCGCGTGACCCTGTGTGTTCACGTGTACAGCGAGGCTCCAAGAACAGCCGAGTGCGTACACACAATCCATGGCCTGAAACCGGGTTACGTGTTGCTCACAGATCTAAGTTCGATACGTGGAACCGATGGGATACTCCTCCTGGCCAACCCACCCACCACGGTCCCACAAACAGCCCGCTTGGGAATGGTATGGGTGGTACCCGCAGTGTGCGCTCTGACATGGAACCCAACAAGCATTGGGGCGACAGTCACAGGCTGACGACGGGGAAACCGAAACACTCAACCAAGCACAAGCGTACGCGGCGTGGCAAGCAGGACAACAAACGCAAGAATCGCACCCGTGCAAGCGGCAAGAACCACACGCAGCGCCCTAACCAGCGTGCGACCAAGGACGACTGGTCTCGATGGGGAACACCAAAAGAGCGAAAAACCATGAAGCAAGCCGGTGCCGATGGAGGTCGAGGTACATGTACTCATTGCCACGCATACTGGATCAGCTCGATGATTGTGGTGGTTCTAACGCCCCTTCCCATTGCTTCGATCTGACCAGCTGCCGCCAAGAACGTGATGGGTGGTATGGCGTACGATTTTTTTGCGTCACGCCACCACACCAGCAGCAGCTATGCAGACAAGCTTAAAGCCGCTGGTTCTGAATTGTTGCACTCTGCACTTTCTTCATGCAGTGGTGGCGTGTCGGATGTTGCACTTGCCGCCAGGGAGCTTGTGTGGGGCGATCCGTATGTATAGCACTGAGCCAGCGTGGTTGCGCCCCCTGCTTCTCAGACTCACAAAGCGGCGTGCTTCGTTCGTGTCGCTTCCACAGCGCCAACGCCCCAAACCACCTTCTCAACGCAATCGAGTCTCAGGTGGAACTGCAGCATAACAAGCGCTTTCCTGGAAATGTCGCAGTCAGCGACGGCCACGACCTCCAATCCACGCGCCATGTTCACAACGGCGTGCGCGTTCCCGGTGTGTCTTTGCAATACCAAACGTACACGGAAGATGATGTTTCCAGCGGTGTGAAGTACTCAACCAAGACCAAAACCGTTGGGGTTGGTATCAGCGCGCCATGTGGCGTGGCCGACGCAACGTGTGGAATCGGACCACAAGTGGCGCACGAGTCTGCGCAGTACGAAGGTGGAAACGACGTGAAGGTCAGCACTTCCAGAACGGTGCTGCAGGGAACTGCCCGGTTGTCCGATCGCCAAGGGTCGGCCTCTATACGAATCCCAGGAACTGGGGTTGACATCGAGCGCGTGCACACTCAGCGCACCGTCAATGGCAGGCCACCCGTGGCGCCACGCCGTGTGAAAATACCGGGCGGTGTGCGCAACGACAGGGTGACACAGCGGCAGCACACCACCAGGTACAGTAGTGGTGGCATGTCACGCGAGGCGTCCCGCTCCGACCGCGTGGTTGAAACTGGAGACTACGACCAGCGCACACACCGGCAAGCCGTTGTCGGGCGTCGGGGTGGAAACTGGCAGCAGAGCAATGTGCATCGCGCGGAAGCAGGCGAATTCACCGAGCTGCGACATCACTCGTCGAAAACAGGTGCGCGCGCCGGACCAGCTCCAACAATAGAGCTGTCGGACATACCGGCCAGCAATGTGGAAGCTGGAGCACACCGTGATTCCAACTGCAAGTTCGGCGAGGCTGAAACCAAACGGTTCACTCGCAAAAGCAAAGGAAAGTCGTCGGTCGGCGTGGAACAGAAATCATTCTTTGGGCATGGCTCGCGTCGCACGCGTGGCGGCAAAACCGAGCACACCAAAGACACGGGAAAGTTTCGTCGCCAACGGCTCGAAAAGCACAAGAGCAAGTGGGGGGAAGGGAAAAGGACAACTCATGTGGCGCGAATCGGCTCTGGCAGCCAGACCAAGGTCAACGGTCGGACGACTCGCTCCGTGGAAAGACAACGAGTTGCAGTGACATCAACAGCCAGTTCAGAAACCCGATCATGGAAAGGCAAGTCCACGAAAACCATGTCGCTGAAAGCCGGTGCAGCAACATCAACCATGTCCAGTGGTGATGCACACTACCACAATGTCAACCTTTCCTGTGGACAGTATGTGCTGACAGACACATCTGCTGGACTGCTGTATGACACGACGACAACAACAGCAAAAGCAATCGTACAACGCTCCGAAGGCGACGTTCGCACCTTGCAAATGGGGCCAGGGTCGACAACAACGTCGTACAAGCCATCTAAGCATGTTGTGGTTCGTGGATGTGTTGATGCAGCTCTGGGGAGGTACCGCTCATTCTTCGTGCTTCCGTGTGTGCCCACAGGCTGGAGCATCCGCAGCAGGATTGACTACCGCCGCCGGTGTGGTTAACAACTTGCTCAGCACACAAGAGGGCCAGGCTTCGCTTGAAACCATTGCCGTGGGCGCTGCTGTCGCTGGTGGGGCTGCAATGGCACAATCCATTGCCACTGACGCACTTGCAACGTGCGTCGGTGACAATGCGGCTCCACTGGTCGACGGAGCTGCCGCGGCTGTAACCGTTGTGTATCAGGCTGTACATGGAGATACCGAGGCGGCACTCAAAACCGGGCTAACCAAAGCTGCGAATACGCTGTTGGACAAGGTCTCGGGTGAACTGCCGTTATCGCTCAAGCACACCACGGAGCATACATTAGGAGGGCTAGGAAATGAACTCTCGAAGACGCGCACACGCACAGCTTTGGACTACAATCTGCTCAGCGGCTCTGGTGCAGCCGTTGGTGCTCATGTTGATCACGAAACCAGCACTCGCCGCGATGGGGCTCATACGGTGCAGCGTGAAGCAGTGAGTGCTGGTGTACATGCGGGCTGGGCCGGTGTGGCAGATGTCTCTGTAGGCATCGGGTTTGGCATCGACCAAAGCGACATTGTGACAACGCTTGAGGGAGGGGAGAAAGTTGACAGGTCCTACCAGGATAGATACTACGGCCGTGTACAGGCCTCCATGAAACTGGGAAACAGGAGTGGCTCGACAAACCGTGGGCCAACGTTTGCCTCTCATCGTGTTGATACCGAGGTGCGCACTAAGGCGGACGGCACCGCGTACGCGCAGCGACACTCAGACCAAATGCGATATGTGGCAAACCGAGCGTCTTCAGCTCCACCACCTTCGTCCAATGTCGACAGCAACCACGAAGCCGTTGCTAGTGCTATCACTGAACAGTACCGGCAGCAGGATGGACACACGGAGTTGGTCACAGGCAAGAGGAAAGACACCACCACAAGCAAGCTTTGGTTTGGTGCTGTTTCGTCCGAGCACACAACGCATTCCGACGTGGGTCGCATCATTGAGGCCAACACATGCGTGGAAGACAGCCGCGTTGAGGGCGATTTGCACAAAACCAGGCTCTCCCGCAAGGTCGCCACGTCCAGCTTCGAGGACAAACGGTCCCAGATGAAGAATGGTCAGGTCGTCGCGCAGCACGAAGTGGGGGCTGCCCGACAGGAACAACTGACAAGTACGGCGGATGAAAGCATTGTGATCACCACGAAGGAGGGTGGTGCCCCGCTCGCGCCCAGTCGGACGACGACTCGGCCAGCCACAGGTTCAGAAGCGGCGCCCGAGAGCAGTGTGGCACAATCGACACGCCAGGAAACGGATTACGCGCAGGTGGACATCGACCGTACTACGCGTACTGTAGGAGTTGGCGCTGCCAACACAAAGCAAACGAAGGTGCATGGGACGTACAAGGTGAGCAGAGCCGTAGCTGCATGTGTTGCTGCGCTCGTACTCAAATCGTCAACCACGTGCATGGCAGGATGTGGAAGTTTTCCAACCAGAAAAAGCGAGCGTCACATCGGCTGGCGCTTTGGCCGGCTTGTCCAGTGCACAACGTGAAGCCATGAACATGGATGGTGTCTCCAGCACCACCAACAAAATGGTGGCGTCAGATGGGTCATATGTGGACACACGGTCACAGACTGACGCGTCAGGGTCGATACAAGACTTCAAGCCAGGGGAACAACGCCTCCAGGAGAGCGAGACTGTGCGTCACACAATTCAGACCACAACCATTGCGCGTGACGACAAGCAAGCTTTGTACTCGACCCAGGTGAAAGGAGAGCGCAAGGTTAACGGCCAATCCGGGAAGCTGCGCCTGGATGTGTTCAGGGAGCTCCACACGAAGGAAACCAACATCGACCATACGTCGGGCACGTTTCAACGCGCCGAAGAAACGAAAGCAGAGGCTGGGTTCGTGCATTCGTCGGACACAAAGCACGACAGCCGCCAAGAACAGTTTGCAGGCACCGACGCTCAGGTGGACCTCGCCACCACCAAGCACACTCGCGGCTCAGCTTCCGCCGTCCTTCGCCAAGGGGCAGCAACTGCGAAGAGCGAGGCGTTGCTGGATGCCACATCGATCGAGCCCAAGCAGGACTCTCTGGACACTGCCAAACTACACCTTGACGCACATACGGAGGAGGAAGTGGAAGTGGCCAAGATCACAGCAACACCAGTGATAAATAAGAAGGGACAAGAGGTTACTCCACCCCTGAAGTCGCAGATGGTGGATGGCCGCGAACGTGTCTTCAATTCCGCAACTGTTATCACAGTGAAGAGCACAGGGTTAACCCGCAAGTCTGATTCCACACCCGCCCGCAGCGACGAAGTGTCTGATGACTCCTACGACCGTGGACCGACAGACGTCTCACGACAACGCCAGATGTCCGGATTGGAGTCGTTCACCTACGTAAAACAGCAGCAGCACCATCGAAAGGGGCTGTTTGGCATCTTGGTGGATACAGATCAGACAACATTGACCAAGAACCGCGGGATTACGGAGGTCGCAAACCTTCGTGCAGACCAGTCTGTGGGTGCAGATGCTGCCCAGGGTGCAGCAACTGTCGCAAAAGACGACCTGTTCGTCAGAGTGCAAACGAAGACCAGCACCAAAGCCGGGTGGTTGTTCAACACGACAACCAAACATGTCACGCGTTCGGAACACAAGTCGAGTGACAAGGGCTATTCGAACGACGTGACCACAGCCGAGGACGAGCAAAACAATAAGAAGTCAGAAGAGAATCCCGAGATTTCAATGAGTGCTGGAACTACAATGGCGGCATCGCGTCTGGCAGGGGAGGTGGTTCGGAAGGTGCGCGAAATTGCAAGGCGTGTTGATCCAGAAACGAAAGAGTGGCGCCCCTGGAAGGACCTGGAACAAGCTGGAAAAGATATCCGTGATCTAGCCGGTGCAGCAACGGAGGGATTTGTGTCGGGACACTTGGCAGCGGCCGCCAACGCTGCGTGCAAGGCTTCAGAAAGCGCGAGCGGGGCAATGAAGGCAGCCGCGATGGGCGGAGCCCTCGGCACGGCAGTGAGTATCATCAAAATCATGACCGAGGAGGAGAAGGATGACAACGACGGCGTCGCAAAAAAGTGTAAGGCCACTGGCGCCGTGGTTCGCTTTGGGCACTCGGTGTACTCTAGCGGGTATGCAAAAAACAAAGCACTCAAGGACGTGCTACCAGCCATCAACCAAGCCATTGCAAAAGCCAATCGGAAAGCTGGTGGGCAGGCAGCCGAAACTGTCTTGGAGGCCGCCAAGAACAAGGCCATCGCCAAAGAAACTTCGAAGATAGCCAACAACTTGCAGCAAGCGGTGAAGGAGCTCAGCACAAAAATGACCTTGAAGTCTGCGAAGAAAGTGTTTGCCCAACGGGCCAAAGCGGCTGCGGGCGGCGCGGCACTGGGGGTTGCCATTGAGTCTGGTTGTGCACTTATTCAGTACAAGCGCGGGAAAATCTCAGGCCGTGAGGCATCGAAACGAGCGTGCACATCGGTTGCTACGAACGCGGTTGGCGCGGTGGCCACGGCAGCTGCGGAAACCGCGCTTATTGCATGTGGTGTAACTGCTGGTTTAGGGGCCATCGTCGTCCCAGTTGTTGCTTTCGGGTGAGGTTTTGTGCCGTTTCTGTGTGTCGATCGTCGCTGACGTGTGTTTGCAAACGCTTGCGTGTGTCTGTGCCAGTCTTGCTGCTTGGGGAGCGAGTTGGCTATGCGAAAAGGCGTTTAACTGGTGGTGGCCACCGCCCACGCCCAAGGAGCAGTACGAAGAGCTGTGCAAGAAGCTAAAGCTATCGCCGAACATGACTCCCAAAGAGCTCAGGCGTGCGAGCTTGCATGCCATGCGGCGCGCCCATCCCGACAAGGGTGGTACCGCAAAGAAATTCAACCAAGTGACTGAAAACTTCAAGAAGTTGGCCGAGCTACGCGCGCAGGTGTTCAAGGATGAACCTGAAGTGCAGGCCATGCCATGGAGCAAGTGGTTCTACGGTGTCATCGATTGCATCAAACGGCGAGTTGTGGGCACGGAGCAGGAGCGCCAGGATCTTGCGCCACAATCGGGCCAACGCGCAATCGAAGACGTACTTGACCATCCGCAGCTCCTGGAAGCAAGCATTGACTAAAAGTTGCCATCTACGTTCTCCAAGTTGGAGACTCCAACCTTTTCTGGTGGTGGTCATTGACACCTGTCACTCCCGCAGTACTTTGTTTGCAAAACCCCTGGCAT
>Ga0213833_1001357_pt1 | contig 17792 bp, 24 predicted proteins | sample SWATP21_FD_160575 | JGI IMG/M metagenome (GOLD analysis project Ga0213833, IMG submission 160575) | Coastal seawater microbial communities from Marineland, Florida, United States - SWA TP2 #1 | ecosystem: Environmental > Aquatic > Marine > Coastal | place: USA: Florida | collected 2016-08-14
CCCCCCCCCCCCCCCCAGGCCTTGATGAAGGTGTCGGAGGACGTTAGTCGAGTCCATGCTCTTCTTCAACGAACGGTGGGTTTACATGTTGCGTTGTGTGGCTCGTGTGTGCGCGTTCTGTGTGGCGTCTCGCCGTTCTCATGCTTGCGTTCATACTGCCGTCCCAGGTGGAGGAAGAACTGATGCTCAATGCCAACTTGGCCAAGGTCGCGGTGAAGTCCCAAGACGCAGAGTTCGACTCCACGGCAGCGGAGGTGCTGCGACAAGTATTAATCCACAGTCGTGGGCAACCTCCGTCGCATGCAGTCATGCGTGAGATCATCCGAAGCAAGTTCGACAGTTTGGAGGCGGTGCTGGCAGAGAACTAGCGTGACACAAAACAATCTAAACAATGTAAACATATGCAAAACATATGCCACTGCGACCCGAGCTGGCTTCCGTGTGTCACCCGGCAATCCATTTGTCGGGATCGGCACAACACTGCTCGTGGTCACATTTGCATTGTGTTCTTTTGGCACCATGCCCCGGTCTTGCTCCCGCATTGCCGCAGTCCTTGTCTTGGTTGCATGCACTCTGCAAGCATGCGCTGGCGACGTGATCTTGAAGCCTGTGGGTACTGCTGGGCGCTGCGCTGCGGTGCTTGTGCTTGTGCAAGAGGACGGTGTGCCAGCAGAAGCGTATGTGCCCCTTCTCTCCACCGTGCAGGATGCTTATCTTTCACCCCTGTGGTACGCAGTGTTGTGGTTGCGCCGGCATCGTGCCAGCCGCGATTGGCTGATGGTTGTTGGGTTCGTCCCCGCGTCACAGGGTCGGAATCCCAGAATACAACAACAGTCAACCAACACCATCAACTCTGGGGAGCGGCATTGACCGTGTCTTGTCTACCTTCAGTCGAATGGGCATTAACCTGAACGAAACATATTTGTTCTATGCTGCACACGGCCCGTCGGGCTTCATGCTCCAGCAGTGGATCAACGCCAGCGCTGCCGCCGCCAGACCCACCGGTCAAATTCTGCTCGGCTCGTTCCTACAGCGCTCCTTCTTGTACGACCGTCGTCGTGTTCGTGATCATGCTTGTGCTTGTGCTTGTGCTCGACTCGTGTTGGTTGTGCTCGTGTTGTGTACGCCTGGCGTTGCGTCCGAGTTCCTCACTGGTTGCTTCTTTTGGATCCGTGGGTTGTGGACAGCAACGTAACGCAGTCGAACACCTTTCCAACTCCGACTCTGACCATTGGCGGTGAATTGGACGGCGTTTGTCGAGTAACTCGTATCGCGGAGTCTCTCATTCACCAACCAAGCGAAACGGCTCGCACCTTTCCGGTGGTTATCAACAGGGGGCAGTCGCACTGGCAGTTCGCAAGTGGGGTACCCACCCCCATGGTGAAGCTCTACGACTTGGTGCCAGAGGTTTCTGATGCTGATGCTTACTCAAACACTGCAGCTTCGGTCTGTGCGTTCATGCTTCTTAGCGCTGGTGACGACGCCCAGGTATGACGCGCGTTCGGCTGTTTCCTCCCCGCACCACAACCGTAACCCATGTTGGTCGGGTTGCAGTGGCCCGTGCTCAGCGACAAGGTCGAGGCCACCCGAACGTTCGCACAGCCAATCGTTGATGCGTTTTACTTGGAGGGCTCCTACCACATCAAGCCACCTTGCTACAGCAACCCACCGTCATCCAAGTGCCAGGTGGGGTCGCCGTGGATCGTGCAAGCTCAAGAGTGGATGGGTGGCAGCAAGGCAGCGGACATCACCTGGGAGTGCACCAACCAGTTCCACCCCGTGTGGAAGATTCCATTCGTACGTTGTGACGTGCTGGAGTGCTGCATGTGCAGACAGCCAGCGCCTGTGGGGTGGTGGCTTGACATTGGTGCATGTTTGTGTGCAGCACCTTCCGCATGTGTTCAACAACTGCACGTCCCCGACATCCGCATGCACGTTGAACCTCACGACAGTGGCGCAAAACATTTACAATTCCAAGGATTCATTGGACACGGGATTGGTTCCAGTTTCGGCGTCTGAGGTCCGCTCCAAGATGAACAGTCGACAGGCTGTTGAGATTGCCATCGGCTTCCCCAACGCAGAGTTCAATGTCACGGACGCCCCGAACTTGTGTGCCATGATCAACACAAAGACCTTCGATTTCGCCATGTCCAAGGCCGGGGCTGAGACGCTTGCTCGGTACAAGGCCAAGGGCGAGGCCGTAGTTATGGGTCCGGACATTCCGACCTTTGGTGACATTGGTCCGCTTTGGATCTGGAACCCGCTGCATTACACTCAGGAACCGGCCGGAGTGGTGAACATCACAAGTCCAATGCTGAAGACGCCTGTGAAGTTCTTCTTGAAGATCGCTGCGGGGTACCACTATGTACGTTGTGCTGTGCATCAAGGCGAAGGGGTGGACGTGATGATGGCTCACGAGGCTGTGTGGTGCCACTTGCAGTGCAAGGTTCTCAGCCCTGCCCGCGCCCTCGAGTGGATTTACGTTGATGGTCTTCGCCTTCACGATAGTTTGTCCAACACGACGCACTTTCCTCCGTCCGCGTAGAATACTGCCGTGCCAATGACGAGCGTAGTATGATAAGAGCAGTGCAGCAACATTCGGGCCACTTGGAAACAAACGCAAGAGACGAAAACCCACCCTCTGCTCTGTTGACAACGTAAGAACAGCTCCACGATGCTCACGAACGTCGTCAAGTTACTTCAACCCAAGACGCCGGCGTGACCGCTCCCTCTCCAGTGCAGCCTGGCGCTTCTTCGCACCATCACCCTTGTCATGTTCAACAGAAATGTGTGTCACGGCAGCCGCGGACGCTCGACTGAGCAGCTCCAGGATGGCGGAGTAATTGCGACCAGCACGGGCCATAGAGCCTCGCGGGGTCCGTCCCGTTTCAATTTCCTTTTTCAATCGCTGCTCAAGCTTCCGTATCTGTGACAAAGTTTCAGACAAAGCGACCGTCACAACCAGGCACGGTTCCGCTGATGTTGGTCAATGACTCCCTTGCCGCACCTCAATCTCCGCACTCACACACTCAACAAGATTCTTGGAGTCCATGATGCGATTCATCAATTCATGTGCGTGCTGTACACTCGAGCGTGAAGTGTGAATGCCGAGTGCACCCACGGACACACACAGACACAAAACATACCTTCAGGATCGGGTCATCAACCCTCCGAGGGTCAGACACCAGGTCCATGCTGCCGTAATACCACACGCTACAACATGGAATGCACTCCTTCTTGGTGACAACAAGGGCGAGAAGCGCCGACACGAGAGTGTGCCCTCGAAAACAGCCACGGACGGCGGCGGTGGTGGTGAACGTCAACGTGGGTCAAAATGCGTGTGCCTTGGCCCATCCGTCGTGAAGTTTGTGGGAAAATTGCATGTTCTGTAACAGTCCTGTCTAGCTCGCGCCAACGCCTTGCTGCGCCCCTGCCCCGGCACCGGCACCTGCGCCGCCAGCGCCCAACACAACGGGCATTGCGCGCGACTCACACCGCGCCGACGCAGGGCCACCGTCGCTTTCGCTGCGGACGCCCGGGGCAGCGATGGGGGTGGGTGCAGCAACACGCGCGTCACCCGCTCGCGCTTTGCCCGCCACGCCCCGCATCTGTTGAGTCACGCGCTCCAAAAATTGCCGCACCTCCGCAGGATCAGAAAGCTGCAGCGCTGCAGACGTTTTTCGGGGCGTTCCAGCCACCTGCAACAAGCAGAGAGAGAGACAGAGATGGTGGTGACGCACACGAACACACTGAACGTGCAACACCACGACGCAGGGTGCACGAACCAGGACACTAGTGGAGTGGGGAAGGGAAGCCACTGCTAGGAATGCATCCTCATCGGACACGTCGTCCCCAATGTAAAACGCAAAACAATCGTCTACAGTACATCCAATGGCTTTCGTGATGTGCTCCACAAGCCACCTCACGGCATGCCCCTTGTTCCAATCCACGCGTGGGCGTAGTTCAAACACCTTCTTGCCGTGATGCTTGACGAGTCGATTATCACAGGCCTCGATGTACCTGGGTGCCACGTTCGCGTCAAACTACAACACGGGGCGCACATGCCAAGGGCTACTTTCAAAACGTACGTGTCAACCACGCTTTCGACATCGTCAACCTCTGAGGCATCCACCTGGGGGGGAAAATGCATCAGGGCAGGCCGAAAAAGGCACACCTGCTCTGGCACACACACGCACCTCCCGGTAATGAACCGACACCACGATATCGTTGTCTTCAAGTTCAGCTCCCTTCACATGGCTGAGTGCAGTCGACAGATCTGAAACCGTGGACGCCATCGTCGGGCGCATGTTCCGGGCCACGCTGTGGCGCAGGCTGGAGTCATGTGGGCCACGAATGTCAAACCCATGGCTCCCCGCGTAGTCTGCAATAGTTGACACGTGCAAGGCATCACAAGATGAGTGTGTGGGATGATATCAAGGTGTGTACACACACAATGTAGATGGGATGTGGAGAGTGGAAACGCACACAACGTGTCTAGCCGGATGAACTCGGTGATTTTGGCCAAAGAACGTCCAGTCACGACCGCCACGGTGCATGCATCCGATGACGCAAGATCCTGGACAGTGTCACGCATGTCACTGCTCATGCATGCAAGCTCTGGGCGCGCGACGATTGGTGTCAGCGTTCCGTCATAGTCAAGGAATGCAAGAAGGTGCTTGCCTGTCCACAGCACAAGTCAGCAGAAAGCACCACAACAAACGTCACCGCGGACATGCAGACACCTGCCGCAAGTGGCGGGTGCCACCCGCTGTGCATCACGCACCATGCATTTTACTACCCAGCAGCTCAAACTTGGCCAGCGCGTTCGGAATTAGCGGTGTTGTCTCCTTTTTCATCTTGTCGCCAGTTTGGGCCGATGACATCACGATTGAGCCACGATGGGCACAGTGGGCTGCTGGAGTATGGTTATGAATCACACAAAGCGGCGCGCCACCATGTAGAAAGCTTCTTCATAAACCGTCATGGAAGCTTGGGTTCATGATCCAGCATGCGACGACGCATCACCGCTCCCAACACACCATGTTCCAGGACTGTAACGACCGGCGTAACGCCGACGGCAGCGGATGGAACGATGCAATTTCGTCACGCCAACTGAATACGACTTTTGGCGCCATTGCACATCAACTACAACACGCTACACATCACTTCCCGCCTGCGCCGCGCTGTTGGCGGCGCTTCCGCGGTTGTTGTTGTCGTTGGTTGTGACGTTTCGTTGCCTGGCGCTGCAGCACACGCGCTGGGGCGAGAAGATTTGCCTTCGGCTTGGGCGACCGTTTGCCCTTTGCGACGGCCTGACGCTGCTGTGGACGCAGCAGGAGCTGCTGCGGCTGGCTCCGTCCCGTCAACGCAGAAGCGTAGGACGTGGGGGGCTGCACCCGCGTGGGACTTTGCGGGACGTCATCAAAGCACGGCAACGCGGCAGCGTCCGGGGAGTTCTGGAAGGCGGACCACGCAAACGCAGAGCTGCCCCCGCTAGCGGCATGCCCACTTCCCGCCCTACCACCTCCACGCCCACCACCCCCGCGTCCACCACGCCCACCACCACGCCCACGTCCGCGCCCGCCGCCTCCTCTCCCTCCGTTTTGCACCCCTGGTCGTGCTCTACCCCTTCCACCGCCTCCGCCGGCGGGGTTCTGGCCGCGCCCTCTTCCACCACCTCTTCCACCACCTCTTCCGCTCCCCCTCCCTCTTTCCCTTTCCCTTCCACCGCTCTTGCCCTTGGTTTTATCGCGACGCCGCCGACCGGATCCGCTTGGGGGAGCCAGAGCCGCCACGCCGACGTATTCGTGCCCCCCACCCGGTCCGCTGCCGCCCGAAAAAGAACCAACAAAGCCATCGTGCACGGGCACAGCGGGTACATGGGGGGCGCGAGGGTTCTGATGCCGGTGAACTGCGGGGGAACGCGGTGGGGCAGCTGCAGTCGAGGCCTGAGGAAAGTGGGCGCGCTGCAACTCTTGCTGTATCTGCTGCTGTAGCGAAAGTTCAACTGCAGCTGCGTCCGTCGCCGCCGCATTTGCAATGTCGGTAGCAGAGAGGCCGAGCGCTTGGAGGGATATGGCGGTTCCAACACCGATGCTGCCTGACGCTGCTTGTGTAGGTACGACCGGCACAGCAGCAGGCTGGGGCTGAGGCTTGGGTGCCCGGTGTCGAGACATCAGTTGCTGTGGAGTCAGCAGCAGTTGCGACGCGGTTGCAGGAGGCGGTGTCGTGGACGCCACCTCCGGATGCAGCGAGTGAGACCCACTCGTCGGGGTGACAGGGGCAGGTGTGCTTGTCATTCCAGCCTCGGCAGCGCTGAAGAGCTGCTGAGGGGTGATCATCACACCACTGGAAGTCGCTGCTGGGGTAGCGGTTGCGGCTGGCAGCGCACGCGACACTGGAGCGCCGGGGCCGTGGCTAGGGGCCGAAGAAGGAACAGAGACAAGTGTGGGCTCCTCAAAATACCCGTCGTTGTTCCATTTGCGCACATGAATGTGAGCCGAGGACGCTGAGGCTTGCCTGCGATGAAAAGCGCCACATCAGTCCGGCACTTGCCCACGGTATCAAAGCGACTGCACCACGTCACACAGCCCCGCGCCTCCCTTTGCCATGAACTCAACCTCGCACACCCTCACACACACACGCCTGCGCGTGTACATGCACACTGCATCACAAACAACGCCGACCAAGAAACACCTGACGCACGATTCGCACGATACAACGCCAGAAGCACTGGCGAGAAGCTCTGTGTTGACTTGCGTGCCGGCATCATCCGCAAAAAACGGCACCAGGTCACGTCCCACAGACTGAGCTGTTGCAACACGACGATCTGCCTTGGCAACGCTCCGTTGGGTGCGCTGTCGCGGTGCGTGGGTGTGGGTTGGGGTCGTTCTCGCTGGAGGACGGGTTCTGTTCCCGCTGGCAGCTGCGTGTGGCGCTGTCGTTCTCGGCTGTGCCGTGGACTGTGGCGGCGCCCCGCCCATAGCATCAGCACCAAAAAATGGTATCAGATCACGCCCAATCGATGCGCTCGTGGCAACAGCCCTGTCAGCCTCATTCTGGCGTCTCTCACGCGTGGCACTGGCTGGGGGTGTCACGGCGGCGGTCCGTTGTTGATGGACGGCCACCGGCACTGCTTCCTCAAAATACCCATCCGCATTCCAACGGCGAACTGCGATGGTATCAGTGCCCGCCATCGGTTGGTGGTGGCTCGCAGGGGGGAACTGTGAACTGGACACCAGCAAGCGAAACATGGCCCAACCGACCGTGACTGGGGTGTGGCCACAACAAGACACCCACAACCACACCTACCCGTTGCTATCGTCAGGAAAAAAAGGCACAAGGGGGCGCCCCACGAGCCCTCTGTGTGTGGATTGATCGTGTGGATCCATGGTGGATGTCAAAGTGTCTGGGAGTGCGCACTGAAGAACCTGGTCGGCAGACTTGAGAGGTGCTAGCGAGCAGAACAAAGTGGGCGGGTTGTATTATTTATTATCGTAGTAACACATTCTCTCGAGCGCGCCTGTTGTGTGGTGTGATGCGTGACGCCTCGCTCATGTCCGTTCTGTCAGCACCGCGCCGCGGTTGAACGTGTACCCTCCGCGTGTAGCCATGAGACCGGGTGCTAGCGCGGCCTGGCAGCCCGGTGCTGTGGTACCACCACCGCCGCCGGTCCCACACTTTCGCCAACCTGCCGCCGCCGCTACGGCCGTCGCAAGGCGCGGTGGCGCCGCGGTAGCAGGAGTGGCGGCACCGCGTCCCGGTGTTGGTGTTGTTGGCGTTGGCGGTGCTAGTGTTGCAGGGGTTGCAGCAGCACGTGGTCCACTCCCTGTGGCAGGTCGTGGTGTGCCGCCCATCGGCGTCGGGCGACCACACTTTCATGGCTTCCCCCACCACCCCCAGCCAGCACACTTCACACACGCAGCGATGCCTGGTGGGATGTTCGGCACGCATGCTCGACCCGTGATGATGCCGGTGCGGCCCGGCGCGTCCCATCGTCGTGTGAGACCCAGGCTCATGTCCCGACCCCCCATGGTGCCTACCGTGCCTCCAGGGACTGTCATGCCGCCGCTAGCAGCAGCTGCAGCAGCAGGTGTTGTCGCTGCAGGGGGTGGCTTTGCACCGCGAAGGCGTGGTGGTTTTGCATACTTGCACCCCCGCCCACACCCACGCCCCCACCCACGCCCCCACCCACGCCCACGCCGCCTTGTCGTGCCACGCGGGGTGCGGGGGGTGCGCTTTCGTGCCCCACTACAACGTGGGATGCGTGGTTGGGTGCGACCGGGATTGCGTCCGCCTCGTGGAGCGCGTGGTGGTGGTGGTCCAGCGCATGTGTTGTATGCTGCGAGACGGGCGCCAAGGTGCACGAGCCCACCCCCACCCCCACCTGCGTTGTGCTGCTGCTGTGATAGTGTGGTGTCTGAGCGTGCGTGTATGCTGTGCATTTGAACTGCCACAGACCGTCTACGATTACGCATGGTGTGGCTCGACCAACAGAAAACTCTGTTCCTCAAGTGAACTACGGAGTGGGGTCTAACAAGGCGTCGCCTGCCACAGGTCCAACACAACAAACAGCGGCGACACGCATGGAGCCGGTCATGAGGGCTGCCGCTGCCAAACTCGGTGTTGCCCCCGAACAGCTCGTGCACGACCTCGCTGCATCTGTGCGGAACGGGTACGCATGAGTTCTTTTTTTTCTTTTTTTTCGTATCATATCACCATCATTCGCGTCGTTGTGCTGTTGTGGCTGCCTGTCTCCGTGCTTCTTCATGCTTGCCTCGGCCCTCACCGATGGCGGTTGTGGCGCATGTGTTCGTTCCCCCCGTTGCTGTGGGCTTTGCACAGCACGCCTGTGGAAGGGTTGGCGGACTCGCTTGCGTCCCTCGTTCCGCTCGACACCGCCAAAGCCGTTGCCATGGCCCCTGCAACCAGCGATGGTGCCACCAGCGCCAAGCCAACTGTGGCTGACGCGGCGCAGCACCCGCAGCCAGACCACGACGATGGGCTCCTGGAGGAGGGAGAAGTTGTACCGCAGGCCGCTCCAGTCACAGAGGGGGCTACTGCGGCGGGCGGTGGCACACTTTCGAGCGATGCCACCCTTCCGTCGAGTCGAACCGAGATCGGCAGCACCAATTGGTCCGCTGCCAGCACAGCCGGCTGGTCGACTTCCACCCAGAGCAGGCAGGGTGGGTCCTCAAGTGAGGAAGACACGCGCGACAAAGCTACCCTCGCGCTGCGTGCGCTAGCCCTTCAAACACTCAAACGGCGTCGGGCTGCGAAGACGTCAAGACCTGCAGCACTCCACTCCAGCAGTTCACCGGCCGACGATGGTCGCTCCCCATCGCCACCCCGTCGCAAGCGTGCGCGTGTGTCACCTGGAGAGACGACAAGTGACAGTGCCGCCGACAGTGCCACTGCCACTGCCACTGCCACTGCCACCGCGGCGGCGACGGAAACACCTGCGTCGCGCGACGGCTTCATGACACCACGCGAGTTCACATCCCCGGCAGACGAGGATCTGATGAAGAAGCTGCGAGAAGCCGCTCTCTCTTCCATGCGGCTCCGGATCCAAGCGCGTCAGCCTCAGACCGTGACGGCAGACACTGAAGCGGACGCATTAGCGGAACCCACGACGGCGTGCGTGCCTGATGCTTCGTCGAACCTGCCATCAAGCCATGCACCTCCCCAACAGGCCCGCGATCCTGCGCCTCCCACAAGCAGTTCACAAACTTCCAGTGGTGGTGCTGTTTTGAAGCCGTCTGGCGACCTAGACAGCCATCCAACACCGCGTGCTGGAACCGGCGACAACACAGCTGTGGCCACCCCAAACACCACTATCACGCCCAACAGTCGCAGGATTATCTCCGCTCTGACGCCGGTACACCAACGATTGACGGCGCTGTCCCAGCGCCTTGTCGTCACCATTCGAGCAATTGACATGCCGCTGAACACGGACGTGGACGTGGAGACGTGGCACACACGTGGCAGTCTGCCTATCAATGCATGTACCGCGGCGCCACCAGTGGCCGCCAAGAAGGAAGGGGTGGCTGTGTCCTTGTCGGCCAACTCGAAAGCTGCTCGGCTGCGCATCACCCCGAAGCAGCCGCCGAAGCTGAAGAACCCAGCTCAACCACAGCCCCCTCAAACGGCCAAAGAGGAGCAATTAGAGACGCCTCCGAAGCAACAACAGCTCGCGCAGCAGCAACAAAGCGAGTGTCTACCCGCATCCAACTCGGTGAGGCCTACCAAGCCAGAGAAACAGGCAGCATCGGCACCAACCGCAGCGTCTAAGCCAAACGCCGAACCAGCACCTCCACAGCACCCTCGTCCTGACCAACAGCCACGCATGGAGAAGACTGGCGTCGATCCATGGGAACTTTTGATGCTACCCGCGACAGTTGACGCAGGAACTGACCATGGACCGCCCCAGGCGTTTGGGGGCCGGCGTGACTTCGTGTATCGCATGCCCGCGGAAGTCAGCTCAAGCACACAGACGCCATGTGACAACGATGCCGAAAAACGCCGATTGTTCGCTCAGATGGTGGAACTGGAACAACTTGTTGCCTCTGAGATGGTGCGTGCTGTGTGGTGGTTTGTGGTGTTGTTCCGGGCCATGCCTCACATACCTGTCTGTGGTACCTCTCAGCGGACGGCATCCCTCCGAGAGTCGCTGCTGATAGAGTCACGTGCCCAGTTGAAACGCGCGCAGGTGGGATAGGCATTCAGCTTCGTTGGCTTTTGGCGAGGCTGATGCACTCCCCAAGCCGTGTCTTGTGCGCCCCTGTGTTCACTCGCAATGTGGATGTTTACAGGCTTCGCACGCACTGCTTACGACCAACATATTCGCTATCAGCTCCCGAATCGGAGATTTGTCTCAAAAGGTGTCCGCCACAACAAGCGTGTTGCTCCACGGAAGAGCCGAGCGCGGTAGTGGCAGCACCAACAGCAGTTCGGGTAGAAAGGTGGGCTTGCGGTAGCGTGAGTTGGCGGCGGAAGTGTTCGGCGGCTGAAGCTTGTGTGCCATGATTTTCAGCACGCCACGGCCAGGTCGTCAAGACCATCGGCGGCGGATTTTTTCTGACCTTGACGCGAGGCACATGGGCTTGCTGCCTTTGTTGTCGAAAAGTAATCATCGAAGTGTGTGGTTGGGTGTGAGGTGTTGGGTTCCTGTTTCATGTGTTGGGTGTGTGGTGTTGTTGCTGTATTGTGCACCCATTTGGAGTGGGTGTTGGTGTGTTGATATGTCTGTGGGCATGCAAGTGTGCAGTGAATGAAGCGCGGCGCGCGGGTGTGTTGTGTTGCACGGTGTTTTCGTTGGCGTGTGCGTTGTAGATCATAGCAGTTTGCAAGATATTATGTTATCTTGCAAGCTGCTACGATCGCGCGCACTGCTGCGTTGCTGCTTCTTCAAGCACCTCACTTCTTGCGGCCACTCATGAGGCGCTCCAGAATGCCGATAACAGACAAGTGCAAGGCGGGCTTGGTGGCCTCAAATGTGGCGGCAGCCAAAGCCTTGGCGGCACTGAACAGAAACAAACACGCACGCATAACTGATGAGACACCTGTCGCACAACGTGACAATAAACATAACACGACGTGGCATACGCACTCAGAGCCGTTCAACAACATGCGGTAGATCGGAACTGTGTAACGGATCTTGCCCTGAGACTCAAGGAAGGCACGCACGGAAGCGAATCCGGGCTCCCAGTTTTGCTTGATCACCAACTGGCACCATCGCATACGCAGCTCGGCGTTGATGCTGGCGCCGTACTTGTATGCAGCGTCCATGGCGGCAAGCGAAGCGGCAGCGTCCACCAAGGCACCGGTGTCAAGAGCAGCGAGCAGATCAAGCACATACCTGTGTCGAGGGGGCACCAGTGCAAGAAATCAGCGTGGTTCGAACCACACGCCACGACCGAACCCAAAGCATAGCCATGCAAGCAAGCCAACGTACATCTGCGAATACACGTGCAACGTGGAAATGTCAACAGCGCCAGCTTCGGCGCGGACGGCAGCGTCCTCCGACTTCCACTTGTTGGCCAGCGCCTTGGCCGGGTCAGTCAGCTCGGCGGCAGCCGAAAAGTCTGGCACATACTTCGGCATGCCCGGAGTGTGGAGCCACGTCGTCATGGTGGGCTCCACCGTGGTCACTGTCTCTTCCTGTTAACGGGGTGTGTGCGAGGGATGTAAGGGATAGCGAGGGTCGGCATGAACTGCGGTCGTACCAAGTGAGGGAACTTCTTGAAGAAGAAGTTGAACATCATCGTGGACGTCACGCACTGGAACTTGTGACCCTGGGACCACTCGCGCATGAAGGCATCGAACTCGTCGTCGCTCCCGACCAAAGAACGCAGGTATCTGTGCAAAGCAACACAACGCACAGCGACACACGTGAAACATAGAAGAGACCATTCCACAATGCCAAAAAAACTGAAAAGGCCACAAACGACTACGAGACCCCAAACCGCCACGCTACAAGGAAGAACGTACGCCAGCAAGCAGTAGCCCTTCTCATAAGGAGTCTGGTTGTAGGTGTCATCGGGGTCAACACCCTTCGCCAAAGGCGTCTGCAGCTTCGTCAACGGGTCTTCGTGTCCGGCTGCGTCAATCTCCTCCTTCAGCAGCGTGATGCCGATGTCCGCCTCCAAGGCAGTGAAGGCTTCGCCGTGCACCAGGGTGGTGATGCGGCGCTGGGCGTACATCGTGAAACCCTCGTTCAGGAAGAACTCCTTCCAAGACGCGTTCGTCACAAGGTTGCCGAACCTGGAGCACACGGGCACAGTTTGAGCTCAACAATCAAGCACCCGCCATCCCATGCACACAAGAAGCATGCAACGGTGCTGAACGCGTACCATGAGTGAGCAATCTCATGTGCAACCACGTCAGCAAGAGACTGATCGCCGGCCAACAGGCAGGGAGTCACGAACGTCAAGCGCGGGTTCTCCATGCCACCATAGCTGAGTTTGAAACGACAACGCCACAACACAGCCAAGAAAATCCGTACGCGTGAAACAGGAGCCTCCACACGGCGCATAACACCGGCATGCGTGACTCACGGGAAGCATGGAGGCATGACCAACAGATCGTACACGTCCCAGTGGTACTTGCCAAACAATGACTCGCCAGCCGCCAGGTACTTCTCCGTGATCTGACATCCACCGAGGGGGGGGCACAACGGACCACCACACATGAAAAACCAAACCACACGGAACACACACACACACGAACAGCGACCAGTCAGGTCAGGGTACGACGATAGACGAGCCACAACCAAGCCAGAACGTACGCCCTGGAACTCCTTGGTGGCAGCCTCGATGATGCCGGGCTCACTCCACACACGAGAGCGAGGGCCGATGCTCGCGCAACGCAAGTCACCGACAGCCAGTGCGACCAGGTACACAGGGATGGGCTGTGGCATCATGAAGTTGAACGTCACGAGGCCTTCCTCACCGGGCACACCCACGACCTGGCCGTCGTCAGTGACGTCGTTCAGCATGTTAGCAGCCATCACCGCAGTGAACGCCTTGGCGACAGTGATGCTCGCTGTGTAACTGTGAGTGTGAACAACGATGATGGTGAGAGACGGAAGGATGGCGATAGTGGGGCAGGCATATGGCATGGCGCACGCGGCCGTGAACCAGCACTCACGTGCAGCGGACAGCCGGGGTGTCCTGGCACGGGAAAAATTGGCGATTCAGGCAAGCCTGTGGACGAGTGCAAAGGATGTGACACAAGCGCGTGCACATGAGTGTACCGAAACGACACACGCAGCAAAGGAACGAGCGCGAAACGGGTGGGGCTCAAGGCACAGAGTGCCACAGCCACAACACCACAACGCCACAACGCCACAACGCCACATAGCGCCACACACCTGGCCCTGCGTGAACATGTACGGGTACGTCTTGTCAGCAGTCTGCGAAGGGGCCAGGAAGCACACGGAGGCGCTTTCAGACGTCACAGAGTATGTGATGGTGACACCAAACTCGCGCTCGGCCGTCTGGCGCTCGGCCCATGAACTCGTGTCGACCACCAGCTTCTTGCCAAAGCCAGTGAAGTCCTCCACGGCGAAGGTAAGTGAGACGCCGGCATCGTCGACGACCTTGGTGACTTCCAGGGCCTGGACATCCAGCAAAAGCTGTGTGCCCACATTCACTTTGGTGCCTGGGTTGGCGATGACACGCAAGCGCGCAGTGCCGAACAACCGTGGGGCGTCAAAGTCGACGGTCAGGTTCAGCGCGTAGAATGGGACCTGGAACTCATTGAAGTTGCTGACTGATGCTACATCCTGTGCTCCGCACAAGGGCACGTCAGACAGGGAACACCGAGCAAGACACACTATGCAGGACGAGTATAGTGCCAACAAAACAAAAGAAGAAAAAACAGCGGTTGTGGTGGTGGGAGGTGAACGCCACGCCACGTACGTCCTCGACAACAGTGGGAACCCATCCCAACGTGAACTCCACGCCCGCATCCTTCGCCTCTTCTGACGCCATGACGACAGTAAAACGGTGTTGAGTAGCTTTCACAACAGAACAGCAACGAAACTGAGGTCGTGGGGTGAGAGCAAGAGGGAGGAAACGACTGTAACAACTGGCGACCACACAAGATCAGGACCGGTGGGTTGCGGGACCCGCAATTGCGGCGCCGGATTGTGTAAATTGACGTGACTTTGTTGGCAGCGTCATTGCTGCGCAAGCTTCTTCAAGTCCACACAGCATGGCCCGTGCTGAGGCTCCTGTTGCTGCCGGCTGTGGAAGCTGAGAGAAGGTGCGTGGCGGTGGGTATCTCGCACGGCTTGGTAGGCTCCACCCTCTGTGGTTGATGCACGGTGCTGAACGCGGTGTGTTCAGTTCACCCCACTTCCTTTCATCGCAGCCACCCACACCGACAAGCACAAAATCTCAGCTGCACGATTCAGCTTTGTGATGCGCTCCACCCCGCCAAGCTTGACACAGCATCGAGGCCCGGCAGCAGCACAAACACATGCGAAGAAGCACCTCTGACCAACAGAGCGGGGCCAACACGTATGAATACACATATGCCAAATTACAGGCAACGTAACCCATGCAAGCATTTTTACTTGTCGTCACTTCGGACGCTTCAACCTGCTGCTGGATGTGACCCGCCGCTCAGCTAGCCTTCCACGCCGTGTGTATCGGCCCGTTCACCGCTCTGACGCGACGATTGGGTCACAAGTGGATTGTTAGGTTGACCTGTGTGCACAATGTTGTCGACACGGACCATTCTTGGCCTGGCCACGGCGGTGGTTGTGTGCTGCGCCATCGTGACACCTGCACTGGGCGGGGCATGTTCCGCGCTCGGCGATTGCAACAGCCACGGACTGTGCATTTCATCAAATAGGACATGCCAGTGTTATGACGGTTGGGGCTCGGAAAGTGATGTGTCGGTGTACAAAGCTGCAGACTGCTCCAAGCGTACGTGGCCGTGTTGCTGAGCTTCTCTCATGGCGCTGCTCACCGTGATTGTGTGTGCTGTGTTTCAACCGTGCCCACACAGGAATCTGTCCCGCTGGTGAGTGTGCCTTTGCATAGTGTGCTTGCTTTTCCCCTTGTGTGCATGTGCTTGCGACTCAATGTGACGTGACGTGGCCCCCTCCTGCCCTCCCTGCCCCTTCTTTCATTGGTTGCATTGGTGTTGTGTCTATCACGACCTCACGAACAAACAGACAAAGCATGGACGGACGTGCCCACGGCCGCCGACACAGCGCACGCGCTCGCGGAGTGCTCCAACGCTGGAATATGCAACCGTGGAACAGGCAAATGTGAATGCTTCGATGGGTTCGAGGGCGACGCATGCCAACGCAGTGCGTGGTGGCGGAGCATGTGTCTGTCGTGTTGTGGCGAATTCGTTGCCGTGTTGAGTGGCTCCTCACATCTTCGTTCCGGTGGGGGATGGTTGTTTGCCAGTGTCGTGCCCGAATGACTGCTCTGGACATGGCAAGTGCGTCAGTCTGTCTGTTATGGCCACGGAAACGAACGGCTTCCCCACAAGCTTGAGCACCACGTATGGAAGTGACGACACCAACGTACGCGGGTGTGCGCATCAAGAGTCCCGTGCCCGCAAGTGTTGGGTTGACGCCTAACGGTGCTGTGACACACGTGGTATCTGTGCGTGTGTGTGTGCCTCAGCCCACAACGACTTGGGATGCCGAGCGCATCTACGGGTGTGTGTGTGATTCGTCGTGGACGGTTGGATGGGGGAGTGGTGAGACACAAGTGACTGAGTGGTTTGGCCCCGATTGCTCCATGAGTGCGTACCGTACCACCGTGTGTACCACCGTTGCACTGTTGTGTCTTGTCTTGACTGATCATCCATGGTTCCTTTGGCCGTTTCTCGCTTCGCCCGCAGAGCGCTGCCCGAGTGGGGACGACCCCATGACAACAGCAGATGAAACTGATTGTGAGGACAAAATGGACAACGGCGCCGAGTACGGAGATGGCGCGTCTGGGAACCTGTGCCATGTGGATTGCGCCAATAGAGGTGAGTATCTTTGCAGCGCCGCAAGGTGACTGCGGACTGGCGTCCAATCCAATCCGATCCGACCTGATGGTCTTGGTTTCATGCTGTGGGTTGTTGTGTCCCCCCAGGTATTTGTGACTACGACACAGGAACGTGCACGTGCTTTCCTGGATTCTACGGCCAGGCATGCACCTTGACGTCCGTTCTTGCCAACTAGCCAGAGCGTTGGCGTCGCCCCAGCATGTCCGTTGCGTTTCCCAGAAACTCAGTAGCGTTTGTGATGAAACACTCGTGTCGTCGATGAAACAATGGATGACAAACCTCTGATCTTCATTCTTCATCAAATCAAAGCAGGAGACAGCAGAGGGCAGAAGGGCGGAACCACCACAACACAAAACAAAAACCACAGCCCTCCATCTCCCAGGTTTCCCTATTGACCCTCGGCCACCACCGGTTGCTCTTGTGTGTGTGGCTCTGCGTCCTGTGCACGCGGGGCGTCCGCCGCGACAGCCACCTCCTCTTCCGGCAGACGCGGCGGCGCTTCCCACCCAGGATGGATGGACGCAAAGAATGACCCAAAGAACGCCACCGTGTCCGCCACGAAGCCCCGATGCGCGTGCGGGTATGGGACGGCTGGCGCATCAGGTGGCACACCACCATCACGGTTTCCTTCGCCGTTGGCGTTGGCACCGGCAACGTCCACAACGCCGCCGGCTTGGCGCCGGCGACAGCAGCGGCACGAAGAGGTGAGCATCGAGAAGAACCCCACGAGGTAGAGGTACATCAGCACGGCTGCACCAACTATGGTCCAGAACCTGCGGTCGTCGGCGTCCTGGCCAAAGATCACTACGATGACCAGTAGCTTCAGCGCCAACGTGAAGTTAAACAACCGCCGGACCAACCCCGGCTCGCGGGCACCGCCATCCGCATCAGCCCCCGCATCGGCATTCGCACCAGCACCGGCACCGGCACCGGCACCGGCACCGGCACCGGCACCGGCACCACCCGCATCAATATCCGTTCCAGCGCCAGCGCCAGCACCAACACCAGCGCCAGCGCCAGTTTCGGAGGTTGTGCTTGATGCGGAGGCAGCAGTCGCACCGGTTGCCGTTGCGCGTAATCTGAGCCCTGCCTGTTCTTGCGCTGCGCGCCAGTAGGTGTCCCAGTTCTGGGGAGAGGAGGCGAAAAGTGGAGACGAGCCCCAACCCGGAAAGGATGCAGGACTGAAGCACGAAAGCACCCACAGCACACCCAGAGCACATACATACAACGACTGACGCGTCAGTGCTCTACAGCAAAGGACAAGGGGGAGG
>Ga0213833_1001358_pt1 | contig 17789 bp, 18 predicted proteins | sample SWATP21_FD_160575 | JGI IMG/M metagenome (GOLD analysis project Ga0213833, IMG submission 160575) | Coastal seawater microbial communities from Marineland, Florida, United States - SWA TP2 #1 | ecosystem: Environmental > Aquatic > Marine > Coastal | place: USA: Florida | collected 2016-08-14
CGTGCGCCGTATCGGGCGGCATGTATATTTCCGATAAATAGAATCAGTCCGCGCGTCAGCTTTGTGTTCCTGTCTTCGATTTTTTTCAGGACTTTCTGGATTGCGCTCAGGCCTGTGGTTTCGTTGCCATGCAGCAAAACAGAAACGAACAGGCTTTCACTGCATTCACCCTCCAGGTGAATCAGGGTGGGGCCGGGGAGCAGTGTGTGGAGCTTTTGCGCGGGGCAATCGAGAAAGCCGGCAGGAAGCGATGTGCGCACATTGACGCGGGCGTTAGCCGTTGGCGGGATGGACATTCCTTCTATCGCCATAGGTGTACGGGTCCTATTGATTGGTTTGACTGGTATTCCGCCAACAGGCTGGCGACATTGCCGCTGTGGCGACTAAAACCGTCCATTTGCCATTGCGCGCCGGTTTTAGCGCTCCGTACACGGGGCTGCATAACGTTGTTCATGTAGTGCTCAATATCCCGGGGCGCGAGCCCCAGATCGAACAAACAGGACGTCGCTGCCGGAATAATGTGTTGCCGCAACAGGTCCTGCATCAGCCAGACGCGGCCGTCTGTCCAGGTTACCGGTGCTTTGAGACCATAGCGCGCCGCTGCATAGAAGTTTTGCTGGGCCGCATCAAACGTCAGTTCCTTTTCTGGTGCCTGGTCAAGCGTTGCGAGGTGGTGTGACAAGCCATAAAACAGCGCAATATTCGCGATACTGTCGGTAATGGTTGGGCCGGCAGGAATAGCGCGGTGTTCAATGCGCAATTGCACTAGCCCTTCGCTTGTTACATGCAGCAGAGGGCGGTTCCAGCGCCATATGGTGCCGTTGTGCAGCTGCAGGTGAGCGAGGGGGTTGTTGCTGTCGTCATATTGCATGGGCAAGAGTATGGGAAACTCATCCCGGTTCTCGATAAACAGTTCTGCGACTGAGTGTTGCAAATAGCCGCTGCCGAAGCAGACCCGGTGTACCGCTTGCCCGTTGACGCGTCGGAAGCAGGGGATTGCAACGGATTGTTCGAACAGGGGAATGCGTGTTTCCGGCCACAGCCTTTTCCCGAACAATAGCGGGGAGTTTGCACAGGCGGCGACCATGGGAGCACTGGCGATAAGTGCAGCGTTGTAAAAGCGCACGGCCTGCTGCGGGCTTACCTGAACATGGATTTGCAAGGAGGTGGTGGCGGCCTCGGTCATGACATCTGTGTGTTCCAGGGTGAGTCGATCGTCGTCGCCACGGATATCGATACGAAAGGGCTGAAATTGCCGACCTTTCAGAATTTGCTGATTCAGCGCCAGGTAGCGCTGCTGGCCCGAGACATTAGTCAGGCACAGATCCTCGTCACGCAGTGTCGGCAGAATGCCAATTTGCACGGCGGAGAGGCCCATCAGCTCGGCTTGAGCAGAGCATGCTTGCCACTGCCGGGTAAGGGAGTCTTCCAGCGCGCGGAGAAGGTCTGGAGAGGGCGCAAAGGGCGGTGTATTGATTTCGAAGTTGAACTTGGCAAGCTCGGGAACAACCAGCGGGTTGCTCAAAGCTTCAATAAATGGGGCGTTCTCCGGGGCGGGACTATGGTCGGACCGAATGAGACATGCTTCAAGCTCAAGTCCGCAGGTGCCCGACTGTCGCTCGACTTTTCCTTTCTTCAGCCAATCAAGCAGCAGCGCGGTTTCGCTGTCGAGCCTTCCCTTGAAGTCGGCGAAATCGGACTGACTAAAGGCTGTTTGGTCAATTTCCCTTCCCATTATTGCTCCGGCTATTGTCAGCCTGTGCGTACTCTCAGTCTAGAAGTTGCTGCGAGTAATGCCAGTGTCAGAAATATCGCTCATCAATATTGAATTGCGTTGCGAATTGCAGTATCACTGACGCCCTTGATGCAGCAGGAACAGTAGTAGTGGAATTCACCGATTATCTTCGCGTATTGGCAAAAAACGATGGTTCAGACCTCTATCTGAGTACGGGTGCGCCTCCCTGTGGGAAATTTCAGGGCGTTTTAAAGCCAATGGGTAAGGAGCCTGTGGGGGCTGGCAGAATCAAGGACATCGCCTACAGCATCATGGATGAAGAGCAGCGCCAGATATTTGAGCATGAGCTTGAAATGAACCTGGCGATCTCTGTGCCGAACGTAGGCCGTTTTCGTATCAATATATTTCGCCAGCGCAATGAGGTTTCCATTGTTGCGCGAAATATCGTCACTGAAATTCCCCAGTTTGACGATCTGCGCCTGCCCGAAGTGCTGAAAGAAGTCATTATGGCCAAACGCGGGTTAGTGCTGTTTGTCGGTGGCACGGGGAGCGGAAAATCGACCTCGTTAGCGGCTTTGATTGACCATCGAAACTCCAATAGCGGTGGTCATATCATCACCATTGAAGATCCTATTGAGTTCGTCCATAAACATAAGAAGTCTATTATTAACCAGCGCGAGGTTGGTGTAGATACACGTTCATTTGCGGCGGCCCTGAAAAACACATTGCGGCAAGCACCCGATGTTATTTTGATTGGCGAGATTCGCGACCGCGAGACCATGGAACACGCGCTGGCCTTTGCCGAAACCGGGCATCTGGCGATTTCGACCCTGCATGCCAATAATGCCAATCAGGCGCTGGACCGTATTATCAATTTCTTTCCCGAGGAACGTCGAACACAATTGCTTACCGACCTGGGAACCAATATGCGCGCCTTCGTTTCGCAGCGACTGGTACGCACCGTTGACGGCAAACGCGCCGCCGCCGTGGAGGTATTGCTGGGTACGCCAACCATTCAGGAGTTGATACTCCGGGGCGAAATGGACGGCATCAAGGAAATTATGGAGAAATCCGAGCGCTTGGGAATGCAGACCTTTGATTCGGCCCTGTTCAAACTGTACAAAGAGGGACGTGTGTCGCTGGACGAAGCGATTAAAAATGCGGACTCTGCAAACAATCTGCGTTTGCGCATCAAGCTCGATTCCAATTCAAGCGGTAGCGATGGTGACGCCAATGCAGCTTTGTCGCTTGAAGAAATCCCTCGTGACGAAGATGGTATGATCTAGCAGGCTGTTGATTTTCTATCTGCGTTGCCACTGCGGCGTTAAAAACGGGCTCAAATCGGTCATTTATTGCGTATAAACTCCCTCATGTCGCCAGTTTTTGCCTTGCATTGGCTGCCTCGAAAACGAAAATCAACAACCTGCTAGGGCAGCTTCGAATCACTCAGTGATCGTTCCGGCTTTGCGCTATTTCGACTGGCAAGGCGCGCTCTGGATCCTCATGGAGAGGCCCTTAACCTTGTACTGCGCGACTTTGCCCGGTTCGCACGGCGATTCCTTTTAAGCCCACCCCGATTAATACCGCCGCGCCGAGCTGCACGGCAATAAAGGCCGGTGCGCAGTGCGGGGCAATGCCTGCAAAGGTGTCGCTGAATATGCGTGCGAAAGATACTGCCGGATTAGCGAAGGAGGTTGAGCTGGTAAACCAGTAAGCGCCGGTGATGAACAACGCCACACCGAGTGGCACGGCCTCTTCGTTGTGTTTGATAAAAAGCACGATGGTGAGCAGTAAACCGCAGGTGGCTACGAATTCGCTCAGCAGCAGGTGGCTTCCCCAGCGCTCGGTTGTGGAGAACGAGACCGGAGCCAGATCAAACATCAAATTTGCGGTAATCACGCCGAGTACCGCGCCGCAGCACTGCAGAAAGATATATGCAGGCAGGCGCCGGGCAGGCAGCTTGCCTGTTAACGCAAAGCACAGGCTAACAGCCGGGTTGAAGTGCGCGCCGCTTATTGGTGCAAGGGCAGTGATGAGTACGTAGAGAGCTGCGCCGGTTGCCAGGGAATTCGCCAGCAACGCGATGCCCATATTTTCCTGTGAGAGGTTCTGGCCCATGATGCCAGAGCCGACAACAGCGACGAGTAACATGGCGGTGCCGAAAAATTCCGCCAGATAGGCGCTGGTTTTCGACGGGTCAGTACTCAGCATGCAGGTTTCTCCGGTTGAGGGCATTGCGTTCCCTGGCAGCAGTTTTCAAGGAGGTAGTCGATCAAGGTGTTCATGGTCTCCAGCCTGGCACGATAGAGCTTGTGACGCCCCTCGTTCTCCGCGCTGATCAGGCCGGCGTTGCTTAGCTCTTTCAGATGAAAGGACAGCGTCGCCTTGGGAATGTCGAGTGCCTCGGACAAATGGCCGGGATTGATAGGCTCAGGAGCGCTTTGTACAAGTGCCCGGAAGATGGCGAGCCGGGAGTCCTGTGCGAGCGCAGCGAGTGCGGTTACGGCTTCAAGTGATTTCATAGTTCCAAATATATAGAACTATTTAGGGCGAATCAAACTCCGGCTTGCTGGGTGTCAACGGTGCCAGTACGCTAAGACTATAGAATCAGGCAGATAGGTGTCATGGATAACCCGAAAATTTCGACCTCGGCGCTTGCACGGCAGCTGGAAGTGCCGGTGCAGCAATTGTTTGGCACGCTCAAAGACTATGATTGGATACGAAAAATTCAGGATGGTTGGGCCTTAACTCCTAAAGGTGAGTTTGAAGGCGGAGAGTACAAAACCAGCAAGCGCTATGGCCGCTATATTGTGTGGCCCGCAGGCCTTGAGCAGCACCCGATGCTGCAGGCCTTGGAAAACAACAAAATGTTGTCTGCGGCGGCTCTTGGTGAAAGTGTTCAACTCAGTGGCAGGGCGGTGAATCGCTGTCTTGCGGAACTCGGTTGGTTGAAGCGTGAATTGCACGGCTGGATTTTGACTGCGGCGGGTAAGCACAGTGGTGGCGTGCAGATGGAAAACCGGCAAACTGACATGTTATATGCACTGTGGCCTGCCGGCGTGGCAGAAAACCCGGTGCTGGCAGCACGCTTGCAAGCCTGTGCGGCAGCCGCCGCCGCGGGTAGCGCTACGCCGGGTGATGATTTGTTCGCGAACCAGGAAAGCTATGAGAGTGTTGACGGCCACGGCCATGACACACGCGAATTGCTGGCGATCTGCCACTGGCTTTACATGGCCGGTGTTTTGCACGCCACGCAGCGCCAGTTACCCGTGGAGGAGTCACTGAAGGCCGATTTCTATCTGCCCGTGAATCGCGTTTACATTGATTACTGGTCGGCGAATGCCTCGCCTGCGGAGCTAAAGGCCAGTATGCGCAAGGCCGAAGCCTACAAAAATTTGGGTTTGGCTGCGATTGAAATTCACGCCGAAGATGTCTCGCAGCTCGATGATGTTATGCCGCGGCAATTGCACAAGTTCGGAGTGCAGTTTACCTAGCAGGCTGTTGATCTTCGTTTTCGAGGCAGCCAATGCAAGGCAAAAACTGGCGAAATGAGCGAGTTTTTAACGCCGCAGTGGCAACGCAGATAGAAAATCAACAGCCTGCCAGGGCAGCTCTGATTAATCAGAGCTGCCCTGGCTTGTAAGAGGGATTTCCCTCTCCTTCGGGAGAGGGCTGGATGGGCGGCGAACCGTTTGGGACGGTATTAAACCCGAGTTGCTTCAGGGCGGGGTTCGTTCCTGCAATGAACCGTTCTATTTGCCAAGGTGATCGTCAATCTGCTTGGCCAGAGTAATGTCACGCATGGAAATGCCGCCCAGGTCATGAGTGGTCAGGGAGATGTCAACGCGGTTATAGACGTTGGACCATTCAGGGTGGTGATCCATTTTTTCAGCCAGCAATGCGACTTGCGTCATAAAGCCAAATGCAGCAACAAAGTCGGGAAATTTGTATTGCCGATATAGCTTTTCTTCACGTACCGTCCAGTCAGGTAGCTCGGCCATAACGTCCTTGAGTTGTGCTTCGCTAAAGCGCATTGTCATAGAGTACTCCTTTGTAGAAAAACACCGCATTCCATATGCGTTGTATAAGGAAATTGATCGAAGAAAGCCAGCGATTTAATGTGATGATTTTGGCACAAATGATTGAGGTCACGCAGGAGGGTTTGTGGATTGCAGGATATATACAATATCTGGTCAAACTCGCAAACCATATCGCGGGTGAAATCGTCGAGCCCGGCGCGGGGCGGATCGACGAAAACGGTTTTCAGGTCGAAGGCGTCCAGATTCAGGTGAGCAAGACGCCTAAAGGGACGAACACCTTTGAGTGCGGCTGAAATTTCTTCAGCAGAAAGGCGAACCACGTCGATATTATCAACGCCGTTAAGCGCGCTGTTTTCCTGCGCTGCCCGCACTGACGTTTTGGAAATTTCGGTAGCCAGTACGCGTGAAAAGTAGCGAGACAGCGGAATGGTAAAGTTCCCGCAGCCGCAATATAGCTCCAGAAGGTCACCTGAAGCGCTGCTTACCTGTTCACAGGCCCAGCTGATCATGGCTTCGTTCACCTTGGCGTTAGGCTGGGTAAAGCTGTTTTCGTAATGTCTGAACTGAAAATGTTTGCCATCGGCGTGCAGGGACTCCGTAACGAAATCCTGTTCAAGTACAATTTTTTGTTTGCGACTACGCCCGATAAGAAGAATCGGCAATTGTTGCATCAGGGTTTCTGCTTCGGCTTGCCAGGCATCGCCCAGTGGCCGGTGATAGATAAGCGTTACCAGCACTTCGCCACACTGTCCGCTCAGAAAATCTACCTGAAAGAGTCGCCGGCTGAGCTCATCTGACGCAGCGATAAGTTCTCGCAATGGCTGCATGACTGCAGCGATGGGCTCGCAGGCAATATCGAACCGGGTAATGATGTGAGCTTCCCGTGGATCTTCCTTGCGAAACATCACGTAGTGGGGAACGTTGTCGATATGCCTGATGCGAAATTCTGCACGCATGCGATAGTGGCTGGGCTCGGAAGGAAATATCGCAGGTTCAAGTGCGGTGAATTGTGTAAAAGGCTCGCGCACCAGCCTGGTTTTGGCTTCCAGGAGGGAAGAATAGTGATCGGGTTTAAAGTCACGGAGTGGCATAGTGCGCCTTGAGTTCGTTGGTCTGGTGTTTGTAGAGAGTGAAGTTTTTTAGCCGTGACGATTGTGCCAGAGTGTCATGGCCTGCGCCTGTGCTGAGTCGGCATCGGCAGCCTTGCCCAATAACCTGAGCGCAATGGCGAGTGTGCCGGTCACAGCAAGATCACCGTACTTGTCGGCGCTTTTGCCGAGCCAAACGGCTTCGAGGTCTGCAAAAGGCAACTGTTCCTGCTTTTCCTGTCGCCCTGATACCAGACGAGGCCAGTCTTCAATCGAGTTTTTGCCATCCTGAATCAAATGCAGCCGCAGGTCGGCTTCCGGGCGTCGTTCTGCTTCACCGGCTTCGCCCTTGAACACGGCTGCGTTCTTTTGCCCGAGTAAAAGTGCTGCCGCCTGATGATTGTCTGCATAAGCCGGATGAAAAATACTTTGCAGAGAATAGGGCGCGCCGCAGGGATTGATCAGCCGGGTGAGTGTGTTCACCGGAGAGCGCAGCCCGAAACGGCTTTTCAAGTCGATAATGTGTTGCAGGCCGGGGCAAAACATACGCAAGGGGACAAAGGCGAAATTGTGTTGTGTCAGCGCAGATTCAGCTTCCTGCCAGTTTGCACACGGCGAGTGGCCGAGTAGCTGCAATACCTGCTCGGAGTATATTCGGCCTTCGGTGTGCCCCGCAGCGCCATGCATAACAATACGATAGCCCGCCCGGGCAAGTGTCAGCGCGCTCAACAGGTACCAGGGTTGCTGTCGGCGCTTGCCCGCGTAACTGGCCCAGTCGAGATCAATAGGCAACGTTGGAATGTTGATGTGTTGCCGCACAGCGCTAACGAAGCCTGCCAGCTCATCCGCGCTTTCTTCCTTGACACGCAGCAGCATAAGAAAGGCGCCCAGCTGCACATCTTCTACCTCGCCGCGCAGAATCATGCCCATTGCCAGTGCGGCTTCGTCGAAGCTCAGTGAACGAGAGCCGGTCTTTCCCTTGCCGAGAATGCGGACGTATTGTGCAAATGGGTGCTCAGACATGGAGTATCGCTATCGTTGATGGTGAAAGGTGGCCTGGTTGGCCAAAAAACCGGGCAGGGGCAGCTAAAGGCAATTTTCCGGTCGCGGCAAGCCCGCTATCTTGCTCAGTACTTTTGCAGGGCTGCCCGGAAAGAGCTTCAAGAAGTAGAGGCTGTTTCCCTTGTCGCTGCCCAGTTCCTGCCTGGCGTATTTTACCAGAGGTCGCATGGCGGGTGAGAGCTGGTAAACGGAATAAAACCGGCGAATAAGCCGGATCAACTCCCAGTGTGGCTCGCTCAGTTGAATGCCTTCCTCGGCGGCGAGGCATTGAGCTACCGGCTCCGACCAGTCGTCCAGGTGTTTCAGGAAGCCTTCGGTATCGGTTGCAATGTTCTTGTCGCCGCACACCAGTGGCATGTCAAAACCAGCTTTGCGAATGGCGGTGGGCGGCGCAGAGTTCAACCAGCCCGGTATAGTCAATAGTGTCTATGCCCCGTTGGAGTTTATCGCTGATGCCACGGGCTGAGACGTCATCCGCCAGCGCGTAGACTGCGGTGGCTGGCCATTGCCGGGGCATTGTTGCGGCGTAAACGGCGTCATACATCAATACAATCAAATCGTTGGGGGCGCAGACCCGCAGACACGATTCGAGTGCCTGACCATCGAAAGGAGATTTCTGTATCAAATGAACCGTGGCGTCACTCATCAGATCGTTAATACCCGGTCAAATCGAGACACCAGTTCGGCGATTTCCCCGCCGGGGATACTTTGTGCTGCGTGGGCAAGGTCTGCGGTCTGCAGGTGTCGCGCTACCAGTGAGTCGCTTTCTACCCATAATTCATTAATGTCATAGAGGGGTAGGGCGCCCAGAACGGCGCCCAGGTTCTTGCTGCCGTGATTTGGATGCTGGTCTTTCAAGAGCTGGTACACGCCGTCGTCCATGAACAGCAGACTCACGGCAATATCGAAGGCTGCTGCGGACAATGCAATATCCAATGCTTCGTGGGCGTAGCTTCCGCCGTAGGGAGATTGACGGCTGATCAGGAGTAATGATGTCACCTCAGCCCCCAAAGGTCACAACGCGGTCGGAAACTATCATAGCTTCGGCCCACTGGCCCAGACCCGATAAATCAAAGCCCTTGAGGCTGTTGGATGCGCCAAGTTCGTAACGCTTTGCTTCACGCGCGTCCACAATACCGCGTCGCAACGCACTGGAGATACACAACACCATATCGGTTCCGTGCTCATCGCCAAAACGCTGCCAGGCTTTGGGTAAGTTCACCTGGTCCTGCGGGGCAATGGTAAAGGCGTTGCCGGCAATGACTGCATCGTGGAAAAAGAATACGCGAAAGAGTTCGTGCCCCGAGGCCAAGCAGGCCTCTGCAAAATTAAGTGCGCTGTGAACAGCGGGGCTGGATTGGGGCGAACCGAGAACAAGCAGTGAAAATTTCATGTTAATTAAAAAGCCCCGCCAGAGCGGGGCTTGAGGGCTGGTTTATTCATTAGCCGAAATAGCCGTGCATTAATCGTCGCCAGAAAAGGCCATCAGAATATGAAGCAGACTGATAAAGATATTGTAGATTGATGCATACAGGGTAATGGTCGCGATGATGTAATTGCGCTCGCCGCCGTTAATAATCTGCCCTGTCTGGAACAGAATAATTGCGCTGGAGAAGAGCATAAAAGCACCGGACAGAACCAGATGCAGTGTTGGCATTTCGAAAACCAGCACCGCAACGATGCCGAGTAGCAGCACGATAGCGCCAGCGGTGATAAAGCCCGATAGAAAGGAAAAGTCTTTTTTGGTTGTCAGTGCATAGGCTGACAGGCCAAGAAAGATAAAGGCTGTACCGCCAAGCGCCTGCATGACGATCGCCGACCCGGCACTGCTTTGCATGAGCGCGTTAAGGAGTGGCCCGATAGCAAAGCCGACAAAGCCGGTAAAACCGAAGACGGCAAGCAGCCCCCAGGCGCTGTTAGCGAGTATCTGGGTTAGAAAAGAAAGGCCAATAAAGCCGCCCAGAAATACCCATGGGTTGATAGGCGCCGCGCCGCGCGCCAGATAGGCCGTCAGGGCACTAAAGGCAAGTGACATGGCGAGCAGTAAGTATGTGTTTTTAAGCACCTTATTGGTCGTGCCAACAACCTCGATACCCGCTGCCGGTTGAGCAATAGTTCGGTCTTGCATCGCAATCTCCGCGTAATGGTCGAACGTTACTGAATCATACTGCCCGTAGCGCCAAAATCAAGGAATTCAGGATCAGCTTGAGTGGTGACGGGCTTAAAGTGGGGGTGGGCCGAGCAGATGCGGGATAAAGATGGCGGAGGGGCAGGGATTTGAACCCTGGGTGGGCGTTAACCCACGCCGGTTTTCAAGACCGGTGCATTCAACCACTCTGCCACCCCTCCGCGGCAGTCGGTGATTATACAGGCCTCTTTTTTACAAACAAGCGTGTAAACAGACTATTCTCGCCTGCAGGCGAGAAAAGTAGCATTTTAGCTTTCTCCTACAGGACTGCCCCAATGCCGGCAGCGCAGCGTCGCGAATTTATTAGCGCCGATGGTGTTCGACTCTCCTATTTGATTGCTGATAAATCACAGGGGCAAGGGCCGCCGCTGGTTTTTTGTCACGGTTTTCCGGGCCTGGCTTACAGTTGGCGGCATCAGCTCGCCGCTGCCGCAGAGAGTGGTTACCGGGCCGTTGCCCTGGACATGCGAGGCTACGGCGAAAGTGATGCGCCGGAGGCGGTTGCAGATTATTCACTCAAGCACATTGGCTCAGATTTACTGTCACTTCTTGTCGAGTTGAATGCAGAGGAAGCGGTATTTGCCGGCCATGATTTTGGTGCAGCGGTCGCTTGGTATATGGCGCTTGCTGCGCCAAAGCAGGTTCGTGGGTTAATGGTGCTCAGTGTTCCTTATGACTGTGATTACTACGGTCGGCACGGTGCGGGAGGGGGTGCGCAAGAACGACCAACTCAACAGTTTGCGCGCATCGCCCGGTCGCAGTTTTTGCATGCCCATTATTTTCAGGTACCAGGAGTGGCTGAGGCAGAGCTAGACGATCAATGCGCTGTCTTTTTACGCCGCATTTTCTGGGCTTTGAGCGCGAAGGGCGATTTGTTGTCGGCCTTCCATGCAGGAGGCTCCGGGGCAGGATACCTGAATGTGCTACCGCCGATCGCCACGCCTTTACCCTGGTCGTGGCTGGATCAGCGGGATTTCGCCATCTATGCCGATGCATATTGTCAGCGCGGGTTTAGAGGTGCGCTTAACTGGTATCGTGTTGCCGACATCAATTGGGATATCAATCGTCGCTTTGTTAACGATTTTATTGAGGTGCCTGTGTGCTTTATCGCCGGTGCACAAGACCCGGTGTTGGTAATGAGTGGTGACACGGCTCTGGGTTTTATGCGGGATCGGGTTTCCGATTTGCGTGACTGTGTCATTATTCCCGACGCGGGGCATTGGGTACAGCAGGAGCAACCGGAATTGGTAAACGAAATTATGCTGCGCTTTCTGGCGTCGTTGAAGTAACCGTAAGTGCGTGGAAGGGGATAGCGCGTTGAAACAAGAAAGCGGGCCCGAACATCGGGCCGGCTTGCGCTCGCGGGAGACTTCTTACTCTTCGGGCGGCGGAAGGACTTGCTCGTCATTAATCAGCACAGCGGAATCGTACTGGCTCTCGTCACTCGTTGCGACGATAACATCAAATTCCGCCTGGCAAACCTCACCAGCCGCAGCACAGGTTCTTACGCTGGAGTGATCCTCTGCAACGGTATGGCGTTCAAATACCGAGGGGTTGCGCGCTTCGGAAAGGTCACCATCGTCGGGCGTAAAGGCTTCCCCTTGCGTCTCCTGGCGCACAATCACGCCACCATCGAAACGGTTGGGTTGCTCGCCGTCGTTGCTGGCGACTGCCGATTCGGGGCTCTCTTCCTGAGCGGTTGCTTCACCTTCCTGCTCTCCCGAAGGCTCAAGGCCGGGGAGCGGTTCACTGGAAGAATCGCCCTGGCCCGGATCTGTTCCGCCTCCCTGTTCGGGGGCTTCGGCTCGGGGAGCGTCCGCTTCAGAAAAGCTGCCTGCTCCGGAGTCATTGGAAGACATGGAGCTGTTTGCGAACGAGCCCCCCAACATCTCCGCGCCACCGCCGGCGGTCGCTAACCCGCCCACAGCCGGCTGAGCTATTGCTTGCACCGACATGAGTGCCGAGAACGTGATGCATGTCGCCACCAATATTGGGGCTGTTCTTTTTTGTTTCATCATTAGACCTCCTTAGTCTCTTGTCTTGCGCAGATGCAGTAAGTGGACTGACGATATTCGGAGGTGTTCCGCGGTTTGGTAATTTCACGATTCATTGGAAAATATGTAGGGAATATAAACAGTTGGTAGCCACGCTTCGACCGAAATGGCGGCATTTCCGTCGTCGATCGACAACGTGTTTCGGGGCTAAGGTCTTGCCGATAACGAAAGCAATTGCGGGAATCGCCGGGCGGTTTCATTCGCAGCAATTACTGAAGTGGCTTCCCGGTAAATGGCTCGCGGCCGGCTTCAGGCGAAGGTCGGCGGGCAATGCCTCGGGGGAGGAGGTGCACGCATCAAACTCGAAAAACAATATCCGACATTTGATGCGTGCAGGGTACTAGCGGTTGCGTGGGTCGTTCGCTGCGCGAGGCGGAATCACGCGATCCGGATCAGGCTGCTCAACCCGGGTTGGATCCAGCTCGGCCGGAATGGGTGAACTGGTTGCGATAGCGATCTCGGTAACCGGATTCGGTTTGTCGCGCGGATCATTTGCCGCGCGGCCACGTTCTCTGGCTGGAATAACCGCAGCGCTGGTCTGTTCCTTCGGCTGTTGAGCGGGCTTTTGCTCGCTGGGCTTGGGCTGCTCGTCAGAGGCTTCTTTAGTCTCAACCTTGCTTTCAGTCGGAACAGGAGCCGTTTGGGCAACGGCTGGCTTGCTCGCCGCAGTGCTGGCTTCTTCCGGCTGTGCAGCTGCGTCTTGTTCAGCAAGCGGAGCCTTTTTCCCGGGCTTGGTTTCTGATGTCTCGGGTTTGGCTTCCGAGGCAGCTTCCGGTTTGGCTTCGGGTTTTGCATCAGCAACGGCTTCACTTGTTACCGGGCTGCTGTCGGTTGCGGCGATATCAGCGACTGCTTCAGGAGCAGCAGGAGGCTTTGGCTCGGCAGGCGTCTGCTCAGGTTTGGCCTGTGGTGCAGCCGCGACGGTTGCATCCTCGGGCAGATTGATAGCTTCTTCGCGTTTGCGTTCGGCATTCTGACGCGGCTTGCGGTTGCCGGGGCGGCGTTGTGGGCGGTTGCCGTTACCATCGCTGCTATTGTCATCGCTTGCCGAGCGCCGCTGATTACGGTTGTCGCGGTTGCCTTCGTCCTGGTCCTTGCCTTGGTCGCGTGAAGGGCGGGGTTTGCGCTCGCCCGATTCTTTCTGCTCTTTTGGCTGACGACGTTCGCTGGCGTCACCGCGGTTGTCGTTGCGGTTGTCGCGATCATCGCTGTCGCGACGATTTCGGTTGCGGTTGCGATTGCGGTTTTGGCCGTTACGGTTGCGCGTCTGGGGTTTGGGAGCTTCAGGGGCCGCCGCTTTGGGTGCGGGCTTCTCTTCAATTTCTTCCGCCTGAAAGAAGGTGCTGAGGCTGCTCATGATCTTGCTGAACAGGCCGGGACCACTGTCCGCAGGGGTGCTTTCCGGAGCGACGGGGTCGTTTTCCGGTGCGCTGCGCTGGGGTGCCGGCGCGCGTGGCGCCAGGGTCGATACGGCCGCTTGCTGGATGGGAGGCAATTCTTCGGACTTGGCTTCCATCTGCTCCTGTGCGACTTCAAGCTCACTGGTGATTTTGTAGCTGACCAGCTCCTCGTCACCGATATCGCTGTCGCGCAGGCGCTGCACTTCAAAGTGTGGCGTTTCCAGGTTAATGGAGGGGATCACAGCTACGCGAACGCCCGCACGGTTTTCAATATCGTGAATGGCAACGCGTTTTTCGTTCAGCAGGTAAGAGGCGACAACCACAGGAACAATGGCGCGGACTTCGGCACTTTTTTCCTTGTTGGCTTCTTCTTCCAGCAGACGCAGAATCGAGAGCGCCAGTGATTTGGTATCGCGAATCGTGCCGTGGCCGTCGCAGCGCGGACAGACCTTGGCGCTGGTTTCACCGAGCGAGGGGCGCAGACGCTGGCGTGACATTTCCAGCAGACCAAAGCGCGAGATGCGGCCAATCTGGACGCGCGCGCGATCGGGTTCGAGAGCATCACGCATACGGTTTTCGACTTCGCGTTGGTTGCGTGGCGCCATCATGTCAATAAAGTCGATAACGATCAGGCCGCCGATATCGCGCAGACGAAGTTGTCGAGCGATCTCGTCGGCGGCTTCCAGGTTGGTTTGCAGGGCGGTTTCTTCAATGTCGCCGCCTTTGGTGGCTCGCGCGGAGTTGATATCGATAGAGACCAGCGCCTCGGTCGGGTCGATAACGACAGAGCCGCCAGAGGGAAGTTGCACTTCGCGCTGGAAAGCAGATTCGATCTGGCTTTCGATCTGGTAGCGGTTAAACAGGGGGACTGAGTCTTTATACAGGCGGATTTTGCTTTTAAATTGCGGCATCACCTGTTCGACGAAGGTTTTTGCTTCATCAAAAGAGGCATCGTTGTCGATCAACACCTGATCGATATCGTCGCGCAAATAATCGCGTATAGCGCGGATAATTACGTTGCTCTCCTGCAGGATAAGCAGAGGGGCTTTGTTTTCTTCAGAAGCTTTGGTGATCGAGCTCCACAAGTGCAGGAGGTAATCAAGGTCCCACTGCAGCTCTTCGGATGAGCGGCCGATGCCTGCGGTGCGTACAATGACGCCCATGCCATCAGGAATTTCAATTGAACTCAGGGCATCGCGCAGTTGGGCGCGCTCCTCGCCTTCAATGCGGCGGGAAATGCCACCTGCGCGCGGGTTGTTGGGCATCAATACCATGTAGCGACCCGCAAGGCTGATAAAGGTGGTGAGGGCGGCGCCTTTGTTGCCGCGCTCTTCCTTTTCAACCTGCACGATGACTTCCGTGCCTTCTTTTAATACGTCCTTGATCTTGACGCGGCCCTGCACATCGGAGGGCGAGCGGTAGAAGTACTCTTTGGAAATTTCCTTGAGTGGCAGGAAGCCGTGACGTTCGGCGCCGAAGTCGACAAAGGCCGCTTCCAGGCTGGGTTCTACGCGGGTGATAGTGCCTTTATAGATGTTGGCTTTTTTCTGGATGCGGGTGCGGTTTTCAATATCCAGATCGTAGAGTCGTTGGCCATCAACGAGTGCGACACGCATCTCTTCGGGTTGCGTGGCATTAATCAGCATTCTTTTCATGTGGTAAATCCCTGTGTGGAGGACTTACCGCGCCGTCGGGACGAGGGCAGAGATTGGACTCAGAGGCTGGAAAGCCTGTGCTTTGGCACTGTCAGCGCAGTCACAACATCATTGGGTATTCAGGCGCAGCCTGAAGCGCTCTTCTGATATCGGGTCTGACGGGCTTGCCGGTTGCTCCTTGGTCTATTTGAAACGACTGACTATCGAGACCGAAGCGCGAAGTTTTCTCTACATTCGATGGCTTCTAACAGGGTTGCTGCGCTGTCGATCGGTCTTTTCATCAACGATGCCTGAGTTCGGGGCACCGTACTGGCTCAAATCTCATTTCTCTCGTTAACGGTGCGGTAAATTCAACTCGCACTGTTAAAATAGGTACAAACACTTTTACACTAGCGCATGTACAAGTTTGTTCTCGCTAAATCGTTTGCAGGCCTTTCACATGTCCCTCGGGAAGTTATGTCATCAGGCTTGCGGTAGAGTCAGTCTTTTTCATCATAAGCTTGCTGTCATTCTCTGACTGCCGCTGTGGACTCGACGTCTACCGGCGCGAATATAGCAGTAAACCATTGTCGGTTCAATCAGTTAGGCGGGAAGTTCTATTTTGTCAGGTGAGTCGGGTAAGCAGCAGTCCGTACAAGTTCTGGTCGTCGGTGAAGAGGCTGCCGGGCAGCGCATTGACAACTATCTGCTCAAGCTATTGAAAGGTGTACCTAAATCCCGGATCTATCGACTCCTGCGTAAGGGCGAGGTGCGGGTGAATAAGGGGCGCATCAAGCCGGAGTACAAATTGATGGATGGCGACAGCGTTCGTGTGCCGCCGATCAGGGTTGCCGAGCGCACAGCGCCGGAAGATGTTTTCGTATCAGATGGGCTCTCAAGGCAGCTGCAGGGGGCTATCTTGTTTGAAGATGAGCGCTTGCTGATTATCAACAAGCCCTCGGGCCTTGCTGTTCACGGTGGCAGTGGTGTCAGTGTGGGGCTTATTGAAGCTCTGCGCCGAATACGCCCGGATGAGCGCTTTCTGGAGCTCGTGCACCGGCTCGACCGGGACACATCAGGCTGCGTGATGCTGGCCAAAAAAAGAAGCACACTCAAGACCTTGCACGGGCTTCTTCGAGGAAATGGTGTCGATAAGCGCTATCTTGCATTGGTGGAGGGGCGCTGGTCCTCGCGCAAGGTTCAGGTGAAATTGCCGCTGGAGAAAAACGTGTTGCAGTCAGGCGAGCGTATGGTGAGGGTTAATCCCGACGGCAAGTACGCTCTGACGCGTTTTGAGGTGGTGCAGCGCTTTCCCGGCGCTACACTGGTTGAAGCCAGGCCTGTCACCGGGCGCACCCACCAGATTCGGGTTCATTGCCAGGCCGCAGGGCACCCCATTATCGGCGACGAAAAATACGGGCGAGATGAGGTAAACGAGCAATTTCGGAAGGAGGGCGTGCAGCGCCTGTTTCTGCATGCCCACTCGCTCGGCTTTGAGCTTGATGGGGAGCGGATTTCGGTGGCGGCCGAGTTGAGCGATGACCTTAATACGTACATTAAAAAACATCAGTAGAGTATTGTTTTGTTAGTAATATTTGATTGGGATGGAACGCTTATTGACTCTACCGGCAAAATTGTTGCCTGCATGCAGCAGGCGGCGAAGGATGCCGGTATTGCGCCGCGCAGCGTGGCGGATATTCGCAATATTATCGGTCTCGGTCTGGATGAGGCCTTGCTCCGGTTGTATCCCGAGCAGGCTGCTGACCTAAGAGCCAGCATTCGCCAACACTATTCCGCTCGTTTTGTGGCTGCTGATCAAACGCCCTGTGAATTTTTCCCCGGTGTTATGGAGTCGCTGGACTGGTTGCGAGCTCAGGGAGTGCCGCTGGCGGTGGCTACCGGCAAGAGCCGGCGCGGTTTGGACCGCGTGCTGGGCAATCTCCGTATGAGCGACTATTTTCAGGGTTCGCGTTGCGCCGATGAAACAGCGTCCAAACCAAACCCCTTGATGCTCAATCAGTTATGTGAAGAATTTAAAGTTAATGCTAACAGTGCGGTTTTTGTCGGTGACACGGAATACGACCTTGAAATGGCGCACCGAATTGGCATGCCCAGCGTGGGAGTCAGCTATGGTGTACATGAGCCGGCGCGGCTGGCGAATTGGCAGCCGCTGCAGATCCTGGACGATTTTTCCGCTTTGCTGCCGCTGGTAGCCGAGCGCTACGGGATGGCAAAGCCGTAGCGCTGATTTAGCAAGCTGAGGAGGTCGATTAACGGTAACCCGATCAGCGAATTCGGGTCTTTGCCTTCGAGCCGCTCAAACAGGCTAATACCCAAACCCTCCATTTTGAAGCTGCCTGCGCAATCCAGAGGTTGCTCCTTCTCTATATAACGGCTGATTTGATCGGCGCCAAGTTTGCGAAAATGTACGATAAACGTGTCGACTAACGTGCTCTGTTGGCCGATATTCGGGCCGGCCAGGCACAGGCCTGTGTAGAAATGCACGCTTTTCCCGCTGCAGAGTGAAAGCTGCCGGCGTGCTTTTATTGCTGTTCCGGGTTTTCCCAGGGCGATGCCGTCGAGGCTGG
>Ga0213833_1001360_pt1 | contig 17772 bp, 14 predicted proteins | sample SWATP21_FD_160575 | JGI IMG/M metagenome (GOLD analysis project Ga0213833, IMG submission 160575) | Coastal seawater microbial communities from Marineland, Florida, United States - SWA TP2 #1 | ecosystem: Environmental > Aquatic > Marine > Coastal | place: USA: Florida | collected 2016-08-14
CCCTCACAACATCACTTTTCAGCTGCTGTGCTTTGACACCGCGCCCGGATGCACTATCAGTGGCGACCCGACGCCGGCATTCAGTTGGTTCAGAAGCTTTTACTGGCAATACGCCACCTGCAGCGAATGCCACGAACATATGGGCTGGTATTACGAGAATCCCGACCGCGAAAGTTTTTTTGGCCTGATCGTCAGCCGGCTGGCCATCAGCGGTTGACCATGACACCCAAAGATAACCGCTTTATTCCACCTGCAGGGTCAACTCCCCCAGCTCGGTAAACTTCGCCTGATACAGTCCCGTTTCCAGGGGAAGCATTTCCCCCATCGCGCCGGTCAACAAGATTTGTCCCGGCTGAATCACCCAGCCTTCAGACACCATGTTGTTGATCAGCCAATAGAGGGCGCGCCACTGGTTGCCCATTACCTGGGTAGCCTCCGCGCGCTGAACGCGCTCCCCGTTACGACTCAGCGTGGCGCGTATGGCATTCACATCAACCTGCTCCACCGGGCGCGGGGCACCAAATACAAAATAGCGCGCGCCGGCATTGGCCGCGACCACCGCCTCACCGGTAACACCCACCTCACTGTCAAAACCGAGATCGGGTAATTCGATGGCCGGCATCACCTCCGAAATCACGTTGTGCACCTCTGCAACATCGGCCAACGGCTCCGGAATCAGGGCATTGACCCGAAAGGCCAGTTCAACTTCCAGCATGGGACGCCGAAACTGTGAACGGTTAATCGTCGCCGCTTCACCGCTATAGGCAATGCCACTATCCGGCCACAACACACCCGCAATAGGCTCACGGAGGCTGAAGCGCTGCTGGCTGGCCACCGTGGTCAATCCGGCCTTGAATCCGCCGGGCGGATGTGAACCAAGGGCCTTGAGCACCACCCGACGCTGCTGCGCATAAGCGGCATCAAGCGAGACGGCCTGCTCGGCACTCACGCTCAGTTGCGGCTGGGTAAAGGTATCTCGAACAGGCTGCTCTTGCCCTTTTTCCGCGGTTTCCAGACCATCGGGCAGTGTCAACAATGAGCAGGCACTTAAACCCGTCACCACTATCAGGGTGCAAACACCCTTTAAAAACCTTACCAACACCCTGCTTTTCTCCATTTCTGCTTATTGTGGCTGCTATCACATCACTCAGGTAAAATAGCCGACCCTGCTGGTCACTCCAACCCCACCCCAGCACAAATACCGAGGTACTAATGGCAAATTCAAAAGTCGGCTTCGTCAGTCTGGGCTGCCCCAAAGCCCTGGTCGACTCAGAGCGCATTCTCACGCAATTGCGAATGGATGGCTATGACATAGTGCCTAGTTATCACGACGCAAACGTTGTGGTCGTTAACACCTGCGGCTTTATAGACAGCGCCAAACAGGAGTCGCTGGATGCGATTAACGAAGCCATGCGGGAAAACGGCAAGGTAATCGTGACCGGCTGCATGGGCAAAGGCAAAGATGCCGAAACCATTCAACAAGCCCATCCCGGCGTATTGAGCGTCAGCGGGCCAGCCGCCTATGGCGAGGTGGTGGGAGCGGTTCATCAGTACGTGCCGCAAGAGGCTCGCGAACATAATCCGCATATCGACTTAACGCCCAGCATCAAGCTGACACCACGACACTATTCCTATCTGAAAATTTCAGAAGGCTGCAACCACCGCTGCAGTTTTTGCATCATTCCGTCAATGCGCGGTGACCTGGTGAGCCGGCCCATTGGCGAAGTGGTCTCCGAAGCACGAGAACTGGTTGAACGGGGCACCCGCGAGTTGCTGGTTATCTCCCAGGACACCAGTGCCTACGGCGTCGATCTGAAATACAAACTGGATTTCGTTGACGGTCAGGCTCTCGAGACCCGCATGCTGGACCTGGCAACCGCTCTGGGTGAATTGGGCGTATGGGTACGACTGCACTATGTCTACCCTTACCCACACGTCGACAAGGTCATCCCTCTGATGGCCGAGGGCAAATTACTCCCCTATCTCGACATTCCCTTTCAGCATGCCAGTCCGCGTGTACTGAAGCTGATGAAGCGCCCCGGCAATCAGGAAAAAACACTGGAACGCATCAAGGCCTGGCGCGACATTTGCCCCGACCTCGTCATTCGCTCAACCTTTATTGTTGGCTTTCCCGGCGAGACCGAAGAGGATTTTCAGATGTTGCTCGACTGGCTGGAACAAGCCCAGCTGGACCGCGTGGGTTGCTTTCAATACTCCCCCGTAGATGGCGCCACCGCCAACGAGCTACCGGACCCGGTGCCCGATGATATCAAGCAGGATCGCTGGAACCGCTTTATGGAAACCCAGCAGCGAATCTCTGCAGCCCGCCTGCAGGCGCGCATTGGCCAGCAACTGGAAGTGTTGATTGACGAGGTTGACGAGGAAGGCGCGATTGGTCGCTGCTACGCCGATGCCCCCGAGATTGACGGTAAGGTCTATCTGGACGGCATTACCGACCTGCAACCGGGTGACGCTCTGGTAGTGGACATTGTTGGCGCCGACGACTATGACCTCTGGGCAGTGCCGAGCGCAGCCTAGCGCGGCTCTGCCACACGCCATGAACCTTATCCTCCTGCACGCCGATGAACTGCTATCAGGAAACCGCGTAACACTTTGTGACGCGAGATTCCTGCATATTCGCGATGTTCTTCGCGCGGGCGAAGGTGATTCTGTCAAGGTTGGAATAGTGAACGGCGCACGTGGCATCGCACAGATAACCACGCTTGCAAAAGACCATGTCGAACTGCAGTATCACTGCGCCGAAGCACCGCCCGCCAAGCTCCCGCTCACGGTGATACTGGCTCTGCCCCGCCCCAAAGCTGCACGCAGGCTGTGCCGCACAATTGCCGAGCTGGGGGCACAAAAGCTCATTCTATTGAACAGCTATCGGGTCGAGAAATCCTACTGGCAGAGTCCGCTGCTTGAACCCGACAAATTGCACAACTATTTTATTCAGGGCTTGCAGCAGGCCGGCGATACGACATTGCCGGACATTCAGATTGAAAAGCGTTTCAAGCCCTTTGTAGAAGACCGCTTGCCGGAAATCGCACGCAATACCCGCGCGCTGGTGGCGCACCCTTATGGAGAAACTACCTCGCACAAAAGCCAATGCATGCCAACGGTGCTTGCCATCGGCCCTGAAGGCGGTTTTATTCCCTACGAAATTGAAAAGCTGAACGCAGCCGGGCTGCAAACCGTGCAAATCGGCGAGCGCATTCTCACAACAGAAACCGCCGTGCCCGTCCTGATCGCCAAATTGTTTGACTAGACAACAACGCAGTACATCGGCCTGTCAGCGGCTCAGGCGCATCAGTTTTCTCGCGGCTGCCTTGAGCAATAACACCGAATACACCCGGTGAAACCCACTCAGCGCATGAAACATAAAACCCATACCCGATGGTTTACCATTGCCCGCCTTGACCACAGGCACAACTGCGGAGCCAAAGTACAAGATAGTGTCAGATCCGTCAGGCTGCACCATCAGCCACGAACGCGTGCGCTGCCTGAAATCAGACAGCAAAAGCTGATTCTCGGCACGCGCTTCTACCTCCCAGGCAGAGAACCTGTCGGCCTCACCGGCAGCAAGCGCCTTTGCGTCTGCGTCGGTAGAGGGGCGTCGCGCCAGGTAGGTGAGCAGAAAGCGCTCCAGCTTGAATAGCCGGGTTGTATAAAAAGCGAGAACAAACTGGCCGTGCGAAACGGCCTGCGGTAACACCGTAGCATAACAATCGGTAAAACCCCCTCCGACACTATATCTGTGCAACAAGGCATGCGCCGGCAATTCAATGGATTCTACTATCTGCATACGGAAGCGCACATCGCGAACTGGAAAACAGTTGATACCTGCACTACAACGCAAATCCAATACGCAAACCATAAGTATCCAAACCACGATTGTCATCGTCGTTGAGTATTTCGCCATTGGAAATATGGTCGAAATAGAAGCTTGCGGTCATATCATTCGAAAATTGGTAACCCACACTCATGGCTGTGTGAAACAGTACGCGCGAACCCAGCTCACGACGATCATTCGACTTCTTGGTCAGGTCCCCATCATGGATGGCCAGCCCAAAGCCCAGCTCGAAGAAGTAAGGGGATTCGCCAAACGAAAACTGGGTATTCAGCCCGGAAAAGAGATAGCTCGTCCCGTTCGAAAGATTCGCCACTGCTCCGCCGGCGACAAAAAGACCACCCCAATCATAGGCGTTTAGCAAATACTGGTAAGCAACGGTAACGTCGGGGCCGTCTTCGGTTTCACTGGCGATAGGCCCCTTATTGTGTGCCAGCGCGCCAAATCGCAACTCATGCTGATTATATTCCCTAGCCTGTACCGTCGCAGCATGAAAGCTGACCAGCAACAAGACAGTAGCCATACGAAATCTGGCGACCCAACTCATAGGTTTACTCCGGAGAAGACTGAAAAGTATAGCAGCCGCCAATGGTCTTATTATTGGACCTCGTGTTCGCGCCTGACATCCAGCGTTGGAGTATACGAAGTTCCCGGCGGCTTAGCTATTACGCAATTGCCGCTCGGGCGGAGGCGCACCGATATGGGCTTCGCTCCGCTGTTTCGCAAGTTCGACCTGTTTTTGTCGCTCACGAAAACGTATTTTCTGATCGTCACTCAGCTCGTCAAAACAGCTCGGGCAGGCTACACCTTTTTCATACAGTTCACTCTGCTTGTCTTCTTCGCTGATAGGTCGACGACAGCCGTGGCATTGATCAAAACTGCCCGCGGACAAATCATGTTTGACGGTTACGCGGTTATCAAACACAAAACATTCGCCCTGCCACAGACTTTGCTCCAACGGTGTTTCTTCCAGGTATTTGAGAATACCGCCTTCAAGGTGATACACCTCATCGAAGCCCTGTTGCTTCATATATGAAGAAGCTTTCTCACAGCGAATGCCGCCGGTACAGAACATCGCGACTTTCTTGTATTTACCGGGATCAACATTCTGCTTAACGTAATCGGGAAACTCCCGAAACGTTTTGGTGTGAGGATCAACCGCGCCTTTAAAACTGCCTATTTCGACCTCGTAGTCATTGCGGGTGTCGATCAACAGGACTTCAGGGTCAGATATCAGCGCATTCCAGTCTTTGGGTTTGACGTAAGTGCCAACCACATCGTTTGGATCAATGCCGTCCACGCCCATGGTCACAATTTCTTTCTTGAGCTTGACCTTCATACGGTAAAAAGGCTGCTCTTTGTCGCTGGACTCTTTTGCGTCCAGCGCGGACAGCCGCGGGTCGGCGCGAAGATACGCCAACACCTCATCAATGGCCTGGCGCGAGCCCGCTATAGTGCCATTAATCCCTTCGTGGGCGAGCAACAAGGTACCGCGCACCCCGCGCTCAAGACAGAACTGCAGCAGCGGTTCACGCAGTTCATGGAAATCATCCAGTGTGACAAAGCGATACAGGGCTGCCACTACAATCCCGGGAGCACTCTCAGACACTTACTGCTGCCCTTCCCGCTTGCTGCCGCCCAAACAGTCTGGCGACTCCGGCGCTTGCGCCTGTCGCGCCAGCCACTCGTCAGGCGTATAGGTATGCAGAGCCAGAGCGTGAACCGGCCCGGCCAACTCCTCCTTCAGGGCGGCGTAGATTTTCTGGTGACGGGCGACCTTACGCATACCATCAAATGTGCTCGTCACAGCCACCACCTTGAAGTGGGTTTCTGAATTTGGCGGCACCGAATGCGTATGGCTTTCGTTGACGACCTCCAGATGGCTCGGCGTCAGTTCACTCTGAAGCTTGCTTTCTATAGTCTGCTGTACTTGCATAATCGATTCAGTTAACAACCTTGTAAGGCACATGAGGCAATTGGGGCATTATTATACATGCCCGTGCCCACTCAGCTAAGCTTGGGGCCGCAATACGCCCGCGACGCAGGCTCCCGCGAGCGCACAAACTACCTTTCAACGACATAAGATGGTAACCAGATGAAATATCGCGCTTTCCCCGCCCTTGTTATCGCCCTGCTCGCCTCGCTTTCCACTACAGCGGCGCCTGTCAGTCAGCAGCGACTGCTAAGCGCAGACAGCGACACCGACAACTGGCTCAGCTACGGTCGCAGTTACAAGGAACAGCGCTTTTCACCGTTGTCAGAGGTCAATACTGATAACGTCGGGGAGCTGGGGTTGGCCTGGTATTTTGAAACCGACACCCATCTGGGCCTTGAAACCACACCGCTGGTTATCGATGGCGTGATGTATTTCACCGGTGCCTGGAGCACGGCCTACGCTGTGAATGCTGCTACAGGTGAACTGATTTGGAGCTTCGACCCCAAGGTACCGCGCGAGAAAAGCGTCACTGCCTGCTGCGGGGTAGTTAACCGTGGCCTCGCTGCCTGGGAAAACAAACTCTTTCTCGGCACCGTCGATGGCCGCTTGATCGCCATCGATCAAACGAGCGGCAAGCAGATCTGGTCGAGCCAGACCACCGACCCGGATCAGGCCTACTCGATTACCGGCGCGCCACGTGTCGCCAAAGGCAAGGTCTTTATTGGCAACGGTGGCTCGGAATTTGGTACTCGCGGCTATGTCAGCGCCTATGATGCCAACAACGGTGAAATGGTTTGGCGCTTTTACACCATTCCCGGCAACCCCGCCGACGGTTTTGAAAACGACGCCATGGAGCGCGCCGCCAAAACCTGGAATGGCGAGTGGTGGCAATACGGCGGTGGCGGTACCGCCTGGGATGCCATTGTTTACGACCCGGAGCTCGACCAACTCTACATCGGTGTAGGCAACGGCGCGCCGCACAACCGCCGCATTCGCAGCCCCGGCGGTGGCGACAACCTTTACCTCAGCTCGGTGCTGGCGCTAAACCCGGATACCGGCGAGTACCTCTGGCACTACCAGGAAGTGCCCGCAGACAGTTGGGATTACACCGCTTCCCAGCAAATCACGCTGGCCGATATTCCCTGGCAGGGCGAGCAGCGCAAGGTTATTCTGCATGCGCCCAAAGCCGGCTTTGTCTATATTATTGATCGCGCCAACGGTGAACTGCTCTCTGCCGAACCCTTCACGACCGTGACCTGGGCCAGCCACTACGACATGGACACCGGCCGACCGGTAGAAAACGAAGGTCAGGATTACGATGGCAAACCCGCCGTGGTTTACCCTTCAGCCATTGGCGGCCACAACTGGCAACCCATGGCCTACAGTCCGCAAACCGGCCTCCTTTATATTCCCGAACTGGATATGGGCATGCCCTTTGATGAAATCAAAGGGCCGGACTACAAACACCTGAAACGCCATTTCAATACGGGCTACAAACTGACGCAAGCTGACGCTTCCCAGCGCTTTACCCAGGCCCTGTTAAAGCACCTGCCTAAATCGCACTTGCTGGCCTGGGACCCGGCGAAGCAGGAAGTGGCCTGGAAGATGCCACACCCCTACATCCACAATGGCGGCGTGCTGGCTACCGCTGGCGGACTGGTATTCCAGGGCACCTCCGACGGGCGCTTTCTGGGCGTACGTGCCGACAACGGTGAACTATTATGGACGTTCAATACCCAGAATAGCGTCTTGCCCGGCCCCGTCAGTTATCGGGCCAATGGCGAACAGTACATTGCCGTTGCCGTGGGCCGCGGCGGCGCACTTACCATGAATACCGGCAAGTCCTTTCCCACTGAAAACCCCAACAACCGCATTATGGCGTTCAAGGTGGGGGGCAGCGCCGTGTTACCACCCGTGACCGTGCCAGACAGGCCAATACCGCCGCCGAGCCTCGCAATGAGTGACGCCGACGTAGAAGAAGGTCGTCAGCTTTTTCAACGATTTTGCTCCCGCTGCCACGGTGCCTACGCGGTTGGTGACGGCTCCATTCCTGACTTGCGCTATCTCGAACCGATATGGCACGAAAACTTCGAGGCCGTGGTACTCCAAGGTTTGATGGAGAAAGCCGGTATGCCACGCTTTGACGAGGCGCTTGATCGGGAGCAGGTAGAAAAAATTCACGCCTATGTGATAGAGCGCGCCCACGAAGATCACGCCCTGCGTCAGGAAAGCGGCTGGTTCGCCGACGCGAAAAATGCCGTCATAGACGTCTTTGCTCGCTTTATGGCTTGGGTGATCCGCACAACAACCAGTTAGCGAGGTGCATTAACGGCACCCGGCGCGAACGCGGCCAAAATGTCAGGCTGCGTTCGCGCCATAAGCAGCTCGCACTTGCAAACCAACTGGTCGGTTTGTATGCTGTCAAGCTCCTCAATCCGCAGCAATAATTGGAAGATTCTGTGCAGTCCCTACTTTCTAGCCTCAACAACCTGTTCGAGCGCATTCCCGGCGCGCTAATGCCGTTTCGCTGGCTTTGCCTGCTGGCTTTTGTTGCCATGTCCCTATTTGCGGGCCTCGGTCTCAAACAGCATTTTGCGGTCAATATGTCGCCGGAGGTCTGGTTTGAGGAGAATGCAACGCCGCTGCAGATTCGCGATGCCTTTCGCCGCCAGTTTGGCAGCGATGAAGGGGTCTACATTGTCTACCGGCCCAAGTCCGGCGATGTGTTTTCCGACAGTGCCCTGCGCACTCTGGAAGCTCTGCACAAAGACATTGAGCGCGCCAGCCTCGCCGGGGATGGCGGTCATATCGGGCGCGTGGTTCAAGTCGACAGCTTGTACAACGCACGCTATCAAATTGCCGAAGGCGATACGCTTATTGCCAAAAAGCTGATCGGTGCGGATTTTCCCGAAACCGCTGCCGAGCGCGAGCGCCGTCGCAAGATCGCAGTCAGCCAAGACAGCTTCGAACGGGTTTACTATTCGAGAGATTTCCAATACGGCGGCATAGCCCTCAAAACAAACTTCGGCACCGTTCCCGTCGACACCGAGTTAAGCCGAAACCTCGACAATACCGACGACCTGCTGCAGGACGACGCGTTCAGCTTTGGGCTAGAGGCCGCTGGCGATCCTTTGAACGTCGACACGAGTGCCGAAGTCGCTGAAGTAAAATTTGAGTCCGTGCAGTTCGACGAATACCTGAAGTTCATGACCGCTTTACGGGCCATCACCGAGCAGGCGCAATACAGCGAATTTGACATTTATTTCGTCGGCAACCCGGTAACCATGGAATTCGTCATGAATGCCATCTTTGAAGCCGCCGGGCTCCTGTCGATTATGGTCGCGCTGGTCATTGTACTGCTGTGGGTATTGTTCCGCTCTCTGAGCGCGGTAATCTGGCCGGTTCTGATCGTGCTGTTCGCCGGCATGTGGGCAATTGGTGTGGGCAGCTGGCTCGGCATGAGCTATACCAGCATGCTCGCCCTCACCTTTATGCTGGTACTCGCCGTTGGTATCGCAAGCTGTGTACATGTACTGAGCGCATACACCCTGTTCAGCCGGGAAGGCAAGGATCACGCCCGCGCGATGGCGCTGGCCTATCGCAAAACCGGTATGCCGATACTGCTAACCTCCGTAACCACCATGCTCGGCATGCTCGCCCTCACCTTGAGCGATATGCCCATCATAACCGTGTTCGGCATTACCTCGGCAATAGCCGTAGCTTTTGCTTTTTTGCTGATATTCGGACTCCTGCCGGTGTTGCTGGATTTCTGGCATCCGAAACTGCGCAAGGAGAACGACCCCGCCTGCGAGGGCAAAAAACCTCTGGTGAATCTACAACCGCTGTTAGCCAGAATTGCAGACTTCACCGAAGCCCGCGCCAAAACCATCGTGATCGCCTACCTCGCTGTATTTGCGCTGCTGATCTACGGTGCCTTTGATCTCGAAATAGACACCAACTTCTCCAAGCTGGCCCGCGAGGGAGCCCCCATTCAGGTGGCGATGGAGCTGGTCGACGACGACATGATGGGTAGTATGAATCTCGAAGTGCTGATCACAACAGCACGCGCGGATGCCCTCAAAGACCCGCGTCTCCTGCAAGCCATCAGCGCGCTTCAAACCCATGTTGCCAACAACTACAGTGACAAGGTTATCAAGACTTTTTCGCTGGCCGACATTGTTGAAGACACCAATCAGGTCATGCATAACAACGACCCGGCTTTCCACGTTGTTCCAGACAACGCGCAGCTAACCGCGCAACTGCTCTACCTGTTCAACAATGCCAATCCCGCCGACCGCCGCGACGTAGTCAGCGACGACTACAGCGCGAGCCACATTTCCTTTATGCTGAAAAATGCGGGCACCAACGAATACACCGCGTTTATCGACAATCTGGAAAGCGATTTCGAGCGCATTTTTGGCGAACTGAAAACAGACTATCCCGACTTATCCCTACAAACCACCGGCACTTTCTACCTGATGATGGAGCTGATGGACCACGTAGCCTGGACCCAGCTTAAAAGCTTCAGCTTTGCCTTGATCATCATTACTCTGGTCATGATTCTGACCCTCGGCTCGCCGCAAGCAGGGCTGATCTCCATGATCCCCAATCTGCTCCCCGCCGTCTTCACGTTCGGCATCATGGGCTGGTTCGGCATCCCGCTGGATACAGACACGCTGATTGTGGCGCCCATCATTATCGGCATCGCGGTCGACGACACCATTCACTTTCTTACCCACTACCGCTACACCTGGATAGAGCACGGCGATGTGGGCATTGCCGTCCGGCAAACCCTGCGCGAAGTAGGCCAGGCCGTTGCCTTTACCAGCCTGATACTCGGTCTGGGCTTTGCTGTACTGGGCTTTGCGGGTTATCTGGGGCTGGCCAAGCCCGGTATTTTCGGGGCCCTGGCAATCATGGTCGCCCTGCTATCCGATCTGCTGTTTTTACCCGCACTGATGCACTGGTTCAAACCAAACATGGGCCGCGACCGGGCAATTCGAGGCCTCGCGCCGGGCACCGGGGCTTAGCCTTCAACTTTCAGGAGAGACTTATGCTTAATCTCAAAACATTGATCACTGCCGGCTTGATTGGCACTCTGGCAACAACCGCCCTGGCCAGCGACAACGCACAAACCATTATGGAAAAAATGGACAAACAGCAGCGGGAAATTTCCGATGGCACTCTCACCCGCTCGCAGCTTTCCACCTGTAAGTTTGGCCAGAAAAACAAAAAAATCTCCTGCGTGGAAACTCCCCGGGTAAAGGTACTGGAATCCGTATCCAAACAGTACGGCGAAAACAAAAAGGACAGCAAGGGTGTTTCCATTCTGCTGGAGCCGGCCAGCGAACGTGGCATTGGCATGCTGACCTACGACTACGACGACCCGGACAAGGACATGGAATCCTGGCTCTACCTGTCAGCGCTGGGCAAGGTTAAGCGTATGGCCAGCGGCACCGGCGAAGATCGCGAGCCCGTTTCGGTTTTCGGATCGGAATTTACGACCGAGGACATGGAAACCGGCAACGTTGACGAATACACCTACAACATACTGCAGGAAGGCCCGTTCGGCGGCCGCGAAGTGTGGGTGATTGAAGCCATCCCCAAACCCATACGCGCAGCCAAAACCGAATACAGCAAAGTGCTCTACTGGGTAGACAAGGAACGCTACACCTTGCTCAAGGCGCAGACCTACGACAAGCGAGGCAAACCTTTCAAGCAGATTGCCTTTGCCGCTATAGAGCAAATTAACGGTCACTGGGTGGCACGGGACGTTACGCTGATCAATCTCCAGTCGCAGCGACTCTCCAATATGAAAACCGAAGCCATTTCAATGAACGTGGAGGTTGACGACGAATTTCTCACTCAGCGCACGCTCACCGATTTTGCTTACCGGGAAAAAACCCTGGAAGGCTTGCGCAAACATATTCAGTGACTCGCCTTAAGCCATGAAAAAAATACTTCCGACATTGATGACAGGCGCGCTGATCGGCGCACCGCCGCTCAGCGCACAGGATTTACTCGGCGGTGATGATTTCGCCTTTGACTCCTCGGCTATTGAAGTGAGCGAGCCGCACTGGACCGACGGTTTCAAAACCGCCCTGGAACACAGCCACACGCAAATTCCCGGCGACACGAACCGCTCCCAAAGCAGCGTACAGTTAGTGTACGAGGGAAACCTTGCCGACGGCTGGTACGTAAAGCTCGACACCCGCTACCGCTATTTCTGGAGCGACGACGATCTGGCTGAAAATCGCGGCGGCGCCTACGGCAAAAACAAGTGGCAGCGCGCCTGGCTGCAATACAGCAGAGGCTCCTGCACCGCCACCGCCGGCCGCCAGACCCTGATCTGGGGAACGGTTGAGGGCACCTTTGTCACCGACATTGTTACGCCTTTTGACTATACCGAGCAGCTACTGACCGACTATGGCAACGTGCGTCTCGCACAAGATATGCTGGTAGGCGAATGCTTTTTCTCCGGGGGTCAATTGCAGGCCTTTTATACCCCCGAGGCGCGCACCGACATTTTCCAGCACCACCGCCTCACCTTTGAAATAGCGCCCGGCTTTCCGCCAGCAGACCTCAGCATCGAGCCCGAAGAAGAATGGGGACTGCGCTACAAATGGCATGGCAGCAAAGTCGACATCAGCCTGATGTACGCCAGGCTCTACGACAATACGCCTACGCCAGTGTACTTTGGCCCCTCCATGGCCAGCGCGGGATCACAAAACGCTGCCCTGACTACCATTCTCGGCCCCGTGGTCACTGCCATCACCCCTACACCGGATTTCGGCATCCGGCCGGAACTTGCCGAATTTGATCTCGCCGGTTTTGCTGCCTCGATGGCGGTTGGGCGCTTGTTGCTGAAAGCCGAAGTCGCCCACCGCGATCATCAGTTGATCCCTGTTAGCGGCGAATCGACCGAACGCTTTGATGCCGCACTCGGTTTTGAATACACCACCAGCGGCAATCATCTGTTTAACGCCGGCGTCTGGGGCACGCATTTTAACAATGAGGCAGCGGCCGAGCAGAATATCCAGGTGCTAACCTTCGGCTGGCGCAAGACCTATCTCAACGACGATCTGGTTATGAGCCTGCTGGGAAATTGGGCCTCCAGCCCCCGCTTTGCCGGGGTAACCGTGCTGGCGGAATACCAGTGGAATGATTTCTGGAATACCGCACTGGCACTGAGCTTCGCGGATCTGGGCGACGCGGATATTCCGATTCCGATAATCCCGGCCGAAGAAGCCGCTACGTTGAGTATCAAATATGAATTCTGATGCCCGCCGCCAGAAAATTATTGATGCCGCCATCGCGGTGCTGCTCGACAAGGGCGTTGCCGCAGCGCGCATGAATGATTTCGTGGATGCCTCCGGCCTGAGCAAGGGCGGCGTGTATCATCACTTTGACAGTAAAGAAGACCTGTTAATTGGTGTATTGAACCATTTCCTGGAAGACAAACTCAGTCGCATTCAGATGGAGGTCGATGCGGGCAAGTCTGCATACCGGCAGCTTAAAGCCCTACTCCATGACCAGGAAGAACTTATGGCCGAGATGGGGCAATACAACCAGCTCTTTCTCGACTTTTTTACCCAGGCCCAGTTTCTTCCGCGTTTTCGGGAACTGATACAGTATCAGTACAACCTGTTCCATACTCTGCTGGCAGACCTTGTGCGGCTGGGCATACAACAGAAAGAATTCAACGAAGACACCGATGTCGACGCCATCGCAGCGGGACTGCGTGGCGTCTTTGACGGTATCGGTATAGCCCTGATGATTGCACCGGAGAAAATTAATTTCCCCCGTTACGCCATTGATAGTGCCATGGCAATGGTAAACGGCATTCGCAAAGTCTAAGACACTCTCTTACTGTAAGCGCTCCGGCCCAAACGGTTTGGTCAACAACACCAGCGCCGGCATAAACAGCAAATCTGCCAGCAGCGCCACCACAATCGCAGCTGACAGCAAAATACCAAAACTCGATATAATCGCCATGCTCGACAACAGATAGGCGGAAAACGCGCCCACAAGAATAATGGTGGTAATCAACAAAGCCGGCCCCACGTCTTTCAGTGCCAACTGCACCGCCTCTTCATAATTGCCGGTTTTGAGAAATTGTCTGCGCAGGTTAATCATCAGGTGAATGGTGTCATCAACAGCAATCCCTATCGCAATCGTGGCCAGCAGCAGTTTTACATAGTCGAGATGCATATCCAGCCAGCCCATTGCACCCAACACAACCACCACCGGCGCGATATTGGGAATCATCGACAGCATACCGACCTTGATCGAGCCAAAGGCAATACAGAGAATCACGGCAACACCCAGAAAGATCAGGCTGTAGCCGATAATCTGGGTACGGCTGATGTACTCCGCCATCTTCACCCACATCAAGCCTACCCCGGTCTTCTTGACAACGGCGCCCGGCACCGGGTTTTGCTCAAGATAATGATCAACATCAGCCAGCAGCTTTTTCAGGTTGCGCGAATCCGTCATTGAGACCCGCAGCTCCACCACCGCCTTGGCGTAGTCGTGCGACACAAAGTCATACACTTCCTTGCCGCCAGATAGCTCATAGACAAAAAAGTACTGGGATATCAGATTCTGGCTTTCAGCCAGACGATAGTACTCCGGGTTATCACCATGAAAGCTGCGGTTAATGTCCTTTTGCAGATCAGCCACCGAAAACGAATTTTTGACAAAGGGCTGAGCTTCACTGAAATCCTGCAGACCCTGTATGGCTCTTAGAAATTCCGGGTCTTTGATTCCGTCTGAGCGCTGGGTGTCAAAAATATAGACCACGCTCAAAATGCCGCCCATCACGTCCTCAACCAGCTCGGTATGTTTACGCCACTCGACATGCGGCTTGAACTCCTTCAGGAAATTGAATTCCACTTTGAGAAAGGACAAACCGATAAAACTCACCAGCAGAACCAGGGCACCGGTAGCTACCAATTGCCGTGGATAACGCACGCTGACTTGCGCGCACCAATCTACGGTTTTGAGAACGAAGGGTTGCACGTATGCCTTGCGGGCGGGCTTTTTCGATGAACCGCTACCGAGAAAAACCACCAGCAAGGTGGTCGACAGCACAAAGGTACACATCACCCCGATGGCCGCATACATGGCCATTTCACTGAGAGCCTTGAGTTCGGAAACCGACATCACCAGAAAACCCAGCGCGGTGGTGACCGCAGCCATCAGGCAAGCCCCGCCCACCTTGCCAATGGCAGCCTGCACAGCGTCGGCGCGGCCATCACCCAGCGACAGGCGGCGCTGATACTCAAGAATAATATGCACCGACTGGGCCACACCAACAGCGGATATCAGGGTGGGAACGATGCCGAAGAACATGCCCAGCACCCAGCCGAACAGCCCCATAAAACCGGCCACCAGCACCACACTCAGGGTGACAACGGCGAGCGGCCCGATAAGCCCCAGCAGGCTGGCGCGAAACAGAATCAGCGAGAAGATGGCCAGCAGCAGAAACGTCAGCGGGATACCCACCGACGAGTCACTCATAAAGACATTGTTGTAGGCCGCATTCATGGCCACGTCGCCGGTCTGGAAAAACTCGATGCCGGAAAATTCGGGGCTCGCGATGATCTCGCGAATGGCGCTGTCACTCACCTGCGGATAAAGATTATCGAGCGCCGTTCCCTTCTCGGGGTCGTAGACAATATCGTCAAGCTGATCGACGCTGCTCTTGTTCATTTCCAGAATAATGGCCGAATACTGACCGCTTTTATCAATCAGATAATCAACATACAGCGGGCGACTCATCACCAGTTCGCGCAGTTCCAGCATTTGTTCCTGAGTGTCGGGGAAATTGCGCATTAATTTACCAACGTGAATCGTATCCTCGTCGGCGCGTATGAACTCTGTATTGGTAAGGCTGGTCACTTCATGCACAAAGGGCACTTCGTTTTCGAGCCGCTCGGTCAGCGCCGCGATTTTCTTCATGGCGCCTAGATCAAAAACGCCGTGGGGCGAATCCGGCACCCGGTAGAGGATATAACCCACTTCATCCGACAGGAATTCGTCCAGGTATTCAATGTAGGAGGTATAGGCCGAGTCGCTGCGGTCGAAGTAGGCGTCGAGACTGTTGTCACTGACAACCTTGCTCGCAAAATAGAGGCCGCCGCCAAGTAGAACCAGGCTGAACAAAGCGACTAGCCAGCGATGGTGGATTGCCCAGGCGGCAATATGTTCAAAGGCGCGATCAGTACGGTCTACCAGTTTGTCGGACATCGGCATTCTCAATTATTGTTGTATTCAATTCGCGAGCAGGGCTCGCTCCTACAGGGTTTTATAACTTCGGTAGGCCCGCATAAGCTCAGCGTTGCGGGCATCGCCACACTGCATGACACGCTTGCGCTCGAACGACAACGCTACGGGGCTAAAAAGCGCTGCGATTCCTGAAGATAGGCTTCCACCATCGCGCCCACCTGTTCTACCGGCGCAGTTTTCATGCCGCCGCTGGCGCCCTTTTTCAGGCGTGCGTAAACCCCCTCAACTATACAGGCCATTTTCCACCAGCCAAAGGCGAAGTAGTAGTCCATCTCATTCAGGTTATAGCCCGACTTGTCCGCGTATAACCGGGCAACTGTTGCGCGATCGGGAAACACTGGGTTGCGGGTAGGGGGAGATTGCAAGAACGTGAGTTTTTCATTCGGCTCGGCCCAATATTGCAATGACCAGCAAAAATCTACTACCGGGTCGCCGAGTGTACACAGCTCCCAATCGAGCACCGCTGCCACCCTGTTGTCTTTGCCCAGTACACAATTGTCAAAGCGGTAGTCGCCGTGGGCCAGACCCGCAGGTCTGTTTGCAGCAGGCGCCGCTGATTCCAGTTGTTCATGCAAACGTTCAAGGAGAGGCAAGTCTCGGCTTTTGACAGCCTCCGCCTGCTTTCGCCAGCGTTTTAGCTGGCGCTGCAGATAGTCGTCACGCTTGCTCAGATCACCCAGCCCCACCGCGTCGATATCGAGTGTGTGAAAGGCCACCTGCACGTCAATCAGCGACTCGGTGGCCACCAGCGCGTCGCCTGCGTTCAACGCGTTGGCACTCTTGTGATCACGCAGTATCAGGCCGTCAATAAAATCCATAACGTAAAATTCGGCGCCCGTTATTTCAGTATCCTGACAATAGGCGAGCGTTGCGGGCACGGGTATTTCAGTATGCCGGTGCAGCGCATCCATAATTTTCCATTCGCGGCTCATATCGTGGGCCGTTGCCACCAGGCCCCGAACCGGCGGTCGGCGCAGCACAAAAACCTTCCCCCTGGCATCCGTCATTCGATAGGTCAGGTTGGAACCACCGGCGGCAATCAACTCAAACCGGTAAGGCGGTTCACTTGAGGCGAGATGCTGTTCCAGCCAGTCTGTCACCGGTGCGAGCGCAATACCTTTTAATTCACTCATGCTTTGGCCTTTTCAATAAGATGCCCGAATTGCCTTTGTGCATTCGCGCGTTTGGTCGGAACATGTTCACTCGGCCAACCTTCAACAGCCTGGACATCCTCAAGCAACAATCGCGCAACGCTCTGCTTGTGCACCTCGTCGGCACCATCGGCGAGACGCAATGCCCGCGCCGAGCGATACATGGCTTCCAGAGGCATATCACAGGTGTAACCCAGGGCACCGTGCAGCTGAATCGCCCGGTCAATCACCGCCAGCAGTATGCGCGGGGTGTAAAACTTGACCGCCGATATTTCTGTACGCGAGGCTTTGCTGCTGGCGCCCTTGTTGTCCATTGTCCAGGCCGCCCTCATCACCAGCAGGCGAATCATTTCAATTTCGGCGTAGCTTTCTGCAATCATGTCCTGAACCATTTGTTGGGCGGCCAGGGGCTTGCCTTTAGTGTGCCGCGAGGCGGCGCGTTCGAGCATCATGTCAAAGGCTCGATGACATTGGCCGATCATGCGCATGGCGTGGTGTATCCTGCCGCCGCCCAGACGCTTTTGGGCAAGTACAAAGCCTTCGCC
>Ga0213833_1001361_pt1 | contig 17760 bp, 21 predicted proteins | sample SWATP21_FD_160575 | JGI IMG/M metagenome (GOLD analysis project Ga0213833, IMG submission 160575) | Coastal seawater microbial communities from Marineland, Florida, United States - SWA TP2 #1 | ecosystem: Environmental > Aquatic > Marine > Coastal | place: USA: Florida | collected 2016-08-14
TTGGACACCGTAGATGAGGGAACGTTCACCGCAGCCTTGGTGAGTTCTGGTTCCTCCTCCTCCACTGCTGTGGGGGGTAGTGGCGGTGGCGGTGGCAGCAGCAACAGCAACAGCAACAGCAACAGCCATGGTGCGTCCAACACAACAGCCATGGCGTCGTCACGGCGTGGCCAGCGTGTGCGTTCGCGCACGCGCACGTCCCAGCAACCTCGGCCGCGTTCTCGCAACGCAGCTCGGCTGCGAGCTGGTTCACGGGGCGGCGGCAGTGTGGATGGTGACACCCCCGGTGCCGGTGCCATTGGTGCCGGTATTGGCGCCGGTATTGGCGCGGGTGTTGGCGCGGGTGTTGGTGTGGGTGGGTTTGATTCCATCACCAGCAGCGCTGCGCTTCCGGTGGACGGCAGCCACATCATGCTCATCGCCCTTGACGCAGCGGCATTGCATCGCATGCGCACCGTGGCGACGCTGCAGCGCGAGTTCGGGGTGTACATGGATGAACACCAGTTGCAGTCTCGACCCGTGTGTGTGGCGCTGCTGCGCTCCGCTGTACAGCCGGTCGTGCGTGAGGTGGCGTCGCCCCTGGCAGCCCACGCTCAACACCACCACCACGCGCACCTCAACGCACGCGCGCGTCAACGCCGACGTCAGCGCCACCCGCACCAGCACCAGCACCAGCACCAGCACCAGCAGCAGCAGCACACGGGCGGCGACTCCAACGGTCACATCACTGCTAGCGCCGGCACTGCTGGCACCGGCGGTGGTGTCCCTCCCTCTGTGTCCCTCCTCTCTCGTGCCTTCCGCCTCGCCGATGTCATGGGCATCGCCCGAGGCGACGTGCGTGCACTGCTGGCCCAAGAGTGCGCTCGCGTCGGCGACGTGTTGGCGGCGTTGAAGTGGTGCCGTGACCTGTCCCGCCGTGCCGCCGCCCAAGGCCCCGATGCCGGAAACGCGGCCACCGCCGCGACCCTGCGTGAGGTGGCGACGGCCTTGTCGGCGTACACCGTGTCCCACCCCAACGTGTTCCACGTGCGGCCCCACACAGCCACGGATGCAGCGAAGGCCCGCGCTCGCGCACCGGAGTATGCCAAGGAGCTGCTGCAGCAGGCCGTGACGATCTGCTCGGATGAGGAGCTGCCGCACACGCTGTCTCTTTGGTCTGGCGCCGACCTGGTGTCTCAGGTGCTGGCCAAGAGTGAGGTCGGCGAGTACGGGCGCCTGTGGGAGCAGCAACCGACGGACAGGCGTCGACTCCACACTCGGCGTGCACCAGCTGCCACTGCGGGTGGTGGTGGTGGTGCCGGTGCCGGTACTGGTGCTGGTGCTGGTGCTGGTTCGAGTGGCGGTGGTGCTACTACAGCTTCTGCTGCTACTACGGCTGGTGGTGGTGGCGGTGGTGGTGCAGTGTCGTCATCCAGACGAACAGCGCCCATGCAGCCACGCACAGCGCGTCAAGAAGAAGACCGGTTTGCGGCTGACATTCACGCAGACTGCTTCAAGGAGACGTGCATGGTGCTCAAGACGTCCCGTGCCATGTCCATGGTGTCTCGATACGCCGCCGCAGAACAAGCGTGCCGGCAAGAAATGGATGCCGTGCACGTGTCGGGTGTGCCGCTGCTGGACACCAGCACCGCATCCTTGCTGGGCACCAGTTCCATGGCCATTTCCTTTGTTGGCGGCGGTGGCGGCGGCGGCGGCGGCGGCGGCGGCGGTGGGATGGGTGATGCCAGCGGTCTGCGAGGTGGCATGGGTGGTGGCAGTGCTCGTGGTGCTGCAGCCGCACCCTCCCACCTCCCTCTCCACCTCGTGTCCCTCTTGGACTCGACCACCACCTCCGCCACCACCTCCTCCGCTGGCGGCCGGTTGGGCACCAGCCCTGGTGCCGCTGGTGTGGGTGGTGTGGCATCCTCCACCGACGCCGGTGGTGTGGCATCCTCCACCGACGCCGGTGGCATGCATGCCGCCAACGGCAGAGGAGGCAGAGGAGGCAGAGACCGTGGCAGAGGAGGCAGAGGCAGTGGCAGAAGCGGGGCACCAGGTGCATCTTCTTCCATCCACCCCACCAGGGCCACGGCGGCATCCCATTCGCAAGCACGCCAAGCCGCGTCCGCTGCTCTGTCGCAACTGGTGCAATACTTGGCGGGACACAACGCCGTTCACATTGCGGTGCGGGTGCTGCTTTCCGCGGGGCGTCTGGCGGACTTGCACATCGCACGGTTGGAGGAGCTGTTGTGCGCGTTGTTGCTCAAGGTGCTGCGCAACCACCACGTGGACACCGGCATGGCGTTGAGTTGCATGCTGTCTGCGTCGCGAACCGGCGCGTTCCAGGCGTTCAAGTCGGTGCTGCCGAGTGTGATGAGCGACTACCCCCGCCTGTTGCGGCTGTCGTGCGTTGGCATGGACGCTGCCACGGTGTGGAGCACGACCCAGTTTTTGCACGAGTGCCGATCGCTGTGCGTGTCGGTCCATTCATGTGTGCCGTTTGGCGTATTGTGGTGGTGTTGTGTGGTGTGGTGTGGTGTGGTGTGGTGTGGTGTGGTGTGGTGTGGTGTGGTGTGGTGTGGTGTGGTGTGGTATGAGGGCCTGTGTCTCCCTTCTTCGCGCTTGTTGTGTCGCATGCAGTGTGTGTGTTCGTGTTGTGTGGCCATGCTCCCCACCCTCATGCCCGCGATGCCTGTGTCCGCAGACACGCCAACGCGCGTTGGTGGATGCTCATGCTTGCGCTGGGCATGCAAGTGGACACCAAGCGCTTCACTGGCATGGGTGGTGTCACGGGCACCGTTGAGGCGGCGGACCAGTACCGACGCTCACTATTGTCTCCGCTGCTGGAGAAGACAAAGTTTGACCTGCCCACCGCGTACAAGTACTGCCTGGCGTTCAACATTCACCCCACGGCGGCGGTGTTGATGTTCATCGAGTACCTCCTCATTCACCCGTCTGCCAAGGGCTTTCCACGCTATAAATCGGCCATCATGGATGCTGTACGTGGTGTCGATGTTGTTGGAGTTGGTGTTGGTGTTGGTGTCGTATTCGTGTTGGTGTTGGTGTTGGTGGTGTTGGTGTTGGTGTTGGTGTTGGTGTTGTGGGAGCTTGGGTGTAGTCCTCGTGCTTGTATGTATGGGTGGGTGCGCAATGCGCGCGATTGGTGTGTGGTGTGGGAGTGTGAGAGTGAAAGCGTTTTGCGGGATGCATGTTTTTGACAAGGTGTGTGGTTCGGCGTCTCATGCTGTGATGTCCCTGGCTCGTTCAGGCCAAAATGGCCCCCAATGAGCCGTTGATTGAGATCCTGTCCAACGCCTTTTCTCGATGCGATCCCGTCGAGTACGATCGACTTCACTTCATCTGCTCCTTCACGGTGAGGGTGACCAGGTGCGTGATGGTGTTGGTTGAGGTCCCATTGCATGCTGCGCTGAGGTTCACGTTTGGCTGTCACGACGTGTTTCGCACTGGGCACTGCTATTGACCTTGCTGCTTCTGCATCCTCCCATCACCATCACCACCGCCATCACCATCGCCATCACCATCACCATCACCATCACCACAGGGGCGGGAACCCAACCATGGCACGCAATGCCGCTGCACTGGGCATCCTTCGCACCTTTGCGTCCACTCCACTCACCACGGCTCCAGTGGCTGTCAGTGACAATGACGCTCTGTCGCCCAACGCTCTGCTTGGTGGTGGCCACGATGGTGGTGGCCACGATGGTGGTGGCCACGATGTGTCCCTCGGCGGCCACCAGCAACACAGCCGCGTGTCAAACCTGCAGCTCAACCCCATTCCCTTCCATGATCTCATTGCTGATCCCTGGCGCGTACTGGCCCCGTACGTAGTGTGTGGTGTACAGTTGGGTGTGCAGCTGGGTGGGTGGATGGGTGGGTGGGTGTGCAGCTGGGTGGGTGGAGGAATGCATGAGTAGACTGCCTCACCCCTGTCTGTCTCGTGCCTGGTTGGCCTGCATACCGCATCAGATACATCACCGTCAACAACCTCCCTCGACTTGTTGCCTTGGCAGCGGCGTTGGGCTTGGACCCTGACCACTTCTACGTCCACATCATCCAGCACATTGTAAAGGAGCACGCAGCAGCTGCCGCTGCCGCTGCAGCTGCGTTGCCTGGCGACACCAGCAGCTTGCACCTGTCCCGTCGCATGCTGTCTGCGCAACACCGTGGACAGGGTGGTGGTGATGGTGATGGTGATGGTGGAGCCTCCTCTGCTGTGAATGCCGCCATGCTGACTGCAGCGGACCGAGACATGCTGTCCATGGTCGAAGCGCACCTGGGTCGCATCCGGGATCCTCGACTACGCGTGGACACGGCACAGTGGTGGGCCAATGAAATCACGGACGGCATGTGCAAGGTAGCTGCCTACGAAATGGTGCGTCGTTTCTGTTGTGGTGTGCCATGCCGTGTGCCAAACGCTGTCATGGCCAGCACGATTGTCGGTTGTGGGTCTCTTGTGCCGTGACTCACCCTCGAATACTTCCCCTTGCCCCATGTGTGTGTGTGTCTCTCTCTCTCTCTCTCTCTCTCTCTCTCTCTTTTCATTTTCTCTGCTTTCACTCTCCGTCCGTGCATGTGGGTACGTGTGTGTCTTGGTGGCTCCTCAGGTGACACGGCTCGCCTCCAACTGGCGAGACGAGCTTCTGCCGACGGACGCTGGGTTCAAACTTGCGCCCATCGCCTCCGAGGCAGCGCAGGTGGCAGCCACGTTGCGTGATCGCCACCGCACTGCGCTGGACATTCGCCATCTCGACGGCGACAACTCGGAGCTGCTGGTGTTCTTGGACAACCCACAGGAGCTGGTATGCCGGGTCTTCCACAAACACGCCGCGCACGCCGCCCGTGTGTTGCACCAACGCCACAGCGGTTTGAGTGTCGCCACGCGTGACGGCATGGAGGTGCATCGTGTGGCGGACGCAATCGCGCGGCGACACGGCGTCGACATGCTGAAGGTGAAGCGCTTGCTGATCCAGCACTGGGTGTTCGAGGACTTGACCGTCGCCACAGACTCCAGCGGACGCAGCAACAGTGCCGGCACCAACTCTGCCACCGCCAACAACAACAACAGCGGCACGACCAACGGCAACAGTGGCACGGGCGTGCTGTCTGGTGGTGCTGCTGGCGCCTCTGTGCTTCCTGACGGCATGGATGGCAGCGCTGGGGCTCGGGATGGGGCGTTGGAATTCCAACGTGGTGTTGACGTTGCTTCGAGTTCTGGCATTGGAACTGCCGCCGCTGGTGTTGGTGCTGGCTCTACCTCTGGCTCTACCTCTGGTGCTGGCGCTGGCTCTGGCGCTGGCTCTGGTGGGCACACGGGTTTCAATGTGTTCGACCCATCGCCGTTTGAACAAGCACAAGCGGCAGAGGCAGAGGCCGTGCTGAAGATAGTGTATGTCCTGCTGCCCAGTGGTGTGGACGTGGGCGCTGCTGCCACAACAGGGACCGGGGTTGGCGGTGGGGATGGCAATGCTGATGGGGAGGCGAGTGGTGCGGACACATCCACGCCGCTTGTGATGGCGGGTGCGAGGGCATTGTTGAGTGTGGCCACGATGAAGCAGTCCAACAAGCGCAGCTATCGTTCGCGTGCACGCGCGCTGGCGGCGGTGTTCAAGTTGTTGGACGCCGCTGCCATCTCCACACTGTACCCAGCAGGGCCCGAAGCCTTGGCTCTGTACTGGCGTGACTGTCTGTGCGTTAGGCGTGTGCATGTGTGTGTGCGTGTGTGCGTGTGTGCGTGTGTACGTGCGTGGACCCTGTGTGAATGGGTGTGGGCCTTTTCTTGGGTTGGTGGTGGTTGGTTTGCTTTTGTTTGAGGGTGGGAGGGGGGTGTTTGTCTGGTCTTCTGCGAAGCAATGTGGCACTGACGTTGCCATGTGCCATGGCGACGTTTCTTCTGTCCGCGTTCCTTGTTCTTCGTTGGGTGTTGTGGTGTTCCGCCTCTCGTCCAGGTACATGGCAGAGTTCGAGGACTTGCGTGTGCCACAGGAACTGTCTGCCCTTCGTGCCTGCTCCAAGCCAGCGCTGGCACGCGGGTTGTGGCGTGACTACCGCCACAAACCTCGAGCAGTGCGCCTCATCGCGCAAATCATGGTGGACTTCACCGTGAACGACGCCAACCTGTGGCTTGCTGTCCTGCGCCAACTGCGCCTGTTTGGCCACCACCGCCATTTGCTCGCGCTGCTGGAGCCGCTTTCGTCGTTGGACTGTGTGCGTGGGTCCGAGGAGATGGCAACTCTGTGGCAGCAGGTTCGTCGTCGTCGTGTGTGTGTGTGGTGCACTGATGAAGCGTGGAGAGGATGCTGCTGCTGCTGCTGCTGCTGCTGTTGTTGATACTGGTGTTGATGCCGCTGCTGATGATGGTGGACATTGCTGGCTCCAATCTGCGGGGTGTTGGGCGTTCTTGCGTGGTGCTCACGTGTGTGGCATTGTGTGCTTTGCTTGTGGTGCACGAATTTGTGGATGCGGCCTGCGTGTGTGTGCGTGTGTGTGCGTGTGCATATGTGTCGACACACAGATTCTCATGCAACCATTTGTGGGTTTGGAGCACGCCAAGTCGCGTGGTCGAGACCTGCTGGCACACCCGTCCACCGCACGAGAGGTGGCAGCGGTGCTGGAGCAAGTCATTGTCATGCTACAGCGCTGTCCGGTCCTCCACATGGTGGATGTCGCCGCGTTCGTGCAGGCCTTCTGGAAGCTCGGCCCCGCGTTTTACTCCCACGCTGTGCGCTGTGCCTTCTCGCTGCCCTTGCCGGTTGCACGCTCGGCTGCTGTTCGACGCATCCTCAACGAAGGCGTGTACCTGCCGCTGTTGGACGAAGTGGCGGACAGTGTGGTGGCCGCTGCTGCGGGGCATCTGGACGGTTCGTGTGGCGTGTGTTCGTGGTGCCATTCCTCCATCTGCTTGTTTGTTTTTGTTTTGTTTTTTTGTTTTCTGTTTTTTTCTGTTGTTTCGCTTTGTGGCCAGTGTAATGGGTGCAGTCGCAGCAGTGGCTGGTGATGTTCTCTCGTTGTTTACTTGTTGTTCGGTTTGTGTTTGGTTCTTTGCTGACGAACAGGCCCCGCCACGGACGATGTGACACTCGTGCGTTCCATCTTCGACGCCATTGATGAAGCTGGTGCGCATTCCACGATTGCAGAAACGCCGTACCTGTCACCCATGGCGTCGTACCTTGTGGCTCGACAACGCATCAAGGGTCTTGTGCACAGCATCCTGGTGCGTCCATCTTGTTCAATGGCTGGTGGGGTGGTTTGTTGCTTGCGTGGATGTTTGTTTGGTTAGTCGCGGGCTCTGCAACTCTGGGGCTATCCATGTCTCTGTGTGTGTGTGTGCCCCATGGTTCGCACTGCAAATACATGTGCAGGGTGTGCTGGTGCTTGAGTGCGTGTTGTCGATGCTCTTTCTTTGTTTTCTTTTGCTTTTTGTGGTTTTGTTTGTGTGTGTGTTTCGCGGTGGCACTACCATTCTCCTCCGCGCACACCCTCACACTCACACTGAACCCATGCTGCTCTTGGCCTGCCGTGAAACGTGTTGGTGCGCACAATGACGTGCTTTGATGACGCCTGCACCACGTGCACGCAGGTCAACGGACAGCTCGAGGAGGCCCTGTCACTCGTGATGCACTACCACGAAACGTACCCCACCCACGCATCCTCTCTCGCAGCAGCCGCGGCCCCAGCCGGCGCGTCGCAATGGCTCCCGCTCCAGTTGTTCATCCGAGACCAAGGGCTTCCAACGAACCTGCTTCCCCAACACCTGTTGGCAGCGTTGCCACATCCACCTCCGCACGCCGTGGCAAACACCGCCGGCGCAACTGCAACCGCAACGCCCGTTGTGGCTGACGCTGTTGCTGTCACTGACACTGACACTGAGCGTGGGCGTGGTAGTAGCGCTCTAACCGATGCGGATTCACTCGTGACAAACGAAATGCGTGGGCATGGGTCTTCTGTGTCGACGCCAGTTGCCGCGTCGGATGTGGACGCCTCTACTTTCCATGAGGATGATGTCGATCCCAATGGTGTCGGTTCCGATAGTATCGGTCCCGATAGTGTCGGTCCAGATGACATGGGTGCCGATGATGCTGCTGAGGAAGGACAGCATGCGTCGGGAGATGGCGAACATGGCCACGCAGCAACGACGATGATGCTGTCACAACCTGGATCGGAGGAGGAAGAGGTTTTCGTGTTCCAAGACGAGTAGTTGAATAAGTGCTGTGTTGTGCCAATGAGAATCAACGTCAATATCAACTTCAACATCAAGTCAGCAGCAACAGTGTGTGCAACGCAACAAACCTTGTGTCGCACCACCAATGAAGCTCGCTGGCGCATGTGGTGGTATCGAAAGTGTGACAGTGGAACGAGAACACCTTGAGCAATAACCCACAGAGCGAGCTACACAAGTTCGGGCACGTGTGGCGATCTGACAACACCATGCCGCCGCCTCCTGCTCCCACACATGCACCGTGCACCATGCTGTGTGCCAAATCTTGCATGCGCTCGACAACAACATTTCCGTGAGAAGCATGCGCCGGCTACATGCTGCCTATCGGTGTTCCACAACCACGGTACCACAGTCGTTGAACCAACGCATCCAATCCAGTGCTGCTCTTACAACACACCACGTGGTTTGTGTACACATCACAACACTCACAACGGGTTGCATTCCCGAGAGCTACTTTGCAGCACTGCGCTGCTTCAGTTGTTCCATGTAGGATGACAGTGTGGCTTGGACAGCGCTTGATCGAATGAAACGCACAGCATGTTCGACATCATCCGCTCGGTTCGCATCAAAGTCAGCCAACAGATGGCGGCGAACTGCCATTTTGCTATCATGACGAGCTTGATTGGGCACCGCCATGAGCTTGGACAGCTGCTCACCACACCGCGTGTGCACATTCACATCGTCAGCAACTTCATCGACAACGCCGAGTGCCAGAGCTTCCGCGCCAGACACGAGGGTGCCGAGCTGCAGCATCAGATCCGCTTGTCTGCGAGCTCACACGCAAGCACGCCCACCCGGGGTTGGAACGCGTTGGAACGCGGCATCAACACTCACCACCACCCAGCCATTGTTCAACCGACCAAACCCCACACAGACTCACAGATGCACACCCTCACACCCTCGCACACTCACACACTCACACCCTCACACCCTCACACCCTCGCACACTCACACCCTCGCACACTCACACACTCACACACTCACGCACGTGCCCCCACTCACCTCGGGCCAACAGCTTGGACAAACAGGTCCACCAGCCATGGGGGTGCCACAATGCCCAACGCGGCCTCGTTCAATCCGATTGTGAATTTCGGGTTCGATGACATGACACGATAGTCACAGCACAGTGCTAGCAAGCAACCACCCGCTGATGTGTGCAACACGCGAAAGCACATCACGGCGCACAATGAAAATGCGAATGTGCATTGCCACGTGCATTGCCAGTGGCAATTTGCCACACGCGACCCGTGATGAGTGGCACGAAACGAAGCCCATACGCCCCCACCACCCGCACGTGCGTGCACCTCCAGCGACCCCCTTCCCGCCACACGCACCTGGGCTGTGACCATTCACAGCGGCAACGATGGGCTTTGGGAAGGTGTACAGTGCCCGAAACGTGTCCTGAAGTTGCGTCCAGAACGTTTCCAGCTTGCTGGCTTCAGGGTTCCACATCTCCATGATGTCCTGGCGCCGAGAGCCAGCCACACGACACACACACGGCGAGCATGAGCCACCATGTGCCATGCTGTGTGAAGCCAAGCGAAACCAAACTACGGCAGCGCACGTACCAAACCAGCAGAAAAGATGCCAGGGACGTTCGAAGTCAACACCACACCACGCACGGCCTCCTGCTCGGCCAGGTGCCGCAAGCCTGTCTCAATCTCCGCCAGAGTGGTGGTGTCCAGACTGTTCACTGGGCCCCTGTTTAGCAGCAGCGTCGCGATGCCGTCTTCTTCATCGCGCAGCACCACACGGGGTGCCGTTTCTGCTGCGCTGTGAGGCGCGGACGTGGACGCAGACGCTGACACGCACAGGCGAGCCACAGCGGCGGCACCACATCGTGGCCCACATTCACCCATCCGCCGCAGAGAGTGGGCGCCAGAAACCGTCGCGACACGAGCGCCCAACAGCCGTCCAGCAGCACGTCCGATCATGGTGAGGAACACACGATCGATGGGACAAAATGGGACGAAAGGTGCAGTGCAGTGGTGATGGAACCAACAAGATTTGCACGCGGTGAGGCCTGCGGACGTCGATCTGTGTAGAGTGTATCTTTCACCGTACTCGTTTCATGTTTTGAAATAGTAATATGTTGGTGGATCCGGGGTTGCTGCTCGTGCTTGTTGGTGCTGCTTGCCTCCAGCGTGCTCGTGCTTGTGGGTCACAACATGAGTGTCAAAGCTGTAAACGACATGCTCAATGGCCAAGTTGTCGTGGCAGGTGTGCTGATGACGGTGTACCTTGGCTTGTTGTGGACAGGATGGTGCGTCGTGTGTGCGTGCCATGTTGCGTGGCACTCGGTGTGGGTAGGTGCTGATGAGCTTCACCCCTTGCTTGCACGCGACCCTACCTTGTGCCAGTCCACTGTCTCTTCGGGTAGCAGTGAAACCCTTGGGCATTCTCGTGTGTGCTATCATGGCGTGGGGGCAGTCCAAGAAGGTGGGAGGCTACTACGGTCCTGGATACGGCCGCACGATTGCAATGGGCTTGGTGCTGTCGTCCATTGGCGACATCAACCTGGAGCTGTCGGAGTCGTACCCACTTGCGTTCAAAGTCGGCTTGGTGGCGTTTTTGCTTGGTGCGTGCGGGTTGCTGGCTGGGTGTGTGCGTGAGGATGTGTTGAATGGGCAGCATGGCGTGCGTGACATCCGGCGCTGGTGATGGTGCAATGCAGGCCACATTTGCTACATCAAGTCCTTTGAGTCGAAGCTGTTGACCTGGTCCGCGTGGCCGTTCTACGCCTTTGGTGTTGGTATCTTGTGAGTGAACCCCCCCCTTTGCATGTGTGCTGTCACACTGTCATGCGTGCGCGATGTGAATGAATGGCAACACTTGCGTCGCTGCTGACGTTCGCTGAATGTAATCTGAGTGTAATCTGAATGTAATATGGCGCCCCCCTAACCCCTCCAGATATGTGTTGCTGCCTGGTGTCGAGAAAGACCTTCGTGCACCTGTGGTTGTGTACACTCTGGTAAGGGCAAGCGCCTGTCGCCATGTTGCTGTGTTGTTCCCACGTGCAGCTGGCCTGGGCTGTTGTTTCTCTTCCTTTTCACCTTCGTCCACGTTGCTGTTGTGCCCTGGTGGTGATTGATGGTGGTGGTGGTGGTACTGCGAACAGGTGATCTTGAACATGGGGCACGCGTCTGTGGCTCGTATTGGCTCCAAACGTGGCAGTGACCTGTCTCAGTATCTCGCAGCTGCGGGGGCCATTGACTTCATGATTTCAGACTCTGTGCTGGCGGTGAGGCCTTCGCAGTTGCGGTGACGCAAGAGAAGTTGCCGTCGCTGACGGTGTGTCTGTGTGTGTTTGTTTGTGTGTGTGTGTTCGCGCATGTGCGCGTGAGACATACATACAGATCAACAAGTTCCGGTACCCTTTCGCTGGGGCCAAGACTGTGGTCATGCTGACTTACTTTTCGTACGTAGCCCCGGTGGTGTCGTGTCGGTCTGCTTTGCGTGTGTGGTCTTGTCTTCGCATGCATTTGTTATGTTAGCTTGCCCTTTGTCACTACTGCCGCTGCTGCTACTTCTACTGCTACTGCTGCTGCTGCTTCTGTTTCTTACCTGTGGTGTTGACAATCGATGGACTCTTACCTGTGGTGTTGGCATCGATGACACAGAGCGCAAATTTTGATGGCTTTGTCGGCAGCAATGGCAGAGAGGAAACGACGCGACTAGTTTGTGACGCTGTTGAAGTCACCCCTTACAGCTGAGCTGCAGGGCAAACGTGCTCGACGCTGCCGGTGCATGCTGAACACAACACAACGCGACAGTTCTCGTTTGTTCACTGTGTGACTCTTTTGCTCGCAAGCCGAGTGTGCGGACGTTCATCATTTTGGCATAGCATCTTGCCATCTATTCATCTTGCCATCTATGCATCCCATGACAAACCCATCATGCAAGGTTTGCGATGCCCAACACACATCACTGTCCATCACTGGCGGACGTCACCTGCTGGATGAAGCGAGTGACAACCGCCGTACTTGCATCACCCTCTTGGCCAAACGCAGCAATGATCGAAGCGTGATTGGTGTCCTCCACGACCTCATGCCGCACCAAGTCTTGGAGATGTGAGGGTCGCTGCGAATGCAACCGTTGTACCAACTCCTCAGTGTCTTGCTCCAGATGAAAGTCACTTGCAGCGTTGAGTAACAGCAACGGGGTGTGGTGCAGGGGCGAAGAAGCACTTGTGTAGTGCACTGGAGATGCCTGTGAGTGAGCCACCACCATCGTCCACCACGCTCGTCAGATCACTTGCAAGATCACTCCACAGGCTTCTTGTGGTGGGCGCAAACGAGCGACAAGCAACCCACAAAGCGCAGGAACAAGGAAAGAAAAAGAAAAAAAAACAGCAACAACACACCTCTCTCCAGACAGCGGGATCGGTACCAAACGCTGGTTCGACAAGATAAGGTCCTAGAGGCGTTTGCCCGAGCCTTGGTACATTGTAAATGCCGCTCATGCCAACCACACCACACAGTGCACTGCTCGGATCGTCTCCGACACCAGCTTCATAGAACCAGCTGGTGGCGAGGCCAACAAAGACACACGAGAGCACACCACGGCTTGTGAGAACACAAGCGACACAGACGATTTTGTCCATGGCTAAGCCAAGCAAAAAAGGTTCACCAAACGCACCGAGGTTGAGCAGCCGCAAGCATACACAGATGCGCACCAGCGCTGTGTCCACACAGCACCACTCGACTTGGGTCGCCACCAAACTGCTGGATGCTGTGTTTAACCCAACCCACTGCTGCGGCGACGTCTCGCACTTGACCCGGATGTCGCACCTGCATCAAGTCACCCAGCCAAACCTGTCTGTCAGTCATCCCGCTGGCGGCGCGGAATACCAGCTGAACGGACACAACGAAAGGAAAGCCCAAACAAAAAGACAGAAAGAACGACATCTATACGTACCTCGGGGGCCAGTCGATAGTTGATGACCACACCCACGGCGCCAGCTCGAGCACAGGCAATGCCAAAGTTGCCGTACGTGTTCAGCAGGTGCTGCTTGTCGCCACGCTGCCAGGCGCCACCATGCACAAACATGGCGACAGGAAGCAAAGGCCGCGGGAATGGGTCTGACGGTACGTAGACGTCCAGCGTGTGCTTCGGTGCTGCTTCGTGTGAGGCGTCATGATTGTGCGGCCCTGTGTATGAAATGTGCTCCCACGAGTACACACCTGCGTGGGGAACGCGCACCACACCAAGGAAGGCCAGTGGAGCATGAGAACAAGTGTGTTCCAATCATACGACGACGCGTGGCGCTACGAGGCCCATGGTGCATTTCGGTGCACCTTCCGAGCTCAGAGGCGTCAGCACAGGCAGTACTTCCAACTCCAGCCCCTTGCGAATGGTTGACGCAGCGTTCAGCAGCTGGACAGCGCGACGCATCTCAAGGGCGCCCCGGCACCGGGCACACAATCCTTCCGTACCCAGTTGACATTCAACGCAACGCAACGCCCCGCCCCACTTGCGTGACGCAGCACGATGTTTTCGATGTGTGTGTGTTGTGGTGGTGATAGGCGTGACGACGAGTCACAGATGTAGATGTGCGATGTTCAACATGTTGACGTCATAACGAAATTACCATGATACATGATACGCGCCGCTGTGCACTCGTCCCTTCCAACACCAAACAAGACACTGGACTCCAGCTGCTCCAAACAAAACAAAAGGAGAGCGGACCCCCATGACATGGCAAACGATGGCTGGTGGACGAACACACCACGCGCGTGTGTGGGCATTCCTCACTGAGGATTCCTCACTGAGCATTCCTCACTGAGCATTCCTCACTGAGCAAGCTTCCACGCGCCCGCAACGCGTTTTCGAGCAGCGGAAGCAGCGCGGAAGCGCACCACCAGGCCACGGTTGTCTGTCTCCAGCTTCCTCACAGTTGCCTGCAGCTCACGGATGGTGCTGTCACGGTCCTCCAAAGTCAGCTCCAGCCGGCGAACGCGGCGACACAGCAGCGCCCTCTCCTGCGGACCACACGCGGCTGCGTGCTCCGTTGCACCGCGGCCACCAGTGCTGTGCGCAGCATCGACCTTGTGAGACCCACGTGGAGTGGCACGTGACACCGGGGTTGGGCGTGGGGTTGGGCGCGGACGCCGGCCGGCATCGGCATCGGCAACACACGGGTGGTCGGGAGTGCATGGTTGGGAGCGGATGCACACGCGTGTGCTGCGTGGGTGGGACGACGACGTGCACTTCTTCTTCGTGCACGCAGTGGGCCGTGGCTGTGTGTGGTGGAGGCGGCGCTGCAGCTCGTTTTTTTCTCGCAACAGTGCCACGAGGCGCGCCTCGGTTTGACGTTTCGCTTTGGTGGCCAGGGCAAGGTGGGAGGACGTCGTCACAAGTTGAGACTCCGCCGCCACAGCACGTTCTTGCATGGTGTCATCTGCACGCACAGGTGTCGGTGGTAGGTTGCGTTGCAACAACGACAACAAGACACGATAGTGTGAGTATGACCCCATGGGTGGCGCAAGTCATGGGAGGTTGTTGTTGTCGCCGTCGTGGTAGTGGTGGTGGTCGTGGTCGTGGTGGTGGTGTGCGCTGCTTTGGGCCGGACGTACACTGCTGTTGGAGAGTCCGTGCTTCGTCTTGTGCAATGTCCAGGTCCTGCATCAGCTGTACCATGCGTACCTCCAGCGACTGTGCTGCAGCTGTGGCTGCGCAGCGCGACTGCACCAACGCCTGCAATCGGACCTCTCGTTCAGCATGCATCGACTGCAGGTCTTCCGTGTGCATCTGTGCTCGCTCTGCCTCCAACTGCCACGAAAACAAAAGAAAGAGGAAGAAACACACAAACACGTACGCACACACAAAGCAAAACAAAACAAAAAAATAAACAACCACACGATGTTGGTGTCAGTTGGCGGGGCCGTAGGGTGGCTGACAAAACACAGGAAGGCCACCACGCCCCCACCAACCCAAACAACGTGGGAAAGAACTCACTCGATGGTGTTGGGCTTGTGCATCAGCCTTGGCGGCTGCTCGCTGGACTTGCTCCAGCTTGGCTTGTGTGGACGACAGCGAGAGAGACATGGCTCGTAGGGACGCCTGTCCAGGTCGAACGAAGCAGCGGGCAAAGGCAAAACACAACAAACATGTCGGTTGGTCAGTCACGAAGAATCGACAGACAAAAGCAAACAAATCAGGCGCAGCACGAGTGGGTTGTGCGACGCGATCGCAGCGGGGGCGTCAATCTCTGGCCAAACACGTACTTCCAAAGCATCGGCACGATGTAGCGCTGCTTGACGTGCCTGCTGCTCCTGCTGCAGACGGGCGTGCATCGACACAAGCTGCATGGTTCCCCACAGCCGTGTTACACAGCCACACAGCCACCACAGACAGCATGGTGCACGTGGAACAAGTGAACAAACAAAACAAAACCAAAACGCCCAAAGCAAGACAACAACAACAACAACAGCACGAGGGGACAGCAACATGTCACCCGAACAACCGCAACACGCAATGCGATGCACCGCAACAACGCACCTGTTGCTCGTGGACTCGCCATGCTCCGCCCAGCCCCACGGACTTCACGGACGGAGACTGAGACACAGCGGCGTGTGCAACAGGGGAACAAGTTCTCTCTCTCAGTGTGGCTGTGATGGCGCAGGATGGCCCGAGTGGGGTGGTGGCAGCCACGCTGGTTCCGCGGAAGGGGCTGGCTCGATGCGATGCCGAGGGTGTGGTGGCGGCTGAATCCTGACAGCGGCTGGTGGTGCGGGCAGTGCCACGCGTGGAATGGCCTGTTTGGGGCGCATGTGATCTATGCGAGTGCCTCTCGGAAGAAGTCGATCCACTGCCCTTCTCTAGCTGCTGATGCTGATGCTGCTGCTGCTTGTTGTTCTTCTTCTTGGCACCTCCTTGTCTGCGTGTAGCCGCAATGGGTCGTTTGGTGCCAGGTGCCGTCTCGGCACTGTTGCTGTTGCCGCCAGCCACGAGGGGTGTTGACGTTGTGGCTGTGCTGCGTCGTGGCTTGCCAAGGCCGCGCTTCTTCGGGGTGTGGTGGGGCTTTCGGCTAGTGACGCGATGCCTCGGGGCGGAACGCGTGCGGGATGGCAGCGATGCGCCGGCGCTGGCTTTGCGGCGGTGGGCCGTCGTCTTCGTCATCTTCGCCTTCGTCTGAGTCTTAGTCGTCTTCTCCTTCGCCTTCGTCTGAGTCTTTGTCGTCTCCGCCTTCGCCTTCGTCTGAGTCTTTGTCGTCTCCGCCTTCGTCATCTTCGTCATCTTCGTCGGGGGCGTGCGATGCGCACTCGCAGTCGTTCGGCCTCGCGAGTCGCCCCTGGGCGTCTTCCTCTTGCCCGCGGGCAAAGCAGGCGCAGCCTTCATCGTACACAGTGCTGCGGCTGTATTGCTGCTGCTGCCGCTGGTGCTGCTGCTGCTGCTGCCGCCGCCATGACGGAGTCTGCCGCTCTGTGGCAATGCGTCGTCGCGTGCACCGCGGACGGCAGACCAAATCATGTGTGTGTGCTTGCGACATGGCGGCCGGCGCCTGCAGCTGCTTTTGGTGCCACTGCCTGCCACTGCGGCGTCCACCGCACGGATAGCAGGGGCAGCACGAGGACTGTCAACAACGACGGCACCGCTTGATTCGTCTCCAGCCCCAACGGTATCTCGGGTGGGTGCGCTGTGTGCGCTGGCAGCAGTGGTGACGCCGGCGTCAAGACGGCCTGCAGCCACGGTTGCCGCGGACACACCAGCTGCTCCGACGGGTTGGGTGCCGTTGGGGGCCGTGACAAGAGCGGCTGACACACACGACACGTCCTTCACAACAGCAGCAGCAGTGTTGGCAGGTGTAGCGGTGCTACCGACACCATCACATGACGCCACATCACGCCTTTCACACGACGCAACATGCCGAGGATCTGAGGATGTCGGAGGCTCCGGCCACAACCGCCGCACAATGGAGGCCAGCGGCGGTGTTGCTCCACCAACAGAGCTGTGCGTCAATGAAGAAGGCTCACAAGGGGCGCCCTTGCCTTGGGGCACGCTGGGTGTCGCAGGCGTCGGCACATGTGCTTGGGTGAGGCGGGTGGCGGAGGTGCTGTTGTCGGTGGCGAGTCCGAGCGAACACGAAGGTGTCACGCGCAACTCCTTTGGTTGCGGTGACACCGCACAACGTTTGTGATGCCATGCAGCAGCGTGGGTCACATTGTGCTTCGAGAGGCTGGAAGCAGGTGACCCGGGCCGGTGTGCACTGACCGGCACTGCGGGCACAGCCAACCCGAGACCCGCCCGAGTCGACAAGCCTCCACCCCCTTGTTGTTGAGCATCCGGCTCAACAAGATCAACTTGCGTCGCCAACGGGGCAGGTGATGGCGAGCAGCCTGCGTATGCCGCAGCCTGCTTGCACGGATGCGTCGTCGTCAGTGTCACATGCCCATGCTCACCAACCACCTCTCGAACTGCCGCTGAGTGCGCCGCTGGCTCGACAAACATTGGTAGTCCTCCGACAATGCAACGTCTGCGAAGCGACCGGTGTCGTATCTGAACGAGACAACCCCTGAATCACTGGAACTCGGCCTTGACGGGGG
>Ga0213833_1001364_pt1 | contig 17691 bp, 28 predicted proteins | sample SWATP21_FD_160575 | JGI IMG/M metagenome (GOLD analysis project Ga0213833, IMG submission 160575) | Coastal seawater microbial communities from Marineland, Florida, United States - SWA TP2 #1 | ecosystem: Environmental > Aquatic > Marine > Coastal | place: USA: Florida | collected 2016-08-14
AACACTCCCCCCCCCCCCCCTTGCTCACCATGTGCCATGCCACGCGTGGCTTCGATTTCAACACCCAGGTGCTTGTGTAGTGGCTCTTGGAGACGACATGGCTGGCGTGTTCAGCAACGATCGGGAGGTGGTGTCGGCTCTTGAAGAGGCTGGCAAGAGCACCAACGAGCGAGTGTGGCCTATGCCAATATCCAAGGCACACACAGAAGAACTGAAGAGCACAATTGCGGACACGCGGAGTACTGGAAAGACACGGTTGGTGGCTCCATTCATTTTGAGTGCAAGGTGTAAGTCGTTTGTCCTCACAACCGCTTGATCTCAGGTACGGCGGGGCATGCACGGCTGCCGCGTTTCTGCAGAAGTTTGTGGAGGACGGAGTCAAGTGGGCGCATGTGGATATCGCGGGCCCTGCTATGCCGGATGCCATGACAACCTACAGCGGCTTTGGCGCCAAGTTGTTGACACAATACGCTGCAGACTTGGCAGCGCACCGAGACTAGGGCGCCTTTCACCACCAGCAGTGTTTGAGCATGAAGTAGTTCAAAATTGCCAACCCACCAAAGAGACGCACAAAACTCAAGTGTGGACCAGTTTGCAGCCTAACTTTCCACATGAACAGCTGCTGTGTCAACAAGAGCACTGATCTCGCCCGGCGACAATCCAATGGCACGCAGTACTTCCTCCGTGTGCTCAGCGAACCGGGGCGCCCGGTGTCCGACTCGGTGAACGGAGTGGGAAGCACGCACCTGCACACGACAGCTCGAACATCAGCACGAAGCGGCCACACACAAGCCCACGCAGCAACCACCACAGCTACAACCACGCACCAACTGTCCGATCCTAGGCTGTACCTCACCCGACACCGGGTGTGGCTGAGGGATCACAAGCCCCACCGCGGCCATGTCTGGGTGCTCCCATTGGCCGTTGCAGGGCGTCACCGGCATGCAGGGAACGCCGGCAGCACGCAACACCTTGACCCAGCTGCCAGCGGGCTGTCGCGCAAAGGCAGCTTGCATTACGCGGAGAACTGTATCATCGTGACCCTCGAGTTGGTCGATCGACAGACCCGAGACCTCACTTGACGGAGCAGTGTTGGCGACAGTCTGCAGCAGTGCCACGCGTTGTGCTGGTGTGCCTGCTTCCACGAACACGTGGTGTGTTGCAACACCACCGACTGTTTCCACCCCTTCTTTCTCCTCAGGGGTACCCTCGGACATGCGCGCCGCTGCATACACACGCTCTGCAGCTGAAGGTCCAGCAAGAAAATCAGGGAGTGGCTCGGGAGTGTCGAGTTCAGCCTCCGGGGATCCCATCGACAAGCTTGCTTCCACATCCATGTCCACAGACACCCGCCGGCCAGTGGTAACCCCGTCACTCGGACCCACCCGCGTGAACTCCGCCGCCTGAATGGCCAAACTGCTCTGTGTCAACGAGACGTGCACATGTTGACCCTCACCGGTGGCAGCGCGGTGCAGCAAAGCAGCTGCAACGCCAAACGCGCCAAGTGCAGCCGTGAACACGTCGTTCAGCGGGATGGTGTGCAATACTGGAGCCCGGCCACCGCCTTGGGCCAACATCGCGCCTGACATGGCCTGCAGAAGCGGATCGAAAGCGGGACGACGAGCCATTTCCATGTAGGCACCAAATCCGGGCGCAGACAGGTACACAATCTTGGGGTTCACAGCCGACAGTGTCTCATAGTCCACCCCAAGGCGCTTCGTCACGCCAGGGCGAAAGTTTTCGACAACGACATCAGCATGGGCAACCATTCGGTAAAACGTCGCCCGCCCGTCCCCCTTCTTCAAATCAATGCACACGGCACGTTTTCCCTGGTTAAAGTCCGGGAACCCTTGATGGCTGCGGAACATGTCGCCAGCCGGCGATTCAACCTTGATCACGTCAGCCCCCAGCATCGCCAAGTGGCGCGGACCCAGCGGTCCTGCGATGTAAGACGACAAATCCAGCACGCGCACCCCGTGAAGAAATGGCAGCCTTGACACTTCCAAATCCTTAGTCGCAGTGGAAGGGCTGTGCTCCACGTGGGCCACTCGCGAAGCGGGGTGTGGCGTGGGCGCTGCACGGACAGGCTTCCGGCTGCTGGCGGGAGGTTGACGCAGGGACACCCGGAAAGGTGACGCCGTAGCAGCCTGCTCAAATTCCACCTCGTGGGCAGAGTGTGGTGTCGTAAGTGGAGTGGACATGAAGCGGAGCGCATCCATGCCGCTGCCTGCACCAGCGCTGGCACCCGCGCCAGTGGCAGCGCCAGCGCCAGCGCCAGCAAACGCTGTCTCCTTGATCAACGACGCCGATACAGCAGCTTGATGTTCTCCAAACATGGGAGCACGACCCCGCACCTTCCCGGGGCACGCGGTCAATCGGACAGGCACACCCATCATGGAAATTGAGCCAAGCTCAGGGTGGGGAACTTCCACGCGCATGTCGTTCTCAGACACAAACGGTGACCGAAAGAACTCGTCGCGATTCTGAATGGGGGCCACGGGCACGTCAGCCTCGGCCAGTACACGAAGCCAATGGGAACGTGGACGCGATGCAAACACAGTCTCAAGTTGAGGAACCAACAAACGGCGTGGGGCTTCAGCTTGATTTGTGAACACCCAAGCGTCCGCCGCATCGTCGTGGTCCGCGAGTGCCGCCAAGCCCACAGCGTCCAGCATGCGCCGAAAGAACGTTTCGTTGGCACATGCCAGGAAAAACCATTCGCCATCACCTGCACGGTAGCATCTGTCCCACAGTGATTCACCCATGGGGTGGTGTTAGTCGGCGCTAGCGCGCGGAGGGGTGCACACTCATCCGCGGCGTACCGGTACGGAGCAATGGGGCCAGTAGCGCCCATTGGGTGTTGGTTCAACATTTGGCGATCTGCAGCGTGAACAAGAGCCATAGATCCTGCCATTTCTGACACCTGGTGGTGGGAAAGTGGACATACAGTACAGCCAGGTTGGGTGAGGTTGACCCCGTAAACACGACCAGGCAAGGAGTCCACACCTCGATGTGCTGACCGGGGGAACCGTGCACCAACCGTCCTCGAAGGGCGGCCATGCAGGCCAGTGCTGCAACCACGCCTGTGGCATACGCTGCCAACGGCAGTCTGTGGTGCATCGGCTCTCCAGAGCGCGAAATCTGGGTGCCCATGATGCCTGTGGCGGCAGCCACCAAAGCTGGCGAAGCAGGCAAGCCTTCCAGGCTGGAACCGTGACCCCAGGCTGGAACGTGGAAGTAGAACACATCGGGGTTCATGGAATGTATCTGTGAGTACCCGATTCCAAGTTTGTCTGCGTCGGCCCGTGGGCGATCCACGACAACCACCTGCGCAGCGCCCACTGCATCATCACACCACAAACTGGTTGGGACGACGGCGGTGGACATACCGCAGCCAACTTCTCGGCGCAGTCTCGCCTAATAAGCGTGATGGAAAACCCACAACGAACCTAGCCGTGACAATAAATCGTGGTGCGCACTCCCCGGTGCAGCAGGCAGATCCAATGCGACGCCCTGCTTGCCGCGGTTGAGAGTGTGGAACCCTGCATGCTGACGGAACGGGTCACCCTTGGACCCCAGCTCCACTTTCACCACCCGCGCCCCAAAATCAGCAAGGTACATGCAGCAGTATGGTCCTGATATGTTCTCCGAAAAGTCCAACACCGTCACACCTGATGGCAGCGAGCACAAAAAACGCTTGAGCACCGGGCCATCTCCTGCGGCTGCTGCTGGCACACAAGCGACTCACCCGCCAATAAATCTGTGTCATCACCACCATCCAGGCTGACTGACACAGATGTGTTCTCATCTACCCGTTCACTAGCAACGCGATGAGCCATCTCCCAGCAACACCCAGGTGAAAGCCCGCCTGTTCTGCACACGACGACGAACATCTGCGTGCGTGGCCCCGTCGATACTATTGATGAATACACATACACGTAATTATCAGTGTCACTAAAATGGCCCGGGATCGCTGTGCAGCCGTGCTGCGTGCCACAACGCTGACACTGTCCTGCGACTTGGGTGGTGGACACAGAGACGTGGACGCCATACCAAACCACCTGCCTGTAGGTGTGACTTCGTGACGATGGAGATGGTGACAGACCTCCTTGCAGCGACCCCATGGTGGGCGTTCGCGGTGGTGCTGAGCCCCGTGGCTCTCATCGGGTTGTTTTACATTCTCCTGCTCCTCCCCAAGAAGAAGTCAGGTACGCCGTGGTTGTGCCGCTTGTGGTGGCGCATGAGAGCGTGTGTTGGCAAACGAGATCCCAAATGGGACGGAGCACCGGGTGCGGTCTGCGGGGTGAGCAACGCCGGGCTCATGTGGTGGCTGTGTGCCTGTGCCACTGCACGTTTCTTGCAGAGGTCACGCTCCCCAATGGCATGAAGATTTGGCAGTGGAACAAGGGTGAAACCGATTGGCTGTATGAAGAGATTTTCAAGGATGACCTGTACACGTCGCAAGTTATCAAGCTGGAGCCAGGCTACACCGTGTTTGACTGTGGGGCCAACATTGGCATGTTCGCCTTGCACGCTCACCACAAAACAAACGGCAACGTCACTGTGCATTCTTTCGAGCCCATGCCAAAGATCCACGACGTATGTGCAGCCAACGCCAAACGATTTGGTGGGCCGAACCAAAGCCTGAAGACATACCAGGTACTGTCGGGCGAGGCGGCATGCCGTTGTGTCACACGGTGTAACAGCAGTGCATGCGTTTCGTATTGTGCAGCTTGGGCTGTCCAGCGAGCCTGCAACCGTCACCTTTGACTTCCACCCTCACTTTTCGATTTGGAGCACCAGTGACCCCGAGTTTGACAAAGCACGTGAGGAGCGTTTGTTGCGCGACATGCCCCACATTACCCGGCAAGTCAAGTGGCTCCCCGCTTTCATTGGTGTGCCACTGGGCCGCTGGCTCATTGGAAGCGTCTTGAACCGTGTGGAGAAAGTGAAGGCCGAACTCACGACCTTGTCACACATGATTGCTCAACTGAATGTGGAGCGTATCGATTTGCTGAAAATTGATGTGGAGGGTGCCGAACTCGCCGTGCTGCAGGTGAGAGTGTTGAGAGACGGCTTTGATGTGTGTGTGTGGGTGTGTGTGTGTGTGTGTGTGTGCATTTACCGTTGTTGTTTTGGATGCGTCAGGGCATTGAGGATGCGGATTGGCCCAAGATCCAACAAGTGGTGTTGGAAGCAGAGGATTTCGCCACAGTGAAGCAACTGTGCGATATGTTGACGCTGAAGGGGTTCAAAGTCCACAGTTTCGCGTCTGAACGCGAGAAGATGCCGGGTGTAACGTCGGAGGTGTCGTGTGTGATGGCCACGCGCCTGGATACCACGTCGTGAGAACCGTTTTGTTTCGGACACTGCGCTGGTGGTGGTGACTCTAACAAGATACCACGAGCAGTTTGTTGTTTGCGCGCACATGCCAAAGCACACCCCCAAACGAAACGAACGGCGACGTCACTGAACCACAACTGGAGGTCCAATTGTGCGGGCGACAGTCCAAGCATGTGGAAGACAGGCCAATCTTGCGCTTTGGCCCAAAGGAAGAAATGTGTGGCAAAGTGGAGTGACGTTGTTGTCATGCATGTCTTTGAGATTTGCTGCGTCGCACGACATCCATGGCGTGTCCCGACCTGGTCGGTGCTGTGCACGCAGCTGCAAGGGAGAACAACGTCGAGGAGTTGGCTGTGTTGGTGTACTCTAACCCAGTGGAGGAGTGGAACGTGGCTGCAGGCGCCTCACGGCGCACACCGCTGCACACGGCCGCGGCAAGTGGCGCGCTCGAGTGTACACGCCTGCTGTTGTCGTTTCCGGAAGTGGATACCACCGCACGGGATGCGTACGGGGCGTCACCCCTTCGTGCCAGTGTTGCAGATGGGGATTTACGGGTGATAACAGTCCTCGCAGACCTGGCCGTGCAACATTCGCCAGAGCTGATATCCCACCACCTGTCCTTCAACCCGTGCACAAGCCACGCTTGCGCTTTTGTCCAACGCCTGCTTCGCCAGTCCAAGTCATGGGAAGCCAATCGCTTCTTGATTGTTCTTCGCTCCCTTCGTCGGCAGGGACGAGGCCATTCGCGTTGTGCAGCAGCTCTGTACCAGCCGCTGTCGTGGTCGCGTCAGCTGCAGGCGCCGCCATACTGGGACGCCCATGCCCATTTGCAGTTTGCACACCTTGCACCTCATTTAGCATCAATACTGGAACGTGCGCGCGAGCTTGGTGTACAACGGGTTTGTGTGAATTCGGTGAGGGAAGAAGACTGGGAGTCTGTGGCAAGTGTGTGCACTGGTGCGCATCGTGGCATGCTAGTTCCACAGTTTGGCGTCCACCCGTACGTCGTCTGTGGTCTGTGCTGGCATGTGCGTGCAGCTGCGTTGTTTGATTTGCATCGCTGGTCCAATGAATCCTTCCTGGCTGGTGTGATGTGGGTGTTGCGTGTTGCGCAGCTGGTATGCCACGGCCGTTGCACCAGGCTGGCGGGACCGACTCCGGGCCATGCTCCTGCGCTGGCCGAGATCAGGAGTCGGGGAGGCTGGCCTTCACTTTGCCAAAATGCCATCTGGTTCTGATGAGAACAGCTCTCGTCGCCCCTCTGCCGCTACCAAGGCGCAGCAGGAGGAAGTCTTGCGTGCCCAGCTGGTGCTTGCCCTGGAGCTGGGTCGTGCTGTGTCGGTGCATTGTGTTGGCAAGGGGGCTGGCCAACGCCTGTTGGCGCTGGTGCGAGAGGTGGGGGCCTTCACGGCCCCAGCAGCACTGGTGCTGCACGCGTATGCACTGGGTACACACATGGTGGAGAGTCTGTTGCGGGTGGGCGGCAACGTGTACTTTAGCTTTTGTGGGACGGTGACCCAGCCTCGGTTCAAGCGCGTGCGCGAGGCTGCCCGGGTGGTTCCTCGAGACAGGTTGCTGGTGGAGTCGGACGCGCCGGACCAGTTCCCCAAGAATGTCCTTCCATCGTGGGTGGAAGACGCAGGGACCTCGTGTCGGCTGAAGGAAGGGCACATGCAGAGATGTGGCCAGCGTATCAATGAGCCCGCGAACATCGTGGTGTTCGTGCGAGCGCTCGCCATGCTGCGGCAAGCGAACGCCGCCACGCTTGCCGTCGCCACGTTTCGAAATGCACGTCGAGCATTTGGGAGCGCAGGGAGGCTCTAAAACAAACAACTATTTGTCTGGAATGGCAAAAGAATGTGTTCTTCAAGTCTGTGTACTGCCTCACATCCCAACACTGCACAGCAACAGAACGCCGGGAGCAAGGGAGGTGGGCGCACTTGGGATGGGGGGGGGGGAGCTGATTTCTGCTACGGCCTGCTTGCGCCTTCATCATATGCCACATCTTCAACCAAAGAATCGACATCAACCTCCACGGCACCCTTCTTCTTTCCCTTCTTGCCGTGCATCTTCTTCTTCTTCGGGTGCAGCGCAAACGCTTCATCGCCCAAATCGTCCTCCAGTGCCTCGGCCGCTTCTTGTGCGGCGACCCGAGCTGCTTTCTTGGCAGCCGCCGCTTCTTGGCCCTTGCGCACCGCCTCGGCCTTGGCCACAGCAGCAGGCCAGATGGGATTGCGCAGCTTCTCCCGCATCATGCGTGCACGGTCCTCGCTTTGTTGGTTCGGGGTGCTGTTGGGGCGAATCTGGAGGTGGAGCTGGTAGCTGTCCGCCTTCAACGTGTTGGGGTCCCACAAAGCAGTCTCTCCAATGTCATCCATCAAGCGTCCCACGACCGCTCGTCGCTTCTCCTCTTGGATACGCCAAGCCTCAGGGCCCTGGCACAGATAGCAATGGAGCACCCATCCTCAACGCACTTTCAGAAAAGCCACGTGGACACACACACACACACATAAGGCGCACCTGGAACGCAATCGTGACCTTGATTCCATGACCCTTCTCAAGCATTCTCTGCATCTTCATGGTCTTGACGTGCAGATCGTGGTCCTCAATGCGCGCCGTGAACTGCATGCGCTTCATCTTCTTGTTGCTGGCTTCCCGTTCACGCTGCGCAGCCTCACGCTTCCGGGCGTTTGCCCGCTGCCGCATTGCGCGCTGTTCTTTGTGCCAGTCCATTACCTTGCACACCACAGGCTCGTTCATGTCCGAAAACTGCACCAGGTCAAGGTGGCGCTCTTTGGCGTAGCTGAGTGCACTGGCGCGAGGCATGACCCCAATCTGCTCACCAGCAGCATCCAGTACGCGCACAGTGTTTGCAGTGACGGCATTGTTGAACTTCGGCCACTTCGGCTTGTGTCGGTGCTCGTTATTGTTGTACGTAGGCTTCTTCGCCGAGCGCTTCGGGCCGCCTGGGCGACCCTTTTTCGCAGGGTGGTACATCCGCACCGCATCGACCGTCGGCAGCTGGCAGAGCGCGGCGCCCCACGCCACATCCGCACTCGGCGTCAATGCCAATCGGTTGAAGATCTCGCAACTGTTGCCAGCCTGCACCGGATGCGGAACCGGGGCGGCTATCCACGCAGTGCTGCTCACGGCGCGGGCAGACACGAAGGCCACCTTCGACGTGACCGCAGGCGTGCGCCCAGCCCCCACCAGCCATGGCGTGGCACGCACACACGCTTGACGCAAGGACAGCATAACCACCAAACGCAGATGTGACTGCAAAAATAACAGCAGATGGAGCAGAAGGGAGAGGTGGCACTGGCACTGACACTGACACTGCTGCAAAAGGCGAACATGCACCCCGAGAGGCAACCCCCATGCGCTTTGTGAAGATACGTCACGCCATGTTCACACACTTACGCCGCATGGCATGCAGCTGCTAGTGCTCCGCCGACTGTCGGGCATGATGCGCCTGGTGCTGTGTTGCCTCGGCGTATTGGCCTTTTGTGCCGTTGGGAGCCGGGCCATTGCGCCCAAGTTCTCAGAAGCGGTGACGTTCCAGGTGTGTCCGGTGTTCCACTGCGGGTGGTGCCAACTCATCGCCCGTGCCCTGTTGCGTCGTCCCGGGCATCATGGTGCAGGTGGAACCAAAGAGTGAAGACTGCCTGTTTCAGGTTGTTGAAGCTGGTGCCAAAGTGAAGACAAGCGTCTTGATTTCACGCGGTGGAAAGCTTGACATCAAGTACAAGGTGCGTTACGGATTCGTCACACGCCGCTGCGGACTTGCAGTGAGTGCACTCAACACAGTGGGCAGGTGGCGGGTCCGGACGACGTCGTGTTGTACGAACGTTTGCTATTCTCGAACGTCAACGATGCAACTGGGCAAGTCATGTCCACCATTCTCAAAAAGGTACGCGCTAACCGTGGAGCATTGCATTGCGAAGTGTTTTCTTAGCACCGCGCAACGCCGTAACACTCTGCCCGTGTTGCCGTTCTTCCTCGCTGTCAGCATTTTGACTTTGTAGCCCATGAAAGTGGCGAGTATCGGTTTTGTTTTGATAACCGGATGAGCCGATGGACAGCAAAGGTTGTGTCGATGGAACTCCACGTAGAGCGTACGTCAGCCTGCGTGTGGGTGGGGGTTTGTCGGGGGGTCCCTCACACCGCACGTGTCCCTGCCTGCAGAGCCCGTGCTTGGAGAGGGCCGCGTTGCACCCATCGCCAATGCAGAGCCCGGAAAACCGGCGGCGCTTGGAGGGATGCAGCGTCGTGCGGTGTACCTTGACACTATGTTAGACAAGGTCACGAAGGAACAGCGATATCACCGCCGGCGAATCAAAGCCAATAGAAACAGTGAGTCGGTCGCAGTTGTGTTGGTCCTGCTGGATTCTACTCACTGCATATGCGTTGTGTCTGCACAGCTGCAGAAAGCAACAAGTCCCGGGTGATGTGGTTCTCCATTCTGGAGTCGCTCGTGCTCATTGGCGCTAGCGTTTTGCAGCTGTGGATCGTACGCAAGTGGTTCCCGGGTAAGGTGAGGCGGTCTGGTGTGTAGTGTAGAAGCCACGCTTCAATGCAAGTCAAACTACAGGCAGTTTCCTTTGTTACACCACTGTATCGTATCATATGGTGATTGAGTCACACCAGAGTTGCTAATCCTCATGCGGCGCCGCATCCGAATCATCGCTTCCACTACTGACAGCGCGAGCACGCGCATGTCCGACGAGCGAAGCACTGCTGTCGCGAGCACGTGCGCCCCGAGACAGTGTGCCGTCTAAACTGTGCTCATGGCCATCGTGCCCAGAAAACAACACACGACTACCGTCACCGCCTTGACCTTCTTCATCATGCTCGCTGTGGCCCGAACCAGACGTGTGGCTGTGTCCTTGGCTATGGTCACCATGCGAGTGACCGTGGTCACTGTGGGAATGCGAGTGCCCATGGTCTTCATGCGAGTGCCCATGGTCAGCGTGAGAGTGTCCATGGTCCACGTGAGAGTGGCCGTGGTCTCCCGAATGGTCTCCGTGAGAGTGGCCATGGTCCACGCCGCGGTCTCCATGCGAGTGGCCATGGTCTCCATGCGAATGGCCATGGTCTCCATGCAAGTGACCATGGTCCCCATGCGAGTGGCCATGATCTCCATGAGACTGGCCATGGTCTCCGTGAGAGTGTCCATGGTCTCCGTGAGAGTGTCCATGGTCTCCGTGAGAGTGTCCATGGTCTCCGTGAGAGTGTCCATGCGTGGGGCCTGGCAACATGACGGCACAAGGCTCCATACCTCGGACGAACACTAGCGGCTCGGATTCGTGTGAGAAGGCCGGCTCATTGTTGCCGGCAAACGTTGACTTTTCAATCTGTCGACGGGCAACGTCATGTGACACGCATGAAACGGGAAGCCACAGCATAACCCTACCTGAACGGTGACGTTTGAGCAGCCGAATCGACGCAACAGGTTTGTGGCACTTTCTCGCAAGCTCTGCTCAGCGACGTCATCTTCAACCTGGGACGTGGCCAACCACACACCGTCACGCGCCGGATTACTGAGCTCCCACACCTCTGTATCGCACCTGGATGTGGACCGTTGCAACAATAACGTCCCCCCGGAGCTTCCAAACATGTGGCTTTCGAACGGATTTCACACCGTCCAAGGAAGCAATCTGCAAACACCACACACGGAACGTTACCCTGCAAACAAACACCGGTGATTGTGCAGCTCACCTGAATGAAGCACGTCCGCAACGACGAGTACCCAGCTGGCATGCCACTCAACAGCACCGAAGCTGTGTTTTTCACGAGAGGTATGACACTGAGAAGGATTAACACGGAAATGAACAGCGAGGCTCCGGCGTCTGACCAGTACCAACTCTGCAGCGCGCATCAACAAAGCGTAAACGGTGAAGTGGAGACAGCACGCACATCCTCACACAAGCCATACCTTGTACTTGATGAGCAACGATGAAATGATCACACCAACACTACCCAAAGTATCCGCCAGCACGTGCAAGAAGATGCCTGCAGGACAACAAACATGTTAGGGGCGGTTTGAAGGCTCTGGAAGAGCATAGCAAGTACACCCACCTTCCATGTTGTCATTTCCATGGCTGTGGCCATGTCCACCATGGGTGTGCCCGTGTCCGCCATGAGCGTCAGAGAAGAAGAAGATGCCAATCAGGTTAACCTGAAACGACAGGAGAAGTATGAGATTGCAAAGGAACAACAAGGTCCACGCAAAAGGAACATACAAGGAGGCCCAGAACGGCAACAGTGAGCAAGTGGTCGCCATGGATCTCTGGAGGCGTGAACAGCCGCTCTAGCCCCTCGATTACAACCGAAAACCCCACGAACACCAAAAATATGGCATTCACGAAGCCGGCAAGAACCTCATACCGACCATACCTGATGACGATGACCACAAGTACGTGACGTCACCACCACAACAACTATGCACTGCGGGCAACGCACCCATAGGTAAACACGTCATCTTTGCGCCATTTGGACATGTACGAAGCATACAAGCCGATGAACAGGGACGCATTGTCAAAGAACATGTGCCCAGCGTCGGAAATGAGGCCAAGACTGTTCGTCCAAATGCCAACAACAAGCTCCACAAACATGAACAGGAGCTGCACAGGCACCCCCGAGCTCAAGTCAGAGATTGGACACCACAATAGGGTACAACGCAACACGAGCACCTACATTCACAACCAGAAACAAGAAAATGCGCCGGCTGTCGTGGTCATCCAAGACATGCCGCATGATCTGCAAAAGGTCCGAGTGCAAGCAAGTGGTTGGTTCGTGGCAGGACAAGTCACAGCCGTGGCAACCACTACGTACACGGCGAAGCCGGAACGCAAGGGACACATCCGATGAAGACGACGGCATCGAAACGCTGGCGCTCGTTCCATACAATGGCAAACTTGGTGGGGCGGACGCGGCGCCGAAACCAAACCCCATTCCTTTCTCAGCACGTTTTGCTCGAAACATCAAATTGTTCCCAATGCCAAGGCAAACAATGGCACCGACGACGACCAACGACACATCTTGCGGGCGCGTGGTGGCAGACAGCAGGAATGCGGCACCAGCCACCGCAGCAAAGGAGAGCTGTGGGCACACACAATCCATGGTGAGCATTGCTATGTGTACACGGGCCACATCCGCCAATCGCACATTTGAAGATGCGCGCTGTTTCAACTTGGTTGTTGACACCACCTTCATGTACTCTCCCAGAACCTGCCACACAGACACAAAATTCAGTTTCAACAACAAGAATCAATCACAACGGCGGCACAATGCGCACCACTGAACTCAATCCCAGCAAAAAAGCAGCGAACATAGTCCCCCATGACCATAGCGACACGCTCGCCTCGAGCGTTGCAGGAGTTTCGGGCTGGGAGGCGATGCCGCGGAATGTGAGTGACAACATCATACAAACAGTGCACCTCCAACACACACGCCGGCAATAGCAACATACAGTGCTTGTCCAGGACGCATACATGGCGATGGGTACACTCATCAATGCAGCAACAGTTAATGATAGGGCGTGGCAACGTTTGCGACCGCCCAGTTCAACTGCGAGACGCCGAGTGCTCGTGCGTCGGAGCTGCTGCGCAATCATGGTTGCTACAACAATCAGGCAAGGAACCACCTGCATAATACATCAAAAGGATGAGGAAGAGAAGAACCAGAGCCGCACCAGTGGTGTGTGGCAGCGGCACCAACCTGGCTGGTGGAGCCTTCTACAAGCACAAAGCGAGACAACGTGGCGTTCCAAGTGGGGCGTGCCACAGTGGCAGGTCGACCAGCCACCTCATTCGGCACTGTAGGAAGAGCGAAAAGTGCGGCTCCAAGCAGGCAAAACGCGATTGGACGAGCCTGGATAACATGGACGAGGAGACACAAACCACGCGTGGGACATACGGCACGGACACGTGCCACACTGAACGCGTGCCACACTGAACGCGGCTCACACCGCACCTTGGCTGCGATACCACCACGACCAAGAGACGAAAGAGACAGTACAACACCATCCATGGCAGCCAGGACGGCTGTTCGAAGTGCCCCCATGGCTCGGGCAGCGTGCAACATAGCCCCCAGGCACACAAGGATCATGAACGCATTCCCGGCAACCCGGATGAGCTGTGGGAGCACACAGCAGCATGAGGTAGGATACACAACCAATGACCACAACCACGCCACGCTCAGAGTGGTGGCAGTGAAACGAACCAACTTTGGTGGAGGCTGGGTGCGCTGCTTCCATGGTTTCTTCAATGCTGCGTCCCGAGCTTGGGTGAGCCCCACGCTGCGCCGGCGGCGTAACAGCGACGTACCAAGTGCGATGACACAAGCCCATATCAGGACGACGGACAGAAACCCAGACGTCGTAATGCTAGAGGTCTGTAGCAGGTGTGCGACCCAGTACAGGGCTGCCACGTGCAGACACTTGTTCGCTGCCAACACTGCGTACATCGAGGCAGCCCTGCAAAGCGCAGCGGCCGGCCGGCGTGGAGCGTTGAGATCCAGGCGTCACGACCACAGTGACAGGACCACACACACACACAAACCCAGGCGAAAAAAAAACCAACCACACAAACCACAACAAGACAAGCAAACGGACCTTGCGGGCGTGATGCGTCCTTTGGCCTTGAAATCCATCAGGTCAGGTGTCATACACGGACGGCGCACAGGTGGGGTGACGGTGACTCCAAACGGCTCTCAGCACGGGGGATGAAACCCTAGAAGCAGGTACAATCGATGAAACTCATGAATGACTGCAACGACGCGCCACAACTTGGCCAGGCAACAACTCAAGCCAGCGTTGGTTTCGAAGCAGTGCAACAGCCCTCCACGACGACCACCTTTTCGATGTGTGTGAATGTGATGTGACATTTGTCACCCGCCCGCACTCCATGCTCTCCCATGCCAACAGCAGCAACCCGCCCGCAACCGTCGCGGCTCGACAGGGTTGTTCGGACGGTCACAATGGCGTCAACAGACACTGCGTTTGAGTTTGTGGAGGTACGGGATGCCTGTGTGTGGTGCGACGTGCGCTTTCGATGACACGCTGGGAACGATCGCTCTGTGCCACTCTGTCTGGCCTGCCAGCTTGACATGCAGGTCAGCCTGCCGCCGTCGTATTCATCGAAAGTCAAGCAGGGTGTCCACGAAATCCTGAATGATCACTTGATGAAGTATGCTCCTGCTGTGTCGTGCTGTGGTATGACGGGGCCAGTGCTCACGTGTTGCCGGGCGTCGTCGCTCGCAGGTACAACGACAACGTGGGAGGGGTGCTGTGCTCGTACTCACATGTCGGAATCCCCCGCTCCGGGCTGGTCGTGGGTTCCATCCCGTTCATCCATTTCTTTGTGGCTGTCAAGGTGCGTTGCGTCTGGGTGTTTCGCGCCCCCGTGTGGCCGTTTGGATCTTCTCACCACGGCGTCCTGTGACGACCAGGGTCTCGTGTTTCGGCCCCAACGCGGGCAGCGGCTTGTTGGAGTTGTGAACAAGGTACCGCTCCGCTGGTGCCGTGGTCTATGTTCTGGGTTCTCCTAGATGGGTGGGTGTTCATGCTTGCGTGCATGTGAACAGATTGGCACAAACCACATTGGTCTGCTGATCGCGGGCACATTCAATGCCTCCATATCCAGCGACCACATGGCGTCGCGGTTTGCGTTCGACCAAGCCTCGCAATCCTGGTGAGTGCAAAGGAGCCAGCGGTCGGGTTGCCGAACATGCTGTGTTGTGACGTTCTCCACCGCTGTAACAGGAAAGGCCGCCAGAAGGGAACCGATACCCTCGAGGTCGGAAGCAGCGTCACTTTCACTGTGCTCAGGTTCGTGTGGCCTCCGCTCACTCTATGTTCACGCCACCACCTCACAGCGTCGCGCATCGCTCCAGCTTCCATGAAGCCATGGGCTTGATATCAGTGGTTGGATCACTCGATGAGTTGCCAAGTGTGGTACGTGCGAAACCCGGGCGTGGCGGCAGGCCGTGTGCGTTTCCTGCTCGCTCACAGCCGCGAGCCCACCCCCACCAGGCCGTTGACAACCACGCCGTTGACAACCGAAAGCGCCGCCGGCCGAGCAATGCGTCGGCAGGAAGTGGGAACGGCGCAGAAGAAGCGAGGCAGAGGAAGAAGTCTCGTAGTGGTCGTGGTGTCGACGCAGCACAAGCAGTCACGTCTGCCCCCAGCTCTGCTGCCAAGAAGAAGAAGGCAAAAAAGAAGAAGAAGAAGAAGAAGGGAAAGGCAAGAGCAGATGCTTCACCGTAGCTCAAGTATTACAACAGTACAGGTTTTGCGCGTACGCGATATCAGAACAAAACACCTGAAAAACCAGACCGAACTGTGCATCATCCAACACATGCACAGCTAGTGGCCTGAAAAGGAAAGGGAGAAGGTACACAATGTGACACTGTATCTACGAGTTGTCCTCCATGGATTGCAACCCACGGGCTTGGAGATTGTCACGCGGCGAAGGAGGGCGCTGCTTGCGCCCCCACTGGAAGAAAGTACGATGTTTGGTTCCAATGCGACGGACACGCTTCTTAAACTCGCTGGATGGGCGCTTGGGAGCCAAGGAAGGCGATGACGTCGTGGCAGTCGCCGTGACATCGCGGGTGGAAGGAGTAGGATGCGGCACTCCAGCGTGCGCAGACTGGTGCCGGCGCGGCATGCTGACGCGGCGGGTGGACATCGTCCGAGGCGGGTCCGTCTCGAAGTGGCGCAACTCCGATCGTTCACCACGACGCGTGGACCGATGCGATGCTCTGTGCAGCCGCCGAGCACGATGGCGTCTGCGCCGGCGCTCGTCATCCGACGCCTCTGAATCGTAGGACGACTCGCTGAGGGGTGACCGTGACCGAGAGCGTGACCGCGAGCGCGAGCGGGATCGCGACCGCCCCCGACGTGTCGATTTGTGGGCGTGCAAGTGGCGGCGACTGTGCCGGCGCCCAGGGACGAGGTCGCGCCTGGAACGGTGTCGAGGAGGGGGGGATGGCGACTTGCGCCGACGACGCATGCCCGAACTGTCGCTGTCACGATCATAATACCGATCGCGGTCGCGGTCACGGTCTCTGGGGCGCGCGTGACGTGCATCGAGATCCGACGCGCGGTCTCGGTCGTGGCTACCGCGTTCCGAGCTGTGCCGTGAACCCATGGATCGACGCGAGCTGTGTCGGCGCACCTTCGCGGGAGAACCATGAGAAGAAGACACACGCTTAGCTTCTCGCAACACCTGCTGGAAGTTAAACACTTCCAGCGAAGCTTGCTTCACTTTATCTTCGAAGAAAGCAACCTGTGTTGCCATAAACGCTCACACACACGCACACACACATACACACACACACACACACACACAGACACACAACACACACGAATGGTCACTTGGTGGTGGAAAGCGCAAATAGGGTCCACAGACCAACGCACGTCTTTCGCAGTGTAGTTCTTTTCAGGAGCACCCGCAGGAGGGATACAGACATCAGCCCTCTGAAGGGTGGCGGTTGCTGCCTTCAAGGACTGGAAGGAAACCAACAACAACGAGTCAACGCCATGATGCATGCACACCAAGCTCTTTGATTGTGACACGACACACCTTCTTCAGTTTTTCACCGAGGGAGCGAGGCACTGCACCCAATGTGCTTCCTTTCAGATCCGAAATCAGCTCACGGTACAGGCCACCCACTTGGCGCAGCGTTGTCACTTGGTCAGAGAACTTGTCCTTCAAAATCCTTTCTTCGTTGGACACTACATCCGCATCATGGAAGTTGAACTGCGATCAGAGCGCAACAAAAGGAACACAGCGAGATGAGACGCAGCATGCAGCCATGGCAGACGAGGAACGCACCCCTCTGAAGTTTGCAGCAGACGGGGTGACACCGCGTGGGACACTTGGCTCCTGCAACACAAGGAGTGAGATGGACAACGCAGGTCGAACAGCACCGGACACACCGCCCACGCACCACCGAAGCTGCATGGACCCGCATTTGTTGACGACTCGCGGTGCGCGCCAGCTCCCGCAGCTTCTGTGGACTTGGGGCTTTGGCCAACGCGACCTCAAGCTTGTGCACCATTTCCACGCACTGCTTCACCGTCAGAGCAAGCCTTGACACCAAGTCCGGCCGCGTGGTTTCTGTGGAACAGCGTGTGTTCTTGTGAGGCACCAACAAGCAGGTGCAACGACATGTGAAAGACCAACCTGTCGCAGACTTCAAATTCTCATAATCGCGTTGGGCACTGTCCACCATGCTGCGTGCGAGGATCAAAGCTGTATTGAGCTGCTGACCTTCGGCACTCAAGTCGGCCGACTTCAAGTCTGTGCGACCGAGAATGAGGATCCGCAGGCGTGCGGGGGG
>Ga0213833_1001366_pt1 | contig 17679 bp, 26 predicted proteins | sample SWATP21_FD_160575 | JGI IMG/M metagenome (GOLD analysis project Ga0213833, IMG submission 160575) | Coastal seawater microbial communities from Marineland, Florida, United States - SWA TP2 #1 | ecosystem: Environmental > Aquatic > Marine > Coastal | place: USA: Florida | collected 2016-08-14
GCTTTCCCCCCTTCCCCCCCCCCCCCCCCCTTCCCCTTGTCAGAAACACTACCCAGAGATGTTGCTCAAGACGCACTTCCTAAACTGCAAGTGGTTTTTCCAGGCCCTGTGGAAGGTGATTTCGGGGTGGTTGGACCCCGTGACCCGCGCCAAGTTCTCCATCGCTGGCCAGAACTTGGCCAAGATCCGCAAGGCACTGGAGGCCGACTTCAATGTTGCTGACATCCCAGAGTTGTTTGGTGGCGAGTGCAAGTGCGAGGGTGGCTGTGTGGAGGGCTTCGAGTGGAAGCAAGCGCCGCCCCCCGGATGTCGCTACAGCATCAACAGCGTCTCCATTGCCGCGCGCAAAGAGTTTGTGCACCGAGTGGAGTGCCCTGCCAAAGGCACCGTGTGCATTTGGCAGTTCCGTGTTGCCGCGAAGGACGTCGGGTTCAGAATATCATGGAAGAACGCTGGTGACGAGGAGGAGGAAGAGGAAGAAATCCTGGCCCGGCGAATCGTGGGGGCATCTGACAAGGCCTCGCGTGGGCGCTTCATTCCCAAGTGTCCGGGCACGCTGATCTTTACGTGGGACAACACGCACGCCTCGTTTTGGAGCAAGACAGTGGCCTACATTGTGGATCCAGCCGCACCAGGCAACACGTTGTGGGATGAGTTGTATGGCACGGAGCACAACACTGCCACGCATGAGCGAACGTCAGCGCTGTTTGCTGCACAGGCCGTGTCTGCAACGCCCATCACCTCCGCAGTCCATCGTGCCACGAATGATTTTTTGGCGCACGGTGTCACCAGTGGCGGGGCAGGGTCGACTACAGCTGCAGGTGCTGGTGCTGGTGCTGGTGCTAGTGCGGGCTCGGGTACCGGTGCTGGAGCTGGTGCTGGTGCCGTGGCTGCGTTGTAGCGCGCTTCCTTAGTTTGTCTGTGCTACGAGCCGCTTTCCCGACAGTGGAACAACCGTTCAAAAACCGCACATTTCTGTTACTCTACTACAGTGCACTCCTAACATGCACCACTCTGGCACAGCTAACTGCGTTGCCGTCTGCAACTTGCGGAGTCCAAACAACAACAACACAAAACGCACACGGGCGAGTCGGTAGCGGGCAATGACACTGACAGGGCCCAACCACTTCGACCTCACCCGAACGGGATGCACAACAGAAGCAAGCATGCGACTACGCTGCAGAGCCCCACGTGTGGTGCTTGGATGCGTGACGCGTTGTACATTCACAGCAGCATCCACTTCACGCCGCTGCATCGTGTTCTCTGGCACCGCTTGGCTCTTGCGCGCGCGGGGGTGACGCCACAATGTAATGCGTCGTGCCGAAGTGAAACCTGCGGTACGTTTCCACCTGCAGCCCAGCGTCGGCTACGAGCTTCTCGATGTCTCTGTTGTACCAGCACCCCCACTTTTCCGCGTGCTTCGCCGCACTGCCGTCCAGCAGCCGCGACAGCCAGTCATACGTGGACCGTCCGTGTTCGAGCAACAAAATGCGGCCGCCCTGCTCCGCCGGGACGCACACCCGCGCCATTTCTTTCAACGCGCCGACCGGGTCGTCGCAGCTGCACAAGCCAAACGAGTCCACCACCGTGTCGAACTGTGCGTCACGGAACGCCAGCTCTTGGGCATCCATGGTGCGAAACACGACGCGCTTGCGCTGCAACACACCCGCCTCTTTTGCCTTCTGCGACGCCACGTCCAGCATGGGCCGCGAGACGTCCGTGCAGACGACATCCTCGACCTCACTGCTGGCTGCCAGGTACTCCAGGTTTCGTCCGGTGCCGCAGCTCACTTCCAGCACCCGACCACGTGCATGCCGGCAAATGGCCCGCCGCGCTAATGGTAAACCCATCATGATCTCATCCCACCCAATCTCAGAGTCGTAGCTGGCAGCCAAGCCATCGAACGCACAGTAGCGGCCTCCAGTGGCACCAGCACCTGTGCTGTGCGATGATGCAACCGTGGCTGGAGCTTGCCGAAGCTTCAGAGCCACCGCTGTGCCGACGCTCACACCCACATACAACCCCAACGCCTTCCATTTGTGCTGCAAAATCAAAGCCACGAGCCCCTTTGCCCCAGACATGGCACACGTGCAGACTGCAGACGCAGGTGCAGCACCAGTGGCACCCAGTGGTGCACCAGTGCACCAGCGGCTGCCAGAGCAGCTGCACACGTCACAAAATTCAGAAAAAAGGATGTGTTCTCTGCTTGGCTACAGGTAAACACCAACTCAACTGCTAGTGGTCCTTGAACATGTCGCCTGATGATTCCTCCACGAGTGGTTGGGATGCTCCGGTACGGCTTGGTGACCGAAACAAAGGCAGTGGTGGCGTGGGGATGCGTGTTTCCCTTGTCAGGGTGCAGCGTCAGCGCCAGTTGCCTGTATCTTGACTTCACGCTCGCCATCGAAGTCGACAGGTGTACGGACACGTTGGCAGACAATGACACGGGAAAGCGGCCTGCGCTCGGGTGGCCAGGTAGCCATGCTTCAGGTATGACGTCTTCTCTCCGCCACAGTAGGAATCCGTGGTAGGCGAACAACAATCCTCTCCCATTTGAATACTGTACATTCAAACTCCGCTTCCTCGCCTTCGCTCCCTGTCGCCCCACCTGAGCCTCGGAAGTGTCTTGGTTCCGTCACGGCGGTTCTGCACACGGTGGACTACACCATGCTTTCGGGCAGAATGAAGTGATGTGGTGCCATCCCATCAGCTGGACAACGCAAGGGGAACGGACTTGATACGCACAATCAACGTGGCTGGAGCGGAGCAAAGCATTTCTCCCGCCTGCACCACCTCCTCCGCCTGAACCACCATTGTCACCGTCCTTCTGACGATATCGCTTAGCCTGTTGCCGCCGCGCTTTCTTCGCCTTCTTCCATTTTGGTCCACTCATATGCCTCCTCCTCACAAGTTGTGCACCACCCCTTGCGCGAAGATATCGAAGACGTCAACCCGACCCTGATTTCCTATCTTCACGAGTCGTCTATGACTCACGACAGGGCACCACACAGTGGAGTGCTGGGCTCTTAGTCGAGGTGAAGTTCCTGTCTCCCAGGCCCTGGCTCATTGTGTACACCAGTGGGTGAGTACCGGGACATGATGGACAAGGCTTCCACGATTCCTGTAGCTGTCACTCGTGGTATGGTACGACCCGTTGCGTGAATCTATTCCACCTTGTTCCACCTTGTCGATCCCAGGCAGCCCAACCGTTGGAAACAGGTCCCATGGGGCCTGGCACATGGGCACTTGCGACAGTGAACGCCGTTCTTCTCGTCGACGAAGAAGGCCCAGGTTTTGCAGTGTTTCCCCCACCTGACTTGACGAACTGCACACTGAAACTAACGAAGTACCTCCAGCTATTGTTCATCCCCATGGTCACGGTTGGTAAACCACAGGTCGACCAACGCACTCCGGTCGGAGCCCAAGTGTCATAGCAAGATACTTAGAGCATCTACTGTCTCGAGAGCGGGCAAAGATACTGGGCGTCGACAACTGCGACTTGCGTTCCAACCATGGAGTCAGACACGCGCGGTGCGCGATGTATCCGCATGGCGTGCGCACATGCTCAAAGGTGCCGTTGAACTGCAAATAAAAGAGACACTGCAAGGAGTGGAGATCATGGGGCAGATCCGCAGTCGTGCCAGCTGTCAGACCTTTTCTGTCCTCATCTCCGGGATCCGCAGCCGTGTCAGCTGTTGGACCCTGCTTGCTCTCCTCATCTCCTTGAGTACGGCGAAGTTTCCACTTCTTGGCTTCTATCCACGCAGTTTCCGCGCGTCCGTCAACAAACGACCAATGCGACGGGTCCGGCAGCTCTGGAAGATTGGCAATTGTTGGGTCTTCCACGCCGGGGAGCTGTTGAACTAGGCTCCTCGTCCTCGTACCGACTCCAGGCATGTTGAGAACCGAACCGTTCCGCATCCATTGCACACTCATGTCAGATTCTGACAGTGGAAGTCACTGGCTGTGCCGCAACTTGTCAAGCAGCATGCCGTTGGGAACCTCGGACATGAATGTGTGTATCAACTGAACTCCACAGCTTGCCCGAGCCTTGGTTGCGCGTGATGGCGCTAAAGAAGCAAAGAACATGTGGAATCATTGGGGTGGGGTTCGTGGATTGCTCTACTTGTCTGCTTGGCTACAGGTAGTCACAAACTCAACTGCTACTAGCGGTGGTCCTTGCAGATGTCGCCTGATCGAGCCCTCCACGAGTGGTTTGGATGCTCCGGTACGCCTTGGTGACGGCAACAAAGGCAGCGGTGGCGTGTGGATGCGTGTTTCCCTTGTCAGGGTGCAACGCCAGCGCCAGTTGCCGGTACCTTGCCTTCACGTTCGCCATAGAAGCGCCAGACTGAAGTCCCAGGCAGTGGTACGGACACGTGAGCAGCCAATGATACGGGCGTAACCCTGGAAATTGGCGGGGTTGCCACCACACCCCATTTTGGTCGCTGTCCACATCAGAGGCATCACTTGCCAAGCCTGCATCGCTGGCGTGGCTGGAGAACGATTCGCTTCGTCGCATTGATGGTGGAAGGGGCGCGTCAGCGTCAAAAGACGCAGATGCATGCGCCATTTCGTCCGCCAGATTCGCGGCGGCTTCGGCCAACAATCGTTCTTGTTCCAGCGTCTTTTCGCGTGTCATTTGCTCCGCTTGAGCAGCCCACCTCCCTCGTACTTCCTGCATTGTCGACAACCACGCAAGAGACGAGCGACATGTAGTGACGACCCCAGGCACACAACAGTGAGGCTGTTGGCAACCCCCCACCACCACCTCACGAGACCAACACAAGCACGACGCACCTGTTTTCGGTGCATGTGTGTCAAGTTACACACGTCACACTTGCAACGCACGCAGTGCATGAAGTGGAAGTGGTAGCAACTGGCACACGACTGACACATGGGCCGCAGCGCGCACACACATTGACGCATGCGGCGGGCGTCTTCTCGGACAATCTCTAGAACATCGAGCCCATGATAACCACCAATATGGCGACGGCGCTGGGCAGGACTGTGGTGCTGGGTGCCGCGAGGTGCCGCGTCATGCGGGGGCGGTGCTGGCGACGGCAACGGCGACGGCGTGTCACTCTCCCTCGTCAAGTCCAGCACCTCCGACGATCCGCACAGGGCACACCGCCACATGGACGCCTTGTTTCGGGCACCACAGTCGCAGGTCCAGAACGTCCCCGCCGATGGCGCCACGGCGCGGGCGGATCGACCCTGCTGCTGCTGCGGCGGCGGCGGATCGCCCACTTGTGGGCGCCCTAACCTGGGCACTGCCGGCGACGTCGTGGCGCACAGCACACAGTGCCGGGCCGACGCGGGGTTCTGTACACCGCACGAACACGCCCACGGACGCCGCTCGGGAGTGCCACGGGTGGCGGACGCGGGTGCAGTTGTGGGCGTGGTGGTGGTGGTGTTGTCACGTGCACCGGGCGGAACGTCCACACCCGCTGCGTTGTGGGCGCCGTCGCGTCCATGCCCGGCGGGGGTCTTGCGCGTGCGTGATGCGGCTGCCACGGGCTTTGTGCGGCGTTTCTTGAGCCGCCGCAGCGGGCGTGCGGGGGGGTAGCGACGACGACGAGTGCGTACCCCCTCCCGACCGTGCAGAGCAAGCGAGCGCAGTTTCACGTCGCTGAGTGGCATGGCCCACACCGGCCGCGGTTGTGGCGTGGAGGCGGGTGCTGCGCCCGCATTCGCAGACTCTGGTGGTGGCGCGGATCCGCTGCCTGTGGGCGTCTGTGTCGCCGAGGCAGGTACCGCTGGTGGGGTTGGTGCCGTGGCGGCGGAAGCACATGATGCGGTTGGCGGCATGGGTGGTGAGGGGGGTGGTGAACCACCATGGCAGTCGTCCTGTTGCGCCGGCGACGCCTTTGTGTCGTCGCCACACTCATGCACACCTGATGTTGTGGCGATGTCAGCGCGACGAGTTGTTGATGCAGCCCCAGCGCCATGGTCTTGAAGCTGGTGGGCGCGGATCACATCCGAGGCAGGCACGATGACACGCGATGTCGGTGGGGTACCCAATGCAACAGTGGCGTGGTGCTGGCCATCTGTGACTGGCTGCACTTCCTCGCTGTGGAGCACGCCGGTAGCGACGAAAGCAATGCGGTCGGCACAGTCACCACCGCCACCACCGCCACCATCACCAGCACCTTGACCACCGCCATCACCACCGCCATCACCTTGACCACTCGCGTCAACGGTCTCCGCGCCATCACCACCACCACCACCATCACCATTACCATCACCCTCACCGCTCCTTCCTCCATCGTCACCACCTTGACCACGTGCATCAACGACCCCAGCTCCACTTGCACTACCACCACCAACTCTGGGTGGCTCACTCGGACTTGCCATTGCGCCAACCGAAGCACCATCGGCGTCGAAAGAGCCGCTCTCGACCGCACTCTTCGCTTTACCACCACTCACCGTCGTGCCAGGTGATGTCACTTCAGATTCATGCGATACGTGAGCCGAAGCAACGCTGTCTGTACCGCCACCAGCACCACATCCATGGCTGCTGATGCCCTCGTTTCCACCGCCTCCACAGCTGGCGCTGTCACTGGTGGGAGGGACACTACCGTCTGTAGTCAACGGTCTGAGGTCCGTTGTAGCGGGAGGAGTGAAGACTGGGGCCGAGGCAGATACGCTTGCGGGTGCAGCGGCAGTCACAACAGCTGCCCGGGCGGGCGACACCTCGGGCACCGAAGCACAGGCAGCAGTGGGGATGGGGTCACAGGCGGTGGCAGCAAGCAGAGAGCCAGAACGAGAAGGGGAAGGAGACGCCGCGGCTCCTGCCATGCCGACAGTGGCGACGGGAGCACCATGGCCACCTTCCGCTCCGCGGCGGGCACCACCACCCACCACGCTCGCCCCCTCCGCCCCCTCCTCCGCGGTTGCCGGAGCTGCACGCAGCCGTTTCCGCCGCCGGCGCCCGCGAGAACCACGGTGCGTTCGGCCACGCGAGCGTGGCGGCGACCCACCGCCAGCGTTGGTACCGCCACACGGCGTGGGAAGCAGCGCCTTTGGTGCGTTGTCGGCGGGAGGCATGCCACCACTTTGACCGAAAACGTGGCGAGTTGTTGCGCCGGACGCGTCGGGGTGTGTGCTTGTGCTTGTCCCACCCACTGCCACCCCATCGTTGCCACCGCCACTCGTGCCTCTCCCTTCCACTCCGTCTCGTCCGGGGTCTCGTCCGTCTCGTCCCGGGTCTCGTCCGTCTCCACTCCGCGGACGACGTCGTTTCTGGTTCTTCCGCCGTCGAGCGCTCCGACTTCGACCCGGCTTTGACCGGGCCGGCGAGGTGCCACCTTCCCGCCTTCCACGTGCGCCCTCGGGTTGTCGTGCAACAGCGCTGGTCCCCGCGTCCGACCCGGCTCTCTGTACCCCCGCCGCACCCACCGCATCCCGTCCCTCAGCGGAGGCTGCAGCTTCAGGCGCACCCCCGTTCCCCTCCTGCCGCCGGGGCGTATCCCCTGCACGACCACGACCACGACCACGACCACGACCACGACCACGACCACGACTACGACCATCTCTACGACGACGACCATCTCTACCACCACCACCACGAACGTTTCCACCACGACCACCACCACCACCACGACCCCGGTCCCTCCCTCTCCCGCTACCACTACGCCCGTGCGGGTGTGTGTGAGACAACACTGCAGGTGTCGACACGGAACGCCGCAGCGGCATCGGCATTGGCATCGATGAATGCCGCGGTGCAAACCTCGCTGGCGCTACCCCCCCGGAGCTGGAGCCGGAACAACGCGCGCGCTGGGACAACGAAGCCATGCTGGACTGCGCTCGACGGAGTTGAACGCCACTGTGACCACTGCCGCTGCCTGTGGAACGCGGAGCGCGTCGCCAGGGCGCGATCACGGCCGTCACAGCCTTCACACCGGCGCGAACCTGCGCGGAGGTGCCCACGATGGTCACGTACGACGGCTCCGGCCGTGGGGTGCGATCGACACTCGAAAGGAGCGCGTCCACACCACTCCCACCCCCGCCAACACCACCGCCAGTACTACTGCCACCACCAGTCACACCACCTGGGGCGCCAGGCGGTGGGTGGCCAGTGCTGGTGGCGGCGTGGCCGGAATGTGTTCCGGTTTGCTGCGCGACGTGCATGCGCACCACTCTGCAGCCTGTATCTCGGCGTACAGCCGCCAGGCGGCCACGTCGTCGTAGTGCACGGAGAGCTTGGTCGACGTCCATGTACGTGTGGCGAGAGATGACCACACGACGCTCCGTGACACCACCTGCGGCCTCGCCGCTGTGCACTAACGACGGTGACAAGCCGAGCGCCTGACCAACATGCACGCGCGCCATGGCCAGCAGGCTACACCACCGGCCACTCCTGTTGGATGCCGCAGACTAACACAATGTACATACACGTGTGGGTGAACTACCCTGTTCTCCCTGACGCGCAGTTCGCGCGCCACTTTCCATGGCTCTGTGCGTGGTGATGGGTGCTTGTCAGCAGCGCTGCGACATCGCGGTTGCTTGGGGTACATAATTGGTGTTATCAGCTACAGAGACTCCCCGCCACTCCGCCTGCACCGCGTGCCGGAACGCAGTCAGCCAAAAACGACGTGTTGCTATCTCATCGTGTGAAGGTGTGTATGTACGTTGACAAAAGTAGTTGCACAGCAGCTGCGTTCACCAAAACCGCGCCCCATTGCCCTCTTCGCTCCTTTGCGCAGCCGCGTGGGGCGCAAAGAAACCTTCATGAGCGTGATCCATGTGGACGTTCGAGGCCACGCCACCGGCTTGGTACCACTTTGCCGCGGCTTCTCTGTGCTTCATACGCACTTGTGGCTCAAGTCTCTGAATTTGACGCTGCAACCTTTCTGCTTGATGCTCTGCACGTTGGCGTTCATCTCGAAGCTTTCGCGTCGCCTGACTGGCACGTCGCATTCGGCGTGCAACTTCGCGCCTCTTCCGGGTTGGTTTGCGCTTTTTTGGTTCACTGGCCTGCTGCTTCTGGCTGTCTCCAGGCTGATGTCGTGACGCTATTGCCAGATCCAGCCCACCAGTAACGTTGGAGGATGACTGTGGCGCGGGGCAACTCACACCCTGTGTCCCCGCGGCGTGCTGGTGTTGCCGTACTTGTTGTTGCCGCAGCTGTTGCCGCCGCTGCTGCTGCTGTTGCTGCTGCTGCTGCTGCAAACGTCGCTTTTGCTGCCACTGCTGCCGCCGTTGTTGTTGTTGCTGTGCACGCTCGACCTTCAGCTTGGTCTGCTGTTGTCGATGGCGCTCAACAAGGGCGGCGACACGCAGGTGTCGGGTCTCGCGTGCCACCTTCTGTCGCGTGGATAGAGCCTGAGGGTACAACGCCGAACCGCGGCCGCCCGTGCTACTGCGTGGACTTCTTCTTTGTGCATCGTGGCCAGTACGGGTGCGAGGCATGGTCGAGTGTCGGCGGACGCGATCACGCTGGCGTGCGCTGGCACCGGTGGCAGCAGTGGCGCGCTGTGCCGTCGTCTCACCCTGCGTCACCAACAGCGTTCGAGGCGAGGAAACCGCTGACCGGCTCAAGACTCGACCCACCACGGAGACAATGCGGGAAGGAGAAACCTGGGACACGCGGCGGCTGCCCGTTTTGTTGCCAGATGCTGTCGTCGTCGTCGTGTTGCTTTGTGTGGCGGTGTTCCTGTTCCAGGCAGTGTGGTTGTTGCCGACTGGCGCAGCATCAGTGGCAGGCAGCGGTGTGGGGGCCGGTCGCGAACGTCGCATGTTCGGCATGTGGGTCGACACGGCGTTGCGGGGTGGCACACGTGCCTTCCTCGGGAGGGAGTTGCGACGGCGCACAACACGTGCCGAGGCAGGCCGGGCACGTCCTCGCTGCTGCTGGTGGTGGTGCTGCTGGTGCTGCTTGATGCGCGATCGATCGGGGCGAGGGCTTGAGTTCGGCGCTGCCGTCGGCGAACGGCGGTTGGGGTCGAGGTACGTTGACGACAGTGGGACAACCGAAAGAGACGCCGGCAGTGTGTCGAGTGTAACAGGCGCCGACACGCTGCCTTGCTGTCTGCTTGGACTTGCCGCCGTCGCAACGCTTGGTTCTGGGTGGGCGTGGCTGTGGGGTTGCTGCAGAAACACAGTGCCTGTCACCTGCAGCTGCATCGGACGCGACGCAGCGTGGGACTGCTGCGAGGTCGCGGTCGACTCCATCAGCGTACGGGACAAGGAAGTGGTGTGGTTCGCCGGGACATTGTACAACGCCGCAGGGGGCGACTGTGGAGCTGACGACGTCGCAGCGATCGCACCGCGACCGCCATCACCACCACCACTCTCGGAGGCGGCACCTTTCGTGCCCACCCCAGTCTGGTCCACGCCGCTCGTCGGTGGCGCTCCTGCAACGGTACTCTGTCGAGGGTCGTGTGTCGGAGACGGAGGGCCGTGGGCTGCGGGTCTTTGCTTGTGGCGCGGGTGGAGTCGAGCTCTGCTGATTGGAGGGGGCTGATGGGGTTGTGTCTGGTGGAGAGGGTGCGGAACCCCGGACGCAGACAGTGGCCTTGGGGAGTCCCATGCTGGAATGATGTAGTGTGACTGCGAAGAGGTGTTGGAGGGCGTCTCAGGTTGTTTGACCAACGCTGCGTGAAGTCTGGCAACCGGTCTGCGCACGAACGAACAACACACACACACACACACACACACACACACACACACACACACACACACACACACAACCACACACACAACACCCCCAGCGACGCATGAGCGACGGTCCCCGACGCATGCATACCAAGCCACCCAAGGCAAACGCCACACCCCCATCGAACGCGGTGCTTGCGGCGCGGCTGCACGACACTACAGCGTGTGTGCAACGGACGTTTTGTTCACGGATGGGTACTCCTCGTCACGCCGACGGGGGCTGTCCCATCCAACAATGGGGCCCTCCACAGACACTCGCGGAGGTCGGGTGGAAGAGCTGGGCATGCCGTGGCGCTGACGCCCCGCCTCAATGCGGCTCAGATACCACAGGCTCTCGCCGCCACCCGCGAAGAAGTTCACGTCCGCCGGTGCACGTGAACCCGAGGCCTCCACTGCTTCCGAGATCTTGATGCGCTGCTGCCAACCAACATGCGCCTGCCACGGCGCGTCGTCGTTGTTGCGTGACACCTTGGCAACACGAAACGACATGACTGCCGACGGCAACGCAGCCTGCCGCAACACACGAACCGCAAACGGCGGCGCGCTGGAAGAAAACAGCCTTCACGTTTCATGTTTGCATGCGGCGTGTCGAACTTTGATTTTGATGATTGATTGGTGTTGTCACGAATGTTCAAGGCTTCAGGCCCCGAACGGTGCATGTCTGACACTGACGTCGGAACGTACTTGCACTTGAGTGTTTGTTGCACAAACTGCCCGTGCAGCGTGTAGAGGAGAAAAGTTGATGGAGGAGAAAGAAGGAAAGTGGAGCATGGGGAAACGAAGTCATCCTTGTGTTGAACAAAACACTGAACGTGCCTCGGTGTTCAAGGCACATGCTAGCGCGTCTGCCCAACTCTACAGCACCCATCACACCTTTGGAATGTGTGCCACTGAGACAATCCAACAGACATGCAAGTGTACTTGTTGTGAGGATGCAGGTGTGACTGATGCAACAAAGCAGCGGCGACGCAAAACGAAAGAAACGCAAACGGCCAAAGCCAAGAGAGAATGCTCCTACTGAGAATCTCCAATGTGTCAGTGCCAGTGTGACATGTGCGAATGCTCCTGCTTGAACCACACCTCAACTGCAACCCGAAGCGCCTGCAGCGCTGGCACTCCCTGTCCCACTACCACCTGTTCCCACTTCCTGTGTGGCCCCCTCACTTGCGTCCGCCTCAGCGACGCTAGGCTTCGCGGCAGTCGGCTGGGGCGCCCCTGGAACTCGTCGAGGGTCTCGGTAGCGCGCATGAGACTGCACAAGCTCCACTGATTCATCCTCGGTCGGCACCCACACCTCAATGTTGGCAGGTCGGTCGTCCATGTCAGCGAAGAAGGCAAGAACCTCACCGTCGCTGTATCGATTGGAGAAGTGGATCAGCACGAAGGTGGTCTTCGGATGGGCCACGACAATGGGGCGCAGCTGGTCCCAATGAACATGCTTGCGCGACACAGCCGCCTCCAGGTGGTCTGGATACAAAAACGTGCATTCAATGATGATGCATGGGTAGTCCAACAAGCCGGGGTTGACGCCATCGTCGAACGCGTGGATCGACGTGTCTCCCATGAATGCGAACTTCGGGTGCTTCATGTTCCGGAACATGTTTGGGGTGTTGGCGCGGCGCAAGCGACCAATTTCCTGGCCAGGCAGCTTCAAAAACTCCTCCCTCAACTTCTTGGTCTGGCTGAAGAAACCGTAGCCGACCGTGGGGACAGAGTGGTCACATCGAAACACCTCCATGATCATCCCGTTCATGCCCAGGTCCTTCGGCTCATCAGCTTGGTCACACGGGTGCAAGTCCCACGGCCACGGGAAATCCCGATCCACGTAAGGTGGCGGACAGCCATGCAGTCGCGCGGACTCATTCGTAATGAAAGAATGCAGGTTCATTTCAAGTCCAGCCCGGACGTACCTGGGTCGCACGTCGCAGAGTCAGTCCCAGAACCAGTCCCACACCCTCATCCACCCACCCATCTATCCCCCACCACACTACCACACAGCCGAAATAATCCCCACACCGCACGTACCGCGTCACATATCCGTGGAGGCTTGAGGGGCAAAACAACTGCGGGGGAATCTTGTGAGACACCCATGCTCCCAACGCGCATCCAGACAGGCACAGTGAGTGATCTTGGTGCCCGTGGGTAAGGAAAATGTGTGTGGCTTGGGGCAGGTTCGACAGCCCTGCATCCAACATCCACTTGAGCTCCGGGATGAAGAAACCAGTGCCGGACATGGCTCGAGACCAGCCAAACATGGTGAGAGGAGGGGACACGGTGCCAGGAATTGTAAACACCTGAAGTACACCACACATCACGCTCCAAGTGAGGGTGTGGGAACACTGATTCCTCACAAGCAAGATGCGCACATCAAATACCCAAGCGCGTGTGCTGTCCGCACCTTCTTCACGTGCTGCTTGATGGGGTGGTGGACTCGTGGTGGATTACCTGCCCGCCGCTTCATCTTGCGCCTGCTGCTGCGAAACCCAGGCTTCTTTCCCTGCTTCGCCTGCTTCTTCTGCTTCTTCTTGTTGCGCTTCCCTTCGTCGAAAGGCTTGTCTACCACGCCAGGGGGGGTGTCTTCAGCTGGTGAAACACCTTCATGGTCCTTGCGTTCGCTCATGACGACGCTTGTGCGGATTGCTGGTTGCTGCCTCAGTGGAGTGCAAGGGCTCCAGGAAACAAGGGGCGAAGTACAGTGGCGCCACAAGTGCACAACCGGAAGTACAATGGGAAAGCACAAGTGTCGCTGAGCCGGTGGAGGAAACAGGGCTGGGGAATGGAATGAGAGCTGCCAGGCAAGCGACCCTTGGTGTGAGAGTGTGATATCAACACCCCCAAGACAGAAATGGCACGAATCTACATATATGTGTATTCATCATTGTTATTTGGGTCCCCATCGGGGGACGCTCGCCACAGCCACAGCGACGCATACACGCCCAACGCACGACACCAAGTGCGTTCGGACTGCAACGTGGTCGGGAAACGCATCCAGAATAACAAAGGCGCCATACCAGGCATCAGCAAATGCCAACGTGGCCACGCCGCACCACATCACACCACAGAACACAATCAACTGCACGTCACGCCATGCATACATCGATGCACCGCCGCCTGGCGCTCGCAGTGACACGCAAAGTTGGCACCACAGCGCGTGCAGCGCCGCAGCTGTCGTGAAGACATAGCCAGAAACGAGGAGATACCGCCGCATGAAGAGAATGTGAGGAGTTACGCGCCACATGGCGGCCAAAGCTAGGGACACCCAGGGCACCGCCCAGTAGCATGCGTCCACAAGGGCCACTCGTTTCCCACGGCTCCATGCCAGCCATACGATGCCCCACCTTGCTGCGGTGCAGTGCAGTGCAACACGTCATACGACCGAAGCGAAGCGAACAAACCAAAACTGCACGGGTCACGCACGCACACGTACCAGCAGCCATGAGCGCAAGCGACAGCGGCACCGCCCAAGCAACACGGTCCTGCACCTCCATCAGCGCGTCGGCAACGCCACCAAGGGCGAGCCAGACGCAAGCGGCTGCTTGCCAACGTGGGAAAGCGTGGCATGTCCCCCGAACCAAGTAATCCAGGAGCGTTGCGAGGCACAACGCCACGCCGGCAGCCCCGCGAGCGACGCCTCGAGCGGACAGGCTCGTCCTGTCATGCCAGCAACACGACACCCCAAACCCAAGCGCAAGGGACGAACGCACGTTAGTGCACTGCAGTAGGAATGGATTGACGCCTGCAGCCAGCACACGGACCGCAGAATGGCGGGGACCCGCTGCCAGTACGCAATGTACGCGAGTGCGCCGATGGTAACACATGCGCCGGCCGCAAAGGTGCTGTACACCACGTCCCAGTCTGCCGTGGCTCCGCGCAGGGTAGCTTTTGGGCCCCCTTGCATGTCGTTCACATGGTGTGGTGGGTGTGGGGCGGGGACACTCGCACCACGTTTGCGCAGGCCCGCACGGGTGGTACTCATGACGACGCGTCCGGATGCGACGACAGCCCAACGACGAGACAGAGGATGGCAATGCTGCCCAGCCTGCGGAGCTGTTCTTGTATGAAGGGGTTCTCTACGACGAGGTCATGCTTGTCTTGCCAGGCCACAAAGGTGCTTTTGCTACGATGCAAGTGATGCGAGGACATGCAACAGCATGCATGCACGATGACAATGGTACACATCTGGTGTTTCGCACCTACGCTGCCACGGCTACGCAAGTGGCGATCTCCCAAACAGAACCACCCTTACAAGAAGTCAAACACTTGCTTCACATGCACACCAGGCATGCTCTCCGCTACACGCAACACCTCCAGCAACGCAGGCAGCTCCACACCCACAACCATCACCTGCTTGTACAGGCCAGACCCGCTTTCGAGGTCTCCATCGCCACTGCCCACCACATGCACTGTGGAGGATGACGAGGACCCGATGCCGCGGCACGCATTGCCCAAGACCCCATCCTGTGGAGGGATGTCGAGCAGAGCCTGCTCCAGAGCTTGTTTTGCGTGAGCATCAACCGCACGGAGCTCCACCTGCAGCCGTGAGGAGCACCCACTGACGTCCACCACACGGGCAGCGTTGGCACGCAGGGTGTCGTCAGCGGCCAGACGTGTGAGCACCGCCGTGAATGGAAGGTGGCGGGGCACAACAAGCACCCAGGATTGACCAAAGCTTGTCGTGTCGTTGGCGTTGCTGGTGGCACCCACACCGGTGCCCGCCGTCACCGCCGCCGCGTGGGGAACGGGGATCGCTTGCAGCCGGTCGTCGATCGAGCACCAGTCGATGGGGGGAGGGGGTGCAGCACCCTCCGTTAACTTGAACCTATTCCACAGGTAGCGGTTCTGCATTCTGCTCCAGTTGCCACACACAGTGAATGTCGGCCACACACAAGGATGGTGGTGCGAGGGTTGTCGGACACAGTGACAGACACGATGTCGGCGGCCGAATCAACCCATTGCTTGGTGTTGACACACCGCGTTCTTGAAAGCGCACGTACTGTACGCGGCCTCGATGCCGTTTGTGTCTTTGTCACGAACCGCTCATTTGGGGCATCAGCCATCAGCGCTGCGCAGAGACTGCGTCGTATCAGCAAACGATGTCACACAACACTTGCCTACCACACGCACATGCATCTGAGAATTTCAGTGTTTCTCGAAGAAGTTTCGCTAATCTGGGGAAAACTCCGGTGCAGGCTGCGTGCAAGTCACATGTTGTTACAATCAACCCGCACTGACTCGTGGATGCTGTGGCTATCAAGACATGCGTCGAAAAACAACAAGACGAATCGAAGTCCCACCCCCCCACAACCACAGCGGAGTTTGTTCTTTCATCAACATTTTGCTGCTCGGATGGCATTCAACAAGTTTTCACGTATCCCACACATGTCCCACTTCGTGTGTTACGGCGTCACTGGCCACCCTCCTGACGCGATTGTCCAACACGTACAAGTGTTGGGTGAAGTCAGAGGGTCTCGCGCGAACGATGCGAGCAGTGGGACTTTCTGCCGTGTTGAAGACGTGGGTGTGCACAACCTCAGTGGCGTTGACGACGCATTGAGGGCAGCAGCAAGAGAAAGGGCCAGCCTCACCGAGCAACTGGCCAAGCAGAACAGGGAAGCAAGGGAAGCGAAGAGGGAAAGGGAAGCGCTGAAGAGGGAAGCAAGGGAAGCGAAGAGGGGAGCAGCAAGGGAAAGGGCCAGAGTCGACAGTGTTTCCAAGCGATTGGCGTGTGTCTCCAGGAGCCAGGTCGCCATGCTTGTTCGGAATGCCGTGCTTGGAACCGTCTTCCTGATTGCAGCACGTTCGAACATGTGGCCATCAAGCCTGGCGAACCTGCCCAGCAAAATGTTTCTCGACAGGATTCCTCCCCAACTGCGAGACTTGCCCGGGTTTCAGCGCCACTTCCGCGCCGCAACAAGGTATGCGTGTGGGCGCTACTCCTCTCGAAATGGCTATGTCCACCCAGAGACTTGGAGACAGTTTGTATCTCGTATTCTCCCTGACATTGTGAAAGCGAGGGACTTACCGGAGTGGAAGAGCAATGAAGAGGGCTTGCAGGACATCATCAAGTGTTTGGATTCCACCGCTGACTGTGCCGAAGCCATGGCGACAGCCGAAGAACACCGCACGTAAGTGGTTGTGTGTTAGCATTTGCTCCATTGTTGTCGCGGCGTTCAGAGTCTTCAGACCAGCGCCACGATGCCCGAGCATCACACAATACCAACACGCATCACGATGGCCGCAGGTCACAGTCTGAGAGCTTGCAGCGTTCAGGCAAGAAGCGCAGGGCTGAGTCACACGTGCGCCGGTCACACGGGCGGTCCAAGCGCCATCGGTCACGCTCGCGGCCCACGCGCCGTCGATCACGCTCGCCGACCAAGCGACATCGGTCACGCTCGCGGTCCACGCACCGTCGGTCACGCAAGCGCCGCCGCCAAGCCCATCGGTCACGCTCGCTTTCCACGCGCCGTCGGTCACGCTCGCGGACCACGCGCCGTCGCTCGCCGTCCAAGGACCATCGGTCCAAGCGCCATCGCTGAGCTGAATCGCGTTCGTGGTGGGGTTGGATGACGACCGTGATCTGTCACCACTGAACCCGTGTTGGGGTAGCATGTCCCGAGTGTGAGTAGCAACAATGGAACTGCCAAGTCCGTTGGTCCACGTGAACACACTTACAATTGAATTCATGCATTCTCGAACTCCACATCGCCCACGCGCTTCACAGTGCCACACATCTACTGTCGACACGGCCCTGTGCTTGTTGCCACGGGTTTCTACCGCTTCAGCCAGCACCCCATGTGCACCCGTTTGCACCCTCGCCATGACGCTTCTGTTTTTGTTTTATTTTGTTTAATTCTTGCTTTGTCTACCTTGTCCTTTGGTGTTCGGATGGAGGAAGCCAAGCTACTGGAGCTCGCCGAGTGCGTTTCACTTGATTGTTGTTATTGACCTGACGGAACAGAGCATGCAGTCACTGGTTTGGTGCTTGGCAAGCACCGAGCAACCATCTCTCCCCCCCCCCCC
>Ga0213833_1001369_pt1 | contig 17669 bp, 25 predicted proteins | sample SWATP21_FD_160575 | JGI IMG/M metagenome (GOLD analysis project Ga0213833, IMG submission 160575) | Coastal seawater microbial communities from Marineland, Florida, United States - SWA TP2 #1 | ecosystem: Environmental > Aquatic > Marine > Coastal | place: USA: Florida | collected 2016-08-14
GTCGTCTGTGCATTTCTTTCTATTCGGGCGCCACGTTATTTGGCCGTCTCAGTCCGACAGCATCTTGACTGCGGTTGCAAGCGGCTTGTCGGCTCTGGCTTCTGGTGCACTGTCTGTAGGCGGTCCAGCTCTGCAAGAGCTGTACAAAGTGGATGCAGCAGAGGCATACCGAGTGGTGACAGACGTCGTGCAGAGGGCTGCCGGGGGGAACGCAGGACCCATGCCACCGCCGCCGTCGCCCAGTGCCTCGCCCTCCAGCACACCGCCAACAGCAGGCGACAGCAGTAGATAGGTGCGGACCCGAGCGACACATGTGACATACATTCGCGTTGGACGGTGGCTCAGCGGTAGCGGTACGCACGCACGAGCGCTAGCGCTGTCCAGGAGGGAAGGAAGCTCTTGTGTGAGCATCATACTGAGTGCGCAGTGGTTTCTTTTTTGTGTACACAAGCGGTGGTCACCCACCGTCGGTAAGATACATGCTACAGGATACACCACTTGCACGTGATCGCCTACTGGTTGTATCGTCAGTCTTCATTCGCCTCCAGCAACAGCCCCAGTAGCGTCTGGAGCTTCTTCCGCACAGGAAGTGCAGCACGCTTGGCTCGTCGGGCTTTCTCAATAGCTGGTGAGTCGACTGTGGCATGCACATGCACCGCCAGGCACGCAGGTCAACAACATACATGGGCGTTGCCCGATGCTGTTGGGCACCACAACACCGGCACGTACACAGCTGCAGCCCTTTCACATTGAGAACTCGAAAGTACTCTGCGATACTGCTGGCACCCATGTTTGCCAGGTCTTCGGATACCGGAACGAGCATGGCGTGTGCGGCTCGCACCAGTGCTTCCAAGAAGTCTGCGCGCATTCAACGGGGTTCACAACAGTACGTTCCAAGCGCGCGCTCATACGCACACACGCAACATACACCAACCTACCTGTCAACAGGAGGCACTGCACTCGCTGCAACCGTGTCGTATCGTTCACGGGCAGCATTTTGCTGTCACAAAACGCTTGACGAGCGGCTTGGCGGGGAAAATCCTGGCCGTCACAACCCATCCACAGTCACACACGCAAACACTGACGCGTCAAACCACACCGACCTCGCCCGCGACGCAGCACAGGACACACACAACCGCGCCGACGCCGACGCCGACGCCGATCCACCCACCTCACACACAACATGGATGCCCTCCAGCATTGCGAGCCAATCCCGCATTGCCATTACAGCCTCGGGCTTGGACTTGGACTTGCCCTTCTTGCCGGTTGTTCCGTGGGCGTGGCGTGCAAAAAGGAACCGCAACCGTGCCGCTTCCTCCACTAGCACCTCTTCCACTTGCACCGTGTACAGCACACGCCGACGAAACTCGTCTCGGAGACGTGTGACGTGGCATGGCACCTCATGCACCACGTACGTGGCAAACTTGTCGATGCCCCCCGCCAAGGTTGTGTTGCCACCGCCTTTCGTTTTGACGTTGAACATGTTTGACGCAGCGATGACGAGCAGGGAAAGAAAGCCGGCTCGAAACACGGTTCTGGCAGACGCGAGTGTGTCGCGCATGAGGGTGTGTCAAATCAACGAAGTGCAATACACAAAGTGTGGGTACGACACACAAAGTGTGGGTGCGTGATTGACAAGCGACTGCATCCGGTGTCACATATCTCGCCAACACGCACCGATGTACATTCGGAGCCATGCGCCCTTTGTCTGCAAGGTTTGTGGAGGTGAACACCTTTTGCTGAACCAGCTCGGAGTTGCTACGCTCTGAACCAATCAGACCACACTCGGCCATGCATAACTTCCAGCCTGGCAACTGTGCCACAGCATCAATCGTTCACAGTCAGTCAGTGAGGCGCCGGGTCCCATAATAGCTCGCAACGTGAGGTTGCACAACAAGATGGCGTACTCCAATGGTGAAGCCAGTGCCTGGACGTGACATTGCGGCATAGTGATTAAACACCGCAACGAGAACCTTGTAGTGGCGCTTGATAGCAGCACGTAGTTGCTGGAAGAATAACGAAATGCACGCGCCGGCAGTAAAAAAAAAAAAAAAAAACTCATGCTGTCCATCACGTCCCCCCGCCCATCGCGGCTGCCACCGCGACTTGCACAGACCTACCCTTTTGATGCCTTTGTCATCCCCGCCGGGGCGCTGGTTGAATACGGCCAGCAAACCTGCCTGACCAAGGAGGCGTTTCCAATCGCTTCGAAACGCCTTGTTCCACACGCTGTCGGCGGTGTACCTGTGCAGGATTGTCCCCCAGGTGTACCACCCAGCAGAGGTCAGAGACGCTCAAACGTGGTGTTTCCGCACCACGCAGCGCGGAACGTGGGGCACTAAGAAACCAGCCGCAGCACGCACAAGCCATCTTTGCCACGAGCTTGGAACGCAGATTTGTCAAACAGCCACGGGCGTTTGAACACAATCTGATGCGCCACGGGGACTGTCACTTCCAGTGGCAGCTGCGGCAGGATGCCAAAGTACCTGCCCATGACACGGACGTCGTTACTACGCCCACCCGGCGCGTGTGCCAACAACGAAAAGAAAAATAGAACGACAACACAAGGACACAAAGCCATAGCGTTCGCCAAGGTAACGCACTGGCATGACTCTCCGGGACAGTGGTCATGTGCAACAACCGGGAGTGTGTGATGGTTTGGTCGGGCTGGGTCCGGCGGTGGTGCCGGCGTAGGAGGCGGGATGTCTTGCGTGCGCATCGCAATGGGCGGTGGATCGACGGGAAGATGTTCCACTCGCACTGTCCCACCGAGCTCCACGGGTGCGGGTGGCGGAATCAGTACGGAACGCGTGTCCTGTGACGCAACGATACACATCAAAACCACCACAGGTTACGACGTCTGGTGCGTAGGCCCACAGCAGAGCAGCAATCAATCATCATGGATCGTCGTACCACTTCGTTCAAGTTGTCATTCAGATAGTAGTGGATGGTGCGCCCATCTGGCAATGTGTAGTGCCCATACAGGTCCTTACACACGGTGCAACCCTCCACATGCTCAAACTGGCACATCTTGAAGGCGGACCCTTCTTCAAGGAGCCGTTTCAGCTCTGCCAATCGCACAGCCACTTTGCTGTCGCCACCAACCCCAACACCACCCTGGCTTGGACGCGCGGATAGCGCCTCTGCTTCGTCACTGGCGTGTGATCGACGCGTGCCATGACCCTCACGACGGCTGGAACCGTTTCCAAGGTGGCGAGGACTTTTCGAGTGCGATCGTCCGCCGGTCGCTTGATTGTTCACGGCGGCGCGATGCTTCTCTGGATTGAAGGACGACGCAATGGAGAGTGCTCGCATGATCGTGTCGTGACTGTGTTTGGGTTCCGCGCTGGTACCAGCATCGTGGGGAGTGCCATCGGCATTCATGGGAGAACGCCGTGGCGTTTCATTTGCGTCTCCATTGACCTGACTTGTTGGCGAGGCGTGGCCGTGGTGCTTCATGGCATGCACGGAATGCGTTGTGGGGACGGTTGGTTCACCGGCAGCCAACAGGCTTGACACGGCACTTTGATGCAAGCGGTGGCTGCTGGAGCGAAGGAGCTTGTGCTGTTGCTCTTCTTGTTGCTCCACCTTGCGCCTGTGGTTCTCGGCGGCATTTCGGATCGACTTGGACCGCAAGTTGGACTGCGTCCAGACAGACAGACAGACAGACAGACAGACGGACAGACAGACAGACAGACAGACAGATGCACAGATGCACACGCGCACATGGTCAGCCACGTTGTTGCGTGGAGCAGCACCGCCTGGGAGACAACCACCACTTGCTACACCCACCTTGATGCTTTCAAGCAGCGTCATGTTGTCTTGTCGGGCCTTGGGCGCAAACGACCGCGTCACCCGCTCCCTTTCCTGCTCACCCAACAAGGCGTTCAGGCCATGATCGCCAGTGCCACCCCCGGCCAAAGACCCCAGCACAAGCGCGTCCTTGATGGCACTTGTCCCCTCTCCGCCTTTGCCTGTGTTCACCCCCATGCCCCGCGCCGCATCCATAGGTCAGCATGACGACCACCAAGTCAAAAGGCACATTGTATCGCACACACACACCCGCGATTTTGCCAGCCACCAAACAAGTACGTGCGCGCACAAAAAACACCACCGCATGGAAACGCATTCACACTCGCCCACATAGACGACGAACAAAATCCCATCACTGCATGCGTACCAAACACAACTCGTTGCCGCCGAAACTCCGGGGCCAGAACCACTGTTAGTGCGGCGCCCTTCGAACCCCCACCACTGCGAGCCGACATGGCAACAGACGAGGTCTTGTCGGCCAACACAGGCTTGGCTTGGCCCAATCCACCACTGGCTCGGAAACTCACCGCCGTGGCGCTGTGCTGGAGCTGTCTAGCGCCTGATACCGGGAGCTTTCCCTCACTACGAGCTGCTGCCGCCGCAGCCAGGCCACGGAAGGAGAGCTTCAGCTGTTGGATCGCCTGTTGCTTGGACTGAGGCGTCGTAGGACCACCTTTGGAGCCCACGGTGTGACCTGCCTCCTTTGTCTCCTTTGCCAGGGGCCCCAACAACGGTCGTGTGGCAGCGGTCACCAAAGGCGACGGGTGCGGCATCGTCAACAGACCAGTGTCAACGCGAGGTAGTGAGATGGTTGTCGCACGCGCGTCCAGTCCCCGCCCCCCACCTCCCCCTCCTGTGTCCTTTCCTCGTACCCCGGCTTCGTCACCAGACGTCACAACATACTCTCGCACATCAGGCTGCCACCGGCGCGAGGGCAGATGGAATGACTGAGCGGCCACCTGAGCCAAACCCGTCGAGTGCGTCGGCGATGCCTGTGGCAAGGCATTCGCAGAGGTGTCGCCATGCCCCCGGCGCTTCAAGCGCTTGGAGGAAGGGATTGTGGCGTTCAACCCCAGTCGGGGCGTCGTCATGGCCGCCAACTCGGGTCCTCCATCGGCGATGAGGGGGGCGTCGGGCAGGGGCAGAAAGGAACGGCTCGAGCCTTGGTGCCGGATCCCTTGGCGCCGGATCCCCAATGGCTGGGTGGCCACACGAATGGGGGACGCGGTGGCAGCTACCTTGTCCAACCCACGCCCGTGCAGTCGGCGCTTGGCGGTGTTTGTCAATGTCACTTGGGCCTCAGCCGCCCGCGACGATGAAGACCCTCGAGCACTTGGCAACCCACCGGGGGCACGCATCGTCTCACCAGGCTTTGCCCAGATGCTGGAGAAGCGGCTGGACATCGAATGGTGCAGACGAGAGGGTTGCCGCGTCAGCGATCGACTGCTTGCTGACTTCTTCTTGCCGCCCTTCGTCCCACGCGTGCTAGCAACCCTCACCAACTGCGACCTTCCAAGAGACGACTTCCCAGGGCTGGTGGCATGCGCATGAGAGGCATTTGCATCGCGATGTCTCTGCTCTTCGCGCGCGAGCACCCTCGTGTGTTGTACTCCGTGCTTTCCGACAGGAATGGGTGTGGTTTGCGCACTGGATACCAGCTGAAGAGGTGATCGCGGCACCCGTGAGGTGTGGTCAGTGGCACTGTGCCTGTGCACCGGTGAGAGAATGGTGGGCAGGGCAGAGGCGCGCTTTGCCGTGGCACTGGCATGCTGCGGCGATAGCATCGGCGAAGGGTTGGATGAAGGGGTTGGGAGGGCGGCAGGAGGGATGCCCACAGACACAAGCAGGGCTGGGACGGCAGGCATAGCTGGAGAGGTGAGGACCTGAACCTTCCGGGACTCGCGTTGCAGCTGTGCGAGGCGCTTGGCCCTCCTCGTCGCGATGATCTGTTTGCGGGGGTACATACACAGCGTTTGTCAGCCACCCCAGGCGTTTGAAAGCGTGTGCAGTCAGCAGGGGCACATATCCTTAGTAAGGATTCCTTACACTGGGGGTCTTGATGTTGCGAACACAGTTCATATCGTGATCTCGCTGTTCCAATTCTGTGACTTGCATCAGCATCTGGTTCAGCTTGGCGTCGCTTTCCTCCTCAACATCTTCCTGTCCGGCCTCTCTGGAGTTTGCTGCCTCTCCCATGGTGAGCCGCCGCGTAGCTGAAGAAGACAAAGAAGACGAAGCAGAGCGCACGTTTGTAGCAGTGAGCCACGACTGTGTGGCATGTCGGCCCACCGAGAGGCGTACCCGAAGAAACCGAGTCCGTGCGTCTCAGTCGGTTCGTGGCAATGGGAGACTGATCGTTCGCCTGCCCGATGCCCTCCATCCACTTGAGGTACTGGCGACGTCGCTTGTCAGCCTGTGCGCTGGCCTTGCTCTGCTTGGCTCTGGGTTTCGTCCTTTGCGCGGCCTTTGATGCCGACATTGTTGGAGAGGTCACTGCAATGGAGACCGGTTTGAGAGGACAGCCCAAGTCATGCGTGTCACGGCACCATGCATATTCACCTTGATCCTGATCACCCTTCCAGTCTTTGGTGCGGTAGAATAGTTCACACTTGTACAACGCTGTTCGATTGACAGGATTGTGGCGGCAGTTCTCCAGGATTTTCGTTGCGTACAGCTGCGCATCGATGCAGTCAGCCCGATGTGTGTGATCACTCAACAATCACAGTTACACAACAGACCTGGCAGAAGGGAAGATGATGTGCGCGCGCGAACTGAAACACCAGATGCACTCCATGCTTCACGACGGTCGCCTGGATATCACGCTCGGTGGTGAGGTTGACAAGTGCACCCAAAGCATGCTTCGCGGTGTGCGTGTTTCGTGTGTGCTGCAAAATTCGCAACAGAGCTTCCACCGACCCCAACTCGCAAAGCGCTCTGTGATCAACCACATCGCCACCGGGAACGAAACAACGCAAGCGTGAGGCGAGCACATAGCTCACACGTGGATCCATGCACCATACGCGACATCATTGTAAACAGCAGCACGTCACCTACCGTTTCCTTTTGCGGTTGTCCGTGGATGACGCCACCAGTTGTACCCCAAAGCGCCGTGCTTCAGCTGATCCAGACGTTACCATCGCCATGATGGTTTGCTCAAACGCACCATCCCTTGAAGCAGACACCATGCCAGGTTGCTCAGGATGTGCACGTTGAAGCACCAGAAAACTGTGCCACGGCCCAAGTCAGAGCAGAGCACATTGTTGCTGGGTTGACGCGGGCACCATCCACGTACAATTGGGACGCCACCAAGCGAGTGCGAGGCGCAATCGTATTTCTGGCAGCGATGTTGACACACGACGTTGGAATGCCCTCCGAGATTGCCGTCTTGGCACCATCAATTGCCTGTGGAACCACGCAATTTGCCACACACGCCTCAGCGTGGACGTTGGCACGCCGTGTCGCCGACGGGGGAAACGTACTGTTGTGGTCCATGTCCAGAGGGCGCACAGCGCCATGTGTTGCGCCCGTTGCCAGCCTGCAACCTCATACTTTACCAACCAAGACAGCGCCGTGACGCAGCCCGACGCGCGAAAGGCGCGTGGAGCACTTGCGCTCAGTGCCCAGATACACGCCACCCCGAGGTTCTGTGGCAACGGACAAATGAGTGTTCCTCTCGGATCAGCTTGAGAGCCACGCGTCTGCAGCACTCGTTATCCACACTCCAGCAGGTGCCACAACCAACATACCAGGGCACTGTCGTAGTCTGATCCCGATTGACGATGTCGAGTTGTAGGTTGCAGTGGCAGCGCCTGTTGGGTGGGTTGAGCCAGACCGGCGGCAACAAGTGCCGCTTGTGTGGGACTGAGCTTGGAAGAGGGTTTCGTAGCAAAGTCAAACCCTGTGAGGGGATCAGCATCAGTCTCAGTGAACACATGCACGTCAGGCTGCATAGATCGTCCGGAAGCGTGTCCTGTTCCATTGGCTGGGTGTGTTTCATCGACGGAGCAAGAAGCATCAAAAGCTACGAGCATTCGCGCTGTGGCCATTTGACCCTCGAATTTGTTCTTGAGAGTGGCGACCAGTGGCGGTAGGGTGCCAAGCTGAAACCACACACAGGACGCATACGTTGCGCAGCCCAAGTGAAATCGTCTACCACAACACACACGTTCGCGATACATCAACACAACGCACGCCTGTGATGCATTTGCTTGGGTCAACTGTTGATGTGTGCTCTTTATGCCGGGTCCAGGCAAGAATGTCGCCCCCCAAACGAGGAGTGGTGCCAGGCGTACTTTTGAGGCCGCTGCGTCCGGTCAAGGCAGTCACACCCGATCGCTCTGTCGCCAACACACTGTTTCGATGAAGCCCTGCCTTGCCCCCCATGCTTGGACCTGCCTTTGTCTCACACAACCGTGGCTGTGCGGAACGAGCTGTCTGTGTTGACGCCACTGGTGCCGCCACCGTACTCGGTGCCGGTTTGGCGCCGTGGCCCGAGGTCCCAGGGTCGGCGGCTAATTCCCTCATGCTCTTTGACTTGCTTCCGAGAAACACGGCAGCGACCCGCGCAGCGTGTGCCAAGTCTTTGATTTTTGCTGCGTGCCGGCGCTTGCTCAGAGAAATTGGGTCCGTGCCACCTCTACCGCTGTCGCTGGAGAGAGCGCCGTCCTTGGGCTGTCGGTGGGGACCATAAACACGTCATGACAGCACAACACTCATATTTCTGGCAACCACCCCAGCTACCATATCACGTACGCTGGCGGGTTTGGGGTGGGAAAGCGCGTGCATTCCTGCCACAGGGATGACAAGTTCGGCTTCGCTGGCGACAGTACTAGGGCGTGAGATCAAGCTGTATCTCCGTTTGATCTCCTGTCTCACAGTTTGTTCGGACAGCAAAGCAGCCAGCCATCTGGAGCGGGAATCACCATCATTATTGCAAAGCGAAGCGCTACACACGACGCGAAGTAGGACACGGGAAGGGAAAAGACCAGGGGATTGGCAGGCTATGACGTACGCTGCGAGACGAGGGAGTGCATCGACCCGGACGAAGGTGGCTCGGTTATCAAGCACCTTGCATGACATGAACATAATGGCGAGCACATCTCTGATGCATGAATGCAACAGCGCACGTGAGCCACGACACCGCCTCAGCACGAGACACACGCAAGGCGAACCACGGTGCGCTTTGTGCAAACAACGGCAGACGGACCGAAAAACAAACACGAACGCTGGATCCAGAAGTGACACAACAACTTGCACCAGGGGCAAAGCCAACGGCGTTGAGCTGGGCCACAAGTGCCGGGCAACGGACACAGCGCGTGACATGCACAACCGCAGCATCACTTGGCGTTCTGTGGGCGTACTGGACTGTGGAGCAACCAACAAAGCTAATTCCTGCAGCAATAGCGGAATTGAGTGAGATGACGACAGGCGACTTGAAGGACCACACCGCGCGCATCAGCCAGCTCCTCACCTGTCGCAGTTGGCGGATCTGAGACAGAACGAGGTGGAGCAAGCCAGGCTCGTCCGCAGATATTGTGGCCTTGGTCGCAAGATCCGCCTGCCCGACAACTACTGTCAGCAAGGACAAGCACGCGGCTTGGATGAGCGCCCCGGGAGTTGTAATTCGAAGATGATGCTGCACATGCTTCAGGCACCCAAGCCTGATGAACTGAAGCCCATGAAGAAAACAAAACAGCGCCGGTAGTGAGAAGTGGGAAGCACAACCAAACGCCTCAGCGCACACTGTGGTGTACCTTTTGCTGTGCTTTAGGTGTGCCGTCCAACAGCGTCGCCAGGGCACCTGCAGCCAGGTAGGCGGTGGTTTGGTCGGTGTGAGCCAGGGCGCCGGACAATGACTTCAGCATGAATCTCCACCTGTGGTGGCACGTGTTACAGTGAGATCATGCCATGAACAACAGTACGTACACAAGCCTCTGTGAGTACGAAAAGGTACCCTCGCGGGAATGCAACCATGATACGTACAACGGCTTGGCACCTTGGTCAAGCGTTTCTTGTTCCGGATGAGGCTTTCCTTGAATGGCGGTCACTCGCGTTGTGCTGTGACGAAGCCGGGCCACAAGTGTATCTGTAGCTCCCCACATGCCGGCAACAATCGCCCGTCGTAGCGCCGTCATTCCGCGGCGGTTGTCGATGTGTGGTGTTAACATGTTGGTCTTTCCACTCGACGCAACGTCCTGCATGTTCCACATTGCCAGCAGCAGAGCCACCTCACGACGACCGAACAAGTGGGCAGTCACCACGTAGGCGTGGTTCGACAACCAAGCCAGGGTCTGTGCTACCATTACCACGTCCGTAAACACAGCATCCTTGCGACATGCGTTTTCAAACGCCCCCAAGCCACTGCCACAACCAGCGAGCAGCATCAATGCATCCCGGGGTTTGGCGACAAGGCACCTGATCACCGCCGACAGTGTGATGGAAGCAGCGCCACGTCCGGGACAGGTCAGCAGCGCTTGAAGTGTCGCAAACCCCGGAGCACTCAGGACGGCCGTGTCACGAGCAGCGGTGTCCATGGTGAGCCAAGCTACAAGAGTCGCCAACGATGAGCTTGTGTCCATTGCTTGTGCGTGGCGTCCTGCCGGAAGTAGCACCGTGGTGACAGAATGATGGATGCCTCTCAGCAGTTGCACAGGGTCCAATCGGTGCCGGGCACCCACGTTGGACGCAAGGTGGCACAGCGTGTTTGCTACGGCTTGTAGACCTGTCAAACGCCGCAAACCAAAGCTGGATGTCCCTCCGTCCAACAACTGGCACGAGAAGGTGTCCACGAGCTGGCGATGAAAGGTGTGGTGATTGTCCTTGGTGGACGCCAGTTCCCACATTCCCAGGGCCGCAAGCGTTGCCTCTTCAGCATTCGTGGTGCCAGGCTGCACAGCAGCTTCGAACTTTGCCTTTACCATCTTGAATGTGTCCGCCACTTGGTTCTTGTAGCGATTCGGGGCGTCGTGGCTGTACCTGGTTAGCACCCGTTGCCAACCGGTCGTGTCGGTTATCGGCACCGGGGACGCACTGTGCGTACACACGCCCCGCACTTCGAAGTCTGGGGCAGGCACCAAGTGCGCCACCGTTGCAACCACGTCACTGTACGTGGGCACCGCATCGGCAGAAGGGAGCTGGATGCTGTGTACCGCGACGCTTCGACTGTCGTGCGGTTCGCCCCAGTATCCCTCCACCATGTCAGGAACGACACAGTCACCCTCGTACCCGTCGGGCATGTAGCAAGGCCACCCCGCCGCGGCCTCTACACTGCCATCGCTGTGGGCATCAACAATAACGCGGAGCGTGATGGCAAACGCGCGGGCGTTGTGTGTGAGCTTCCATGGCTCAACCACGTCAGCTGGTGGCAATTCTGTCGCGGCTGTTTTTCTCGTGGCGGTGTTGGTGCTCGTGTCGGTTCGGAGCATGCTGTCACCTGCCTCCCCTTGGCTCGTGTCCTCCACAACTGTGGCGGTGTGTGACTCCTCCATGGATGCTGGACGCCGCGTCTGCTGGCGGTGTTGGTGGCCGCCAGTCACACCAGCCAGGCACCTGGCTCACGCACGCTGCATGTGTCAAGTCTGAACCGGGGCCTCCACACCACACCACTGCACTGCAGACCACACACCGCAACCCCGAGTTATGCCCAGCGCTGATACTATCGATACAGAGCCGTGACCACCTCAAACTGTGAGGAACAGGCGGGGCCGGCTCGGTGGAGAAGACCAGCGAAGCTTGTGCGTTTCGGAAGATCGGCAGCAAGGATGACTTGCGTCACGTCATATTCGCACATTTGCGTGCCGTGCACAGCAGCTGTCGCTCCAGTCGCATTCGTTGGTGTCAGAGTTGCTCCATTTGTTCTTCTCAGGTGGGTCGTGAGAAAAGCCGGGCGCGGCCGGTGATATTATGTGTTTCATTTGGTTGCGTTAGCGACGTCTCCCCACGTTTGTGACATTATTCGCACCGATTTGCTTGCATTGCACTTTGTGTACAGTTGCCATGCTTGCGCGCTCTGCTGTCCGCTTGTCCCAGGCACTCCGTGTGCGTCTCTCCCCTTCGTCAGTGCGTTCTCCCGTGCACATTGTGTCGGCTTCGTATCATGGGAACATCGTTGATCACTACGAGAACCCCCGCAACGTTGGTGCGTTGTGCACGCGGGATACATTTGTACATTTGTGTTCCTGGCTGTTGACGATGACTGTGGCGACCAGGCTCATTGGATAAAGGCTCCGATCAAGTTGGCACGGGTGTGGTGGGATCTCCAGCCTGTGGTGATGTTGTGAAGATGCAGGTGTGTGTGAAATGTGACCATCTCAGGCACGACAGGACCACAATCGCTCACATGTTCCCACGCAGATCGAGGTGGAGGACGAGAAGATCGTTGATGTAAAGTTCAAGACGTTTGGCTGTGGCTCTGCCATTGCTGCGAGGTTGGTGGCTGTGGGAGCGATGTAGACATGCCCGTGTGCCGCCGCTAACGCACGGCCGCGAATGCAGCTCCCTTGCCACAGAGTGGATTCAGGGCAAGACTCTGGACGAAGCGATCCAGGTCAAGAATTCCGACATTGCCGCTCACTTGAAGCTGCCTCCTGTCAAGCTCCATTGCAGGTAGGTGGTGGTGTTGTGTGTCTTGATCGGGAGAGAGGGGGGGGGGGGGGGGGGGGGGGGGGGGCAGTGTGCTGACCTCACGTCGTTCGTCTTGCGTGTGTGTGTGGTGTTTGGTACGCGCGGCGGCAGCATGCTTGCCGAAGACGCGATCAAGGCTGCTGTATCTGACTACCGTGGGAAGTCGTCGTCAAGCGCTTAGTAGGATTCACGCGTGTGTGACTATTGAGAGCGGTGACCCTTCGGTAAAGGTGTTGCCGTGCAGTGAAGGCTGTCGGTGGTTTGGAGCGGGCTACCCGCAATTTTGTGTCCACCAATACAATACGCCTTGGAATGCTGCCACGCCACGCTCCTTGTCTTGTCACGCTGCTGCCACAACCTTGTCTATCTCACTCCTGCCTGCCTGGCTGCCTGCCAGCGAGCGGGCAAAGCTGGCAAGCGCCCTCAAGCGTTGCGAGCAGACACTGCATGACGAAGTCGCGTCATCCAGCATGTGAAAATGCGCGAAATTGACGTGACATCACAACCGCGCGACTCGCACGTTCGAAGATGGGTGCTGTGACACTGCTGTCACAACCACAAGTGCTCCGCGCCCCTCGCTTCTGCTGCGTACCGCAGAGGGGCAAACAATGGGTATCTCTGGCCTTCTTCAAGCGTTGAAGCAGCGTGTAGACAAGGTGCATATCTCAGCCCTTGGTGGCCGGACCGCTGCAATCGATACCCTGTGCTGGTGCGTGGCGCGTGGCTCTGTTCTCATCTTCACCCCACCTCATAGAGTTGGCTACCCAGGCTGCACAAAGGAGTGTACTCCTGCTCCACTGAACTATGCACCGGTGTTCCAACACATGCATACATCAGCTACTGCATGGACCGCATTGGCTTGCTGCTGCGCCACAACATCCGTCCCTTCTTGGTGTTTGACGGCGGCTACCTTCCCTCAAAAGCTGGCACCGAGGAGGAACGCGAGAGGTAGGTTGCTGGATCACACGCGTTGTGATGGCACACACTTGTTTGCTTGATTATGTGTGGGGTGTTTTGCATGTAGGAGCCGGCGACGTAACCGGGAGAAGGGGTTGGCGTACCTGCAAGCTGGCAATCGAGCTGCTGCGCATCAGTGTTTCACCAAGGCCGTGGAAGTGACGCCAGAAATGTGCTGGCAACTCATCCAGGTGTGTTATGTTGTTGATTGTTGGTTGTACCAGTTGATGTCGCCATCACATCCTTGCTGCTGCTGCTGGTGCGTGACGCAGGTGCTACGACACCATAACATAGACTACGTGGTTGCGCCATACGAAGCTGACGCACAGCTCGCGTATCTAGTCCAACATCGCCTGGCTGATTTTGTCATCTCTGAGGACTCTGACACCATCCCCTATGGCTGCCAGCGCGTGTTGTTCAAGATGGACAAGGACGGGAGAGGGGACTTTATCCAGTGGAAACATATTTGCTCCTCTGACGGCGTGGCACATTCCGGACAGCTTGACTTTGTTGATTGGACAGAAGACCAGGTGGGTTGTCAGGGCCTTTGGGCTGGACTGAACTGGCCTGCGTTTGCATGTCACGCACGTACAGTTGTGAACATTTGTGACGAAAAGTGTGTAACCTGCCTCGCTTCCTTCCTTCCTTCCTTCCTTCCTTCCATCCCAGTTCCTGTTCATGTGCATCTTGACCGGGTGCGACTACCTTCCTTCCATGTCTGGCATGGGCATCAAGACTGCACACAAAATGGCTCGCCAGTCGCGCACCATTGCTGAAGTACGGCTGTGACTGTGTGTGGTCCTTCGTACGCTCACCATCTGGTTTCGGTGCCTCTCACACCCATTCCTTTGTGTGCGTGTGCGTGTGTGTGTTGCGTGTGTGGCACCAGCTCTTTGCTCGCATCCGCCGCCTTCGTCACGTGCCTCCCCAATATGAAGAAGGCTTCCAGCGGGCATACATGACGTTTCGTCACCAGCGCGTGTTTTGCCCGACGCAACAGGTGGGTCGGGCAGCACGCCCGCATGCGCACACCTGCTCGGGTGGACGCACACACAGTCACGCTGCTCGTCTTGTTGTTGTTACTTTGCGCAGAAAGCTGTACCGTTGACCCCTTTACCCGCGGGCGTGGACACCTCATCCATCCTGTTTGCTGGGCCGCCTCTTCCGGATGACACAGCGGCCGGCATTGCGCAGGGCGCACTGCATCCCATGTCACACAGCGCGTTCCCTGCTTCCACCGTGGCACCCCCCATGAGTCTCATCACGCGCCTCAGTGTCGCCATGGCGTCGTTTCACCAACAGCGCTCACAACCGTCACAATCACAGTCAAACTCACGGTCACGACCGCGCCCACGACCACGGCCACGGCAGGGACAGCACGCGCGGAAGCACTCGCGCCGCCACCAGCATCACGGCAGCGGTGGCAACAATGGCCACTACTTCAAGCCTGGTTTGGGACAACACGCCGCTGCCGGTGTGCTGCGGCAGGCAACACTACAGGCGTTTGCCGTGTCCACCCCACGCCAGAGTCAGTCTGGCAAGCAGCAGGGCGTCGAGGCGCAGGCTGCACACACACAGCCGCCACGTGGCACGAACTCGCGGCCGCTTCGCCAACAACAACAGCGTGGGGTCGATGCGGCGATGCGTGGTCGGGCGGGTGGGAGTTTCTTCCGCCGACCGGCGACGTTGTCTTCTTCTTCTGCGGCGTTTCACCGCGTGAAGCGAAGCCGGCCCACGTCTATCATCATGGACGAAGGAGTGGCACCCCCAGGTTCGTACCAGCGACCCACCGTCGTGCTAAAGGGGCTCTGTGGGTACGTGTGGACCAGTGGGGGCTCACTAGGGTTGACCCCTGCATGCGTGTGTGCCTGTATGTTGCAGCCGTTGTATGTCGCAGCCCTTTCTTCAGCAGCAAAGCAAGCACTACGTCTTCCTCGTCCCCTTCTGCTACCACGGAAGCTACTGCCAAGCACACGCCCCATCAGCCGCGCGGCGTACCCACACCCACACCCACACCCACACCCACATCCACACCTACATCCACAACCTACAACACACCTCCCCCCCGTGTGTGTGCGTCATGTAGCTCCGCTACCTCATCCATCATCAGCAGCGTCGGCGGTAGCAGCGACTGCAGCGACAGCACCACCAGCAGCGGCAGCACCTGCAGCACCTGCGGTTCCAGCACACGACCCGCCTCCCGTCGTTCACCACCCGCCCCTACTCCCCTCTCCCACGTGGAGGGTGCGGCACACCATCCGGGTGCACACCCCCACCCCGCCCCGCATCCGCGTCCGCGTCCGCGTCCCCTTTCCCGTCCCCGTGACGATGGCACATCCACACGCCCACCGTCATCGTCACAAGACTTGGCGACGCGCCGGCGAAGCATGAAGCTTCTCGACTCGTTTCGTGCCATCGCGCGCTCACCGGTCCTGCCGGTGGGCGCCACCTCAACCCCTCGCACTCATACCCACACCCACCAGCCCCGTTGCCCACCCAGCACTAGTGCTGGCACCGCTGGAGGGCAAGGGTCCTCCTTCCGTGGCCATGGCTCCTCCGGTTTGCTGCGTGTCGCGCGATCCCATGGTGCTGCCCCTGCTCCGTCTCGCACGTCTCACACGTCTCACACGTCTCACACGTCTCGCATGTCGCCCGCCTTGCGGTACCGCCGTAGCGCTGCGGCGGCGGGTGCGCGGACCAGCTTGGGTGGTCAGGTGCGAGCGCCTTCCGCCGCCCCACCGCGTGCCGTGGAGCGGTTCTCGCCGGTGGAGTTGCTCACCACAAAGGAGCATCGGCTGCAACAACAATGGCGACGACAGCACCGTGGGGGGAAGGGAACGGGTGGCGTCAGCGCGTTTCTGGCCAAGTTTGCGTACCGCTCTCGAAACCTGGCCCATGGTGGGGGCGACAATGGGGGTGGCGACGGTGGTGGCAGCAACGACGATGCCCCAATGTCCCATCGCCCCACACCGTCGCCTGTCACCATGACGGCGCCACCTTGCAGTGTCGGTGCGTCTCGCGCTGACGACCGGGCCCTGCAGCCGCCACGACAGTCACCACCACCGCTGTCCTCCTTCCGTTCCGTGTTTGTTGCCCGTGGGTCATGTCGCGCGTCTGGCATCTCCAAACGGCGATCACCATCCCTGCTACCTTCTCCTAAGCCTCCCGCCACACCTGGGCATGCCCGTCGTCGAAGCGGCGTCTCCACCACCACTGGTGGTGCTTCTACCTCGACGCCCTGCACCCCGACCCAGCACCAGCCACCCCTAGCACCAGCTGACACGCCAAGCAACGAGGCCCGGGTGTCAGCAGAGGGCATGGACGTGACACCTGCATCCTCCCTGGGTGATAGTGTCGCCACTCCATCCCCAGTCACGGCCTCTCGTCCCACACCCTTCGCTCGCATGTTCGCCGCATCCACCCCGACGTCACTGAGTGGAGTCGTCGTCCCCAGTGCCAAGCGGCGTCGTGTGAATCCGTTTGTGGCGCTGCATCGGTCGTAAAATACAAGTGACGAGGAAAGAAAACGGGGGCGGGTGGAGGGGACAGGTCACGTGGAGAAGTGCCGTCGGCAGTGTGTCACTGAGTGTGAGGTGTGCTGGGGTGTGTCCATGTATTCGTTTCTTGAAGAAAAAAAGGAACAGTGAACAGAGTGGAACAACCCACCATCGCAAGCCGCTCTCAACTCCCTCCCCGCCGGCTCATGCATGTTGCTTCCATCCTCATGCGCCCCCGGCTTTGGCAAGCTTGCGCCACATCCACGCGTGATCCACGACCCCGAGCCAACATTCGCGACTGTGCGTCACCGCCATGTTGATCCTTCGCGCAGGTTTCGAGACCGCGAACGACGACCATTCTTGGTCTTCCGTGGGCTCTTCTTCTTCTTCTTCTTCTTCTTCTTGTTGCCAGCTGTTCCCGGCTCTGGCTGTTGTATCGCTTGCCACTCTTCCCAGTCCTGAAACCACACCCATCCATCCAAACACCCAGGGTCCACTTCTCGTTTGTCACACCACTTGCTGTGACGTGTGAGCGCCTTCTTTCCGTAGTTTCCGTGGAACATGGCCTTCAGCTCGGTCATGGCACGCGTGACGTGAAACAGGGAGGGGGCAGCACCGTATCTGCATCAGTCAAAGCAACAAAAACACAAAACCAAAAGAAAACAAAGTTGGCACGAGAACAAACCAACCGCCGAAAAAGACAAAGAAAACAGAAAACTGCGAGCTGCGCACCCCCCCCCCCCCCCCCCCCCACCCCCCCCTCCCCCCCCCCCACTCCCC